>Ga0209761_1000649_pt1 | contig 21697 bp, 19 predicted proteins | sample GraSoi013_1_40cm_4_FD_185818 | JGI IMG/M metagenome (GOLD analysis project Ga0209761, IMG submission 185818) | Grasslands soil microbial communities from the Angelo Coastal Reserve, California, USA - Sample 09_25_2013_1_40cm (SPAdes) (version 2) | ecosystem: Environmental > Terrestrial > Soil >...
GCTTCGTCGGGGGGGCGGCGACCGACCGACTGGGACCCGCCCGGACGATGTGGGCGGGGTGGCTCGTGTACGCGCTGCTCGCGGCGGGGATGGCGCGCGCCGGCACCGCCGCGGCGGCATGGGGACTGTTCCTGGCGCTGGGCCTCGTGTCGGGACTGACGGAGAGTCCCGAGCGGGCGCTGGTGGCGCGGCTCGCGGGCACGCACCAGGGAAGCGGGTTCGGCGTGTATCACGGCATCACGGGGTTCGCGGCGCTGGTGGGCGGCGTGGTGTTGGGCGCGGTGTTCCAGCGCTACGGAGCGGGCCCCGCGTTTCTGGCGAGCGCAGCGGGAGGTCTCGGACTCGTACTCGGGTGGCCGCTTGTCGCGGCCCGTTTCGGGAGGGCAGGATGACGATCGACCGGCAGGTGCTGCACGGCCCCGGCGAGGTCCCGGGGCTGCCGTTCTCGTCGGCGGTGCGGGTCGGGGACTTGCTGTTTCTCTCAGGACAAATCGGCAATGTCCCTGGAACGCGTCAGCTCGCCGATGGTGGCATTACGGGGCAGACGCGCCAGGCGCTCGAGAACATCAAGGCGGTGCTCGCGTTCGCGGGCAGCTCGCTCGACCGGGCGGTGAAGTGTACGGTGTTCCTCGCGGACATCCAGGACTTCGCCGCGATGAACGCCGTCTACGCCACGTATTTCCCAAATGATCCACCCGCGCGCTCCACGGTGGCCGCGAAGGGGCTCGCGGGGGGCGCGCGGGTGGAGATCGAGTGCATCGCGACGGTGGAGTAGAAGCCCTTACTTCCCGTTCACCGTGCGGGTCGTGAGGGGTGTCAAGAGTTGAAACGTGGCTGCGACGAAACGGCCCGTGCGACAACCATGTCCGACGAGCCATTTCGTCCTGACGCTTTTCAAGCTACCCGGTGCATGCAGCCATTCGCCGCGTGCCCAGCGCGTCAAACCATCGCGGACGCTACCGGAGTGCCTCGATAGCGCGGGCGACATTGATGCGCCCTTTGCCGTAGTACGGGTCGGTCCCTGGCAGCCCCAGGTCATCTGCCGACTTCTCGATCACTTCGCGGATTTGGTCCGGACGCCCGTGGCCCATCCTGCTGACCAGGAGCGCCGCCAGGCCGGAGGCACCGGCAGCGGCAAAACTCGTCCCTGTACTCTCCCAACGACGGGCGCCCTTCCCGCAAGCAGCCGGGTTCCCCATGGTGACGCTACCCGATAGCGAGCAGTTCAACGTGACGGCGAGGCCCGAGTTGGGTGGACCGACCGTGCCGCCCGGCCCAGCGACGTCGATCGCTGAACGACCGTAGTTAGTGTACGCCGCCGGCGAGTCGACGGCTGTCCACGGACCATTCGGGCCACCCGCAACCCTTGGACCCGTCGCCGAGACGCAGATCGCGTGCGTCGCGTTGCAGACCCTCCAGTTGTCCCGGTTGTGATCCATGTCGACCGCAAAGTTGCCACCGGCAACCACCATGACCGCGCCCTTCCGGTGCGCATAAGCGGTTGCCTTGTTGAATGCCGCCACCTGCCCGGTGCTGTCGCGCTTGTCGAAGCCTTCAAAGGCGAAGCTGAAGTGAATGACGTCCGCGCCGTGATCCGCGGCGTACACGATCCCCCGGAGAAAAACACTGATGGTGCCGGTGCGACGGCGGTCGAGCACCTTCACGCTGACGAGGGTGGTTCGCTGCGTGACGCCGGCGAGGCTGTCGGCGTTGCTGGCAATCAAGCTGGCCACGGCGGTGGCGTGAGAGTGAAAATCCATGATCGGCAGTACGCCCCTCGCGTCAGCGAGCGCGTACTCGTCTGACGAGGCGGGCACGAGTGAGATCGAGCGGCTCAGGTCGACGAGTCCAGCGAGGTCGGGCTGCAGATAGTCGATACCGGTGTCGAGGAGAAATACGCTCACGTCCGGTGAGCCCAGCAACCCCGCGTTCCATGCCGCGTAGGCACGGATGGCGCACAGATTCCACTGCCGAAGGTAGTACTTCGCCTGGGCCGGTCGGGATGTCGAACTGTGACATTCGGCGAACGCATCTCCTGAAGCATCCGGTGTCGCTCGGGCGGCTTCCACGGCGTCCGCGACCGCAACCTCCTCGGGAGAGTCGGGCCCGACGATCCTGTCAACCGACACGTCGCGTACGCCGTCTGTCGACGCCAAGTCAGCTGCGCCGGCTTCGCTCAGTCCGCTGATGATGGCCAGCCCGGCGCCGGTCATGATCTCGTCGATCGTGCCGCCGCGCGCGACCACGCGGGCTTCGAAATCGTCCGGTGCGTCGTCACCCGTGAACACGACGATGTACTTCCCATTCTCCGCCGCCGAGGCGTCTAGCACACTCGACATCGAGGGCCGGACGTTCGGCGGAGCCCCGGTATCCTGACAACCGCCGAGCGCGAGGGCGACGGCTGCAGCAAGGGTGTAGCCTGCGAGGCGTAGCATGGTTCACCTCCCCGTGAGTGCTCCGATATGCCCTTCGCGTGGTGCGCAAGAGTGTCGTTGCGGAGCGATTCCCGACGCCGTACGTTCGGGTCGACGCGACACAGTAGCGGCGCAGTGTGAGTGGGGCGTTACGCTCGCCGTAACGGAGCGATGACGCTGCTCGCGGACGCTTAGGTATGCGCGGTGCCGGAAGTGTCGCGAGAGGTCCCACTGGTCGAGCTGCGGATTCTGGGTGGTCTGAACCTCCTCGGGGCTAGCGGGCGCGAGCTCACGCCGGTGCTGGCCCAGCCCAAGCGCGTCGCCCTGCTCGCCTACCTCGCCGCCGCCACACCGCGACGGTTGCACCGGCGCGACTCCCTCCTCGCCCTATTCTGGCCCGAGCTCGATCAGGAGCATGCCCGCGCCGCGCTCCGCCAGGCACTGCACGGGCTGCGGCATGCGCTCGGTGACGGCGTGCTCGTGACCCGCGCTGACGAGGACATCGGTATCGACGCCGAGCAAATCCGCTGCGACGTGCTCGAGTTCGAGCGCGCGGCCGAGTCTGGCCACCTGGCCGACGCCTTAGACCTATACCGCGGCGACCTGCTCGAAGGGTTCTTCATCCGTGGCGCGCCGCAGTTCGAGCAGTGGCTCGAGGACGAGCGCGCCCGGCTGAAGGCCGTCGCGCTCCGCAGTGCGACCCAGCTGGCCGATCGGAGCGAAGCGCAGGGCGGCCTGACGGAAGCGGCACAGTGGTCGCGACGGGCGCTACGGATCGCGCCGCTCGACGAGCCGGCGCTGCGACATCTGATGAAGACGCTCGACCGACTGGGAGACCGGGCGGGGGCGCTGGAAGCGTACGAAACATTCGCGAAGCGGCTCACCGCGGAGCTCGAAGCCGACCCCGCACCGGAGACGCGAGCGCTCGCGGGCGCCGTCCGCGAGCGCGTGGCCACCCTCTCTTCCGACGCCGAGCTGCCACCGCTCGAGACTGCCAGAGACCTCCAGGAAGCCGTCGGCGAGAACCGCCCCAGCCGGCGCTGGATCGGTGTGGGGGCGGCCGTGCTCGGCCTGGCCGTCGTGGTCGCGGCGGTCAGTCGGCGCGCTCGAGAATCGGCTGTCCTCAACCCGAAGCGCGTCCTGGTCGTCCCCTTCGCGAACCGTACGGGCGACACTACCCTCGGCCCGCTCGGGAATCTGGCCGCTGACTGGATCACGCATGGCCTGGCGCTGACCGGGGTGCTCGAGATCGCCGCCCCCGGGGCGATGGTGCTGGGTGGCCGAACCGGCACGGCCGATCGGCCCGGTCCGGTGGGCCACGAGGCCGCGGATGTACGCGGGTTGTCGCTGGCGAGCGGGTCGGGGCTCGCCGTGTCGGGCGCCATGTACCGCCGCGACGATCGCATCGAGTTTGAGGCGCAAATCACCGATGAGGTGCGTGGACGAATCCTACACAGCCTCGAGCCGGTACTGGGCCGTCCCGAGGAGCCGCGCCCGGCGCTCACGCTCCTCCGGGAGCGCATCATGGCCGTGCTCGCCGAAGCGGTCGACGCGCGGCTCCGCGATTTACCGGTCGCCGGTCAGCCGCCGCGTTACGATGCTTACCTCGCGTTCTCGACCGGCGTCGAGATCTTTTACGGCGGACGAGAAGCACGCGCAGCGTTGCCGTACTTCCAGCGCGCCGCCGCATTGGACTCGACCTATGCGTTGCCGCTGATTTGGGCGGCCTGGGCCCACAGCGGGACCGCGCTCGATCAGTGCGACTCGACCGCAACGATCGCCCGCCGCCTGGGCGGCATGCGCCTGACCGGGCTCGAGCGGAAGCAGATCGACCGTGTGATGGCGCGATGCCGCGGCGACCTCCCGAGCGCGTACGCGCTCGGCCGCGCGCTGACGGAAGCGGTTCCCCGCTCGGAGCTGATGTGGGAACAACTCGCCCGCGACGCGCTGGACGCCGATCGTCCGCGCGAGGCGGTCACGATCCTCGAGCGGTTGCACCCCGACAGCGGCGCCCTGAGCGGGCGCGCCGGCTACTACAACTGGCTCACCAACGCCTACCACGTGCTCGGCGAGCACGACCGCGAGCTGGAGGTCGCCCGACGTGCCCGGCGACGGTTTCCGAGAAACCTCGCGACCCTGCGCATGGAGCTGCTGGCGCTGACGGCGCTCGGGCGGGGGCGGGAAGTGACCGCGCGCTTCGACGAGATCAACGCGCTCCCTCCCGACCCGATCCGCCTGCCGGCTCCGGTGATGCGCGAGGTCGCGCTCGATCTCGCGGCCCACGGTGATAGCGTCGCCGCGCGGCTGGCGCTCGCCCGCACGCTCGCCTGGCACGCGAGCCGGCCTGCTGCGGAGCAAGCGCAGGACGCCCTGCGATTCGAACGGGCGCAGGCGTATTACGCCGCCGGGTACGCGGACTCTGCCCGCGCGATCGCCGCCGACCTGGCAAGCGCGCATCCCATGCACGAGCAGTACGCGGGGCTGCTCGGCGTGCTGGCCGCGCAGCGCGGTGACCGCGCCGAGGCCGCACGCCTCGACCGGCTGCTGATCACGCTCGAGCGACCCCTCGGGCGCGGGCAGGCCCTCTATTGGCGGGCCTGCATCGCGGCGCTCCTGGGCGAGCGCGACCCGGCGGTGGACCTGCTCGCCAGGGCCCTCGACGCGGGATATGTGTACCAGGTTCGCTTCCTCGACGCGCACGTGGAGCCCAGCTTTGTGGCGCTGCGGGGATACCCCCCGTTCCGAGAGCTGCTGCGTCCCAAGGGATGAGCCCGCAACCCTACCCGTGCCCTCAGCTCGCAGGGGTGAAATACCTTACCGGCGCGCGGCGGCGTCGACGACGTCGCGTCGCGGTGGCGGGTCCAGCTCGGGGCGAGATATGCTTTCTAAAAGCCCGGTGAGCGGTGCCACTACATCACGGAAGCCAGCAGGTAGACCGCCGCCGCCAGAATGAGCGGTGCCGAGTACGTCCCAGGCATCACCTTCCTCGTGTAAGCCGAGCCGAACAGGTGCAACAGCCCGTTCCCCGCCATCACGATCCCAAACGCGAATGCCACCGGCCGCATCCACGCCGCGCCCCGATACGCGAACGGCGTGAGGCTCGCCAGCACGACGATCGCCAACACCAGCCCGCTGAGCCAGACGCGGAACGTGAAGGTGGGTAGGGGCAGGAAAGGAAACCGCGCACGGACGGCGCGGACCATGGGGTTATAGACCGAGAGGAAGTCCGTCAGCGCCTCGTCCACCACGTGGATGCCGAAGGCGATGCACAGAGTAACCCAGGCGGGGCCGAAATGGAGCACGCTGTCGTTCACTTCACGGCGGTCACCACGATCACGCCGATGAACAGCAGCAAGGCGCAATAGAAGATCGTGGCCGCCACGTTGCCGTTCTTCATCTCCTGCACGAAGTCGATCTGCCGGTAGATGACGCGGTCCACCCAAACCAGCGTTCCGACGGCCAGGACGACGGTCACCAGCGCATACGCCACGCTCAAGGCCAGGTTGGCAGCCGTTTGCGCCAGCGTCGTGACTTCCATTGTCGCCTTCCTCTCTGTGGGGTGTTTCCCTGGTCAGCGCTTGACGATGCGAAACGGCGCCGCGGGCCGGTCGCGCCGCAGTCCGGTGGCGAACGCGGTGATCGCTTCCAGGGTGCTCGCGCTGAGCAGTCGTGAAGGGTAGTGCATGATGTCGCGCGGGGCATAAGAGCCCGCGCCCCGGAGATTGTACAGGTCGTCAGCCCCGAACAGGTGCAGTGTCTCGTGTGCCTGTGCGTAACTCACGTCGTCCCACCCCTTGGGCGTGACCGGTTCGAGCACGTAGGCGAACTCCCCGTCCGGGCCACACGACGCGATGCACTTCCACGCCACCGAGCGATCGTCTCGTTGAATGTGGAGCACCAGCACCGCTTGGTCGGCCCGGGCCGTGTGTCTCAGGTGATCGAGGAAAGCCAGCACGTTGGGGGCGCCGAGCTGCTGCGCGACGAGACGCGCCACGCGAGCATCGTTGTTCCAGGAACCCCGCCCCCAACCGACCCGCAGGCGGCGAACGGTCGGGTTGCGATCCACGACGAACAGCCGCCGCGTGAAGTGGACGCCCGCTCCGTACTGCCGTGCCCGGGCGGCGAGCCACGCTTCCGCGGCGCCCCACGAGGTGAGAGCGAGCGATCGGTCCCGCAGGCTCCAGGCCCCGCCACCCTGATCCTGCACAAACACGTACGCGACCACGATCTCGCCCGTGAGAATGGCGGCCGGACCGACGTTCGGGGCGGCCAGGTACACCGAGTGCTGGTTACGCTCGGGGTTCATCTTTTCGATGTGCCGTTGGGTTTGGAAAACGCGGTTTTCGAGCGCCACGTGTTCACTCGGGCTCGCCCGTGCCTCCGCGCGCTCCCAGCTGGCAACCGCATCGACGTATTGGTAGAGATCCCAGTGCAGATCGCCCTTGAGGGTGTACAGCCGCGTGGCCAACCGGTCGTGCATCGGTGGATCGGCCTCGAGCTGCCGCACCGCGCTGTCGACCAGGGCAAGGGCCCCCACCGGGTCCTGGTGCCGCATCCGGTCGCACTCCCCCGCCTTCTCGAGGACCTTCCGCTCGGCCGGGGAGCTCGCGGCCCGCAGCTCGAGCCAGCCGCGCAGCTCGTCGAAGTGGTTGGCGGCGACCAGCGCGGCGGCGACCAGGACACCGCACGCGAGCTGGCCGACCAACGTGCTAACAGCAGCGGCTGCCGGTCCCCTTTGAATCGAAGAACTCCTTCACATACTCCCTTTCGGTCAGCCGGGGTGGATGCCCCGCCGCCCGGCAATGTTCGAGATATGCTTCGTAGTCGGGCATGCCGAACATCCGGCGCAAGACGTGGCGCCAGGCCCTGCGGCCCTCTGCCGCCCTTTGCCGCCCTTTGCCGTCGTCAATCTCCCGTCGCATATCCCGCCTCCACATACGGCGCTTCGTGTACGATCGCCGTCTTGCGGTGCGACAAGACGAGCCACCATTCCCAGAGCGACGTGACGATCAAAACCGTCACAATGGTCATGAACAGCAGTGCGACGAACGTGTTCAGCCGGTCGTTCAAGATCAGTCGCGCCGCATCGGGGTTGGCCGACCCCGCGAGCGACGCGGCGTGTGCCAGGAAGCCGAGCCGCGGGTCGGCCGAGAACACCTTCTGCCACCCCGCGGTCATGGTGACAGTCACGAGCCAGGCCAGCGGGGCGGCGGTCACCCACGCGTACCGCCCGCGGCCCATCTTGATGAGAATGGTGGTCCCGACGCACAGCGCGACCGCGGCAAGCAGCTGGTTCGAGATCCCGAACAGCGGCCACAGCGAGTTGATCCCGCCCAGCGGGTCCACCACGCCCTGATACAGGAAGTATCCCCACCCCGTCACGATCAGGGCGCTCGAAGCGATCACGCTGGGATACCACGACGTCTCGGCGAACCGGGGCCAGACGTGCCCCACGATCTCCTGCAGCATGAACCGCCCCACCCGGGTGCCCGTGTCGATGGTCGTGAGGATGAACAGCGCCTCGAACATGATGGCGAAGTGATACCACAGCGCATCAAGGGTCCGGCCGCCCAGCGCGCCGGTGGCGCCGGCGAAGATCTGGGCCATCCCGACCGCGAGGGAGGGCGCCCCCCCCGAGCGGGCCACAAGGGTGGTCTCGCCCATCCGCGCCGCGAGCGCCTGCATCGCCTCCGGGGTGACGACGAAGCCCGCCTGCCCCAGGGCCTGCGAGGCCTGCGCCAGCGCCGCCGGCGTCGTGTTCATCGCGAAGTACACCCCCGGATCGAGCGTGCAGGCCGCGATCATCGCCATCACCCCGACGAACGACTCCATCAGCATGGCGCCGTACCCGATGAGCCGGGCGTCGGACTCGCGCGCGATCATTTTGGGCGTGGTGCCGGAGGCCACGAGCGAGTGGAATCCCGAGATCGCCCCGCACGCGATCGTGATGAACGCGAATGGGAACAGCTTCCCCGCGAACACCGGACCCTCCCCCAGCGACGCGAACGGCGTGAGCGCCGGCATCCGGAGCGGCGGGAGGATCACCAGGATGGCGGCCGCGAGCACCAGGATCGTCGTGATCTTGAGGAACGTCGAGAGGTAGTCGCGCGGGCACAAGAGCATCCACACGGGCAAGACCGAGGCAATGAAGCCGTACCCCATCATCATCCACGTGAGCGCGATGGCGCCGTGGGTGAACAGCGGGGCGAGGTGGGGCTGGCCCGCCACCCAACCTCCCCCGACGAGCGCGCCCAGCAGCAGGACGGCCCCGACGGCCGACGCCTCGCCTACGTTGCCCGGCCGCCACCGCTTCATCCACCACCCCATCAGCAGAGCGATGGGAATCGTGCACGCGATGGTGAAGAGGCCCCAGGGCGATGCCTTGAGGGCGTTCACCACGATCAGCGCCAGCACGGCCAGCAGGATGATCATGATGAAGAGCACGGCCAGCATGGCCGTCGCCCCGGCAGCGGGATTCACCTCTTCCTTCGCCATCTGGCCCAGCGACTTGCCGTCGCGGCGCAGCGAGCAGAACAAGATGACGAAGTCCTGCACCGCGCCCCCCAGAACCACGCCGATCACGAGCCACAGCGTGCCGGGCAGGAAGCCGAATTGTGCGGCCAGCACCGGACCCACCAGCGGACCGGCGCCCGCGATGGCGGCGAAATGGTGTCCGTATAGCACCCACTTGTTGGTGGGCACGAAGTCACGCCCGTTGTTGCATCGCTCGGCCGGCGTGGCGCGGCGATCGTCCAGGCCGAACACGCGGTTAGCGAGGAACGTGCTGTAAAAGCGGTACCCGACGGCGTAGGTGCAGACCGCGGCGGTGAGGAGCCAGGCTGCGTTGACCGTCTCCCCCCGGGAGAGCGCGAGCACGCCGAAGGCGGCGGCGCCGAGCACGGAGATCCCGCTCCACACGAGCAGCGAGGCGAGCGGTTGCATGGCGCTAAGTTACGCCGTGCCTTGCCGATGTTCAATTTCGAACATAGGTTCGAAACCTTGACACCCATTTCTCCCTGGATCTTGGCCCCGCGCGGGGCGACGCAAGTCGGAGCGCCGGCAACCGAGACCCGGCCCGATCCGCGGCGCCTGGCGGAGACGGTGCAGGGGCGGGTCGCCGTGGTCACCGGCGGCGCCACCGGCCTCGGGCGGGCCACGGCGCTCGAGTTCGCCCAGCGCGGCACGGCGGTGGGCATCAACTATGTCGATCTGCCCGACCGCGACGTGGCGGAGCAGGCCTTGCTCACCGAAACCGCCATCCGTGCCCTCGGCGTGCCGGTGTATTGCGCGAAGTGCGATGTGCGCAAACGGGACGACGTGGAGAAGTTCATCACCACGGTGCGGGAGCGCCTGGGCGGCGTCCACTTCCTGGTCAACAACGCGGGGGTGGCGCACGACGGCGCGCTGTGGCGGCTCACCTCCGAGGCATGGCAGGAGGTGATCGACACCAACGTTACCGGCGCTTTCAACTGTATCCAGGCAGTGGCCGGCCCGATGCGCGCCCAGCGCTACGGCAAGATCGTGAACATCGCCAGCCACCAGGCGTTTCGGCCGGGCTTCGGCATCGCTAACTACGCGGCCAGCAAGGCCGCCCTGATCGGACTCACCCGCTCAGCCGCCGTGGACCTGGGCCCGTCCAGCATCAACGTCAACGCAGTCGCCCCCGGCTTCGTCAAGACGGACCTGCTGTCGACGCTGCCACGCGAGGTGCTCGAGCGCGCCGAGCACGAGTCGGTTCTGGGACGCGTGGCCGAGCCGGAAGACGTAGCCCGCGTGATCGTGTTCCTGTGCAGCGAGGGGGCGCGCCACATTACGGGACAGGTGATCGTGGTGGATGGCGGATTGACGCTCGCTTCTTGAAAATACGCGGCGCGCACACGATATTGCGCGCCGTGACTAATCCTTTGAAAAACAAACACTTAAAAGCTTTGACAGCGGTGGCCCTGGTGGCGTGCGGCGGCAAGCCTCAGGAGCTAACGCCCGAGCCAACCGCGCCGCTCCCCACCGCCGGAATCGCGTCCCAACAGGTCGGGGTACTGCCGCTCACGCTGGTCGCCGCCGAGGATTCGCTGCACTGGGAGACGGCTCTGGGCGAGCGCCGGGTGGCGCTCGCGAAGAGCGACAGCATCATCGGCACGCTGCTCAAGACGCGGGCCCCCGAGGTCAGCTGGTTGCTTCCGGACGAGCTGCGGCGCGTGGCGCGCCGGGCGCCCGGCATCGCCCCCGCTCCCGATCAGATGGGCACGGCGATCCTGTTCCACCCGACCAAACACGAGCCGGAAATGGTGGCCGACCCGCTGCGCAGCGAGCTGCGCACGCTTGCCGCGTTGGCGGGAGGTGGGCGGTACGCGCTCGTGCCGGCGGGGCTGACCTTTCGGCGGAAATCGCAGCCTCCGACCGCCCCGCTGTCAGGCCGCCTGACTGCCACCGCTGAGCTGACGGTGGTGCTGGTTGACGTGCGCACCGGTCGGGTCGGGTTCCGCACCGTGGCGCGCGGGGACGGGGACGACCCGTGGAGCGCGCTCACCCGCGCGGTGAAGACTCTCACGCCGGGGCTGCCGTGATACGCGAGGCGACCCTCATCGCCGGCGACGGAATCGGGCCAGAGATCACACAGGTGACATTGCAGGTGCTGGACGCCCTCGGCGTAGGGTTCGACTGGGACGAGCAGTTCGGTGGGATGAGCGCGGTGGAGCAGGCTGGCACTCCGCTCCCCGACTCCACGGTGGACTCGATCCGGCGAACCGGCCTGGCCCTCAAGGGCCCGCTGACGACGCCCGTGGGCGACGGCTATCGTTCGGTGAACGTGGCGCTGCGCCAGGAGTTCGAGCTGTATGCCAACGTGCGGCCCGTGAAGTCGATCGTGCCGGGCGGCCGCTATACCGACGTCGACCTCGTGATCATCCGCGAGAACACCGAGGGGATGTACGTCGGGTTCGACCGGACCTTCAAGGTGGGGAACGACCCCAAGGCCCTCGCCCAGGCCACTTCGGTAATGACGCGGGACGGCTGTCGGCGCATCGCGCGCTACGCGTTCGAATACGCCCGGCAGCACGACCGCCGCAAGGTGACGGTGGTACACAAGGCGAATATCCTCAAGGCGACCTCGGGGCTGTTCCTCGAGACCGCCCGGATGATCGCCCAGGAGTACGAAGGGCAGATCGCGTCGGACGAGAAGATCGTGGACAACGCGGCGATGCAGCTGGTGATCAACCCAGCGCAGTTCGACGTGATCGTCACGACCAATCTGTTCGGGGACATCCTCTCGGACGAGGCATCGGGGCTGGTGGGCGGGCTCGGGCTCGCGCCGGGGGCGAATATCGGCGAGCATGCGGCGATTTTCGAGGCGGTGCATGGCTCGGCGCCGGACATTGCGGGGCAGGGAATCGCCAACCCCTCGGCCCAAATGCTCGCCGCCGCGATGATGCTCGATCATGTCGGCGAGCTCGCGGCCGGAAGCCGGCTGCGCCGGGCGCTCGAAACGGCGATCGTGAAGGACAACGTGCGCACCAAGGATCTGGGAGGCAGTGCTTCGACCACCGAGTTCGCCCGGGCTGTGGCCCGCCGGCTCTAGCCACCTGTGCGCGCGCTGCGGCGAGCAGACCGCCGGGATCGCGCCGGGCGACCTGTGTGCGCCGTGTACGAGAGACGTCTCGAGAAAAGCGTCACGCATCGGGCGTCTCATGGCCATCGTGACCACGCTGCTGGTCGCGGGGTATGTGATGCTCAGGCTGAGGTCGACCCCGCTGGAGTCACAGGCCACCGCCCGCACCGTGGGTGCCGTGACTGCCGTCGCCTGGTATCTGCTGACCTTTCGCATCGCGCAGAGGATCGCATTCGAATGGCTCAAATCACGGCGTCCGTAGTCCTCGCGATCGCGGCGGCTGTCATGCCGCTCACCGCTCAGACGTCGCTTTCCATTTATAGTGACGGGCGCGTCGTCGTGCGCCGCACCCTGCCGCAAGCGCTGCCGAAAGGGCGCACCACGATCGCCCTTAAGGTCGAGGGTCTCGACCCGGCGACCTTATTTTCACCGGACACGTCGGTGACGCTCCTCTCCGCCGTGCTCCGCCCGCCCACCGATCGTGCGGCGGCGTTACAGCGGGCCGTCGGCCAGACGCTTTCCTTCGTTCGCCAGCGGGCGGGAGGTGGCGCGGACACGGTGCGCGCGAGCGTTGTGAGAACCGACCCGGCGCAGTATCGGCTGCCCGACGGGCGGCTGCTCCTGGACGACCCGGGTGAGCCGCTCTTCCCGGCCGAGCTGGTCCGCACGGCGCCCGAGGTGACACTCGTACTCGATGCCGCGCGAGACCGGCCCCGCACCGAGCTGGCCTATATGACCGAGGGAACGACGTGGGAGGCCCTGTATCAGGTCGCGGTCGGGGGAGGGGGGAGCGGGTCGGTGACGGGTACCGCAACGGTCAGGTCGCAAGCGTTGCGCGCGGACTCGGCCGACGTGCAGATCGTGGCTGGGACGATCCGGCGCGCCCGCCCCGCCGCGAAGGCCGATCAACTGTACCAGCGACGCCCGGCCATGGCCCTCGCGCAGGTCATGGTGAGCGGGAGTGAGACCTTGGAAGAGACAGTAGGCGAGACGCACGTCTATCAGCTCGCCGGCAGGCTGTCGCTCGAGCCGGGGGTTCCGCTCAGTGTGGCCCTTTTCCCGCGCAGCACTACGGCGTACACCCAGGAGTTCGTCGTCCCCGGCGCCCTGCCGTGGCGCGGGTTCCTCGGCCAGACGCCCGGCGAAGAGAATCGCGTGCCGGTGCAGGTGTGGTACACGCTCAAGCGCGGTCGCGGCACGCCGTTCGGCGACCGGCCGCTGCCGGGTGGGACGGTCCAGCTATATCAGGCCGATTCCGCCGGCCGGCTCCAGCTCGTCGGGGAGGCGAGCAGCGGGCACACCGCCCCGGGGCGTGATCTCCGGGTGCAGTCGGGTGACGCGTTCGACATCACGGCCGAGCGAGTGCAGACGGATTACGCGCAAGAGCAGCTGGCGCCCCCCAAGCGCGGCATGGCCCCACGTCAGCGGATTACGGCGTCCTACAAGGTGACGATCTCGAACGCCAAGCCCGCGGCGGTGACGGTCGACGTGCGCGAGGCCCGTTTCGGGGTGTGGCGCGTGACCGACAGCAGCGTGGGGCCTGAGAAGCTCTCCGCCACCGAGGTGCGGTTCCGGATCCCGGTCCCCGCGACCGGAGAGGCCACGCTCACCTATACTGTCCAGGCCGAGTCATGACCGTTCAGCTGCTGCACCTCTCGGACCTGCACTTCGGCGGCCTCGCCGACGTCGATCAGATCGAGGGCCTCGAGCAGATGCTCCCCGATCTGCGGCCCGACGCGGTCGTGGTCACGGGCGACCTGTCGCAGCGGGCTCGCCACGGCGAATTCCAGCGCGCGCGGGCGCTCGCACAGACGGCAGCGCGGACGGCACCGGTGCTCGTGATTCCCGGGAACCACGACGTGGCGTGGTGGACGCGACCGCTCATCCCGTTCGCGAAGCAGCCGCTGTACGCGAAATACGCGCGCTACTTCGGCGCGGATCTGACGCCCCGGTTGTCGCTCCCGGGGGCGATCATCGCCAGCGCGCTCACCTCGCACGGCGTGGCCTGGGGGTCGCTGACCCTGCGGGTGCGCGATCTCGCGGTGAAGGGGCACCTCCCGAAGCGCGAGATCGCGCGCGTGCGCGAGTTGTTCGAAGCGGCGCCGGGCGAGCAGGTGCGGGTGCTGGCGGTGCACCACAACGTGCTGCGTGGCGACCTCTCGGGGCGCATGGGCCTCGCCCGCTGGCGACAGGCGCAGCGTCGCATCCTGGCTTCGGGCGCCGAAGTGGTGCTGTGCGGGCACGACCACCAGGAGGGAGCGGAGCAGCTCGGGGGCCGGGTGGTGGTCTCGACCGCGGGGACCCTGTGTACCCGCACGCGGGGCGGGCGGCCGTCGAGCTTCAACTTCGTGACCGTCGAGCCGACGGCGGTCCACATCACGTACTTCCGGTGGGATGCCGAGTCCCGCCGCTTCCGGGCGTCCGACACCTACGCGTTCGCGCGGGCTGGAAAGGGCGCAGCCCCCGCCCCGTCCCCATCCCAGCCGGTACCCGCGGACACGACATCACACAGCTGAGGCAGCCATGGCACCCAAGTTTCAAGGCGTCGACTTCTACGACGTCGACAGCCTGCTCTCCGAGGAGGAGCGCGCCGTGCGCGACACGGTGCGCGCCTGGGTGGACGACAACCTCATCCCCATCATCGGCGAGCACTACATCGAGGGGCGCTTCCCGAAGCAGCTCGTCCCGCAGATGGCCGAGCTCGGACTGTTCGGCGCCAACCTGCCGGAGGAGTACGGCTGTGCCGGGCTGAACAACGTCGCCTACGGGCTGATCATGCAGGAGCTGGAGCGCGGCGACTCGGGGGTGCGCTCGTTTGCCTCGGTGCAGGGCGCGCTCGCCATGTATCCGATCTACGCCTTCGGCTCGGACGAGCAGAAGCGGCGCTGGCTTCCCAAGATGGCGTCAGGCGAACTGATCGGCTGCTTCGGGCTCACCGAGCCGGACTACGGATCGAATCCCGCCGACATGATCACCGTCGCTAAGGAGACGAAGGACGGCTGGGTGTTGAACGGGGCCAAGATGTGGATCACCAACGGCTCGACCGCGCAGCTGGCCATCATCTGGGCCAAGGCCGGCAAGGTCGACGATGTGGACTCGATCCGCGGCTTCGTCGTCCCGACCAATACGAAGGGCTTCTCCGCGAAGGACCAGAAGGGCAAGCTCAGCCTGCGCGCCAGCGACACGAGCGAGCTGGTGCTGCAGGACGTGTGCGTCCCCAAGGACGCCCTGCTACCGAAGACGGGCGGGCTCAAGTCCCCGCTCATGTGCCTCACCCAGGCGCGCTACGGCATCGCGTGGGGAGCGGTCGGCGCCGCGATGGCGTGCTACGACGAGGCGGTGAGCTACGCCAAGAACCGGGTGATGTTCGGCAAGCCGGTCGGCGGGTTTCAGCTGCAGCAGGCGCGGCTCGCCGAGATGCTCACCGAGATCACCAAGGCGCAAGTCCTCTGCCTGCAGCTAGGGCGGCTCAAGGACCAGGGGAAGGCCACGCCGCAGCAGGTGTCGCTCGCCAAGCGGAACAACGTGAACATCGCGACCGACGTGGCGCGTGAGACGCGCCGGCTGCTCGGCGCGAACGGCATTCTGGCCGAGTATCAAGCGATGCGCCACCTCGCGAACCTCGAGTCGGTCTATACGTACGAGGGGACGCACGACATTCACACGCTCATCCTGGGCCAGGAAATCACGGGGCTGAGTGCGTTTAACTGAGTGCGGAGTGCGGAGTGTGGAGTGCGGAATTGAAGACCGTCCATCCATTCCGCATTCCGCACTCCGCATTCCGCACTTGCTTGCTGGCGCCGTCGTGCTGTGCCTGCTTCCGGCGCCCGCCGGCGCCCAGCACCCCACCCAACACGTCGACTCCACTCCCAAAGACTCGACCACACTGGCTCCGGTAGTCGTCACCGGCGTGCGGCTCCCGACCGTGCGCGAGCTGGCGCGCGGACTCGCGGGGCGGACCGCGTCGCTCGACGCCCAGGACCTGGACGCGCGCGGCGTGCGCTCCCTCGCCGACGCGCTCGAGCAGCTGCCGGGCGTGACGACATCGGACGAGCTCGGCGCCACCGCGCAGATGGACGTCTCGCTCCGCGGGTTTCAGGTCTCGCCGGTGATCGGTGTGCCCCAGGGAGTGACGGTGTACGTGGACGGCGTGCGCGCCAACGAGCCCGACGCGCACGAGGTGAACTTCGACCTGTTGCCGCTCGAAGACGTGGAACGGGTTGAGGTGGTGTATGGTCCCTCGGTACTGCTCGGCCGGAACGCGCTCGGCGCCGCGGTGAACCTCGTGACCCGCCGGGGGGCGAGCCCGGCGGCGCGCGAAATCGAGGCGTCGGCGGGAAGCTGGGACCGCTACGAGCTGAAAGCGCGCGCGGGAGGCCGGCATGGAGTGTGGGACTACTACGTGGGCGCGCGCTACGAGCGAGAGCGAGGCTGGCGCGAGGACACCCGCAGCCGGATCGGCACGCTGTTCGCGAAGCTCGGGTTGCTGAATGGCACCTGGGACGCCACGCTCAGCTACTCGGGTGCGGACAACCGGATTTTCCAGGCTGGGAGCCTCCCCGAGAGCGTCGCCGTGGCGAGCCCGCGCCGCAACTTCACCGGCGGCGACTACTTCTCGCCCCTGGCGCATCTCGTCATTTTGAACGCGCAGCGGCTGGTGGGCCGCACCCAGCTCGCGATCAACGCGTTCGGACGCTCGCTCTCGAGCGAGCAGTTCAACGCGAACTTCGTGGGCCAGGACTCACGCCAGCGGAACGCGACGCGCATCGGCGGCGGGGCCGTGCAGCTCTCGGGAAAACTGCCGCTCGGCGCGAGACAGCTGCGCTGGCTCGCTGGGGCGGACGCGGACTACGAGCACGTGGCCGTGCGCATTTTCGCGGTGCCCGGCGGCGGTGCCCCCGATTCGCTCACGGAGTCGGTGCGCACCAATCAGGTGAACGCCGGCGCCTTCGGCGGGGTGAACCTGGAGGTCGTCCCGCGGCTCACCGCGACCGCTGCGGCGCGCTATGACTGGATCCGCGTGCCGTTCGAGGACCTGCTCGACGCGACGCAGAGCGGGGTGCACATCTTTCGGCGGCTCTCCCCGCGCGCGGGGCTCACTTGGAGCGCCGGCGGCGGGCACGAAGTGTTCAGCTCCGTGAGCCGCGGGTTCCGCGCGCCCGCCCTCGTGGAGCTGGCGTGCGCCGACCCTCAGGCCGCGTGCCCCCTCCCGTTCGCCCTCGGTCCCGACCCCGCGCTGCAGCCCGTGGTGGCCACGACGTACGAGTTCGGCTGGCACCTGCGGGCGCCGACTGGGGGTATCGACGCCAGCGCCGACGTGTACCGCACCGAGGTGCGTGACGACATCTTCTTCATCGCCTCGACCGTCACTGGGGGATACTTCCAGAACATCGGCGCCACGCGTCGCAGCGGCGTGGAGCTCGCCCTCCAGTGGCGCGGCGCGTCGGGCGTGCGGGCGTACGCGAACTACGGCTACACTCGCGCCACCTTCGAGACGACGGCGACCCTCGCCACCACCCGCGACACCGCCGGTGAGACGGTGACCCCTGGCGACAGGCTCCCTATGGTGCCGGATCACCGCGTCAATGCCGGGCTCGCGGTGCCGATCTTGCGTTCTCACGGGACTGAGACCGGTGTGTCGCTCATGGCGGGCCTGGACGCACGCTACGTCGGACGACAGTGGCTGCGCGGCGACGAGGAGAACGCCACGCGCCGCCTGTCCGATTATACCGTCGCCGATCTATCGCTCACGCTTAGTTGGGGCGACTTCGAGCTGCGCGGCGCGGTGCGCAACCTGTTCGACCGGCGCGTCTACACGTTCGGCACCTTCGCCGAGAATCCCACGGCGCCCGGCACGCCGGTGCAGCGCTGGCTCACGCCGGGGCCGCCCCGTCATGTACAGATCAGCTTGAGTACCGACTTTTAGAATCCTCAGTCGCAAGCGGTTGCCAGAAGCCAGTCGCCGGGTTTGTTTTCTGCTCCCATGAAGATCGCCGTGTGCATCAAGCGCGTCCCCGACTCCGAGACGCGCGTCAAGATCGCCTCCGACGGCAAATCGCTCGACGAAGCGGGCGTCAAGTTCATCCTCAATCCCTACGATGAGTTCGCCGTCGAGGAGGCGCTGCGACGCAAGGAAAAGGCCGGGTCGGGTGAAGTCGTCGTCATCGCGCTCGGCCCCGCCGCGGCTCAGGAGACGATCCGTACGGCCCTCGCCATGGGGGCCGATCGCGGCATCCTGCTCCAGTCGGATCGGATCCCGTTGGACGGTCTAGAAGTGGCGCAGGCGCTGGCCGCCGAGTTCAAGGGCGCCGGGTTCGACCTCATCCTGTTCGGCAAGATGGCGATCGACGACTACAACCATCAGGTCGGCCCCATGGTGGCCGAGCTGCTGGACTTGCCGTGCGTGACCACCGTGGCCCACCTCGAGATCGACGGCGGGAAGGGGGTCGCGGAGCGGGAGATCGAAGGGGGCGTCGAAGTGGTGGAGTTCCCGCTCCCCGCGGTCCTCACCACCGATAAGGGGCTCAACGAGCCGCGCTACCCTGCGCTCAAAGGGATCATGGCTGCCAAGAAGAAGCCCTTGGAGGTCAAGACCGTATCGCTCGGCGGCGGTGGGCTCGAGCTGCTCGCGCTCACGCCGCCGCCCGAGCGTAAGGAAGGAAAGATCGTGGGCGAAGGTGCGGCGGCCGTTCCGGAGCTGGTACGCCTGCTGCGCGAGGAAGCCAAGGTCCTGTGAGCAACGTCCTCGCGGTGCTGGAGCAGCGCGACGGCGCGCTGCGCAAAGTGTCGCATGAGGTCGTGACCGGGGCCCGGCGGCTCGCCGACGCCCTGGGCGGGAGCGTGGAGGCGCTGGTCCTGGCGGCCGGTGCGGTGCGGGGAGCGGAGCAGGTGGGCCGGTTCGGCGCCGACAAGGTGATCACGCTGACCAATGCGGCGTTCGGCCTGTATGCCCCGGAGGGGTACGCGCGTGCGATCGCCGAGCGCGTCAAGAGCGGGACATACGGAGTGGTGGCGTTCGCCGCGAGTGCAACAGGAAAGGATCTCGCGCCGCGCGTGGCCGCGCGGCTGGGGCGTCCGCTCGCCCAGGACGTGACCGACTTTGGCGTCGAGGGTGGCGCGGTCACGGTGACCCGGCCGGTATACGCGGGCAAAGCCTTGCTGAAGCTCAAGATCACCGGAGCACCCGCGCTGATCTCGCTGCGACCGAGCGTATTCACACCGGTCGAGCGGCCAAAGGCGGGGGCGCAGGAGACCGCGGCGGCCGGAGGCTCGGCGGGTCGCGTGGTGGTGAAGCAGATCAAGGCGGCGGAAGCAGGCACGCTCGATGTGGCCGAAGCGCCCATCATCGTGTCCGGGGGTCGGGGGCTCAAGGAGCCGGCGAACTTCAAGGTGTTGGAAGAGCTGGCCGCGGCCTTCGCGGGACGCGCGGCGGTGGGCGCGTCGCGCGCCGTCGTGGACGCCGGTTGGCGCCCTCACGCGGAACAGGTGGGACAGACCGGCAAGACGGTCAGTCCCACCTTGTACGTCGCGGTCGGGATCTCCGGTGCCATCCAGCACCTCGCGGGGATGCGTACGTCCAAAGTCATCGTGGCGATCAACAAGGACAAAGACGCCCCGATCTTCAAGGTGGCGGACTACGGAATCGTGGGGGATCTGTTCGAGGTCGTTCCCAAACTCACCGAAGAAATAAAAAAGACCCATGGCTGAGGGAGCGGGGAGCCCTAAAGGAGTCCCTGACGGTCCCGGGAAGCGGTTCCGACCGGCACAGTACCAACCCCCGCTGCCGCTGGACCGGCTGATCCTGAAGGACGGCGCCGAGGGCGCGGGCGATCGGATGGAGCTCGACGTCCTGATCGTCGGCGCCGGGCCGGCGGGCCTCGCATGCGCGATCGAGCTGGCGCGCCTCGCTCAACGCGAAGGCACGGACCGGAACATCGGCGTGCTCGAGAAGGCCGAGTCCCTGGGGGAGCACTCCCTCTCGGGCGCGGTGGTGAATCCCCGCGCGTTCCGCGAGCTCTTCCCCGACCTGAAGGATGCCGACTTCCCGTTCCGCGGGCCCGTCGGGAAGGAGCGGGTCGCCTTGCTCACCTCCCGCCGCGCGATCACCCTCCCCACACCGCCCACCATGCACAATGCCGGGAACTACGTCGCGTCATTATGCGAGATCGTGCGCTGGATGGGCGAGCGGGCCACGGCGCTGGGCGTGAACGTCTTCACCGGTTTTCCCGCCGCGAGCCTGCTGGTGGATGGCCGCGGGGTGGCGGGCGTCCGCACCGCAGCGACCGGGCTGGATCGCGAGGGGCGGCCGCTCTCGAATTACATGGCGCCGAACGATCTCACCGCCAAGGTGACGGCACTGGCCGAGGGGACGCGGGGGACTCTCTCGCAGGCGTGGCTCGAATGGCAGGCCGTGAGGTCCGAGAATCCGCAGATCTTTGCGCTCGGCGTGAAGGAGATTTGGGAGACGAAGCGCCCGCTCGACTCGATCGTCCATACCCTCGGCTGGCCCGTCCCGACGGATGGCTTCGGGGGCAGCTTCATGTATCCGCTCGAGCCGAACCTCGTGGCGCTGGGACTGGTGGTGGGGCTCGACTACCGCAATGCGGCGCTCGATGTGCACGAGCTGCTGCAGCTGATGAAACTGCACCCGTTGTTCCGGCAGTACCTGGAAGGCGGCGAGCTGGTCGAGTGGGGCGCGAAGACGATTCCCGAGGGCGGCTATTACGCCCTGCCGGGGCGCCGCGCGGGTGACGGTGTGGTGCTCCTGGGCGACTCGGCCGGGTTCGTGGACGTGCCGTCGCTCAAAGGGATCCACTACGCCATGCAGTCGGGGATATTCGCCGCGCGCGCCATCCATGCGGCGCTCAAGGCGGGCGACGCCTCGGCCGCGCGGCTCGCCGATTACGACCGGCTGGTGAATGCGTCTTTCATCATGAATGATCTGTATCGCACCCGGAACATGCGGCTCGCCTTCAAAGACGGGTTCTATGCGGGGGGGATGAAGGCGGCGCTGATGACCCTCACGGGGGGACGGTTCCCGGGTGGGAGGATTGCGATGGAGCCCGACGCGGAAGTGGAGCGCCGGCTCACCCCGACCTTACGGCCGGGGCTACCCACCCCGGACGGGCGACTGACGTTCTCGAAGGTGGATGCGGTTTTCAAATCGGGCAACGCGACGCGCGACACGATTCCCATACATCTGGTGGTCGGGAAGGACGTGCCGACCGCGGTCGCGGAATTCTACGCCCGGATGTGCCCGGCCGGGGTGTACGAGCTGGCGCAGGGCGCGCTGCGGGTGAACGCCCCGAACTGCGTCGACTGCAAGGCCACGGACGTGCTGGGCCCGAGGTGGACGCCGCGGGAAGGGGGGAGCGGGCCCAAGTACAAACGGATGTAGGCGTCCCCGCATCAGGTATTGCCCGATCAGCACAGTTCCGAGGCGTCCGCCGCGCGCGCCGCCCCCGTGATAGGTCCACATCGCCAATCCCACCAACACGATAGGCTGTATCGGCTTGTGGTCTCGACCCGGCACCGGGTATGCAGGTCCGTGGGAAACGGAGCCCTGTGAACGCGCTGCGACCTCTCGGATCGTCGCGCCCGATGAGGTCAGGAGGTGCATGCATGGCACGCGATTCCACGCTGAATGAGCAGCCCCGGCGGCGTGGTTGGGACCGGCGGG
>Ga0209761_1000650_pt1 | contig 21691 bp, 16 predicted proteins | sample GraSoi013_1_40cm_4_FD_185818 | JGI IMG/M metagenome (GOLD analysis project Ga0209761, IMG submission 185818) | Grasslands soil microbial communities from the Angelo Coastal Reserve, California, USA - Sample 09_25_2013_1_40cm (SPAdes) (version 2) | ecosystem: Environmental > Terrestrial > Soil >...
TTACTGTCGAACGCCGTGAGCAGTTGCTCCGCGATCTGGGCCGTCGATCCTTGGTCCGTGCGGAAAGACAGCACCACAGGGCCGTGCCGGGCCTGCAGCTCGGAGACAACACGCGCATAGGCCCCCCGATACTGCTCGAGATACGCGAAGATCTCAGCGTCGGACTTGCCTTTGACCGGATGCTCGTACCAACGCGCTCGAATCCGCCGCGCGAGGATAGGATTAGACGCGTCGAGGGAGACCACGATGTCCAACGCCCTTGCCCATTGCTGCAGGGCCCCGGGCCACCACGATGCCATACCGTCCTTGATGGCGGTCTGATGCGCGCTGGTGTGCAGCGAGCCCAACGCGAAGACGGGCCCTTCCTCGTAAACTACGGTGCGATACCCCGTGCACCGGTGTAGCTGCAACTGATGGTGGAGGGCCCGCAGCTTAATCAGGCACTTGGCTTCCTCCCACAGGAAGGCGTGTGAGGCTCGGAACAGACCGAGGGTTGTGGTGCCCACCTGCAAGGCGCCCAGCACCAGCAGCGGCCCGGGGATGGTCCACACGCCCATGTTGACGCGGATGGACGGGTCGCGGCCAGCGAGGGACTTGAGCAACTCGCTCTTCCCCGCGCCTGCGGGGCCCACGAGCTCGACAACGAGCGGGCGGAGTGCGTTCATCGAATGAGTCCGAGGGACGTCGCCATCCCCCGGTCGCTGACCAGCGCCTGCCTCGGCTAGGCGGGAGCGTGTGACGGCTCGTTGAGGAGACGGGTTCAGCGCTCGAGTATCAAGATCAGACTGGCAGAGCTCAGTCTCCCTGCTTGACATGCTCGCCTTTCAGATGGGGGCACCGTCGACACGCATCGGCCCAGGCTTTCTCGCTGATCGCATTCAGGCGGTTGTCCGTCTCGTCCGCGAGCCATGCGACCGCCCTGGAACTGGCAACAGTGACCTCCCCATCGTGAACCGCGACTCGGCTCTCCTCATCGTGGCGTCCTCCGGCGCGCTCTTCCCACCGACGGACCTGCGTCACGATCTTCTCGCCCTCGGTGACGTATACGGACACCTCGGTGCCCTGTGTGAAGGTGCTGTACTGCAAGTAATTCGTCACTCGGCTCAAGCACCATCCGCTAAACCCAAGGTCGCGGTCGGCCTTCCCGGGAATGACATGTTTCTGCGCCCCGCCAAGACGCTGGGTGAGACTGGACGTGAGGGTGGAAGTTGACATGACCGGATGACCTCCATGTACCTGCTTTCCGCCGCCTTCGTCGGCCGCAGCGTAACGCTGGGGGAGCGCGTTCACATCTGTTGGCAATCTAGCGCTAGGTCCGAGACCCCGATGGCATCCGGAGTTCGAACGCGAGCCGATGATGTTTTGGTTTGCGTCCACGGCCGCGCTCAAGTCGATCGTGTACACCAGTGCCCCCGCTCTCACCAGCAGCTCCGTGAGGCGGCGGGCGCCGCACCTGGTTCGAGAACGGTCTTGCCAAGAAGCGCCGCGAGCGGCATCCCCAGGTACCACTCCAGCCGCGCTTCGGAAAGGTCGGCTCCCGTTCGGCTGTCGAGCTGGGTCTCGGGATGCCCGTTCCACTGGAGCCCGAAGACCGGGGTATTCAACTCCGAGGGCACGAAGCGTGGGATGCCCCGCACGATAGGCACGCGCTCCCCGTCTGGGCCGACGAGCGTGTCACCGTGTGGCTCAAGCGGCGTGGTCGTCCCGGGAGCAACGAAGGGGACCATCGTCATGGCGCCGTGCTCGTGACGACGAACACCCCGAAGCCCGGCCCGGTCCGCGGTGGCGGCGTGGGTGAGCCCCCAATCGGCGCCACGGGCGTCACCCCCGTCATCGGAATGTTCACGAGGCCGCCCCCGTATGTGCCACTCAGCACCGGGGCCCCAAAGAAGTCCTGCACGTTCTGCACCTGGTAGTGGTTTCCCACCTGCACGATCCCGCTCAGGTCCACGGGCACGGTGGCCTGGCTGGTCCAGTTGTAGACGACGATGTTGGCCCGGCCGGACTCGTACCGGTTGGGCCGCACGAACACCCGAGGCTCCGTCGGGTTGCTCGCGACCGCCTGGTCCGTCGCGCCGACGCCCGTGAGCCGTTGCCAGGTCGGGAAGCTGTAGTCCTGATTGATGTATCCCCACGCCGCGGCGCTAGGATCACGGTAATACCGGTTGTTGGTCAGTTGGAACCCTGACACGTCGGTCTCCCGCAGCCAGATCATTTCGCTCGTCGAGCCGAACAGCGAGTTGCCACTCACGGTCAGCGACTGCCACCAACCCACGTCGGCCACCGTCTCCCCGCCCACGGCGTAGTTGTTCTGGACGGTGAGATCGGCGTTGACGGTTGTGCCGAAGCCGAGCAGCAGGTTGTGAACCCCGACGTTGGGCGAGAAGTACGTCATGTTCGAAACCAGGCTGCCGTTGTGTACCGGCTCGCTGCCGCCGAACAGGATGTTGGCGTTAGGGGAGTTGGAGGGATTGGCATCCACCGCCCCGTTGTTGAACGAAGCGTTCCCTTCGACGTGGATGTTGGTCATGCCGCCCGTGCCCGCGATCGTGAACACATGGATGCCGTAGCCGAACTGGTTGAAGACGATGTTGTCCCGCGCGTACACCGGGCCGGTCAGGCTCTTGAGGTACAGCCCATGCCCATTGCCGAAGTCGGGCTGCTGCCAGCCGTTGTTGTAGATGACGCAGCCCGTGATTTCGATATCCACCGGGTCGGGATACATGAAGAACGCGATCCCGCCGTCGTGGAGGATCAGGTTGACGAACTTCAGGTGAGAGGCGTTGGCGACGAGCAGATTGGGGCGCGTGTCCGTGGTACGGTTGGGGTCGGAGTCCATGAGCTCGAAACCCCAGAAAATCGAGTAACTGCCGATGACACTGAAGAAGTCGCCGCGGCTGGTGCTGGAGGTGCCCCCCTTCGCGTCGAGCATCGCGCGTTCCCCAGGAAACTGACGCACGACGATGGGGGCCGCCGCGGTGCCGGTCAACGTGCTCGTGACCGCACTGGTGTAGGTGCCGCCGCGCAGCCAGACAGTATCGCCTGGCTGCACCTTGCCGTGGCCGCCGCTCAGCGCTGTCTGGAGGTCCCACGGCTGGCTGGAGCCGTCCCCGTTGCTGGACCCGCCCGGAGCGGCATACCAGCCTGCCACGACGATCGTGGCAGGGCCGGCGGTGCCCCCGTACGTCGCCACGACGGTCGCGCGCCCCGGACGGATCGCCGTGACACGCCCCGTTTGCTGTCCCGTGCTCACGACCGTGGCGACCGCGGGGATGAGGGTGCCCCAGTCGACTTGTGCTGCCACCGGCTGGCCGCCCGCATCGAGAATGGTGGCGGTCAGGTTCACGGTGTCTCCGATCATCAACGCACGGACCGCGGGCGTCACGGTCACCGCAAAACTTCCTAGGGTCGCGTTGATCGGCACGCTCCCCGTCACGGGCATCAACACCAGCGCGATCGTCGGGTTCGTCCCCGGTTGAATGTTCACTGTGACCGAGCCGCTGTGCGTTTCCACGCCGCCCGCGTCGAAGGCTCGCAGGGCGATGGTCCGATTGGAGCCGGCCGGGACCGTGATGGTGCCCAAGGCGGCACCCTGCGCGACCGGCACGTTGAACACCAGCGTCGCGGGAATGTCGGGCGCCGTCACGTCAACCACGACGGTCGCAACTGCGGTGCCGGTGACGTCGGCTCGGACGAGCAGCGTGGTCGTGACAGAAGAGGGCCTCGATCCCGTCGGATCGCGCTCCAGGCACGAACCGAGTGCGAGGACGGATGCCAACGTGACCACGACCCGAATGCGCCCGATGTCGGGCCCGCGCCGTCGATGGGAGAGCCGCATCTGCCAGCGACGCTAGGGCGTAACGGTGACCGCCGCCGTCCCCACCGCTCCCTGGAACGTGGCCGCGATCTTGGTGCTGCCCGCGCCCTGCGCCGTCACCAGTCCGGAACCGTCCACGGAAGCGATACCAGGGTGGTCGGTGGCCCAACTGACGGTCGCGTTCGTAACAGGATTTCCGTTCCAGACCGTAACAGGATTCCCGTTCCAGTCTGTGATCGACACGTTCAGCGGCACTGTCTGCCCGACCGCGAGCGTGGGCGCAGGTGGTGACAGCGTGACGGCGAAGCTTCCCAAGGTCACATGGATTGGCACGTTCCCGGTCAGCGGCGTCAGCACCAGCACGATCGTCGGGTTGGTGCCCGCTTGGACGTTGAGCGTAACCGACCCGGTGTGCGTTTGAACGCCACCCGCGTCGAAGGCCCGCATGACGATCGTGCGATCGGAGCCCGCCGGGATGGTGAGCGCGCCCGAGGCAACGCCGGCGGCGACGGGCACGTTGAACACCACGGTGGTCGGAAGGTCTGGCGCCGAGACGTCCACGACAACGGTTGCGACCGACGTGCCGGAGACGTCGGCTCTTATGAGGAGGGTAGCTTCACCCCCACCGGGAGCGACCGCATCTCCCGAACACGCGGCCAACAGCAGGAGGGAAGCGACTGCAACGAATGGCGAGCTCAACGGCGCGCGGGACATTGGTGCCTCCTACGGGCGTCTGAGGCCGGTTCTTTAGACTGGAGCCGGCCGCTGCAAGGCGCGGGTGATGGGGGTCGGCCGCGGTAACACGCCCCTGGGAAGCGCGTACAGCTCCTTCGCTCGGCGCTCCAGGTGCACCGCCGGTTGGGCGGCAACTTCACTGCCGTCGTGCCACGGGACATACTCGGGCACGAGCGCCGAGATCACGTTGATCACGTCGCGATCCCCGCCGCCGGCCAGCGCCGCGAGCAGACGCTCCAGCCCTTCCTCGACGAGCGTCCCGTCGGCGCCGTTCCGCTGCACGATCCGAATCTTGTCGATCGATGTCGGGACGGTCACCTCGCCCGAGCCGACCAGTTCTTCGGTCAGCTTCTCGCCCGGGCGCAGTCCCGTAAACTCGATCGCGATATCCCGATACGGCTCGAGGCCCGAGAGGCGGATGAGCTGCTCGGCCAATTCGAGAACCCGGACGGGCTGGCCCATCTCCAGGATGGAGATCCGTCCCGCGGCTTCCGGCAGCGCGGCCGCCTCGAGGACCAGCTGTACCGACTCCGGGATGGTCATGAAGTAGCGGGTCACTTCCGGGTGCGTCACCCGGAGGGGGCCGCCCGCGGCGATCTGCCGCTTGAAGAGCGGGACGACACTGCCGTCGGACCCGAGGACGTTGCCGAATCGCACGACCCGAAAATCCGTGGCGCATCCCTGCAAGGTCGGTAGTTCCAGCACGATGCGCTCGGCGATACGCTTCGTGGCCCCGAGGATGCTGGTCGGGTTGATCGCCTTGTCCGTGGAAATCAGGATGAACTTGGTCACCCCGTGCGCGGCGGCGCATTCCGCCACCCGCAGGGTGCCGAACACGTTGTTCCACACAGCCTCGACGATGTTGGACTCGAGCATCGGCACGTGCTTATACGCGGCCGTGTGGAACACATACTCAGGCCGGTACGTCTCGAAGGTCTCCTCGAGACGCTCCGGATTGGTGATGCTCGCGATGACGGGGATGACCTCGACCTCCGGATTGGTCCGCGCGACGTCGAGGTGGGTGAAGTAGAGCGGGCTTTCCGCCCGCTCGAACAGCACGAGCCGGGCGGGACGGTAGGACGCGATCTGACGCGCCAGCTCGGATCCGATCGACCCCGCGCCGCCCGTGACGAGGATCGACTTGCCCGACAGGTCCTGCTGCACCTGGGCGAGGTCGAGCTGCACTGGATCGCGACCTAGCAGATCATCGATCTGGACGTCGCGCAATTGCCCGATCTGCGCCCTCCCCGTCACCAGATCCTCGAGCGAGGGGATGATCTTGAACTCGATCTCGCTCTCACGGCAGCGCTCGACGACCGCCGCCGTCTGCTGCCCGGTCGCCGAGGGGATCGCAATCACCAACAGGGCGACCTCGTGGCGCGCCACGAGCTCGCGCAGCCGGTGCGTCGGCCCGACCACGGCGATCCCGTGGAGGGTGCGCCCCAGTTTCGCCGGATCGTCGTCGGCGAGCCCGACCACGTGCATGGGCGATCGCTCATCGTGCAGGGCCTGGCGCAGGAACTGCTCAGCGGCCTCGCCCGCCCCGATGATCAGGGTGCGCTTGCCCCTCGCCGGCCTCATGGGGAGCTGGCTCTCCCGCAGGTAGCGAACGGCGAAGCGCACGCCGCCGAGCAGGAAAATGGCGATGAGCCAGTCCAGCAGGAGGACCGAGCCGGGCAGGGCCTGCAGCGGGCCGGGAAACATCCGGGCCGCGATGAGCAGGAGCGACCCGAGGGACACCGCGAGCCCGAGGTGGGCGAGGTCATGGAGGCTGAAGTGACGCCAGTATCCGCCGTGAAGCCGGTACAGCTCCAGCGCAACGAGACGCACCGCCAGGACATAGGGCAGCGTCTCCCAGAACACGACCAGCTCTCGCGGCGGCAGCGCGAAGTCGAACCGAATCGCATACGCCGCCAAGTAGGCGAGTACGAGGAGGGCGGCGTGGATGGTGAGGACGACCGCGCGGCGATAACGGACCAGGCGTGGCGGAAGCGTCAGCTGCATGGTGGCCGGATTCTCCGTCGGGACGCGTACCAGGGTCGAGCTGCCGCAGCCAGGGGACTCACATTCCGTGCCTGCTTTGGCGCGGCCGAATGGCAGCGGGCGACGACGGAAGTCCTTGCTCGGCAAGGCGTTTGCGGGATCGGGCGAGCTAGGCTGTCAGGGCGATTCCCGGGCAGGCCGGACGTGTGCCAGCCATTCGCTACACATTGAATCAGGTCTACCTCAGGCTTGCACGGCTCCGATCACTACCGCCTGGTCGGGTATTGACACCACGGACCTCCTGATGAGTCTTTGTCCGCATCTCGCCCAGACTGTGACGATCGGATGCGGCCACTCACCGTGTTGTTGTCTTCGACGGGGCTCGTCGCCTGCCTGGCCGCCGGCGGCAGCTGCGAGCGGCCCGCGGCGGTGCAGGTGCCGCTGCCGCCCGGGACGCGAGTCGGCTGGTACGTTACGATCGACGGCTCGAGCAACGGCAACGGCACGAACGCGCGGCCGTGGGACCTCCAGACGGCGCTGGGCGGCGGCAACGGGCAGGTCCATCCGGGCGACACGATCTGGCTGCGAGCGGGCACCTATGCGGGTGCCTTTCACAGCGAGCTGACGGGCACCGCGGCGGCTGCGATCGTGGTGCGACAGTACCCTGGTGAGCGCGCCGTCCTCGACGGCCGCGGGGCGACCTCGTCGACGAGCCGGGGCGACATGGTTATCGTCAACGGGAGCTATGCGGTGTTCCGCGACTTCGAGATCATGGACTCGGATCCGAGCCGCACCTTGGACACCCGGCCCAACCTCATGGTCGCGCATGGCTCCCATCTAAAATTCATCAACCTGATCGTGCACGACGGCGGGATCGGATTCTACACGTACCCGGAGCAGACGGACATCGAGATCTACGGCTGCCTCATCTACAACAACGGGTGGCAGCAGCCCGACTTCGGGAACGGGCACGGCATTTATGCGAAGAGCAGCGCCGGCCCGGTGTACTTGCGGGACAACATCGTCTTCAATCAGTTCGGCTACGGGATCCACATCTACGCCAACGCCGGGAGTGGCGGGGTCAACAACATCCATGTGGAGGGGAACGTCTCGTTCAACAACGGGGCGGTGGACGCCGACCCGGCGAACTCGCCGAACGCCAACATCCTGTACGGCGGCGGCGACCCGGCGTCCGGCGGCTCCATCGTAGACAACATGACATTCTTCTCCCCGAACGTCGGGGTGCAGAACGTCACCATCGGCTACAGCTCGACGGCCAACGTCGACCTCACGGCGCAGAGCAACTATGCCGTCGGGGGGCAAACGGTGTTCGACCTGGGCTTCTGGCAGTCGTTGACCATGACGGGCAACTCGGCCTTCGGGTCAGCGAGCAGCCCGGTGAACCTGCGCGATGCCACGACGTCCGGGTTCCAGCTCAACGGCAACTCGTACTACCGGGATCCGACGGCGCAAGCGTGGCTCTACAACGGGGGGAGCTACACCTTCAGCGGGTGGCAGCAGGCGACCGGCGTGGGCGCCACCGACCAGGCGCAGGCCGCCATGCCGACGCAGCCGCGAGTGTTCGTGCGACCCAACCAGTACGAGGCCGGCCGCGCCAACGTCATTATCTACAATTGGAGCGGCCAGGCCACAGTGCCGGTCAACCTGTCGGGGACGACGCTTGCGCCGAGCGATGCGTTCGAAGTTCGCAATGTCCAGGACCTGTTCGGGGGGTCGGTGTTGAGCGGCGTGTACGACGGCAGCCCGGTGAACTTCCCGATGACCGCCGTCACGGCGGTGCAGCCGATCGGGGGGGCGCCGAGCGCGCCGCCCCGCACGGGACCGGCCTTCAACGTCTTCGTCGTCCTCCGTAGGTAGTCGCGGCGTCCAACCTTGATGCCCGAGGTTCAGGGGAAGCGAGGGTGGAGGTTGCCGGCGCCGTTCTTCGCGGGGGCAGCGGTGTTCTACTTCACGAAGCTGCTGCTTGACAGGGCGTCGTGAGGGCCCAGCGGGAAGCCGATCGTGGTGCGTCCACTCCGTCCCCCAGGCGCCCCGTCCGGCTTACGGCAGCGTGCTTCCACGACGCTGCCGTGCCGCCAGACCTCCACGCTGTCGGCTCCGCGAGCAGCCAAGGCGCGGCGTACCTGGCCGGTCGTGCGCAGGTGCTGGTAGTGATCGGTCAGCTGATCGAATGTGTCCAGGCGGCACCAGTCGTCGTGCTGTGCCCGCGTGAGCTCAGGGGCAAAGTGGCAGTATGCGAGACAGGGTGAGACGCGGCTCAGCAGCATCTGAGCCCAGTGCGCGTGTCGAAGGGCCCAGTGCAGCGGGAAGAACAGGTCCACCAGCCGATCGGTGATGCGCTTGGCCGTGGCGGGCGGCAGGCGCTTCAAGATCACCCGGTACAACGGCGCCAGCTTGGTAACCCGCGACAGCGTCCAAGTATAGTGATCGATGACCAGCTGTCCGCCGGGCTTCACCATTGTCCAAAGTGCCAGAATGCTGTCTTCCGGTGACGGCGTGTGCTGCAACACTCCCAGGCAGAGCACGAGATCGAATGAGGCAGGAGGGAACGGAATCGCGCGGATGTCCGCCTGGGCGACGCGGTAGGTCGGCTTGGCGCCGATGTTGTGGAGGTTCGCGTCCACTGCGGCGCTCAAATCGATGGCGTGCACGAGTGCACCCGCTCTCACCAGAAGTTCGGTGAAGCGGCCGGCGCCGCACCCCGGTTCGAGAACGGTCTTGCCGTCGAGAGCTGCGAGCGGCGTCCCGAGGCACCGCTCCAGCCTTGTTTCGGAAAGGTCCGCGCCGGTTCGGCTGTCGAGCTGGGTGTAGCGATGAACGTTCCACTGAAGCCCGAAGGCCGAGGCATACAGCTGCGAGGGGACGAAGCGCGGGATGCCACGCACGATCGGGACGCGCTCGCCATCGGGTCCGACGAGGGTCTCACCCTGCGGCTCGAGGGGCGCGGCCGTCCCCGGAGAAACAAACGGGACCATCGTCGACGTCACGTCACTAGCGTCCCGCCGGAGCGGGCACTGGTACGTCCTGCAGTCGGAACCCGCGTATCCCAACATTCCGGCGGACGGTGTCCGCCACGCCCTCGGGGCGTGGCTCGTCCCGCAACAGCTCCAACCTGCCGTAGCGCTCGGCGATAAACCATCCTGCGACTTCTTCGTACGAGTGCCGGTGTGCGAAGGGCGGCGTGAGACGGTCCCGCGCGGCGTGGAGCGCCTCGTTCCATGTGTAGGTCGCCGTGTATTGGCGCCCCATCTTGCGTCGTCGGTAGAAGTTCTGGTACAGCATGTAGAGCGGCGTGGTCGGCAGCAGCACCGCCGTTTGCACCGACGCCGGGAGCCGTGACAACACCGGCCGCACGGCGCGCTCGACCGCCATGATGGCGCGCCGGAGCGGGGTGAGTCGTTCTTGCTCGTGAGAATACAGCCACACATACAGCATCCCCTGCGTCGGCTTCGGCAACCGGGCGATTTCGCCAAACGCGGCGCGTGTCGAGTAGGTGTGATGCAGTACGCCGTGACTGTACACCGCGTCGTAGGTATTGGCCCGGAACGGTGGTGCGAACACCGAGGCCTGGACAATGTGCAGGCGCGGATTCGCGCCAAAATAGTGCCGGGCCTGATCGACCGCGTACGAGAGGTCCATGCCGACGAGCTCGCAGTCTTCGGCGCGCGACAGCGCGTCGGCCGTCCCGCCGATCCCGATCCCCACCTCCAGCACGAGGCGATGCTTCAACTCGTGCTTGGCGACACCCAGCTCGAACCGCTTGACCCGCAGCATAGTCTCGGGGGTCGTATCCCAATAACTCGAGCCGCTCCACCGGTAACCGGTCCACTCGGTCGAGAAGTTGCGCAACACTCCGGCCTCGCCAGGCGGTGGCTCGCTCGCGGGCAGCGTGTACCCGCTCAGTTGCTCGGCGATCCACTGGGCGTGTTCACGCGCGTGGACACGCGCCACTTCGGTGGGATACGTCAGCAGCCGCGGGACGCCGTTGTGGATCGGATAGTAGCAACGGCATCGTGCACAGATCAGCGCGCCGGCGACGACCTCGATCTCGATTTCGTCGGTCGGGTCGATCGGGGCGGTCGCCTCGAGCACGGCCAAGTCGGCCGGCGCCACGGGCTGCTGGAGCGAAACCGCGGCACGCAGCTCCAGCTTGCCGCGGCAGAGTGGGCAGGCCAACCATCGAAGTAACCGTTTACGCATGCTACAACCTCCGTGCGAGCGGTCTCATTTGAAATCGAAGGCGCGCATCCACATCTCCAGGGCCAGCACCCGGAACAACCCGAGGTAGGACTCCTCGTTCGCGTCCGTCGCGTGCGACGAGCCGTACCAGCGCCGCAGCGCTGCGGCGTCCACGTACTTCTCGCAGCGCAGGGTGTCTTCGATCAGCTCCGTCACTTGCGGGCGGAGCTCCCGCGCCAGCCAACGTCTATCGGGCGCCGCGAACCCGAGCTTGGTCTTGCGTCGCCGCACGACGTCTGGGAGCACACCCCGCATCGCCTCGCGGATGGCGACCTTGCTCCAGCCGTTCTGTACCTTGAGGTGGTCCGGCAGCGACACGCCATAGTCCACGAGCTGGTGATCGAGCAGCGGCACCCGCGCCTCGAGTGAAAACGCCATCGAGGAGCGATCTTCCATGCGCAGGAGCAACGGCAGCGTGTCGATGAAGATGTCGTCCACCTGGATCCGCTGCATCAGGGTGGCGGCGGATTCGCCTGCGCCTGCGCTCGCGGCGTAGCGCCACCAGCGCGTCGCGGGGGTGCTCTCGGCGCTAATCGCTCGGTCCCAGTCTGCCCGCAGGGCGCCCTGCAGCAGCGCGTCCACGCCGAACAGCCGCCGCAGCTGTTTCGGCAGGTACCGATATCCCCGGCGCAGGTCCAAGACATAGAGGTCTCCCTGGGCGAGCGTGGCGCCGACCTCGCGCGCCATCCGCACGAGATGGCCGGAGCGCAGCAGGGAGGCCAGGTAGGCGTATCGGAACTTGGCGTAGCCACCGAACACCTCGTCTCCCCCCTGGCCGTCCAGCAACACCTTCACACCGGCCTCTCGGGCCGCGCGCATGACGCACCACTGCGCGTAGTAGCTGAGCGATGGGAAGGGCATGTCCTGATGCCAGGCCATACGGGGGAACGCCTGCCAAAAGTCCTGAGCGGAGGGGAACACTAGGTGAGGTTCGGCTCCGACGGCGCGCGCCACCGTCCCTGCATACTCCCGCTCGTCGAGCTCGGGGTAGTCCCAGCACGACGTGAACGTGAAGAAGCGGTCCCCCAAGGCCGCCGCCGCATCGGGCTGCTCCCGCCAGATCTTGCCGATCAGGGACACGACCGTGGACGAGTCGATGCCACCGCTCAGGCAGCTCCCCGCCCGAACGTCGCTGATGAGATGCGAGCGGATCGTGCTCGTGAGCAGTTCGCGCAGTCCCTCGAGCCGCGTGCGGTCGGGGATGCCGTTCGCCGCCTGCGGGGCGAGCTGCCAGTAGGGGCGCACGTCGACTTGCCCTCCCAGATCCACGGTGAGGCGGTGGGCCGGGGGCAACGCCTTCACGCCGCGCAGCAGCGTGCGCTCGCCGTAATCGCAATTGGCGTGAAGGAGAAAGGCGATTACCGCGTCGTCGTCGACAGCGCGATCGAGCCCGGGGCAGGCGAGCAGCGCCTTCATTTCCGATGCGAAGGTGAACGTCGCCGCCGAGGTGCCGTAGTAGAAGGGCTTGATACCCAGCCGATCCCGGGCGCAGAACAGCCGCCCGCGCGCACCGTCCCAAATGGCGAACGCGAACATTCCCTGCAGGCGCGCGAGGCACTCCTCGCCCCACGCGAGGTACGCCTGCAGCAGCACCTCGGTGTCGGTCCGCGTCTTGAACGTGTAGCCGCGCGCCTCGAGCGCGGCACGGAGCTCGCGGTGGTTGTAGATCTCGCCGTTGAACACGATCCAGCAGCGCGCATCGCCCGCCGTCATCGGTTGCAGCCCGCGCTCGGAGAGATCGAGGATCGCCAGCCGGCGGTGGCCGAGCGCCACTCGCACGCGAGCCCGGCCATCCCAATGACGGGTGTGCGGCACCAGCGCGTGGCAGAACCCGCCGGACTCGAGCCATGACAGCAAGAATCCTTCGCCGTCCGGGCCGCGGTGCGCCTGGCGGTCGGTCATCTCTTGCAGCAGGTCGAGATCGACCGGCCGGTCCTGAAAGCTCACGATGCCTGCGATGCCGCACATGCGCAAAGGTCTCCCCTGCTAGTGTTCGTCCAGGGCCGCGAGCACCGAGCGATAGATCGCGATCACTCGTTGGGTGAGCAGCCGCTCGTCCAGCTGGCGCGCCGCCTCCCGCCCCAGCCCCTCCGCCCGCGCGCCTCGCGCGAGGGTGCGCTGCAGGGCCGCCGCGATCGTCACCGGGTTGTCGTCGGCGCACACCTCGCACCCCGGGATGCCCTCGAGGCGACAGGCCACGTCGCCCACCGCCACGGACACCACCGGGAGATCGCAGGCCAGGGCTTCCTTGACGGCGTTGGGAGAGCCCTCCTGCAGCGAGGTGAACACGAGCGCGTCGCTCGCGTTCATGTAGAACGGCATCGCCGCGTGCGGTGCTCTCCAGGCGATCACCAGCTGCGCCGATACCGAGCCGTTGAGAGAACGCACCGCCTCTCGGGCGAGGGCGTACCGCTTGCGGGGATCGGCCGGGTCGCCCACGAACAGGACGAGGTGGCCCTCGCGGGGCAGCCCGAGGTGGCGACGCGCCTCGTCCCGCGGGATGCGCCGGAATAGGTCGAGATCGATGCCGGATGGCACGACGTGGACCGGCCCCGAGTGATCGAGGTAGTGCGTGAGATGCTCGGAGACGACGATCGTGGCGTCAGCCTGGCGCGCCACCAGCCGGGACAGCCGCTGCAGCAGGCGGCCGACCGGCGTCGTGCGGCCCTTGCTGTCGCGGATCCCGAACAGGTCGTCGCCCCGAAAGGTCACCACGAGTGGCAGGCGCTTGGGCAGGGCGAGCAGCCCGCTCTGGCCGAACTGGGCGTGGACGATATCGTAGCGTTCCCGGGCCAGCCGGCGCCGCAGACGGACCCAGGCGGCGAGGTAGCGGAGCGGGTGTCTCCCGCCTCGGAAGGTGAAGACCTCGAGGCGCACGCCCGCGGCGCTGAGAAACCGGGCCTGGCGCGCAATGAAGTGCGCGGTGTGGCCCGGCTCGCTGGGCCATTCGCTCGTGATCATGAGGACGCGCAGGGCAGGGCCGCCGTTCGGCGGAACGCTCATGTCCGCTCGCTGGGCACGGGCCGCGGCACGTCGCCGACCGCCGGCGCGCTGCGATCGAGCCGCTCCAGGTACTCGATGAAGTCGTTGTCGATCTCGCGCTTGTCGAACAGCCGCTCCGCTGCGTGTCGCCCGTTGGCGCCGAGCTCCTGTCGCAGCGCCGCGTCGCCGGACAGCGTGCGGAGGGCGTCCACGAGCCCGGGACCGTCTCCCGGCCGCACGACGATGCCGGCCCGATGCTCCCGCACGATCGCAGCCGGCTCGCCCTCGGCGACGACCACGACGGGACGGCCACAGGCCATGGCTTCGTACAGTTTCGAAGGCGTGGCCCCCGGGAGGTGCGTGGCGAGCGGGACGATCACGATGTCCGCGGCCGCCACGAGCGGCGGGACTTGGTCGCGCGGGCGAGGCTCGAGAAATCGCACGTTGCCCAGTCGCCGCTGGCGCGCCTGCTCCACCAGCTTGTCCTTCGCGGGACCGTCGCCCAGCAACACGAGCCGCAGCGTGGGGTGCGCGCGCAGCGCGTCCGCCGCGTCCAGGACCTGATCAAGCCCCTGAGCCAGCCCGTGCAGACCGGCGTACAGCGCCACGCACGCGTTCGCTCCGTTGGCGACCAGCGACCCCCGCGCCGCCGCCGTGCGTCGCTCGGGATGGAACGCGCGCGTGTTCACGCCGTTGGAGAAGTGATAGGTGCGGCACCGCGGAAACCGCGCCGCGATGTCCGCTACGATGGCGTGCGTCTGCCCCGTCACGAGCGCGGCCTGCCGATAGCAGAGGCCCTCGAGCCACGCGCCGAAGCGGTGACCGAGGCTGCCTGGTCGGAGAATCCCGAGCCGGATGGCGCTCTCGGGCCAGAGGTCAGACACGTTGAAGACCATTGCCGCCCGCGTGCGCCAGCTGAGCCACAGCCCGGCGAGCCCCAGAAACAGGGGCGGGCTTTCCACGAGCAGGTACTCGCAGCGGCGCAGCAGCAGGCTGCCGGCGGCCGTCGCGGAGCACAGGAAGGAGAAGTAGTTCGCCAGCCGGCCCAGGAGATCCGCGCGCTGCGTCGGGAAGATGAGGGTGCGGATGATGCGGACCCCGTCCCGGGACTCCCGTCGCAGCACGCCACCGTACCCCGGGTGGATCCTTCCCACCGGGTAGCTCGGCATCGCCGTCAACACCGTGACCTCGTGCCCCCGGCCCACCAAGGCGGCCGCGAACTCGGACAGCCGCGCCTGGGGGGCGCCGATCTCAGGCGGGTAGTACTGCGTCAGGATCGTGACCCTCACGGCGCCGAGCTCCCCTGGCCGTTGGACCGGCGGGTCGTGCGCGCCAGCACCGAGCGGTACACGGCGATCACGCGCTCCGTGATGACATGTTCGTCCAGCTCCCGTATGCGCTCCCGGCTGCCGGTCCGCTCTCCTCGGCGCAGGACGCGCTCCAGGGCGGCGGCGATGGTCTCGGGGCTGTCATCCGCGCAGACCTCGCACCCCGCGATGCCACACAGTCGTTCCGGGACGTCGGCGATCGGGACCGACACCACAGGGAGATTGCAGGCCAACGCTTCCTTGACCGCGTTGGGCGACCCTTCCTGCAGCGACGTGAACACCAGCGCATCGCAGGCGTTCATGAAGAACGGGATCGCGTCGTGCGGCACCGCCCAGCCAAGCACCAGGTCAGTCGGGAGCGATCCGCTGGCGATCTCCACGGCCTCCCGGGCCAGGCGGTAGCGCTTGCGGGGCAAGTCCGGGTTGCCTACGAACAGCACGAGCCTGCGGTCGGGCGAGAGGCCGAGGCGGCGCCGCGCCTCGGCCTGCGGGATGAGCCGGAACCGCTCGAAGTCGACGCCGGACGGGATGACGTGTGGCTGCGCCGCTTCGTCCAGGAAGGCCTTCAAGTGCGCGGAGACGATGATCGTGGCGTCGGCTCGCCGCGCGACCAGCCGGGACACGAGCGGCAGCAGCTGGCCGAGCGGGGTGTGCCGCCCGTCCGCGTCGCTCAGCACGCCCTGAAGGTCGTCTCCGCGGAAGGTCACGACCAAGGGCAGGCGTTTCGGCAGCGCCAAGAGCCCGCTCTGGCCGAACTGCGCGTGGATCAGGTCGTAGCGCTCGCGCCGCAGCCGGCGCCGCACCTCGAGCCACGCCGCGGCGTACCGCGTGGGCTTCTTGCCGCCCCGGAACGGGAACAGGTCCACGGCGACGCCCGCGGCCCGCAGGAAGTCTACCTGGCGGGCGATGAAGGTCGCGGTCCCGCCCCAGCTCGCGCGATCGGGCCAGTCGGCCGTGATCATCAAGACGCGGATCGGCGCGGTCATTCGCCCGACGCCGTGTCGAGGTGGATCGGACTGGCTGGCCCGAAGCCGAACATCATCACCCGCGCGACGTGGCCGCGGACCAGCTGCTGCAAGCGGTGTGTCTTCGCCGCGACGCCGCGGGCCACGTTCAGCCACTTGTGGCGACTGCGGACCCAGCGGGTCTTGCTCAGGTCGACCGCCGCGCCGAACTTCCGCTTGAAGTCCCCCAATCCCATGAGGTCGAAGGTGTCGCAGCCCGCTCCCAGCGCGTGCTGGATCACCCGCCAGGTCATCAATTCGGTGGGCCGATACCAGCGGTATTTGGTGCGGTGCGACCACGACCAGAGCAGCAGCTCTCGCGCCGCGACGGTGAACATGCCGCTCGCGATGCATGGGCCGTCGCTCGGCAGCCACACCGAGACGGCGACGAGCCGATCGGCGGCGCGCATGTGGCGAAAGAACTCCAGCACCCGTCGCTTCCCGAAGGGCACCGAATTGCCCCCGCGCACGAACACTTCCCGCAGCTGACTGTAGTGCTCGTCCACGAAGCGCTCGTCGTGGTCGAAGCGGACCACGAGGCCGAGCTTCTCCCCTCGACGCACGTTGCGGCGGGCGCTCTCCTTGAACCCCTTGAGCACGCGCGCGGGGTCGTCGGGAAACAGCTGTGCGCGGAACGTCGGCACCTGCTCGCCCGCGAAGCCGAGCCTCGCCATCGCCTCGGCCTCGAAGTCGTTGCCCATGAGCTCGATGTGCTGCACACCGTACCGCCGCTCGAGAAACACGATCAGGGACGTCGCCAACTCCTGGGTCGTCACCCGACGGCGATCGAAGACAGGTCCCATGCTCGGCGTCTGCCAGCCGGGAAGCGGTGAGCCGAACAGGCGCACGAACCCGAGCCGCACCACGAGGCCGGGCACGCAGCCCACCACCTGCCGGTCGAGCTCCAGGATGAGGTACAGCGGCCGGCCGTGCCCGCAGGCTTCCAACCAGTTGATCCAGGCCCGGGTGTGCACGATGCGGTGGTTGTCGAACCGCTGCACCAGTTCGTCCCAGCCGGCGAGCTCGAGGGGCGACGCCTCGCGGATCGCCAGCATCTAGGCTCCCCCCGGCTGCTCGCGCGTGGTCCGGCGCACGTAGTGCCGGTACAGCAGCGGCAGGCTGGCGCGGGCGAGCGCCTTCAGCCGGCGCAGCATCAGGGCGCGGGTCCACCCGCGGAACCGAGCGAGCTCCCCGATCCGGGCCGGCGGCGTGCCCGCCTTGGGGCTGAACCGTCCGAGCACCCAGCACTCGTGCACGCGGCGAGGCGCGAGCCAGGGCTCGGACGTGAACAGGTACCGCACGCCGGCGCGCCACGCCGACTCGAGCACCGCCAGCGATATGTCGCCGCCCGGGACGGACGCGGTCACGCAGGCCTCGCCCACAAGGTCGCCAATCGCGTCGCAGCTGGTGCGCCACTCCTCGAGCATCCGCGTGGCGGTGAGGTCCCGGAAAATGTCCGGGTGAGTGTGGGAGTGGGTTCCCACCAGGTGCCCACAGCTCACGAGGTGCCGGATGTCGCCGGCCGTCATGAAGGTGCGTCCTCCAACGAGGCTGGAGACCACGAAGAAGTGGCCCGTCCAGCCGCGCCGGCACAACTCGTCGCCCGCGTACAGGGCGCTCTTGCCCCCGTCGTCGAACGTGAGCACGAGAAAGCGACCGGGTCTGGTGAAATCGATGCTGGTGACGCGCGTCGGCGCCACGGGGCCGGCCGCGATCCACGCCAGATGCTCGGCGAAGGCCCGGGGGGTGAGCTTGTAGGGCACCGCCCCGAGGCGCTGGAAGCCGGAGCTGGACGGATCATCTGTGACCTCGTGATACGTGAAGGCGGCGATCTGTGGCCGGGCGCTCAGCATCGGGTGCCTCATCGCGACAACGACACCGCGGCGGACCCGCGGAGGCGTTTGCGGAGCGGGGACCAGTAGCTGACGATGCCGCGCAGGTAGCCGGCGCCGTAACACGCATGCATGATGGCGAACACAGCGGCGAGCGCGGCGGCGCAGCGGACGCCGTGCTTGCGTGCGACCAGCGCGGCCCCCGTCAGGATGAGGGCGGCGTACGCCCCCGCGATCCCGGCGAACGCCAGCCGCGCCGCCGGCGCCCAGATGCCGAGGGCGCCGGTCACGACGAGACTGAGCACGAATAGGGGCGGCACGAGCTGCCGCGGCGTGACGCGCTCGACTTTGCGCGCGACCAGCGGCTTGAAGAAGCCGTACTGATAGAACATCCGCGCGACGGCGGCGGGCGAGCGTCGCGCATAGTAATGGGACCTGACGTCCGGCAGCAGCAGGATGCGCCCGCCGTGCCGGATCAGGCGCAGGTTGAACTCGTCGTCCTGGTTGCGGACCAGCTCCTCATCGAACATCCCGATGCGGTCGAACAGCTCCCGCCGGAAGCACCCGAACGGCACCGTGTCGACCCAGCGCCGCCCGGAGACGCCGATCCGGAAGTAGGCGTTCCCCACGCCCAGCGGGTGCGAGAACGCGAGCGCGATGGCCCGCGCCATCGGCGAGTCATCGGCGGGGAGCGTCACGACGATCCCGCCGACATTGTCGGCGCCGGTTTCCTGGAGGGCGTCCACCAGGCGGGAGAGATAGGCCGGCGGATAGATGACGTGCGCGTCCATCCGCACGATGAGGTCGCCCGTCGCGGCGCGGATCGCGGTGTTGAGCCCGGTCGGAGTGATCCGCGCGCCGTTGTCGAGCAGCCGCACGCAGGGATGGAGCGCCGCATAGCGTTCGACGATCTGCCGCGTGCCGTCGTCGCTGCGGCCGTCGGCCACCAGCAATTCCAACCGGTCGAGCGGGTAGTCGGTTGTGAGGACCGACTCGAGGCAGGCCGCGATGTACGCCGCCTCGTTGCGGCACGGCATCACGATAGAGACGCGCGGGCGCCCCGGGGCAGCCACGCCGGTCACGGCCGGGCCTCCGGCGGTCGCGCGGCGAGGCGCGCGCTCGCGAGCCCGAGGCCCAGGACCCACCAGAACGGCTTGTACGCGACCAGGTTGGTGCTCAAGTTGGCGACGAGAAACAGCGCGACCAGCGCGAACGGCACGATGCCATAGGGACTGACGCGCCCTCGCCACGCCGCCACAACGCAGATGCCGAGGCCGATGAGGAACGGCACGGTCCCCACAAGGCCCTCGGCCGTCAGCAGCTCCAGCAGCAGATTGTGCGCGTCCCGCCGCTCCTTCACCATGTCGGTGGTGCGCGCGGCCACCTCGTACTGGTTGTTGATGGGTCCCCATCCGGCGAACGGTCTTTCGAGGAACATGTCGACGAGCGACGGGAACAGCTGCTCCCGGCCCGCCATCGATCCGGTCTCTGTGGTCGCTTCGAACCGGTTGCGCATCACGGCGGTGTGGAGCGCGGCGGCGGTCAGGAGCCCGATGGCGAGCGTCGCGACGGCGGTGTTCCGCAGCCGCACCTTCAGGCTGCCCGCGGGAGTGAACACAAACGCCAACAGTCCCGCCCCGAGCGCGAGCAAGCCGCCGCGCGACCCCGTGTCGACGATGGCCACGCCGATGAGCGCGCCCATCGGCCAGGCGAGCAAGCGAACCCATCGCGGCGTCCCGCGTTTGCCGTACGTCAGGCCGAGCAGCGTCACTAGCCCCGCCGACAGGAGGATCGCGCTGAAGTTCGCGTTCTGCCCGAACGCTGTGACCCTCTCGCCGCCCGTCCACACCGTGTACGACGTGCGGCCGACGCCCACCATGGGGAGCACCGCGCGAGCGACGCTGGAGCAGACGAAGCACCATAGGGCCACCGTTCCCACCCGCTCGCGGGCGAGGAGGTTGACGCTCGCCCAGCAGACGAGCAAGGCCTCGAGCAGCACGAGGAAGAAGTGGCGGACGTCTCCGAGAATGACCCAGCCCTGCACCAGGGTCGACACGGCGAAGACCCACAAGAAGACCCCGAACGAGACCAGCGGGCCGGGCAGGGTACCGTAGCAGGCGCGAAGGGCGAGCGGGCTCGTGAGGAGGAACAACGCCGCCGTCATGGCGGGGATCTCCCAACCCCCGAAGCTACGGTTCGGCATCTCGAAATTGAAAGACACGATCATCACGTAGAACGCCGCGAGGACGATCGGGTGGAGCGCCGCTGCCGCACGCGGTGCTCCGGACGCGGGCCCGACCCACGCGCGGGGAGGCGCGCTCGGCGTCGCGGGACGCGCGTGACTAGCCACGGGTCGTCGCCACCATCGCGCGCCAGCGGCCTAGCACCGCGCGGCGGGCCGGGCGCGACAGCCCGGCCGCGAAGGCGATGCCCAGCGTCAACGCAAGCGTCGCTATGACCCCGGCGATCCACTCCAACCAGTGATGCGCGAGCCGGTGGTCGCCGAGCCAGGCGGCGGCGGCGAACACCAGTACCATCACCGCCAGTGGGCGGGCGATCCCGCGGGCTGGCAGGCGCGCCGGCCGGCGGAGGCATGCGTCCACCAGCAGCGGATAAGCGATCGTCTGGACCAAGCGACCCGCCAGTACTGCGAGGCACACGCCCACGATGCCGAGCGGCGGCGTGAGCACAAGCGCCGCCGCGATGATGACGGCGGCCGCCGCCGCTCCCACACCGACCCGTAGCCGGGGCTGCAGCGTTGCGTCCAGCACGTAGGCGTCGCTGCGCACCAACGCAGTCTGGGCCGTGACGAGCGCGATGAGCAGGTTGGCCCACAGCCCGGCGTAGTTCTCCGCGCCGACCCAGAGTGCGAGGAATGACCGGTTCCACAGGAGGATCGTGCCGCCGACCGCGGTGACGAAGAGCCACGTCAGGGTCATGATCTCTCGGCGTAGCTCGGCCACCCGCTCGTACTCACCGCGGCCGATCACGCCTCCCAGCCCCGGCATGGCGGCGCCGACGGTGAAGGCATGGAGGCCGAGCGCGATCCGCCCGGCATACCCCGTCAACACGTAGGTTGTAACGACCGCCGGGGACACGACCATCCCGAGGATGATCACATCACTTGCGAGGGCCAGCTTGGCGATCACTTCACCGATCGCGATCCACCCGCTCATCCCGAGCAGCGACCGCACGTCCCCCGGTGCCGGGCGCGCCATCCCGAACGACGGCACGTAGTGCTTGACGAGGACCCAGAAGCAGAGGCCGGTCACGGCGATCAGCACTACCTGCGCGCCGGCCAGCCCCACCAAGCCGAGTCCGGCGTAGACGGCGCTGGCCGTGAGCACGCCCCCGATCAGGTTGAGCCCGGCCTGGAACCCCATCCGCCTGTAGCCCAGGTTCATGCCGCGCAGCACGGACTCGGGGACCGAGGCGAGGCCGCCCAACAGCAGGCTCAGCACCAGCGCCACGCTCGCGAGCCGTACGGTCGCCTGAAGCGACGCGGGTACCTTCGTGACGATGGGCGAGAGCCACACCAGGACGGCGCCGACCCCGGCCACGAGCGGGAGGAACCACAGCCACACGACGAGGGCGCTGCCGACCGCGCGCCGGTGCTCCATCGGGTCGTCGGCCCCCTGTTTCGTGGCGATGAGCAGGCGGAGCGCTTCGGTCGGCCGCCCGTCGGCCGCGGACATATAACCGATCAGCCGGCCGATCATCTCCCACACGCCGAACAACGAACGGCCCAGG
>Ga0209761_1000652_pt1 | contig 21661 bp, 20 predicted proteins | sample GraSoi013_1_40cm_4_FD_185818 | JGI IMG/M metagenome (GOLD analysis project Ga0209761, IMG submission 185818) | Grasslands soil microbial communities from the Angelo Coastal Reserve, California, USA - Sample 09_25_2013_1_40cm (SPAdes) (version 2) | ecosystem: Environmental > Terrestrial > Soil >...
AATCCTCCCGGCCCCGATGATTAGCACTCTCAACTAATTCCCGGCTCTTCTGATTGTAAACACGACTATTCCAGATAACCGTCACCGACCCCTCGGATTGTAATAACCTTAGGGTTGATCAAGGCCCTCCCGACGCTCGGGACTTCAGGTGCTGATCGATACAAATCGCCCAGAATGCGCCTTGATTGGAAATCGGGGCAGGCGTTTTTAGATCGCGCGATTTTCACGATGAGCCAGACGCTTGATTTCCACTCCGGAAAAACCCTCGATCAGCCTATTCCAAGCCGTGAAAAACGAAACTCGCCCAGAACAGTTTCAACTGGCGAGAGCCCTCTGGAAAAAAGGGGGTAGGGATTTTTTCTCTGCGTGACGCGAGAGTTGTTGCCTTCAGGAGAATGTATCATCCTTTGATGATGTGTTTCGAGATTATCAATCTCATTATTTCAGAGGTCCCTTCGCCGACCGTGTTGAGCCTGGAATCTCGCCAGTGCCGGTGCACGTCGAACTCGTCCGCGTATCCATAACCTCCGTGTATCTGAATCGCCTCGTCGCAGACTCTCAACCCATGCTCGCTAGCGAAGACCTTGGCTTGAGCGGCCTCCGACTCGAACGGTCTTCCTTGGTCCTTCAAGTATGCGGCCCGGTAGACCATCATTCTCGACGCGTTGATATCAGTCAACATATCGGCGAGCTTAGACTGTATCATCTCAAAGTCTGAGAGGGGTTTTCCGAAGGCGGTCCGGTCTTTACTGTACTTGACAGCCTTGTCAAAAGCAGCCCGAGCAATCCCTGTAGAAATGGCCCCGACGGTAACTCGTCCCCCAAACAGCATCTTCTTAGCATATTCGAAGCCTTCTCCCTCTATGCCGACGAGGTTCTCTTTTGGAACGTGAGCATTCTCGAAGACCACTTCTGCGGTAACCGAGCCTCTGTAGCCCAGCTTGTCAATATGCTTACTAGACTTCGCAGACTTCGCGTCAACGAGAAAAGCTGAGGGTCCCTTAGGAGTCTTGGCGAAGAGGAAGTAGAGCTGGCAGAAGCCGCCGTTTGTGGTGAACATTTTCGTACCATTCACCACCCACTGTCCACCTTCCAGACGAGCTGTAGTCTGCAGATTACGCGCGTCAGATCCAGCGCCGGGCTCGGTTAGTGAGAAGCCAGCGAACCTCTTTCCACTTATCATCTGAGGAAGATACTCTTTCTTCTGACTGGGATTACTGAATTGGCGAACGCCCTCGCAACAGGTCCCGTGAATGGCGAGGGAGAGAGCGGTGCTGGCGCAAGCCTTCCCACACATCTCCATCGCGGCGACGTAAATAGGCCAGGGAAGCTCCAATCCTCCGAAGTCTTTTGGAAAGCCCATGCTGGTGAATCCTTGCTCGAAGAGTTTCCGAATATTCTCTCGAGGAAACTCTGCTTTCAAGTCGATCTGACGAGCCGTCGGCTCGATCTCTTTCTCGAAGAAATCTCCCAACGACTCAAGAAGGAGCAGATAATCCTCGGATGCTGACCCGTACATCATCTGAACGAGTTCTTTCTGTTCCGGACCAAAGAAACCGACCATCGAGACTCTCTCAAGGTCGGTCCTTTCCTTGGTCCGTTTAATCTTTAGTACAACACGTTTTTCAGCACCACATCTGCTCCCTCCTCTTGATCTTGACCAGCTGGCAATACCCGAACGCGAGGACGATGAGCATTATCGTTCTCGCCGTGGTCGGTATCATCTACTTTGGTGGAGCGAGCTGGAGTCACATTCCAACTGCTGATAGGCCTGTCTCTGGACAACCTCTCCGGATTCCCGAAGGTCCTATGGGAGTCACGAGTGCAGGTCCCAGCGACCCTCTGTGGTTCCAACAAGGCGCTATTGGCGACCAGAGCACCCACAACAGTGTCGGCGCAAGCGTGATGATAAGAACGGTATACGACAAAGTCAACAACGACGCACATTCCTACTGGGTTGGGAGCACATTATCCAACGGAGCCTTTGTCCAAGTCGGATACTACAATGGCCTAACCACGACGAACCAATACTACTGTTGCGCTTGGTTCTACGAGTTCTTTCCACCCAACAATTCGACTTCTCCCCCATTCATTGGCCCTGAAGGTTCAGCAGGCCCAATCGGGTCTTGGCACACCTACACAATGAACTATACTAGTAATGGGGTTTGGGCATTTTACATGGATAATCAATACCTCGGTTCCAGCACTCCTGCTGGCCAAAAATACAACTTAGGGTCTGGCAGCACGGGGAATAATCCGATTGCAGCTCTTTCCGAGGTAGCTTCCACTACTGTTAGGACGGACGTTATAGGGCCGGCGGAATTCAAGAACCTCCAGTACGAAACACAGCCCAACGCACTTCAACCTGTCCCGACTGGTAACGTCCACATAGGATGCGGCCTAAACAATTCATGCCTGCCAAATCCGTACGGAGTCGCCGAGGTTGAGAGGACCCAGAACATCGTGAACGACTTTCTAGCCGGAAGTCAGATAGTCCCACCCTGGCCTGATGAATGCGGCAATCCAACAACGAGTACCCTATGGTCTCCAACCGTGGCTCTCACTTGCACCGGAACCAAAATGTCGTTTTCGTTTCTAGACATGGATGGGAACAACATCACGCCAGTTTGGATTTCACTTAGCGACTCAACGGGCGCGGAGATTTTCTATGCTGACAATCAAGACTACCAAAACCTAACTATTCCAAGCCCATCCGGCCAATGGACTGTCAATCAGATCTGGTGGCACTCTACTAATGTCGCAACTGGAGCCACAGTAAACTCCAACGCGAACAGCCAAACCGTCCCCACCAACGTCCTTTCGATTCAGATGAGAGTAGTCGGATACTTTTACTCACTTCCAGTCAAGGGTACGACGGTCATCCTGTATTTGCCAGACTCGACCAATGCGACGTCAAAAACTGATGATAATGGCCAAATAATGTTCACACAGTTGCCTGTTGCGGTTTACACTTTCCACATCGCAGTCCCTTACGGCATCCCCTCGACGGCTACCCAAACCATAAGCAATCCTGGGACAATTATAGCCAGAGTCTTCAGCCTGCCAGAACTCATCACACTGGTCATACCGCCAATACTAATCGCAATCATAGTAGCAATAACCGTCGCGAGAAAGGAGAGACAGCGGCAAGCGATGATTCAAGCACAACCGACTCCAGCACCGGCTTTCGGAGCGAGCTTCTGTAGGTCGTGCGGTCAACCACTCTCGCCCACTGCGAATTTCTGCACTAGTTGCGGAACGCCACGAATAATGACGCAATAACTATTTTTCCCGCGGAAGTCTTATAGTAAACAGATCATTGCCGATTTTCCCGATGGATTCTTGCCCTTCCAGATAGGAATCGTGGGGGTAGGCTACGCCGGCTTCGACTCAATGACCCCCGGACTCTCGACCCGAGAGTTGATGTTTGAGGCTGCAAGCCGCGCCTATGAGGACGCGGGAATAGACCCTCGGAAGGACGTTCAGAGTTTCGTCTGTTGCACCGAGGATTTCTGGGAAGGGATCAGTATCACAGACGAGTATATGCCCGACCAGCTTGGCGCGGTTCTACGACCACTTTGCACCATCTCCTCGGATGGAATAATCGGACTAGCCACAGCCTGTATGCACATCATGTCAGGCATCGCTGACGTCGCCGTCGTAGAATCTCACAGCAAAATTTCCGATGTTGTGAACCCCGACGAAATAGCCAGTTTCGGCTACGACCCAGTCTATACTCATCACCACTTCGACGCGGACCCCAGATTCCTCGCAGGAATGGAGATGGCTCGATATCTCAAGGAGACCGGCACCAAGAGAGACTACTGCGCCCAGGTGGCGGTCAAGAACAAGAAGAATGCCCTATCGAACTCGCGAGGAGTTCACGGAGCCAACATAGACAGAGGAATAGTGATGAACTCACAGGTCGCCGCTTTCCCCTTGACCGAACTGGAGTCAAGTAAGGGAATCGACGCCAGCATCGTTTTCGTTCTAGCATCGGCCCGGAAGGCACGGAAACTCGGAGACCATACAGTCTGGATAAGGGGCATTGGATGGAGTTCCGACACACCTGTTGTCGAAGACCGGGATTTTGCAAGGGCGGAATATGTCGAACAGGCAGCGGGTAGAGCCTACAAGATCGCTAACGTCAGAAGCCCTACTAGCTACTTCGACCTAGCCGAGGTTGATGATACCTACAGCTACAAAGAGCTGCAAAGCTTGGAGGCTTTGAAGCTAGCGTCAAAAGGCAAAGCGGGTAAGATGGTTGATACAGGAGCTTTCGACATTGATGGACGGTTGCCAGTCAATGCATCAGGCGGCTCACTTGGAGTAGGACACTTGCTGGAGGCAACCGGACTACATCGGACACTAGAGGCAGTTATGCAATTGCGAGGACAAGCAGGCCGACTGCAGGTTCCAAGAGCAAAGAGAGCCTTGGTCCAGAGCTGGAGGGGCATACCCACTGCCACAGGGGCAGTCGCGGTACTAGGAAATTAGGAGGAATTGGTGATGAAGAGACGAGTTGCAATTGTGGGCGCTGGAATCACACTATTCCGACGTCGAATGCTGGAAAGCCCAAAGGAACTCTCTTTCGAAGCATCAAAGATGGCCCTAGACTCAGCGGGCCTGACACTGAAAGACATACAGTCCGTGGTCTCAGGGTCCGCGCCTGACGCCTTCGACGGAGTGCACATGAAAGGAGAATACTATCTTGACGGAATGGGAGCTATCGGAAAGCCCCACGAACGCGTCTATGTTGGGGGCGGAACAGGAGTCTTCACGCCGATCGGCGGCTGGTGGAATGTGGCATCCGGAATGTACGATACGGTTCTCTGCGTCGCGGAGGAGAAGATGTCGCCTTTACATCCTCATCCGCAGTATGCTTTCTGGAGTATCTTTGACCAGTTCCTTGAACGTCCCCTCGGCACGACTCTGCTCTGGATCTTCTCGCTAGAGATGCGGCGGTACATGCACAAGTACGGGATCAAGGAGGAAGAGATCGCGGAGGTAGCTGTGAAAAACAAGGGAAATGCTGTTGATCATCCTTCAGCCCAGCTCGGGGCCAAGATAACTGTGAGTGATGTGATGAACTCTGAGCCGATCTGTTCGCCCGTGAAACGGTTGGACGTTAGTCCTCCGAGCGATGGAGCAGCGGCGGTCGTTCTCGCTTCTGAGAAGGTTGCGAAGAAGTTGACTGATCAACCGGTCTGGCTTGACGGCGTTGGCTGGACGTTGGATAGTACTCACTGGACTAACAGGGATCTTGCATATCCCGAGTATGTTGAGAAGGCGGCCAAGATGGCCTACAAGATGGCGGGCATCAAGAACCCTCGGAAGGAGATTGATGTTGCTGAGCCCTACGATCCTTTTGACTACAAAGAACTCCACCATCTAGAGGGGCTACAGCTCGCTGGCAAGGGGGAGGCTCCGAAGATGACTGTTGATGGAGTGACCCAGCGGGACGGCGACCTCCCTGTCTGTCCCTCCGGTGGACTATTGGGCGTTGGGAACCCGATCGCCGCCGCTGGCATGATGAAGATCTGTGAGCTGTTCTGGCAATTGAGAGGAGAAGCTGGAAAACGACAGGTCAAGAAGGACGCCCGGACAGGCGTTGCGCAGGCGTGGGGAGATCTGATGCAAGTGGGTACTGTCGCAGTGATGAGATCATAGAGTGAACAAGAAATGTCCCAGAAAATAACAAGCTATCCAGGCCACGAGATCACGCAGGATGAGGTGAAGGAAGGAAAGTACCTCGATGTCCAGTACAAGTTCGTCCCCCGATACAGCTGGGCCGCGGGGGTTGCAATAAGCAGATTCCTAGACGAGTTGAAAAAGGCAAGAATAGTTGCTCGCAAGTGTAACCAGTGCGAGCGAATCCTTGTCCCTCCAAGAATGTACTGCGAGCAATGCTACAGACCCACAGACGCATGGGTCCAGGTCAAAGACACTGGGACAGTCAACACTTTCTCCATCTCCCACGTAGGCACCGATGCGAGACGGCTCAAGACCCCAATCCTGGTGGCTGTAGTTGACATGGACGGCGCTAGTCCCGGTATGGGAATCCTCCACAACCTAGGAGAAGTTGAACCGTCAAGCATAAGGATCGGAATGAAGGTTCAGGCAGTCTGGAAGCGACCTGAAGAGAGACAAGGAGCTATCACGGACATACGATATTTCAAGCCGATAGAAAGCTAGGACAATGCCAATTCTAGAGAAGATCTCCCAGTCGTCCCAGGCGCGCCACTGGGCTGACAGCATCCCTCTAGAATTCCACTACACAGCCGGCGTGGCTGGGGAAGAGTTTCGTCGAGAACTGAAGAGGAGCGGCCGGTTCTTGGCTTCGGGGTGTTCCAAGTGCAAGAACAGCTACGTTCCCGCTCGAATGTTTTGTCCATCATGCTTCGTCGAGATGAAAGAGACGAGAGCGATCGAAGGGCCCGGATATGTCTACAGCTACACGACTGTTAACAGGAATAGAGCTGGAGAAGACAGCGAGCCAGTGACAATCGCGCTTGTAAGGTTTGACGGAGTCAAGGGAGGAATAGTTCACAAACTAGACGTCAAAGAACCCGGTATGGTGACCTTCGGAATGAAGGTCGCCCCGATTCTGAAGGAGGCATCAGAACGGACCGGGGCTTTAACCGATATTCTAGCCTTCAAGCCCGTTTAGCTTCGGTCTGTTCAGCGAGCAAGTTCCCAAATTGCACTTTCGCATTCTTTGTGTCGCGGGAAGGAATTATTTTTGGGATTTCTTGATTGGTAACGGATATGGTAACCGTGAACGGTAACAGTTCTGCTTGGGTCTGCGGTCTCTTTCTCCCTTAGCCTAGTTTGAGAGCAAGATTCGGAGTCAAACTACTTATCTCGTCTTGAAACTCTGCGCACATGGACCCGGACCAGCAGAGCAAGACCGATCTGCAACGTCTGCGAACCGAGACCGAGACCATTGGAGTCGAGGGTCGGAACTGGGTCGTTTATTCTCAGCTTCTACTTACCATGTTCCTCTGGGGACTGGCTTGGCCTGTCGGCAGGCTCTTGGCGACAAACCTCCCGCCAGTGTCTATTGCAGTACTGAGATACGCGATAGTTGTTCCAGTATTGTTCGGCATCCTAAAGGTCAAACGACAACCGCTCAGGCTTGAACGAAAATGTATCCTGAATCTTGTCGTCATGGGGCTGTTCTCCACAACCCTCTACCAGATCTTCTTCCTCTATGGAGTCAGATATGCCGCCGCTAGCGATGATTCTCTGGTCATTGGAATAGGACCCGTGTTAATAGCAATCATGGCATCGTTCGTCCTCAACGAGCGCTTGACGAAGACTAAAGGGCTGGGTTTCATCTCAGGACTCGCCGGCATCGGAGTCATCTCTCTACTCTCGCCAAACAACGATGTTCTCAACAGGCCTCTAGGAATAGGTCTCGTCTTTGGAGGAGCAATTGCGTATGCCATCTACACGGTTACTTTGAGAAGATTTGTGGCATCAAACAGGGCAGACAATCCCGTTTCGGCACCTTCCTCCCTAGCAATCCTCGCATGGATCTCTCTGTTCGGCTGGCTTCCTAATTCCCCTCTCACTACTGGAGGCTCCCTGGACTTACAGTTGGAGCCCGCTATCATGGCTTGGAATCCTATACCTCGCCCTCCTCTCAACAGTAGTAGGCTACTTCTTCTATGTCGTAGGCGTGTCCAAGATCGGAGCCGGAAGAGCAGCAATCTTCGGCAATTTGGTCCCGGTCTTTGGCGTCATAACATCCGTCCTTCTACTCAGGGAGAATCTCAGCCCATGGCATGGAGTCAGCTTCCTGTTGATTCTGACAGGAGTGGTCCTCGTCAACAGACAGCGGAAGAAGACGCCGGAGACGAGATAGCGATAACGGTGACTTTGCTCAACCGACCTTGTCAACTAGCTTAAACGGACCAGAACTCGGACAGAGGAGCCGAGTTGCGGCTAACTCCCCTCGATCAAGGCATTGATGCGGGACGTAAATATCTAAACGAACGGAGTCTCCAGATAGGGCATGTCCTACCTCTCAGCGAGGAAACTTTCAAAGAATACTTTCATGAGAAAAGCAGCTTCCTTCTTTACTCGGTAAGAGCAGTCGACGGACTCTTCTCTTTTCGTTCAGGGCGAGAGAAATGGACGCCACTCGGCGATTTTGTAATCGTAACAGACTCCCTCACAGGTTTGAAAGAAGCGGTTGGAAAGGTCGAAGATATGGCCGTCGCTCAAGAGAAAATTGTGGTTCGAACTCGCATCTTCGGCTACGATCGCAGGCGCCTACAAGCGCTTAGGGCTCTCGACTATAAGGTCGGTGCCTCTATCCCAGGCGCTGTATCCCTAGACGGAAAGAGGTTTGACCTACACTATCTGTACAAAGAGCTCGACGATCACTACCACTTCAGCGTTCGTCGAAGCTACGCCAAGCCCGGACTCTACCCGATCCAGGAGGTCAGCAAGGCAAAGAATCAGAGGCTAGTGCTCAGAGGCTATCGCAAGGAGGATCGTCATTTCCTGAACAAGGCCGCCACCCATCTCAATGTCATTAGAGGAATTTCCAATGGAGTCTTTGAAGGATCAATTCCTTGGGGCCCTGGCATGTATGAGGAATGGTTCGAGAAGCGTAGAGTGTTCCCGATAGTTTGTGAGGATGAGTCCGTTGGAGAGCCCGTCGGACTGCTGGACCTTTTCAGAGTCGATGCTGATGTGATGCAACACGTAATGATTCTCGGCATGTACGTTAGAGCGGAATATCAGGGGCTCGGCGTCGGGACTCTATTGATGGATGCGATGAAGATCCTCGCGAGAAGACTGAACCTTTCGAGAGTTATGCTCACAGTCTTCGAAGGTAACGCTCCAGCTGAGAAGCTCTATGCGAAGGCTGGGTTCGTCAAATGTGGAAGGCTCCCGGGATGGCTGCAGGAAGGATACATCAACGAAACTTACATGGTGTTGCAACTTGACTAGTCTAGCGCAATCATCACCAAGTCACCTAAAGCGTTGAGCTTCTGGGCTCCGAGTCCAGTTTGTCTCCGGAACCCTTCTGATTATGAGTCGACCGTAATGGGCCAAAATGGGTCAAACGGACGTATCGCTTGTCGAAGAGGTTTTGATGAGGGCCCAAACTAGGCGCCCGGCTCCGTAAATCATCATTCCTCCACCAATGGCCTCCCATACAAAGACGGATCCGCCTTGAGTGACAGAGGCACGTACAACGACAACAACTATGCCGGACACTATCCAGACAGAGCTATTGACAATCCTCTTTACTATGATGGGCCTCATTTCAATCAGGATTGGACCGGCTCAGAATATTAAGCGTAGTCGAGGGGCAAACTTTTGAGTCAGGGCGTTGTCAGTTACTACCAGGCTGGTAGTGCTTGACCCAGGCTCGCAAGAAAAGAGTGCTTGAAGAGGTCCGAAGGCAGCGCCAGCGAAGAACGGTAATCTCGGTCGTTGTTGTTGCCATACTCATTGGGACGATCGGGTACGGCGTTTACGCCCTCACCCAGAGCAGAGGAGGCGGAAACTTCCCGTTTCCATGTCTCGCCGAGATCACAACCCTACACGTTCATCCTTGGGTTCAGATAGCGATAAACACCGGTGGAACTAATCAGAGCGTAACCATTCCCCTAGGTGTGGGCATCCTCGATCCGCAGGTCCAAAATGTCGGCGGCATACAGATAGCCAATGGCGGGTCATGTTTTGAGCCAATGCACACACACGATTCATCAGGAATAATTCACATCGAGTCAGCCCACGTAACCGACCAATACACCTTGAATGATTTCTTCAAAATATGGCAGGTCAGCGATCCGAACGGAGTCCCGGTCAATGGAGTCAATAGTCCGATAATATTCAATCGAACCGACATTCTTGGCTTCAAGGCAGGCCAAGGGCATACGGTTTCACTGCTAGTGGACAACCAGAATTCTACCGCTTCGGATCCAGGGTCTCTAGTGCTGAATCAGTACGACTATTGCAAGGCTGGATTGACAACCCCTCCCTGTTATCCTACAGCATCGAGCGCCTCATCCGGCGACCCCTTCTATGGTGGTCAGACGTATCCCTATGGGACCGGCCACACCATCATGATCTACTACAGGTAAGGTCGAAGGAAGGCCTCGAGCCAGCTTCACCTAATGAAGGGCTAAGGATTGAACGAAGGATCCGCTCCAGGACAGATCATTGTCAAGGCTTTGCCGCTACTTATACCTGAAAGTGTTGTGCAGCAGGATGCTGAGAAGAAAAGGGTGAAGAGGGGGATTCTTGGCGGCTCGGAGGAGCGATTCGTCTTCGGGAAGACTCTCTATTTGCCCTATCTGGAGTTTAGCTACCAGTATTCAACCGCGAAGGGCTTCCTATCAAAGCAGAGTGTTCTCGTCCAAGGAAGGTCTGCGGTCATGGCTCTTCGAGAGGTAAACTTGGGGTTCTACCCAGAACTAATCTCCCTCTTGCCACAACTGGCAGACGTGGAGCCTGACTCCGGTTCGGTGCTGCAAGGAGTTGACTCGACGATTCTTGTCAGCCAGAGATTGGATGAGCTGAGAGGAATGTTGTCTGATTTTGACCACAAGCTGCGAGAGTTGTCGAAACGATATGATTCTCTTACAAAGGCCGACCGTGCAAAGCAAGAGATCAAGGAAAACATTGACCACCTCAAGAAGACTCGAGATATGCGATGGAAGATGTTCGCAGACGGACTGAAACTACCTTCCAAGACAGATCTGGAAAAATTCGAGCTTCTGGAGGGAAACATGTTCTACATTCCATACTTCGTCGCAAGATTCTCACGCGGCGGTGAATCAAGGTTCCTGGTCTGGGATCGTGAAGGGAAAGAGAACGAAACGATCGCGGATGAGTTGACGAGGAACGGCAAGTTCCGCGAGCTCGTCCGGTCGTATGTCAGAGGCTAGAAACGTTTCAACGAAAGAATAGTATCTAGGTGAACTCTTTTCTTTCGAAGAGAACAAGCCCGAGAATCGCCGTTGCAACGAAGTAGATCAGCAATATCGCTATCCCTTCTGGGATCGTTGCAGCGAACGTTGTGCTGTCTCTTCCACCTGGACCCCTAATAGGCTGTGTAGTGGGATAAGTATCCATCAGCACGTTTCCAATTATTCCTGAACCATACGTAATAATGAACCATGGTTCGATCTGCACGAGACCTGACACGATGAGTTGGATTAGGCTGAAGGCAAAGAGAAAAAGGATGGCGGTCACGAGGATCGACATTGAGCTGCTCTTGAAGAGTGAACTGAAGAAGAACGTGAACCCGAGTACGGCAATAAGATACAATATTGAGAAGCTCAATGATTCTGCGAACTGGTAGGGGACATTCGCCCCGAAATAGTAGAGACCGTTTCCCACAGTTATCGCGGCATATGTAGCGAAAACGATCAGGGATGCTGTCAACGCGCCGAGCCATTTGCCGATGTATATTGAAGATCTGCGCAGAGGGTTTCCTACCAGAAAATAGCCAGTCTTATTCTGGAACTCTCCAGAGATTGCGTCTCCGCCAAAGAAGATTCCAGAGAGTACTATGACGAATGTGATCGAGCTTCCCCACCAGAAGGAGTAGAATGCCAGCACAGGGCTTGCGCAAGTGCTCGGCGGACAGGGAGCAACCTTGCTGACACCGAGATAGGCGACCAGTCCAGTGAAAATTCCACTAATGACTAGCCCGATCGCCAAAAGGATGAAGAATCGTCTCGACCTGAAATAATTCACGAGCTCGTATTTCGTAATAGTTCCAACTTGAGAAACGCTACTCGGTAGAGTGCTATGGCCCGCTGCGCGGACGGTTTCAATCTGTGTTTTGCTCATTGTTCTGATCACAAGGTGTCCTTAATGAGTCTCAGATAGGTATCCTCGAGGGCTGAAGCAGAAGGATGGAAACTGATCATTCCAATCTTCAGGTTCGCAAGGTCTAGCAGTAGTCTCTCCTGGTTCTGAACACCCCCTGAGAAATGGATTCGAATTTTCCTAGGATCAGGTCTCTCAACGGAGCTTACGTTGGCGAGAGATGCAATATCATCATTTACAGTTCGCTCGTCGATGTCCCTCAGTAGTTCTATTTCGACGATGTTTCCGCCATCGATTGAGGCTCTACTCGTCACATTAGACAAGCTGTCATAGACGAGCAGCTTGCCGTGGTCGATCATCGCCACCTCATCACATACGTCTTGGACCTCATTCAAAAGGTGGGAACTCATGAAGATGAGGCGATTTCGTGTCTTTAGGGATTTAACAATATCCCGAACCTCAGCCATTCCTCTCGGGTCCAGACCTGTAGTAGGCTCATCAAGTAGGAAGACGTCTGGATCAGAGAGGAGTGCCGCAGAAATATTGATTCTCTGCTTCATACCTTTGGAGAACTTCCCGACCTTCTTGTCCAACCACTCCTCCATCTTCACCTCAGAAACAACCTCTTCGATCTTCTTCCGCTTCTCCGCTCTGGGAAGTCCCCTGATCTCAGAGATCATCGACAAAGCTTCTCTGGGAGTCAGCGAGGGGTATATCTCGGGACTCTCTATTAGGGACCCCACTGAGCTCAAGGCCTTCTTCTTGTTGAGATGAACGTCGATTCCATTGATGAGGGCTTTCCCTTCCGACGCTCTAATCATGTCGGTGAAGATCTTCAGAGTGGTCGTCTTTCCCGCCCCATTTGGGCCAAGGAAGCCAACGCACTTCGATCCCTCGATCTTCAAGGAAAGGTTGGACAGAGCGAGAAATGAACCGTAACGTTTCGAAAGGTTTACTGCTTCGATAGAAGGGCCGCTCGTTCCTAACGACCTCTAGCTGACGACTTTCCTGAATAAGTACAAGGTCGCTCCCAGTGTTACTACTCCAATGGCGGCGATTACCCCGTAGGCTTGGAGGATTGTACTCCAGTCATATCCGGTGATAATCAGGACTCTAATTGCGTTGACGGCGTAGCTGATGGGATTGTAGCTGGACACTGTTTGCATCCAGCTTGGCATGAAGCCTTGTGAGACCAGCGCTGTGCTCATGAACAAGAGTGGGAAAGTCAGAGCGCCCGCGATTCCAAAAACAGTCTCAGCACTCTTGGTCTTGAGTCCCAGGGCGAGGGATATTCCTGACCATGCGAGGCCGAAGAAGGCAACGGTGAAGATGACCAGCAAGTAGCCTATGAAACCGGTAGCAGGATAGACCCCGAGTGCGAAGGCTAAAACTAGTATGATTATGGTTTGCGCTACGACTCTGAAAACATCGCTGAGTAATCTTCCAAACAGAATTGCGGATCGGTTGACTGGCGTTGCAAGCATCTTTGCGAGAAAGCCGGATTTTATGTCATCCACTACGGCGGTTCCTGATTGGAAGGCGCTGGAAAACGCGTTCTGCAACACTATTCCTGCGGTTGCGAAGGTAGTGTAGCTAAAAGTCCCTGACCCGATGAATCGTCCGAGATTGCTAAAGAGCTGAGTGAACAACAAGAGGAAAATTATTGGCTGAAACAGAGAGAAGAAGACCAATATTGGATTGCGTACGAGCTTCTTCATTGAACGGACGAACAAGTGAAACGCGTCTGAGAAGAATGATGTCGCTTATCGTCTCCTCCGCCCGAACATGCCTCGCGAATTTGCACTGCTTACCTCTTCGACCCTGATTCTCTTACCGGTATGCTTTAGGAAGACGTCGTCTAGAGTTGGGGAGGACACCCCGATCGTTGAGAGCCTAATCTGCGCTTCATCGAAAGCCCTCACTAGTTCGGGAACCATGTAGCTTCCGTTCTTAGCATACACCGTCAGTCCAATGTCCGAGTCTACAATGTTGGAAACCCCATCGAACCTCTGCTCCAGGACCTGACGGGCTTTCGTCCTTGTGTCGCCCCCGTTCATGCTTGAATTCTCGAATCCCAATGAAATCGAATCAGCGCCTATTTCCTGTTTCAGTTCGCCCGGGGTTCCTTGGGCAACGATCTCTCCGAGGTCAACGATTGCTAATCTACGACAGAGTCTATCGACCTCCTCCAAGTATTGCGTGGTGATGAATATCGTAATTCCCTGTTCATTCAGTTTTTTCAGATACGCCCAGATCGCTGCTCTCGACTGAGGATCCAGTCCCGTGGTGGGCTCGTCTAGAAACAGAATCTTCGGGTTGTGAACGAGCGTTGTTGCGAGGTCAAGTCTCTTCTTCATACCTCCCGAATAGAAGCCTGCACGCTTGTCCGCGGCATCTGTAAGATCGACAATCTTGAGAAGTTCATCTACTCTCTCCTTGATAGCGGGTCCATGCATCTGCTGCAATTGTCCCTGGAGAATCAGATTCTCGCGGCCTGTGAGGTCCTCATCGACCACCGTATCCTGATTCTGAACTCCTATGATCTTTCTTATCTTCGCTGCATCGGAGTCCACGTTGAGCCCTGCTACTGAGGCGGAACCTGAGGTCTTTTGAAGCAGGGTGGTGAGTATCTTGATGGTTGTGCTCTTTCCGGCACCATTTGGCCCTAGGAACCCGAAGAACTCTCCCTCGTTGACGCTGAACGTGATTCCCTTCACGGCTTTAGTCCCGTCGCCGTATGTTTTGACGAGTTGGGACACGTCGATTATTGCAGACATTTGACCAGCTTTGAGAGGGGGTTGTTGGGCTGGATATAAACTATATCGTATCAGATACAGAATCCGATAGTACCCTATTTTCTGAGCCTGCTCAAGAATGCAGACCGGGGAATGTAACTGAAAACCGGCCTCTGAGGAGAACAGGGAACCTATCTTTCCGTTCCGTCAAGAATGCCTCAACAGAGGAAGAAGCCAGCTCGTTAGCTCTCATTCGGGTTCTGGAGGTCGACTCTTGAAGACAGCCGTTGGAATTGATGACATTGCAGTCTACGTTCCCCGACTGTACCTGGAGTTAGCTAGTGAAGAACATCCGGAAAAACCTACTGAGTTTTCGCGCGCGCGTGAGTCTGATCCTGCAAAGTATTTGCATGGAATCGGTATTGCGAAGATGTCTATTCCAGATACGTATCAGGACAGTTCGGTCTTGGCTGCCAACGCGATCTTCGAACTAATCGAGCGGAATAATCTTTCCCCTGCGAGCATTGCTAGAATCGATATTGCTACCGAGACAGGGGTTGATGAGTCCAAACCTGTTGCAGCCTATGTTCATGGAATGCTGGAACAGAAGTATGGCAAGGGCGCGTTCAAGAAAACGTCAGGGGTTGAATACAAGTTTGCTTGTGTTAGTACGGCTGATGCTCTAGAGAGCTCATTGGACTGGGCATGGGCGGGGCGCGCCAACGGCAGATCCAGCATTGTCTGTTCAACAGACATTGCCAAGTATCCGCTGAATACTCCGGGAGAGTCCACTCAGGGAGCGGGAGCGGTCGCCCTGTTGGTAAGAGAGGAACCAAGATTGTTGAGCTTCGACAACGTCATCGGCACTTACATGGAGGATGAAGACGATTTCTGGAGACCATTATTCTCCACAACCGCAGTAGTTCATGGTAAGCATTCGGAGAAATGCTATTTGAAAGCCATGGAGGGCGCGGTTGATGACTGGGCAGAGCAGGCAGAGGCCGCCAAGCTGATCAAGGCTGGACCCGGAGAATCATTAGTTGACCATGTTGGGCCAATGTCGTTTCACGTTCCGTATCCGAAGATGGCTGAGAAAGGATTCGCCTACCTTCTGAGACACTTCTGGCGGGGACTCCCTCGTTGGACAGAAGTCACGCAAAAGATTGGACATGAGCCCAAGGTTGCGAGTTTCAGGAAGAGGGAGGAGTTTGAGAAGGCCGAATCGGATTACATGAGGCGCTTCATGGAGACGCCGCAGTTTCAGAAAGAGTACCTGGACAAAGTGGCGGATGGTCTCATTCACGCGAAGGAAAGCGGGAACAGTTACTCAGCTTCTGAGAAGAGCTGTCTCTCGATGCTTCTCGAAACAAAGGCGAAGAGAGGCGCTGATCTCGCCGGGAGAAGGGGAGGCTCAGGGAACTATGGCAGCGGCTCCAAGGCAAAAGTCTCCAGCTGGGTCTTCCAGGAAGGATGGAATGAGGTAGCGAAAAAGTTTGGTCACTCAGAGAAGCTGCAACACCGCAGACCAGTGTCTTTGATTGAATATGAGGCACTTCACGAGGCCGGACCCTTGCCGGATGGGAGAAAGTTTGTGGCAGAACCGGAAAACGAGTTCGTTCTGATCGATGTGACTCCTCAAGGCTACCGGCATTACAAGTTCGCGGATTAGATCGAAAAGGCCATGCGGGACAGGGTCAGACGAAGCCTCTCTCAGTGAGACGATATGCAATTCCTCGCCAGACGCTTTTGCTTAGCATCATAATCAGTGAGAGGGTCCCAAGGACTCCAGCAATAATGATGGAGGCTATCAATGATATCTCAGAGACTACAATGAGTATGATTACAATGTATGTGGGGATGATGGCAAGAAGTTGTTTCAGGTCAAATTGTCCAGGCATCATTCCTTCTTCTTTGACTTGCTGAACGGCGCCCAGCCTCGCCACTAGGTATGTTGCTAGTATCGATGCAGAGGAAACTGTAACGAGAAGCACAATTGAGGAATTGACAGCGGGAGGGACGCCTCGAAAAGCAAGGACAATATTCGCAACGGCGAACGGCCCTGTTATGGCTAAAGTCGAGACCGCTCTCGAAAGAAGAAGATGTCGCAAGTATATCGCCGGGTCCATCGCAGTAAAGGCGAGCCAGCCTCTCTCGTTTGAGAACGTTCCCTGAGACATCAAGACTAGAGTGATGATCCCCATGAGAATTGGCAAAACGATGACGACGGGCCTAGACAGGAGATCGGCAAATGGTGATAGCCCGGTCAAAAAAAGGTAGATTGCGGCCAGAGCGCTGGAGATAATGAGTACAGTAGATGTTCTTACACGCGCTGCTCTGTAACTGGTGGAGCCCGCAAGATTGACTCTCCCCACCAGTTCCAAGAATGACAAGTGGTAAGAGTAGATTGCTCGCACAGGGCTCTTCCCAGCGAAACTCATGGTCTTCTTGTACTCGGAACTGGTAGCTCTCAAAAGACTCCTCATCGATCCCAGTTCTAGATAAGCCAACTCCTTCAGGGCAACGGGCACAGTTACTGCGGCGAATCCAAACAGAGTAATGCTGCCGTACAGAAGGTCCCCTGTGAAAGGAGAAACCGGAGTAAACGGGTCTCCAAAGATCGAAGAGAGGCACCAGATTCCTAGAATTGCTGCAAGCCCCGCTCTAACTCGGGTTGAGAGAATATTCGAGACGACGCCGAGCGCAGTGACCACAGCAGCCAGAATCGCCAGGTCTGCCCCTAACACGATCGTGGTTTGAAGAGTTCCAGCGCCTGCAAGATAGAATCCGAAGAGGAAGAGGATCGTGATGCCGGAACCGACGAATTGAGCGGTAAACAAAGAGATGCTGAGTTCTCTACGCTTTAGCGGCAGAGTCAGCAGGTAGTCCCTGTCCGACTTTAGGATGAACAAACCTCCGAAGAGAAGACTCACGGCGATGAAGAAGATCGAAGCGCCCACGGCGTAGTAAGAGAATCCTCCCGAGAATTCCGGAGAGCTTCCTGTCGTAACCGCCCTTATCACGACGTCATAGACTAGGAAGAAGGTTACGAGGCCAAGGAGCGGCTTGGAGAACCTTGTTAGGAGGACGAACTTTACGAGCTTAGCCAGCATTTGTCATTAGCCTTGCAACGACGCTTTCTATCGGCTCCTCACCCTGTTCCAGACTCTTTAGAGTGTCAATGGTCCCGTTCCAGACGATCTTGCCCCTTGAGATCATGATGACCTTCTCTGTTAGTCGGGTGGCGATTGACATGATGTGGGTTGAGACTATCTGGGTCGAGTCGAGAGATCTTAGCATATTGAAAACTCTCTCTTGAGTTGGAATGTCGAGATAGTTTAGCGGTTCATCAAGGAGGACTATTCTCGGCCTGTGAATGAGTGCCAGGGCAATTGCTAGTTTTTGCATGTTCCCACGGGACAGTTTGCCGACCTTGGCCCGTTCGTATTCTCGGAGGCTCAAATCATCCAAGAATCTGTCCGCCGCTTCGCGCACATCTTTTACTCCTCGAAGAGCGGCGATGTACTCCAAGTTCTCCCTGACAGAGAGTGTCCTGTATGGTGTTGCATCTTCGGGAAGATATCCCAGGATCGACTTAGCTTCCGAGCTGAATGGTTCGTGTGCGTTGATCCTGATCGTCCCGGTATCAGGTTTCAAGAGGCCTACGAGAAGTTTCAGAGATGTTGACTTGCCAGCTCCGTTTGGACCCAGAAGAGCATACCTCTCGCCGCACGGTATACTGAATGAGACGTCATCGAGCGCGACAGTTTTGCCATAGGATTTCGTGACAAACTTGACTTCTATGCACGCTTGTCCGGACGATGCCATTGGACTGGTCTAGCTCTCACGCACTGAACTGTTTTGAAGGATTGATTTAGACGCGAGTTGTTCTCATTAATAATCTACATCACAGACCTCTAGTGAGTCGACGCGGGATAGGCAGCAATCTGCGAGACGACCGTACTTAACATTCAATTCTCTCGGCTTACTCATGCTGAGTGTTCACGGTTTCGACTAGTTATTCAGCAGAGTCTTCGAAGTAGCCTAAGCGATGAGCAAGCTCGGCGCGAGCAGGCCCAATGGAGAGGATGAGCTCGTCTTGGTTTTCAGGCCTCCCGAGAGCCCCGCCGCACAGATGGCAGCGGACACCCCTTTCAAAGGACATAGGATAAGCGTAGACGAGCTTCTGGACTGGTTCAAGGACTTCAAGATTGATTCCATCGAGCTCTGGATTGAGGGCGCGTGGAAGTCTGGAAACCGTACCGAGCTCTTCCTTTCTATAGAGGGCAAGACTGGTGCCAAGGTCACCCTAAAGCCACTCCAGAAAACCGAGCCAATCATGCCCTCACCGGAAAAGCTAGAGTCTCCCTCATCTACTATTGCACAGAGATCCTCCCAGATTCAACCCGAGAACTCTGCTCCTAAGCTAGATGATCTGAATCCGAACCCGATGAGTCCCGTCGTCGATGCCTACTTTTCGCCGCGGGGTCGAGTTGAACAGCAGATCCTCACCCTGATAGATGGTGCTGCTCAGACGATAGAAATGGCGGCCTACGCGTTCACCAACCAAAACATCGCTAGAGGTCTATCTGACGCGGTTAAGCGCGGGGTCAAAGTCGTTTTGGTCATGGATAGGAACGAGACTGTAGGAGCTCAAGCCGCAATACACGACGAGCTAGAAAAAATGGGAACTGCAATCCGATTGGTCTCTCCGCCCGGAGGAATCATGCATAACAAGTTCATCATCGTTGATGGGAAGAAAGTGGAATGGGGAAGCTACAACTACACCGACCGGGCAGAGAACGTGAACTTCGAAAACGCAACATTTCTAGCTGATGACAAGCTAGCCCTCCAGTACCATGCGGACTTCATGGCCATTTACAACCAGGCTACGCCTGAAGTTCACGGGATAGGACGCCCAATACGACGGTTCCTGAGAAGCCTAGTTTCACGCCAGAACGAATAGACGAATTCTAGCTTTTAGACCGAGGATTTCTTGGACTTGCACCAGGACCCAAGTTCTTGCGGTTAGCCCAAGGCAATAAAAAGAGCTAGCAATTTGGCTATGGCCGCGGGGCCCGTAGTCGAGCCAGGACCAAGACGTGGGCCTTCGGAGCCATCGAATTTAGAGTGGAGAGAGCCCAAAATCGTGGGTTCGAATCCCACCGGGCCCGCCATTTTACCTCGCCAGCAAAGCTAGCTTGAAGTGAATTGAAGCATTCTGAATTATGCGTGAGTAGCATCTCTTTAATTACGGAGCCGCCGCTCACGAAGTTGCATTACTCATGCCACGTACAAGGCTTTCTGAGAAGGCAATCAAGTTCATTGATGGCAAGAATTTTGGCAATCTTGCCTTTGTGATGTCTGACGGTTCACCGCACGTGAGTCCGGTCTGGGTCGATCGTGAAGGAGACTTGATTCTTGTGAACACAGCCGAGGGACGTGCGAAGGCGAAATATCTGAAGGCCAATCATAGGGTTGCCTTGAGCATTTTCAGTCAGCAGAATCCCTACGAGAAGGTCGTAATCAAAGGGCGTGTGCTGGACATGACGAAGAAGGGAGCGGAGGAACACAACAGCAAGCTATCGGTGAAGTATCTCGGAACTAGTAACAATCCTCATCGCCAACCGGGCACTGAAAGGGTACTGGTAAGAATAGAGCCAGAACGGGTAGTCAACGAATAGACCCGAAACGAATCCTCGCACCGATGGTTCATCAAATCAATCGATGTTGAAAATCGCATGGGCCTAGGACTCAGTCGAGAAAAATAGGAGGAAGCCGGAAGGCTTCCTTCGCGGGTTTCTACGGTCGGTTGGTGGGAGTCCAGGTGATGAGTGTCTCGCTGGCAGTTACTCCGTTGATTCTGCTGATCTTTTCAACGGAATTCTCCATGAGTTCATCTTGGCTGAAGCCGTTGAACGAGGCGACAACATCGAACTCACCAGGAATGAGGTGAGCCTCGACGAGGTTCGGGAATGACTTCAGCTTCTGGAGTACGCTTCGGAACTTGCCCCTGACTTTGACTAGCGCATAGGCGAGCGGAGGTTCAGAGGACTCTTGCCTGTTCTTGGCGTTTGTAACGTTCTCGATCGAGAATGCTGTCTGGGTGGATGTGATGCCGCTGATGCTCCTGATCTTCTCGACGGTGTTGAATGCCTTGACAGGCTCGTTGGTATTCAACCGGATCACAAGGTCGAAGCGTCCGGTGACTGGAGTGACAGACTCTATGTTGCTGACTCGCTTGAGCTGGCTGGCAATGTGTCCGAGTTCTCCCTTGGCGTTTGCGAAGACAAAGCTGGTTGAAGCAGATTTGGACATTTTCTCTCTGAAATCGATAGGGCAAGATGCATGCTATTTGTCAGCGTCTGAACCCGGCAGAACGCCCGCTAGTAACACTCTTCTCCAGAGAAGTTTTAGGAACGGAGTCCGATGGTGACCAGTTGTTATGAACAGATGACTCTTGCAAGAGGGTCAATGCTGTGAGTTTACCCAGTCCTGCAGAGTCTGAACGATCTCTCTTAGAGTCTTAGAATAAATCTCTCTACCCTTATGCTTGTTGAAAGTTCGGTCAGCGCCTTCTACCCAGTGAATTTGCGCCCTAGCTCCCAGCCTCAAGATAACTGATTTCATAGTCTTGGTTTCAGCGTAGATATCCTTGGTCCCAGCGACGAAGATCATCGGCTGGGATATTTTGTGGAGATGCTCGTCTCCCGGTTTATCGGGACTTCCCGGGCGATGAAGTGGATAACTGAGAAAGAAGAGCCCCCTGATTCCAGGAATGCCGCCCCCATCGGCCACTACATGCGAAGCAACCGCAGCGCCCATAGAAATGCCGCCAAGGAAGAGACCCTTAGGCTTCTCGCTCCTGCGAGTTTCTTCCACAACTCGCTTGTAACAATTGACTAGATGCTCGGTGCGATCTGGTTTGCGAGCGAAGCGCCATCGTCCTTCTGCGTAAGGGAAGTTGAACTTCACTGTAAGGAAACCTTGAGCAGCTAGTCCTGAATGAAAGTAGCTGACGAGTGACGAGCTCATTGAGCTCTTCACGCCATGGGCGATAAACAGACAGTCTGTCGGGGACGTCCCAATTGGTTGAGCATAGACGGCGCTAACTCTGCCCGAGT
>Ga0209761_1000653_pt1 | contig 21656 bp, 18 predicted proteins | sample GraSoi013_1_40cm_4_FD_185818 | JGI IMG/M metagenome (GOLD analysis project Ga0209761, IMG submission 185818) | Grasslands soil microbial communities from the Angelo Coastal Reserve, California, USA - Sample 09_25_2013_1_40cm (SPAdes) (version 2) | ecosystem: Environmental > Terrestrial > Soil >...
CGATAAATGGATGACAAATGACAATTGAACAATGAACATTCACTACTTGTTCATTGTTCACTGTTCAATGGTCATTTTACATTTAGGGCAAGGACACAGCTCCCTCAGATAGTCGAAGCTGTAGATGCCGGTGCGATGCCCGTCGCTCCATTCGAATTGAAGAGCGTACTGGCCGACCAATTCGATCTTTCGAAATTCCAGATCGTCGGGAATGTGGATGGGCAGAACGATGCGGATGCCGGTCATCTCGTCCTTGCACGAGGCGCAAGGACACATACCTCGAAGAACGGGCGCGAGATGATGCGTCTCGTGCCCATCGGCCCAGGTAATCATCAACTCTCCCGGATGGACCTTCTTTATCTTCGTCGGTGTGCTTGCTTGGGGATCGGGCACTTTCCAGGCTACTCCACTTCGAGCACCGGTGCTTCGAAAGTCCGGATGCTCACCTGAGCCGCAACGCGCTCCGTGATCTCGCGCAGCGTGCGCGCGCTCGGCGCATCCGGTTGCGCGATAACGATGGGTTGGCCAATATCCGACTGCGTACGGATCGCCAGATCCAATGGAACTTCGCCGAGAAATGGAATGCCCAATTCTTCGGCGGCACGGCGCCCGCCGCCGTGTCCGAAAATGTAATCCTGCGAGTTGCAATGCGGACAAATGTAATAACTCATGTTCTCGACGATGCCGAGAATCGGCACTCGCGTCTGCTGGAACATGCGAAGCGTCTTCATGGAGATCCGCAGCCCGACGTCTTGAGGAGTGGATACAATCACAGCTCCCGTCAGTGGTACGGCTTGCGCGAGGGTCAAGTGGACGTCCCCGGTTCCGGGCGGCAAATCAACAATCAAGTAATCCAGTTCACCCCACTCCACATCGAATAAACATTGCTGCAGCGCTTTATGGGCCATCGGGCCGCGCCAGATGAGAGGCTGATCGGATTTCACAAGCAAACCCATGGAGATGAATTTCAAGCCGGCGGCCTCTTGCGGGATCATCCGATTACCGACCGACTTGGGCGGAAGATCAAGACCCAGCATGATCGGGGTTGTCGGGCCGTAGATGTCGCCATCCAGCAAGCCGACTCGCGCGCCACATTGAGCAAGCGAGGCAGCGATATTCACCGCGATCGTCGATTTACCGACTCCTCCCTTACCACTGCCAACCGCAACAATATTGCGCACGCCCTTCAACGCTGATCTATCGAGTTGGGGCGTCGATCTCACTTCGCTGGTCATTTTGACTTCGACGTTCTCCACTCCGGGCAGACCTTTGACCAACGCGATGGCCTGGTCGCGCATCTGATCCTTCACCGGGCATGCCGGCGTCGTCAGGTTCAGATCGAAGGAAACTTTGCCGGAATCGATCTTCAAATTTCGAATAAATCCTAGCGATACAATGTCTTTCCGCAAATCGGGATCCTGAACTTGCTTCAAAGCGCTCAAGATCTGGTCTTCAGTCACCGCGGAATGTTTTTCGTCTTTGTTCCAAAAGGCCATCGCCTCAGTCCCCTCTCTCGATCCTTCTTCACTCCTTCATTTTAGCAGGCGCCACACCGTAATACTTCGACCAAACGTCAATGTACTTGTAACCGGACCCGGTGTTGTAGATCAGGATCCGGTCATTCCTTTTCAGGAATCCGGAATGCCGCAGCTCTATCAAGGCCGCAATGCAAGCGCCTCCCTCAGGAGCGACGAATAAACCCTCGGTTCGTGCGAGTCCCTCGCAGCCTTCCATGATCTGCGTGTCGGAAACGGAGATCGCCGTCCCACCGCTCTCCCGGACAGCTCTCAAAACGAGAAAGTCACCCAGGGCCTTTGGAACACGCAAGCCGCTGGCAATGGTCTCGGCGTTGTGGAAAAACTCGCTGAATTCGGCATTCTGCTCGAAGGCGCGGACGATCGGGGGACAGCCCTCCGCCTGGACGGCGATCATCTTCGGACGCCTGGAGCCGATCCAGCCGAGTTGTTCAAGTTCTTCAAATGCTTTCCACATACCGATCATCCCAACCCCGCCTCCAGTCGGATAGAAGATGGCATCCGGCAATTCCCATCCGAAATCTTCTGCAGCTTCGAAGCCCATTGTTTTCTTGCCTTCGATCCGGTACGGTTCTTTCAGCGTCGATAAATCGAACCAGCCTTCGGTTGCTTTGCCCTCGGCAACGCGCTTAGCGCAATCACTGATCAGGCCATCCACTAGAGTTACTTTGGCTCCAAATGTTTTGGCTTCGATGAAATTCGCAGCCGGCACATCTCGAGGCATGAACACATACGCATCGAGTCCCGCGGCAGCAGCATATGCGGCCAGTGCTCCTCCTGCATTTCCAGCCGTGGGAATGGCGACTTTCCGGATTCCTAGCTCCCGGCACATCGAAATGGCGCAGGAAAGGCCACGAGCCTTGAACGTGGCCGTCGGGTTGACACCTTCGTCTTTGAGCCAGAGGTCGTCGCATTCCAAACGCTCTCCGAGATGCAGCAGTTGATGCAAGGGCGTGAATCCTTCCTTTAACGACACGATGTTCTCGCGGTAACAAACCGGCAGCAGAGGCGCGTACCGCCACATGGTGCGCGGCGAACCGGCGATCGAATCGCGATCCCACCGGCGTGCCAATTTTTGCAGATCGTACCGGACTAACAGCGGCCAGCCTGCCGTGCTCAGATTATGGATTTTTCCCGCTTCAAACTTCTCGCCCGTCCGGCTGCACTCCAGGTGAGTGATCGCTGTTCCTGTTTCCAAACTGCCTCCTGACTGTAGGTCCCTCTCCCAGAGGGAGAGGGACGGATCTTGCGCAATTTCAATTCATTCACACTTTCACAGCCCGCCGCCACAATTCTCAAACCCCAGCAGTACCGGTTCCGGCACCAGTTCGATGCCGAAACGGTCTCGGACCCCCGCGCGAATTTGCCTTGCGAGTTTCAGAACGTCGGCGGCTGTTGCACCGCCTTTGTTCACGAGCGCGAGAGTGTGCTTCGTCGATAATCCGACGGGCCCAAGAGAATATCCTTTTGAGAAGCCCGCTTGTTCGATCAGCCATGCCGCAGCCGTTTTTACTTCGCCTCGGGGAGCTGGGTAACGAGGCAGGTCTGGGCCGGCGATCGATTGCAGTTGTCGAAACTTCTGTTCTGTGACGATCGGATTCTTGAAGAAAGACCCGGCGCTACGGCAATCGGGATCTCCGTCGACGAGCAGCATCGCTTTGCGCGCACGAATCCGGCGCACAGCGGCGCGAACTTCTGCCAGTGTCGCGTTTGCGGTTTTGCCTTCGAATTCCCGCTGAAGCTCCGGATAGCGAATGTGGGGAAGTCCGCCGTTGCTCAGCGCATAGGTGACGTTGAGCACCGCATAACGATCTTTCGCGGTAGTGTTGAAAAGACTCGTGCGGTACGTGAAGCCGCATCCATCGTGTGAGAGCTCAACGATCCGATCGGCGCTTCTATCATAGGCTCGGACGCTCAGGAGGACTTCGGAAATTTCCTGTCCGTAGGCCCCGACATTCTGTACCGGTGTTCCCCCAACAGAGCCGGGAATGCCGCTGAGACATTCGAGGCCGGCTAAATTCCGTTCGACGCACAAGGCAACGAGCGGATCCCACTCCTCGCCTGCCCCGGCTCGCACAATCGTCTTACCGTTGCTGCTTGCCCATTCGATGCCGCGGATACCGATCCGGATGACAAGACCCGGAAAACCTGTGTCAGCGATCAGCAGGTTTGAACCGCCTCCCAGCACAAAAATCGGCAGGACCTTTTCTTTTGCCCAGCGAATGGCTTCAACAACGGTTTCTTCGTCCGGCGCATCAATGAAGTAGGGCGCGGGGCCGCCAATACCGAAGGTCGTGAGGGGTGCAAGCGCGACGTTTTCGTGGATGAGTGCTTTCACCGAGGTTTCAGTTTAACATTGTGTGATTAAGTGAATCTTCAACTCACGATCCTGATCCTGTATTCGGCCCTCTTCATCGCAATCGGTTTCTTCATCTCGCGTAAAGTTCGAAAGGCTGATGACTTCCTTGTTGCCGGCCGCCGGCTCGGGCCCGGTCTTCTGGCAACGACATTTCTCGCGGCGAACATCGGGGCGGGATCCACTGTCGGCGCTACCGGTCTTGGCTACGCCTTCGGTTGGAGTGCCTGGTGGTGGGTCGGCTCTGCAGGCATCGGATCGTTCATCCTGGCAAACACGGTCGGACCGAAAATATGGAGCCTGGCAGCGAAAAACGGCTGGCGGACGGTGGGCGATTTTCTCGACCATCGATACAACCGGTCCGTTCGCGGCCTCATCGCCATTTTGCTGTGGATGGGGACGCTCATGATTCTCGCAGGGCAGCTCATTGCGATTTCGCAAATTCTCGAAATCGTCGTCGGGCTTCCCAAATGGCAAGGCTGCCTCATTGGCGGCATTGTCGTCAGTTCATATTTTGCTGCCGGCGGCCTCCTCGGCTCGGCCTGGGTCAATCTCATCCAATTCACTGTGAAGTTTACCGGATTCGTTCTCGCCGTACCTTTCGGTTTGGCGGCAGCCGGTGGATGGCACGCATTAGAGCCGACGATGGAAGCTTTACCCGGCCTGGGCGCGCGCGGAATTTTGTCTTATGCCTCCATTCTTGTGCCATCGTTCATCATTTCGCCGGGGTTGATCCAGAAACTCTACGGAGCGCGAGACGAGCGCACCGTACGTGAGGGCGTCAACTGGAACGCCGCCGGCCTTTTGCTGTTTGCGTTCGCGCCTGCAATTCTCGGCATCATCGCGCGAGCCCAATATCCGAACCTGTCGAATCGGGAACTCGCGCTTCCGATGGTCATGACTAAATTAATGCCGCCCTGGCTGGGACTTTTGACGCTGGCAGCCGTGTTTTCGGCCGAGATCAGCGCGAGCGACGCGATTCTGTTCATGCTATCCAGTTCGCTCAGCGTGGATCTCTACAAGACTTTCTTGCGGCCGGCGGCTTCGGATCGTGATCTGCTTTTTGCGGGACGCGTCGCTGCCGTCGCCGGGGCCTCGTTGGGGGTGCTGCTGGCGATCGCTCTTCCATCCATCATCTCAGCGCTTCAAATTTTCTACACGCTAATGGCCGTCGCTCTTTCGGCGCCCTTGATCGTCGGACTCTATTCTCGCCGGCCAACGGCGGCGCGCGCGATTGTGGCAATCATTATTTCGGTTGGTTTAACAGCGGCAACAGGCTCGTCCGTGATAGGAATTCTTGCGGCTTTCGTGATAATGATTACCCCATGAATCGCAGAAGCTTCTTTCTTACTGCTGTGATTGGGGCCTTGTACCCGCCTCTGCAACAGAAAGAAGGATTCATCACCGACGTTGACGGTATTAAGGTCGGCCACTTTACGGATTCACGCCGGCCTACCGGCTGCACCGTCATCCTCTGCGAGCGGGGCGCGGTCGCAGGTGTGGATGTACGGGGCTCAGCGCCGGGAACGCACGAAACCGATCTGCTCAAACCGACCAACAGTGTCGACAAGGTGAACGCGATCGTGCTCTCCGGCGGCAGCGCATTCGGGCTGGATACGGCAACCGGTGTTACCCGCTATCTGGAAGAACACGGGTACGGATACGCATTCGCCGGCGGGAAAATCCCGATCGTGCCTGCGGCGATCCTTTTTGACCTCAATGTGGGTGACAGCCGGATTCGTCCCAATGCGGACGCCGGCTATCGGGCAGCCATGAACGCAAAGTCCGGTTCCTTCGAAGAAGGCAGTGTGGGGGCTGGTGCGGGCGCAACCGTTGGAAAGCTCAACGGTGGAAAGCGGATGAAAGGCGGCATCGGTACCTCGAGTATCAAGCTGCCGAATGGGATCGTGGTCGGGGCAATTGTTGCGGTGAATTGCGTTGGTGACGTTGTTGATCCAAAAACCGGCAAGATTGTCGCCGGCGCGCGCACACCGGACGGAAAGGCCTTCCTCAACATTATGGAAACCTACAGGTCCGGCAGAGGTGTGGCCCAAAATTCTCAGCCGGGGCAGAACACGACTATCGGCGTGATTGCAACGAATGCGCGATTCGACAAAACGCAAATGACCAAGATCGCCGAAATGGGCCACGATGGTATGGCCCGCGCGATCAATCCAACCCACACTCTCGAGGACGGCGACACGCTGTTCGCCCTCTCCACCGGAACGTCTACGGTTGCCGCAAACCATGGCGCCATCGGCGCTCTTGCAGCCGAAGCGGTTTCCGAAGCCATCCTCCGCGCGGTGATGAAGGCGAAGCCGGTTGCGGGAATCTTGAGCTATCAAGATTTGCGCTAGCGTGTGCATTCCCCTCCTTGCAGTCCCCGCCGGGTACGAAACGTTATCGAATAGCGTGTGCTCTTTGTCGGAGGGATGCTGTGCTGCCAGCCCCAACGTGCTTCTCCCCGCATGAGGTAGGCGGATCGGGCTTCGAGCTCAATTGAAAGGCTCCGGGGATCCCTGCCTTTCTTGGGTGGATACGGCCGCAAGCGCATGCGGCAGGAGCCGCCGAGCGACACGCCGGAGATGATCTCGAATTCCGGAACGTCGCGATGCCAGCCGAGCGCTGTTCCCGTCTTGTATTCCGCAACGAGCGCGTGAGTGAATCGCGAAGCCGGTACTTCGGCCCATGCGGCGACGCGCTCCCGCAGCGGATACAAGAGCAGCGGGATCGGACCCGCCGGGATCAGTTCATTGCTCGAAAAATCGTAACTCGCTCCGTAGCTGATGATGCGTCTCTTCGCGGTGTACTCTTTGTACTTCGCCTCGGATAACGGCAACTTCTCGATCTCATCCAGCAGCGCGGTTTCTTCATCGCGGGTGAGGAAGTCAGGCTGATACACCATTCCCGGCCGCAACCGCAACGTAGTTCCAAACAGCTCGCCCTGATTCATGCGCGAAATCCAAAACTATGTATCATTATTGCAACGGAACCGGACCTTCTCGGCTGTTAATCGGTGCCGGTTCCAGAAAGGATTTTTACGAACTCAGTGCTGCTTTTTCAAAGTCAACGTTGGAAACGCGGTAGCAGTGTTAGCTTTTCAAAAGTAGCGTTAGAAATGCGGCCGCTGTGCTTTAGAAGGGCCCGTCATAGAATAGAAACGACCGTGCCTGGAGGAACGCTCATCAAGCGCTGACGAATTCGTTTGTTGTAAGCAGGATGCGGTAGGTAAACATTTACACGTGGAGGCCCCATGTCCTTTTGCGTGAAGCATACTTTTTCAGTCCAAATACGATCGTATTTGCAAACGGCTGCGGCAGCGCTGATTTTAGCAGCCACCGCGCCGCCTTTGCCCGCGCAGTGGCCGGATCATCCGACTCCCGGAGTGCCGCGCACCGCGGATGGCAAGCCCGATCTGTCCGCGCCCGCGCTCCGGACCGCAGATGGCAAGCCGGATTTCTCGGGAATGTGGGGATGGGTGAACGTCGGCCCGCCGTGCGGCGCGCACTGCAACGATCTGCAAATCTCCCGTGAGTTTCTAAACATTGCCTATAGTCTGAAGGGCGGTCCGCCCTATCAGCCCTGGACGGCGGAACTAGTCCAAAAACGGAAAGCGGACCTCGCGAAAGACGACCCCAACGTTCGATGCATGCCGCGGGGTGCTCCTCGTATATGGACGGATGACTATTACAAGAGGATATTTCAGGTTGAAGGCCGTTTAGTCATACTGACCGAACGTAACATGCAATATCGACAGATTTTTATGGATGGGCGGCCTCTTCCCCCGGATCCGAATCCGACCTGGAACGGCTATTCTACCGCAAGGTGGGAAGGGGACACGCTGGTGGTCGAAACCTCTGGTTTCCGTGACGACTTATGGTTGGACTCGGACGGAAATCCTCTGACCAGCGCCGCCAAAATGACCGAGAGGATCCGGCGCCCGAACTATGGAACGCTGGAAGTCGAAATCACCATCGACGACCCGAAGGCCTATACCGCGCCTTGGACCGTTAGGATCACTCAGCCTCTCATACTCGATAGCGAGCTCATCGATTATTACTGCCTGGAAAACGAGAAGGACTTCGTGCACATGGTAGGTAAAGGAGCCACGCCGCCGAAAGAACAATAACGGCCGACAAGCCTGGTAAGGCGCGCTGGCTCATCCGCCGCGAGAAGCAGCCTGTGCTCGCGGCAACCGAGGCCCTGCACACCAAAATTGCGAGTCGTGTTTTCCTTACTGTTTTCCCTTCGTTGATGCACCGGCCTGCTCTTGTCCGCGCCAGTACCGCTCCAGAACCGGCAGGTCCCGGTTATTTTCGCAGAGATGCTCGAGCAGTTCAGTGTCAGGCTGTACGAAATCCAATCCGTCTAGGGTGCACCGCGGCGGTGGTGGGGTGGAGAATGCGGAAAAACCGAATGATCGCTTCCTTCGGTTACGGCTCAGCAGTCGTGCTAGCATTAGTTGCAACGAACGCGGACAACACAGATCAGGGGAAACATTATGCGTAATTCAAAATGGAATATCGCTTGTGCGCTTGTTGTCTTGGTCTTCATGGGCGCTGCCGATGCGCAGACCCTGCGGCCTGCTCCGGATTCGATCGAAGGACATCTTGCAGCCGGCAAGAACGCCTCGGGAGGCCGCGACGACACCCCTGATTTCTACGGCTTGGTTACGGCACTTTGTGTGGCGCCGCTGAACGCCCCTGCTCGGCCGGACGCTCCAGCGCCCAGAGAGAACCCCAATCGCAGAAGCACATACCTCGAGCCGAAAAAGGCTTTTGACGATCTGTATTGGATGGGCACGCCTTCCCGTTCGACTTGGGCTCTGACCACCGGCGACGGAATCATTCTGTACGATACGCAGGGCGTTTATGACGCGGAGGATGTCATTGTCGGCGGCCTGAAAAAGCTTGGGCTCGATCCGGCCAAGGTGAAATACGTCCTTATATCCCACGCCCATCAAAACGAAGTCGGCGGCGCGAAGCTGATGCAGGAACGCTATGGCGCGCATATTGTCATGGGAGCGGGCGATTGGGATATGGTCGACGAATCCATCAATGGCTTTCCGAAGGGAAAGCCGAAGCGCGACATTGTCGCCACCGACGGCATGAAGATCACGATCGGCGGCCGAACGGTGACCATTTATCTGATGCCCGGCCACACACCCGGAACGATTGGCGGAATCTTCCAGGTGCATGACCACGGCAAGCCGCTGACGGTGGCCTATTCAGGCGGTACCGAATTCAACTTCGTGAACGACGTGCCGCATTTCGACACCTATCTCGCTTCACTGCGGAAATTTGCAGCCATCGCGGCGGCCGCCGGCGCCACCATCATCATGGGGAACCAGTCCCAGTTTGATAATGCGGCTTGGAGGCTCAGGATGCTGGCCGATCGGCGGCCCGGCGAGCCGCACCCCCTCGACGTCGGCGCCGCTGCCGTGGCGCGCTATTTCAAAATTGAAGATGAATGCGCGCAAGCGGTGCGCCTCAAGCTACTCGCCAAGTAAACTATTGCGGCAGCGCGAACACGTAGATGGCGTTGTTGCCGCCGGCCATATCCGATTCGGGCGTCAGACTGACTTGGGTTCCCGCAACCGCGCCTCCGCCGGCGGCAATGGCAATATATTGCCGCCCGTTGAGCGAATAAGTGATGGCGCCGCCAATTGTCTGAGAGGGAAGGCGCGTCTGCCAAATGAGCTGGCCAGTGTCGGCATCGAGCGCGCGCAAGTAATGATCCAAGCCACCGTTGAATAGCAGTCCGCTTCCCGTCGCCAGCACTGGCGAGTAATTCGCGACTCGCGTTTCCCAACTCCACACGGTTTTACCGGTCTCTACTGAGATCGCGTCGATGCGACCAACCTTCTCTTTGCCTGGCGGAAAATGAGCGACATTGGTCGTGTTGTAGACAAACTCGGGCTTGGCTTCGCGATCGGTGCGCGCCGTCTCGTCAATGCAAGCATTGGAAAGCGGCATGAACATGATGTTGGTCTTGGGATTGTAGGCGCCCATCGGCCAATCCTTGCCACCCGTAAAGGTTGGGCAGATCCGGTAAGTCTTGTTGACATCCGAAATCACCGACGCCTCGTTCACGCTGACCAATCCTTTTCCATCGATCTTCGAGATAAGGTTCTGCTCCACTGTCTGTTTTGCCCATAAGAATTCGCCGGTCGCCGCATCGAAGCTCCAGGCGATTCCGGTCTTGCAGGGAATGCCGGTCAAGGTCTTGCGGGGACCGCGGCGCGCGTTTGGATTGGTCGCCAACATGCCGGAGGCGTTCCCGTCAGGATTGACCGGCGTGTTGATGATCATCATTTCGAACGTGCATTCCTGGTCCCAATTGTCGCGCGGCAAGGTTTGGTGCTTCCAGACAACTTCCCCCGTCTTGGGCTTGACCGCAAAGCGTGTGTTGGTGCCCGCCATAGTCCCACCGATTGTTCCGCGTTGTGCCTCCGAAGCGGGACCGGCTCCGCTCGATCCGTAATAGACGAGGTCGAGATCGGGATCGTAAGTGAGAAGGCCCCAAACGCCGGTCATCCAGCGCTTGTCAAACGCAGCGCCTCCCCAGGTATCGTACCCGGGCTGGCCGGCACGCGGGATCATCTCGTTTCGCCAGACCTCCTCGCCGTCGGTGACATTGTGGCCAGTTACGTAGCAGCCGAAGCCGGCCACCTGGCAGGTACTGCCCGCGACGACTACGCCGTTCATGACGATCGGACCGCTGGAATTCTGGACGAACAGGTTGCCGCCGCGGTTGCTCTGCCACACCCGGCGGCCTGTACGAGCGTCCAGCCCGACGATGAAATTGTTCCAGGTGGCGAAAATGACTTTGTCGCCATACAGCGAGATGGAGCGCTTGCGCTGCCCGTGGATCGCTGGGAACTCTTCCCGCGCCGGCAATGGGTGGCGGTATTCCCAGAACAGGTCGCCGGTGCCGGCATCGATCGCCTGGATGACGTCCCCCGGATTGCCCAAATACATGACTCCGTCGTGGACAATGGGTGTGATCTCATTCAGACCGGGAGCCATCATGCGTGACCACACCAATTGCAGATTCTTGACATTGCCCTTGTTGATCTGCTCGAGCGGACTGTAGCCCCAGCCCTGATAATTACCGCGGTACAACAGCCAATCGTCGGGCTTGGGAGATCGCAACATCGCATCGGTGACGGGCACGAAATTCGGAACCGTCTTTTGCGGTGGGGGTGCGTCCTGCGCGGGAGCCTGGGCATCTCCTCGAGCGCCTACAACGCACAACAAGGCAACACTTAGCAGCAAATGCCTAATCGGATATCTCATCGCACTTCCCTCTCTCGGTTTCAAACTGGATGACAATAGTTATGAGACTTTAGCGCACTCCGCCGGAACCTTCAATTCGGAACGAACATTCCCCTTCCTCTGCGAGGAGGGGAATACGCTTAGCGGTGTGGGAGGGAGGTGCGATCGTACCGCGCGTCGCCTTCAGTCTGACTCAAGACCAAATGCGTCACCGTGCCACTTGCGTCCAGGAAGAACTCCGCGGCGGCCCCTGTCGATTCAAACCGCGTCTCCGATTGAGGGATCAGAGGAAGGGCGTTCAGGTATAGCTGGCCATTGATCACGGCGACGGTTTGGGTATTACCCATGAAACCTGCAACAACCCGGGACCCGCCGCGAAACTCATAGGTTCCGGCGTACTTTGCGAGAACGGCGGCGCTGAGTTGCACGGCGGCGTTCGCCTTGGCCACCAGGCGAACGGTGTCCCGCTCATTTTCGCAAACGGTCTCCAGCATCTCGGTATCCGGTGCGTAGCTCACCGCCAACGAGATGCTCAGAGGCTTGGTCAACGTCTCGGGATCGTCGAAAGTGATCTGAAACTGCATGTGTCCGAAGTCGACACGCCGGAATCTCTCCGTTACGCGCAGGCTTTCGGAATGAGGGTGGCCGGCTCTATCGAGCCAACTCCGGTCATTGAACCCTGAGGTCTCGACCACTAGCGTGTCGCCCTGCCAGTGGCCCACCGAGTAACCTAACCAGCTCGGGTTCGGATCGTTGGCTAGTTTGCGCCCATCCGTGAAGATCTGCCGATAACGCCCGCTGCCACCTTCGTAAAGCAGCGCCAGCATCGTGGGCGACTGGATGATTCGGTACATCCCGGCAAGAATCTCCGAAGGACCGCCCGGAAGGCAATGTGTGACGGGATCGTCCCGCCTGAAGTCCGCGACGCGCTTCATGAAGAGAAGCTCCGCCGCCGGCCGGAAGATGTCTTCATCCTTCGGATCTTGTATCAGGTCGAAACGGTACGGAGTTGATTCCGGCCGCCACAGCCCGGACAAATCCGGCTTGCCATCGGGGGTGCGGGGCGCGGGAGCTATCAGGTCCGGTTTACCGCCGGCCGTCCGCGGAATTCCAGGCGTCCGGAAGTCGATCCATTGAGCACACACGGGAAGTGGGACCAGCGATAAGGCCGCCGCTATCGCGATTTTGTACATGAGAGCTTCCTCCTGCCCGGCTGACTGTCCTCACAAATCCGCCGACTCGTCGGGGTCCGATTATACCGCACCGAGAAAAGGACTGATTTGATTCTGCGGAATCTCATCCCGGCAGTCACTCCACCTGAAACTGAGATCGTCACTTTTTGGGTTCACTTACATGAAAGATTCGATTGCAGTGATTTGGGTCTGAAATCGCGAGAAATTCTCTGACCGATCAACGGCCGCGCCGTATCCTTACGTACGCGCGTGTGGAGGAGCGGTATGAATCGCTGGATCAAGCTCGGAATCGTGCTCGCCGGCTACGCGCTGGCGTTTGTCACAAGTTTCTTCATGACTGCGCTGTACGACCGGCAGTTTTCCCCCGAAGACAACCAGACGATGGGCGGCATGATCGCGGGGGGCGAGATGATGTACAGCAGCGCCGTGTTCCTCCTGGCGTCGCTTGTGCCGACAGGACTGGCCCTGTGGTTCCTGCGGCGCAGCCGGAGGTTCTGGTCTGCTTTCTCGAGCGCAGGGCTCATCTTCGCGATCGTGGGGCTGGCCGCCGTTCTCACGGCGCCCGCCACAACCGGGCTGACGGCTGGCGTGCCCCTTCTCCTTTTTGTGGACCTGCTGAGTCTCGTGCAAATGCTGGGGTCGCCACTGTGGATCCTGAGCTTCGCGTTGTTCGCCGCGCTCGCACCCGCTCCCGACCTGCGCCGGCGCATGCTCGCCGCGCTGGTGATCGAGTTCGCGATCGCCGGCTGCGGACTCGTTCACTTCATGGCGACGCAGCCGCCTATCTGAGCGGATCCGAATGAGGCGGCTGCGGTATTTCCATGGCGGCGTCTAGGCGTAAGCAGGCCGATGCGCGCGGAGGAACGAACGTATCTGGCGCACCGCTAAGGGAATCCGCTCCTTGGGCTCCTTCCACGGGTACATGCTCACTTCGGATTTCGGCGCGAGCATCGCGGCCTCCATCGCAACGGCGTACGGATGCGCCGGGACATCGTCCGGCAGGATCAGTACGGGCGTCTGGCAATTGCGCACGAAATCGCGCGTCACGGTCAAGACGAAATCGGCGTTGGTGCGGTACATCTTCGTCAGATATTTCTCGACCATCTCCATCGTGATGTCGGGCCGGCGCTTGACCAAATCCGGACCCCAGCCGGTCATGCTGCCGTCGTAGAGCAGGGTGGGCATCTCCGGCCGGAAACCGACCGGCTGCGCCAGCACGGCCGCGACAACACGATCGGGCGCCCGCTTCAGGAGATTCCAGATGAATGGGCCGCCGATGCAGAAGCCCATCACCATGAACTTGTTGATGCCCAGGTGATCCAACACACCGAGCTGGTCATCAGTGTGTGTATCCCATGGCCGGTCGATTTCGAGCGGACCCGAGGACTGGCCGGAATTGGCGTTGCGCAAGTCCGCCGCAATGCAACGGTACTCTCCTTTGAACTCCTCGATCACGTTAAAGGGATTTTTCAAGCCGGCGATCGTTGAGTTCAATCCCCCGCCGGCAATGAGCAATAAGGGGAAGCCGGAACCGGCCTCTTCATAGTGGATGCGAACCCGGCCCTTTTCATAGAAAGACGTGGCAGCTCCTCCCTGGCCAGTCTCTCCAGCAAACACGCGCGGCGCTGCGGCCATCGCCGTTGCCGCGACGCCTGTTCTCAGTATTTTGCGTCTGATGGGATCCATAATCGGCGTCCTCCTCGGTCATTGTTATGGCCGGTATTTTAACAGAACAATGCTCTTCGGATAGGGCGGACCTGCTTTGCTCCCGAAAAGGGGAACGAACCACAAAAGGCACAATGAAGATCACAAAAGGCACAAGAAACTTCTTTTTGTGCTTTTTGGCCTCCTTTGTGCCTTTTGTGTACCAGTTCCCCTAATCCCGCGCTACGCCTGGCCGACCAGCCCCGCCTTGTAGAGGCGTTCGTCCATAAACCAACGCCGGGTCGGATGAAAAATCGGAGTGTGTTTGATATCGACGAGATATTCGGGGATGGCCCACAGAGGTTCTTCTGAGGTCATCCAGTGAATCGGGTCGAATCGTGTAAGGCTGACTGGACGGGAATAGGCGCGCAGAGTCTTCTCTCCATCCAGATTGTAATAATGTTCGAAGTAGGAAATTACGAGTTCGCGAAGTGTGCGATAGATCGGAGAACGGAAACGGAGTCCCGCGTAATTCGATTTCCCGATCGCGCCCCAGCAGCCGTTCGTCCGATAAACGGCAATCACGTGGTCGACGTCACGCACCGCCGCCAGATCGAGAATCAGCGGAGGGCGGCCCATAACGCGCAGGGCCGCCGCGGCGAATACGGCGCCTTCGAAGCAGTGCGCCGTGTTGTGACGGATAACAAGGCGTGGCGAGTAACACGTTTCGCTCTCTTTCTCCTTGTTGTAAGGCAAGTCATCCAAGTACTTCTGAATTTTTTCCGGACTCGACAGCTTACGAAACAACCGGAGTTCGCTTTTCTGCAGTGTATCCATCTGGCCGTTATTCTTTGTCGATGGTGCCCTCTATGATTCTTCGGATACGCTCGGGAATCGGCGTCGACTTGAAATTCGCCGTATCGACACAGACCACGGTGACGTAGCCGGCTGCGAGGCTCTCGCTTGTGCGATCATTGAGGAAAACAAAATCGTACTTGACCGTCTTGAGCCCCTGAAATTGCGGATTCAACTGCACCCGGATCGCCTCTCCATACCAGATAGGTTTTGAAAACTTGGCGAAAGCCTCCACACGCGGAAGCCAAATACGATTTTCTACAAGGAGACGTTGCCGATCCTCACCGGCAGCGCGAAAGAGTTCTTCTTCGGCCTGCTCCATCAGCCGGAAGTAGTGCGGGAAGAATACGATACCTGCAGGGTCCGCGTCCGCCCAATATGTTTGAAATCGCACCTCGAACATGACGCGGGATTCTAGCGTAGACTGCATTCCATGGCGATGTTCTTTTCCGATTTTGCCTCGAATCTCGGCGGGCCCAAGAATCCTCTCTACGTACTGCACGAGCGATTGAAGACGGAAGGACACCCGATTGTGGACCTCGTCCGCGGCAACGTGAACGAACATGGAATCGTCTATCCTCCCGAGATCCTGCGAGAAATTCTGGCGAGAGCAGGGGATCGAGCACGCGTCTATCGGCCCGATTCTCTGGGCCAGTGGCCGGCGCGCGAAGCGATCGCGCAATATTACGGGAGCCTGCGCGTGCCGCCGGAACAGATCCTGATCACGCCGGGGACGAGCGTCTCGTACTGGTATTGTTTCAAGTTGTTGGCGGAGCGGGGCGATGAAATGCTGTGCCCGCAGCCGTCATATCCGCTGTTCGACTACATTGCGCGGTTGGCGGGCGTCGAGATGACGCATTACCGGCTCGTGGAATCGAGGCAGTGGGCGATCGATCTCGATTATCTGGAGAACCAGATCACCGTACGGACCCGCGCGATCATTCTCATATCGCCGCACAATCCTACGGGTATGGTTGCCGATGAGGAGCAATTGCGAGGACTAGCTGAAATCGCTGCGCGGCATTCGCTGCCGATTATTTCCGATGAGGTATTCGGCGAATTTCTCTTTGGCCGGGATGCGTTTCCGCGAATTGCCACAACTGACGCGCCACTCGTCTTTACATTGAATGGCTTGTCGAAGATGTTCGCGCTTCCCGGAATGAAGATCGGCTGGATAGCGGTTACCGGCGATCCCGGCCTCGTCAGGAAATCGATGGCGGCGCTCGATCTCATCTCCGATACGTTTCTGCCCGTGAATGAAATCGCCCAATTTGCCGTTCCGGAAGTTTTCAGCCGCGGCCAGGATTTTCTAGCCCGCCTCAAAAAATGGATCTCAGAGTGCCGGGCTGCTGCTCTGGCGAGCCTGGAGGGAATTTCTTTCGTTCCGCCCCAGGGAGGCTTTTATCTCACGATTCCAATCTCGCATGATGAAGAACGGGCGGCTGCCGGTCTGCTTGAAAGAAATCGAATTCTCGTCCATCCGGGCTACTTCTATGACATTTCGCCGGACCACCTCGTCATGACGTTCATCGATGAACGCGACTCGATCTCTGCCCATTTCGCGGAAATCGCTACAGTTGCACATTCTTGAACCGTTCGCGCAAGACTTTCTTGTCGAATTTTCCGACACTCGTTTTCGGTACTTCCTCGATGAAGACGATTTCGTCGGGCAGCCACCACGCCGGCAGATGCGAGCGCAAGGCTTCGAGAATCTCTTCTTTGGTAATGAGGTTTCGGAATTCCGGTTTGGGCACGATGCAAGCCAGCGGCCGCTCCTGCCAGCGATCGTGAGCGACTGCAATGACGGCGGCCTCGAGAACTTTCGGATGCGCCATGATCGCGTTCTCCAACGCCACCGAGGAGATCCACTCGCCGCCCGATTTTATAAGGTCTTTGGTGCGGTCCACGATCTGCACAAACCCGTGCTCATCGACAGTCACGACATCTCCGGTGTGCAGCCAGCCGTCTGCGAATTGCTGCCCTTTGTAGTAACGGTCCGCCACCCACGGACCACGGATGCGAAGCTCGCCGGACTGCCGGCCGTCCCAGGCGATTTCGCGGCCCTGCCCGTCGACGACACTCATCTCTAATCCCGGGATCAGGCGGCCTTGCTTGCCCCGTTGCCGCAGTCTTTCTTTTTCGCTCCAATCTTCCATCGCGGCCGTCAGGCGGCTGACCGTAGCCAACGGTGAAATCTCGGTCATCCCCCAAGCCTGGACAATAGGAACACCGAACTTCCGCTCATAAGCCGCAATCAAACTCTGGGGTACGGCAGCGCCGCCGGACGCAATCGTCCGCAGGCTGCCGATGTCGTAATGCACCCGATCCAATTCTGCCAGCATCGCGATCCAGACGCTGGGAACAGCGGCGGTAAGCGTCACTCGTTCGTTCTGTATCAGTTCAGCGAAGGTTTTACAGTCCGGATGCGGACCCGGGTAGACCTGCTTGGCCCCGACCATGGTGGCGGCGTACGGCATTCCCCAGGCGTTGACGTGAAACATGGAGACAATCGGCATCACCGTGTCGCGTTCCGAAAGAGCAAAAGCATCGGGCAGACATAAGGCCAGGGAGTGTAACGAGAGCCCGCGGTGGGAATACACGACGCCCTTAGGTTCTCCTGTTGTCCCCGATGTGTAACAGATCCCGGCCGGCATATTTTCGTCCAACTCGGGAAACTCGAAATGGGCGGATCCGCTTCGCAACAGGTCTTCGTAATTGTGCGCAGGCCGCAACGAAGTCGTCGGCACTGTTCCGTGCGGGTCCGACAACATGACAACAAAATTCCGGACGCTGTCGAGTGAAAGCCGTTCGACTAAAGGCAGAAGGTCTTCGTCGAGAAACAATATCTTGTCTTCCGCATGATTGATGATGTAAGCGATTTGATCGCGCGAAAGACGCAAATTGGCGGTATGCAACACAGCACCCATGCAAGGCACGGCATAGTACAGTTCAAGGTGCCTGTGACTATTCCAGGCGAGTGTTCCGACGCGATCGCCTTGGCCTATTCCCAACCCTCTTAGGACATTCGCGAGTTGCGCGACCCGGCCGGCAAAATCTCGATACGTGTAACGAAAGACGCCGGCTTCGAGCTTCGAAACGATCTGTTTGTCAGGAAAGAACGCACGGGCGCGCTTCAGATGATTGGTCAAGGTTAGCGGATAAGCCTGCATTGTTGTTACCTTGCCATTATACGTTCCGTAATAGAATCAGCGTTTGACTCATAAAGACCAAGCCTCGATCATCTACCCGGACGCCCCTCCGGCGCCGAGTCCTGCCGAGGAAGAAAGCCTGGACGTCTGGGGTTTCCGCGACACGCGCTTCGATTTCAACGAAAACGGCCACGTTATTATTCACGGCAGCCGCTACGAACTGAGTGGGAAGGAACTACCGCGCTTTCTGCCGTGGGTCCGTGAGGTTCTCGAATGCGACGTGAATCCAAGAAATATCAACGCCCCAAGCTATCCCACCACCATTCCCGACCCGCAGGTTTCTTCTGCTTTTGTCAATGACCTGAAGCAGTTCTTGAGGCCGGATCAGCTGGATAAGGCTGGAGAAATGCGCCTCCGCCACGGGCATGGACACACTCAGGAGGAAATGTACTCGATCAAATACACCAGGTTGGGACGCATTCCGGACATCGTGGTTTATCCCGAATCCGAAGCCGAGGTAGTGAATCTGGTCGAGGCGGCGAAAAAACATGGTGTTTCGCTGATCCCTTATGGCGGCGGCACCAATGTGACCGATGCGCTCCGCTGTGACACGCGGGAGCAACGCACGATTGCCTCGGTCGATATGAGGCGTATGAACCGGATTTTGTGGATCGACCGGACAAACATGATGGCATGTATTGAAGCGGGGGCTGTCGGCCGCAACATCATGCGCGAGCTCGAGAAATACGGTGTCACGATGGGACACGAGCCCGACAGCGTCGAATTTTCCACACTCGGCGGCTGGATCGCCACGAACGCCAGCGGGATGAAAAAGAATCGCTATGGCAACATCGAAGATCTGGTGCTTGACGTCGTCGTCGTCACCGCCTCGGGCAAGCTCGAACGCACAAGCGCTTCTCCTCGCGAATCCGTAGGCCTGGATCTGCGGCGTTTGATATTCGGTTCCGAGGGGACGCTTGGGATTATCACTGCTGCGGTCATCAAAATTTTTCCGCTGCCGGGGGTTCAGAAATACGGATCGGTCCTGTTTCCCACGTTCGAACACGGCTTCGCATTCATGTACGATCTGGCGCGCGAAGCTATTCCGCCGGCCAGCGTCCGCCTGGTGGACAATCTTCAATTCCGATTTGGTTTGGCGCTAAAGCCGAAATCCCAAGGCATGCTGGCGGATTTGAAAAGCAAAGCGGAAAGATTTTTTGTCACGACAGTCAAAGGATTCGAACCCGGCAAGATGGTCGCCTGCACTCTTGTCTTTGAAGGAACGAGTGCTGAAGTCGAGCAACAACAGCGTGACTTGTACCGCATCGCCGCGCGCCATGGCGGTATGAAGGCGGGAGCCGAGAACGGGCGCCGTGGTTACCAATTGACCTTCAGCATCGCCTACATTCGCGACTTTCTGATGAACTATTACATCATCGCGGAATCCTTTGAAACCTCAGTTCCGTGGAGCCATGCGCTTGCCTTATGCGAAAACGTGAAACGGCGGCTGGTGGATGAATACCAACGACGCGGCTTACCCGGCAAACCATTCGTTTCGGCCCGAGTGACCCAGATATATCCCACGGGCGTGTGCATCTACTTTTACTTCGGCTTTTACTACAAAGGGATCCCGAACCCGCAGGAGGTTTATCTCGAGCTGGAAAATATGGCGCGAGACGAAATTCTGAAATCGGGCGGATCGCTGTCGCACCATCACGGAGTGGGGAAGTTGCGCCGCGCCTTCCTGCCGCGGATCATGTCGGAAACGGCGATTCGATGGAAGCATGAGCTGAAGAAGAGTCTCGATCCAGCGAATATCTTCGGAGCCGGCAATCAGGGTCTCGATGCCCGATGAGCGCCAAATGGACCATCATCACGGGCGCGTCTTCCGGCATAGGCAGAGCCCTGGCTTTCGAATTTGCCGGCGGCGGCTTTAACGTCGTCCTGATCGCGAGAAATAAGACAGCCCTGGCTGAAGTCGCTGCGGAGTGCTCGCGAAGAAGCGGGGTGGAGACGGAAATTGTGAGTACGGATCTTTCCGACACAAATGCGCTGGATGATTTTATATCTGCGCTTTCGTCCGAATCCCGCCGTTACGAAGTCCTGGTCAATAATGCCGGTTTCGGCATTCACGGAGATTTTGCGTCCACGGATATCGACCAGAATATCCAGCTCGTGAACGTTCAAGTTGCCTCGGCGCTAAAGCTCACCAGAGCCGTGCTGCCGGCGATGATTGCGCGCCATAGCGGCCACATTCTGAACGTGGCCTCGGTGTATTCGTTTTCGCCGGTCCCGTTTCAATCGGTTTACGCAGCGTGCAAAGCATTCCTGCTCTCGTTTTCCTCGGCTCTAGAGAATGAGCTCAAAGAAACCGGCGTCCGTGTGACGGTATTTTGTCCAGGAGTCACTCAGACTGAATTTCGTTCCCGTGCAGGTATTGGAGAAAAGCGCACCAGCAGCGGCATGACTGCCGAAGCCGCCGCCCGCATTGCCTATCTCGAAACGCTTCGCGGCAAACACATCGTCGTGCCTGGATTCGTCAACCGCTTGTTCGTATTTCTCGCGCAGTTGCTCCCCGATTCAACTGTGGCCGGCCTCGTCCGCTTTATCAACCGGCAACGGGGGCAGAGGTAATTGGGGGCCGATGCGGGAATTCGAGGGACGCACCCCGAATTCTTGAAGTTCGGAATTCGGGGTGCGTCCCTCGAATTCCACTGGGTGCGTCCCCCAATTACCGCTTCAGCTCGTCGTAGGCGGCCTTCAGGTTTGTCTGCGCGCTCGCGAACTGCGTATTCACCGTAACGACGTAACCTTTGAACCTCACAGGAACTTTGTATTCGGAAGCGGCCTGGTCGATGGTTTTTCCCGCCTTCATCTGGTTGCGTGCAAAGGTGACGAAGTCCTGGCTGAAGTCGGCATATTCCTTGAAGTCATTCCAGGTGGTGACCGGAATGTGCCCCGGAATGATCGTATCAACGTCCTTCACGCTAGCCGCCGCCTTGGCCAAGGTCGAAGCCTGAGCAACGGCGCTGCCGCCGTTTCCGGTATCGATGTAGGGCAGCGCTTTCCAGGCAAACATGTCGCCGACGTGCATTGTGCGGACGGCGGGGAACACGACGAAGCTGTCGCCACCGGTATGGCCGGGGCCAAAATAGTACAGGTCGATTTCATCTTTTCCTTTGCCGATCGTGAGTTTGTCCTTATACGTTCGCTTCGGCAGGAATTTCGCTTTGTCGCCTTTAAACTCATCCATCCTGGCCATGTTCGCTTTTGTATTTTCGTGCACCACACTGTCGACAGTCGTTCCAAAGAACTCATTGCTGCCGGTGTGGTCGCCATGCGTGTGTGTGTTGATGATCGTGGTCACCGGCTTATTCGTGACGGTCTTGATTCGCTCGAGAAGCGTTGGTCCCCATCCAGGCAGTTTGGTATCGACAACGACGACGCCGGAATCGGTGACGAATACCGCGGTGTTGCCGCCGCTGAACGCATTCTGATCCGCTACGCCCGATCCAGTGATGACATACAGATTGTCTTTCACCTTTTCTATTTTCGTCGCTGCGAGTGCCGCCGTCGACGGACCTTGGAATCCGGACACGACAAGCGGCAAACAGCCCAACACCACGATGATCCCGAGCACTATTCCT
>Ga0209761_1000655_pt1 | contig 21653 bp, 18 predicted proteins | sample GraSoi013_1_40cm_4_FD_185818 | JGI IMG/M metagenome (GOLD analysis project Ga0209761, IMG submission 185818) | Grasslands soil microbial communities from the Angelo Coastal Reserve, California, USA - Sample 09_25_2013_1_40cm (SPAdes) (version 2) | ecosystem: Environmental > Terrestrial > Soil >...
AAGAACCAGGTGTGGTTCGCCTCGGCGAAGTCGTGGTCGTCCCCCGCCACCCAGAACACCGGTACGACGGGCACCCGCCGCTCCCGCTCGAGGCGGCGCGCCAGCGCGATAGCCGACAGCGCTTTATAGACGGTGTAGAGTGGCCCGGTGAAGAGCCCCGGTTGCTGACCGGTGGTGACGACCAGGACCTCGCCCGCCGCGAGCCGATCGCGCGCCGCCCCCCCCCCGGGGAGCGTGGCCGCGACCACGTCCGGCGCCACCCGCCGCGGCGCGAGCCGCGACTCGGGGAGCGCGAGCGGTGCGATCGGCGTTGTCACTATCCGCGGAATCACCCTTCCCCTTTCCCGCTTCCCGCCTCCCGGCCTTCTCCGAACACGTCCGCTTGAAACGTGAAGACCTCGGTGGCCGGTTCCCGCCAGGCGTCCGGCGGCAGGCCCGCCTTGCGGCAGGTCGCCGCGAGAAACGCTTCCGGCCCCCAATGATACTCGCGGGCCACCTGCGGGAGGAGCAGCGCGACGAGCCGCTCGCGGCGCACGACCAACCCGTCCCGACCGACCACCACGCGCTCCGCATCCACGGGCGCGGGAAGCAGCACAGGCTCGGACAGCACGGAGATCTCGAGCGCCAGGGACGACAGCTCTTCCCGGGTGACCGGGGCGAAGCGCGGATCGTCCCGCGCCGCGGCGACCGCCATCTCCCGCACCACGGCGCCGAGCTCGCGGTCGGCCACGATGTGGCCGATGCAGCCACGCAGCGCGCCGCGCTCGATGAGGGTCACGAAGGCCCCGCGCTTCAGCGCCGCCCCGGGCACGGCGCACGGCGGCGGCAGCGGCCGCCCCTCCAGGTGCGCTTCGAGCGTCGCCCGCGCCAGCGCCAGCAGCGCTGCCCGGTCCGCCGACGTCAGCTCAGGATCCGCGATGGTACGGTTCTCCCCGGCGGATCGTGTACGCGCGGTACAGCTGCTCGTACACGATCACGCGGGCCAACTCGTGCGGGAACGTCAGGCGGGAGAGGCTCCACGTCCGCTCGGCGGACCCCAACACGGCGGCCGGGAGGGCATCCGCGCCGCCGACCGCGAAGACCACGTCCCGTCCGTCCAGCTCCCAGCGCGCCGTCCAGTCGGCCAGCTGCTCGGACGTCCACTGCTCTCCCGCTTCCGACAGCGCGACGAGGCGCGAGCCCTCAGGCACCCCCTCGAGGATTCGCGCCTCGTCTTTCACTTCCCGTTCCTCGACCCGCGTGTAGCGGCGCAGTCGCTCGAGGTACCCGTCACAGGCCGCCCGGAGCGCCGCGTCCCGCACGCGGCCCACCGCGACGACGCGGTAGCGCATCAGGCATACATCCCACGCAGCCGATGCATCGCCGCCACGCGATCGACGGCGACGATGTAGGAGGCGATGCGGGTGTTCACCTTGTACTTCTCCGTCGTGGCCGCGACCTCGTTGAAGGCGCGCACCATGATGCTCTCGAGGCGCCGGTTCACGGTGTCTTCGTCCCAGAAGTAGCCGCCGCGGTCCTGCACCCACTCGAAGTAGCTCACCGTCACGCCGCCGGCGTTCGCCAGGATATCGGGAATGACGAAGACGCCCTTCTTCTCGAGGATCTCGTCGGCGGCGGCGGTGGTGGGACCGTTCGCACCCTCGCAAATGATCTTGGCCTTGATGTGCGGGGCGTTCTTGCGCGTGATGACGTTCTCGGTGGCGGCGGGGACCAGGACGTCGCAGTCCACCGTGAGGAGCTGCTCCTTGCTGAACGGGTCGGCTTTGGGATACCCCGCGAGCTGGCGGCGCTCCTTGACCCACTTGATCAGGTCCGGGATGTCGAGCCCCTGGGGGTTGTGCAGCGCGCCGGACTTGTCCGAAACGGCGACGATCATCGCGCCTTCCCGGGCCATGAGGTCCGCGGCCACCGAACCCACGTTCCCGAACCCCTGCACGGCCACGCGCGCGCCCTTGAGACTCATACCCAGCTTGGCGAGCGCCTCCCGGGTCACGAACATGCACCCCCGCCCCGTCGCTTCGCGCCGCCCCAACGAGCCCCCCATCTCCACCGGCTTCCCCGTCACGACCGCCGTCACCGTATGCCGGTGGTGCATGGAGTACGTGTCCATGATCCACGCCATCACCCGCTCGTTGGTGTTGACATCCGGGGCCGGCACATCCGAGTCGGGGCCGAGGGTCTCGATGATCCCCGCCGTGTAACGGCGCGTCACCCGCTCGAGCTCGCCCATCGACATGGTCGTCGGATCGCACACGACCCCGCCCTTCGAGCCGCCGAACGGGATGTTCACGAGCGCGCACTTCCACGTCATCCACGCGGCGAGCGCCTTCACTTCCTCGAGCGTGACGTTGAGATCGAACCGGATACCGCCCTTGGCCGGCCCGCGGGAGGTGTTGTAGAGCACCCGGTAGCCCGTATACACCTCCAGCTCGCCGGAATCGCGCAGGACCGGGACGGACACGATGATCTGTTTTTCGGGGTTGCGGAGGACCTTGTAGAGCCCGGGATCGAGGTTCAACAGCTGGGCGGCGTGATCGAAGCGCTCCATCATCGCCTCGAACGGGTTTTCCTCCGCGAGGAACGTGTCCTTATCGGGCCGGATGCCGAAATGTCCTTGGGGCTGGATGGCAGGTTCGCTCATGGCGCTCGCTGGTGCGTCGGGTCTCAGGGACGTCCGGCGGAGGCGAGCACGCCGTCTACCGCATGCTCGAGCGCCCGACCGTTCCGTTCCCACTGGACGGCAAGCACCGCGACAAGGGGCTCGGGCGCAGTCGCGGGCCACTGTCGACGGAGCTTCACGGCGTCCTTTTCTGTGACTACAACATAATCCCCTCCGGCGGCGACCCGCACGAGCCGCTCGAGGTCTTCCCGGCGATAGGCGTGATGGTCTTGATACGCCACGAGTTGCACGCTTGCGCCGGCCGTCCCGAGCTGCGCCGCGAAGCTTTCCGGATCGGCGATGCCTGCGGCCGCGGTCACCCGCCGCCCAGCGAGCACCTCGAGCTCCCGCCGCCCTCCGGACCGCATCCCCTCGAGATGCGTGACCGCGAGCCGCGCCGTGCAGACCGGCGTCCCCGGCGTCCCCGGCGTCCCCTCCCCGGCACTACGCCGACCCAGCCGGTCGGCCAGGACCCGCGCTGCCTCCGCCGACGCGCATCTCCGGGTCACCACGATCAGGTCGGCCCGGCCCAGGGCATCCCGGCCCTCGCGCCACGGGCCCGCCGGCAATGGCCACGGCGACGCCGCGGCGCTCTCGGCGCTCACGACTGCGATATTCAAATCCCGCTCCACCCCCAGGAGCTGGTAGGCGTCGTCCAGCACGAGCACCCGAGCGCCTTGGGCGCGCGCGGCGACCGCGCCCGCCACTCGATCGGGGTTGGCTATCACGACCGCCTGCGGGACGAGTCGCCGATGAACGAGGGGCTCGTCCCCGCCGTAGCCGCGGAGCAGGATGCCCGGCGTGCGACCTCGCGCCACACAGTAGTCGGCAATCCAGGCCGCGAGGGGCGTTTTCCCCGTACCGCCCACCGACAGATTTCCGACCGCGATGGTCGGCAAGGGGAGGCGCGCGGCATCGGCGCGTCCCCGGGCAGCACGCAGCTTCATGACGGCCCAGTACGCGCCCGCGAGGGGCATGAGCGGCACGCGTGCCACCCGGGCGCCCCGGGAGCCGCCCCACAGCCAACGTACCACGCGCGCCGCGTTCACCCGTCCCCGCCTCCCGCGTGCCTGCCGTACGTCACATCTCTCAGTGCCCGCTCTGCCACGGTCATTCCGCGACGCAACGCCTCCTTTCCCTCCTCCACGGCGAACGGCGCGCTGTACACGATCTCCACCCTGGCGAACGGTCTGGGCAGGCAGAACCGATCCCACGACTCGATCCACCACGCCGACGAGGCCCGCGCGCCCGCAGCGATCACCACCGCGTTGGCGTGCTGCGCCGCAGCCAGCGCGCCGGGCTTCATCCGCTCCGCGGGGCCACGCGGGCCGTCGGGCGTGAGGGCGACCTCCCCACCCAGACGCAGATAGCGGACGAGGCCCAGCAGACCTACGTCCCCCCCTCGCTGCGAGGACCCGCGCACCACACGGTACCCCCAGCGCTCGGACAGCTCGGCGAGGTAGCCGCCGTCGCGATGGCGGCTGATCAGGAGAGCCACGCACTCGTGGCGTCGGTGGTACAGCAGCGGGAGGATGCGACTGTGCCATAGGACATAGATCACGGGTCGTCCGCTCGCTCGAGCGGCAGCCACGTGCTCCCACCCCTGCACGCGGTAGCGCCAGGTCGCCGCGAGCAAGCGAACCAGTCCCGCCACGAGCGCCGTCACCAGGGGCTCGGCCCGGCCGAGCCTCACCCCGCCAGCTCCAGGGCGAGCGCGGCCACGCGGTCGGCCGCACCGGGCGGCCCTAGCCGCTGCCGGACCAGCCCGAGGCCCTCCCGTTGGCGGCGGGCGGCGTCGCTGTCGGGGTCGAGCAGCGGGAGCACCGCGTTCGCCAGACCGGCGGGGGTCACCGCGCCCTGGAGCAGCTCGGGGCTCACCTCCCGCCCGGCAATCAGGTTCACCAGACCGACGTGGGGCACCTGCAGCATGCGGATGGCGATGGCGAACGATACGGGGTTGAGACGGTACGCGATGACCATGGGCACGTCGGCGAGCGCGGCCTCGAGAGTGGTCGTGCCCGACTTGCAGAGACCGGCGTCGGCGGCCGCGAAGACGGTGAGTGGATCCCCCATGTGCAGGCGGATGGCTCCGGGCGCGGGGTAGCGGCCGCGCGGCGTCGCGGCGACGACGACCTGTAGGTCGCGGCGCGTGGCGAGGACACGGGCCGCTGCATCGCGGAACGGCGGCCAGAGTCGCTTCACTTCCTGCGCGCGGCTCCCCGGGAAGAGACCGAGCACGGGCCGCGCGGGGTCGAGTCCCAGGCGGCGCCGGGCGTCCGGCCGCGGGAGCGGCGGCGTCCGATCCTTGAGCGGATGTCCGACGAAGGTCGCCGCAACGCCCCGCTCACGAAAGAACGCCTCTTCGAACGGCAGGATGACCGCGAGCCGTCGCACCGCCGCCAGCTTCCGCACCCGGCCCGGAGCCCAGGCCCACATCTGGGGAGCGATGTAGTACAGGACGGGGATGCCGGCGGCCGCGGCCTCCGCCGCCACGCGCAAGTGGTAGCCCGGATAGTCGACGAGAATCACGAGGTCGTAGCGCCGGGCCTGGAACGCGAGGCGGACGCGCCCCAGCAGTCGCAGGTGGGCCGGCAACTTCCACAGCGCTTCGACAAACCCCACGACGGAGAATCGCTCCATGCGGTCGAGCACGGAGGCGCCCGCCGCCTCGAGGTCGGGGCCGCCGAACGCCTCGACACTGGCCCCGGGGAGACGGCGCTTCAGCGCGGCCACGACGGCGGCGGCGTGCGCGTCTCCCGACGGTTCGCCCGCCGAGATGTAGATGCAGGGCGCGCGGCTCACGGCCGCGAGGCGGCGAGGGGAGGGGAGGGAGGGGAGGGAGGAGGGGGAGCGAGGGGCGCGGCCTGGACGGCGGCGGCGACGCGAAACGCGAGGGCCAGGGCTTGGGCCCCGGCGGCGCCCGATACGACGACGTCCTCCTCGCCGCGCACGGCGCGCACGAAGCTCTCGAGCTCGAGCTTGAGCGGCTCCGCCTCCGGCGCCTCGAGCCGCACGTGGTCCACGATCTGCTCGAGCGTGGTCGCACCGAGGCCCTGCCAGCCCGGCTTCAGCCGGAAGAAGTCCCCGCTCCCCTGCGCCAGGTCGAGCGAGCAGTACCCGGTCGGCTGGAAGATGCGGAGCTTGCGCGTGCGTTCGCGGGACACGCGGCTCGCCGTGAGGTTCGCGATGGCCCCGTTGGCGAACTCGATGCGCGCGTTCGCGATGTCCACGTGCGGCGTAAGAATCGCGACGCCCGTCGCGCGCACGTCCGTCGCCGGGGCGCGCACCAGCTCCAACACGAGATCCAGGTCATGGATCATCAGGTCGAGGATCACGGCCACGTCGGTGCCGCGCGGCTGGAAGGGAGCGAGCCGGTCGATTTGCAGAAACCGCGGCTCGTCCAGATAGGGGGCGGCCGCCCGGACCGCGCGATTGAACCGCTCCACGTGTCCCACCTGGAGCACCGCCCCGCGCGCCGCGGCGCGGCGCACCAGCTGCTCCAGGTGGGACACGTGGTCCGCGAGCGGCTTCTCCATGAGGAGCGCGATACCTCGCTCCAGCACGGCGATCCCGACCTCCGCGTGCGCGGGCGTCGGGACCGCGACGGTCACCGCGTCGACGCGCTCCAGCAGGGCCGCGAGCGCGGGATGCGCCACGGTCTCGAGCTCCGTCGCCACTTCGGCGGCGCGCGCGGGATTCTTGTCGTAGATCCCTGCGAAGGCGACGCCCGACATGCGCCGCAGCAGCCGCGCGTGATGGAAGCCAAGCGCGCCGGTGCCGATGACCCCCACCCGCACCGGTGGTCCGCTCACACCAGCACTCCCCGCTGCGATCCCTCGATGAACTTGAGGAAGTTCTCGACTTCGGGAATCAGCGGCAGCTCGGCGCGCGCCTTCGCGATCCCCTGACTCACGGTCATGTCGGAATTGAACAGGAGCCGGTAGGCGCGCTTCAGCGCCAGCTTCACGTCGGGGGAAAACCCGGCGCGCTGCAGGCCCACGGAGTTCAAGCCGTACAGGTGGACCGGGTTGCCGACGGCCTTGGTGTAGGGCGGGACATCCTGGTTCACGCGCGAGCCGCCCCCCACGAACGAAAACGTGCCGATCCGCACGAACTGATGGATCGGCACGAGCCCCGAGATGACCGCGCGGTCCTCGATGGTCACATGCCCGGCCATCTGGACCGCGTTCGCGATGATCACGTCGTTCCCCACATGGCAGTCGTGGGCGAGGTGCACGTAGGACATGAGGAAGCAGCGCTGCCCGACCGCCGTCTTGCCGGTCGCCTGCGTTCCCCGGTTGATCGTGCAGTACTCCCGGATCACCGTCGTGTCGCCGACCTCGACCCACGTGTCTTCTCCCTTGTACTTCAGGTCCTGCGGGTCGTTGCCGAGCACGCTGCCGTAGCCGACCTTCACCCCGGTGCCGAGCTTGACGTTGCGCTCGAGGACCGCGTGGGCGGCGATGTGACAGCGCTCGCCCACGGTGACGCGCGGGCCGATGATGGCGTAGGGGCCGACGGTGACGTCGGCCTCGACGTGCGCCGTGGGGTCGACGAGCGCCGTCCGATGGATCACCGGTCCACCACCGACGCCATCATCTCGGCCTCCACCACGACCTGGCCGTCCACGTATCCGACGCCCTTCATTTTGCACGTCTTGCCCCGGAACTGGAGCATCTCGAGCTCGAAGCGGATCTGATCGCCGGGGACGACGGGACGCCGGAATTTCACATTGTCGAGGGACATGAAGTACACGACCTTGTCCTCGACGTTCTGCCCCTCGAAGTAGCCCATCAGGAGCATGCCCCCGACCTGTGCCATCGCCTCGATGATGAGCACCCCGGGCATGATCGGATGCCCCGGGAAGTGCCCCTGGAAGAACGGCTCGTTGATCGTGACGTTCTTGATGCCGACGATCCGCTGCTGCCCTTCCACCTCGATGATCCGGTCCACGAGAAGGAAGGGATAGCGATGCGGCAAGACGTCCATGATGCGGCCGATGTCCATCTTGGGCGCGCCGCCGCGCTGCGCCGCGCGCGTCAGCGCCCGCGCGAGGGCGATGTTGCCGCCGTGGCTGGGTCGCGTCGCGACGATGTGGGCGCGCACCCGGGCGCCCGTCAGCGCCAGGTCGCCGAGGATGTCGGCCGCCTTATGGCGCACGAACTCGTCGGGCCACCGGAGCTCGCCCCCGTTGGCGAGACCGCGCTCGTCCAGCACGATCGCGTTGGTGCTCGAGGCCCCCTTGATGAGGCCCTTCGCCTGGAGCGCCGCCACCTCGCTCGTGAACCCGAAGGTCCGGGCCGGCGCGAGCTCCCGCGCGAATGCCTGCGGGGTCACCGTGAAGCTCCCCGCCTGGCGTCCGATCAGCGGATGCGGCCACTCGATGCTCACGGTGAGCCGCAACTCCTTCGCCGGAGCCACGATGTAGCTCGAGTCGCCCTCACTCACCGTGAACGGCGCCGGCACCGTCAGCACCAGCGGCTCGCCGCTCGTCTCCGTCGGGCCCGCCTGCTCGAGCGCGTCGAAATAGGGCTGGACGCTGCCGTCCAGAATCGGCGGCTCGGGGCCCGACAGCTCGATGGTGAGATCGTCGATCTCGAGCGCCGCCACCGCGGCGAGCAGGTGCTCCACGGTGTGGATCGTGGACTCACCCTTGCCGATGGCGGTGCGGCGCTCGACCGCCTCGACCTCCGACAAGAGCGCCGGGATTTGAGGCTTCCCGGCAAGGTCGACCCGTCGGAACACGATCCCCTGCCCCGCCGGCGCGGGCAGAAACGCGGCCTCGGTGCGAGCCCCGGTGTGGAGACCCGTGCCCGAGACGGTCGTTTTCTTCCGGATGCCGCGCCTAGCGCTGGGGCTCATCGGTCCGCCGCACGAGCGCCTCGAGGTCGTCCACGATGTGCGCGAGCCGGTACAGCGCGGCCTGGGCCCGCAGGAACTCCCGGTGGGTGCGCGCCGGATAGCCCGACACCGTGGCGCCCGGCTCGATGTCCCCGATCACGCCCCCCTGCACCGTGACCCGGGCGCCGCGCCCGATCGTCACGTGGTCGGCGAGTCCGGCCTGGCCCGCCAGGAAGACGTCGTCCTCGACATGGGTGCTCCCCGCGATCCCCGCCTGGCCCGCGATGAGGCAGCGCGCACCGATCCGGCAGTTGTGCCCGATCTGCACGAGGTTGTCGATCTTGGTTCCGGGACCGACCACCGTGTCATCCACGCTGCCACGGTCGATCGTCGTGTTGGCCCCGATCTCCACGTCATCTCCGATGATGCAGCGGCCCACCTGGGGAATCTTCCGCGGAGTCTCGCCGCTTTTCCCGGGGACGTAGCCGAATCCGTCCGCACCGAGCCGCACACCGGCGTGCAGGATGACGCGGCTTCCCACGATCGTGCCGCTGTAGCACACGACGTGCGGCAAGAGCTGCACGTCGTCGCCCAGCTCCACGCCATCCCCCAGCACTGCGGCGGCGCCGATGCGCACGTTCTTGCCGAGCCGTACGCCCCGGCCGAGCACCGCGTAGGGACCGATCGCCACCGGCTCCTGCCAGGCGACGCCCGCTCCGATCACCGCCGTCCGATGGATTCCCGGCCGCCAGGCGGGCTCGGGGTAGAGCACGGGGATCACCGAGAGCAGCGCGACGTGCGGGTCCCGCACCACCACGCGGCAGGCGGGCCCCGGCGCGCCACCCTCCGGGACGAGGTCCGGCTTGCAGAGCACGATGGCCGCGCTAGACCGTTGAAAGTACTGGAGATAGCGCTTCGCAGCAAGAAACGAGAGATCGTCGGGGCCAGCACGATCGAGTGGCGCCACGCCGGAGACGCTCACGTCGGGGGCGCCGACGAGCCGGCCGTTCGTGAGGGCGGCGATCTCGCGGGCGCTGATGCGCCGCGCGGCGCTCCCCACCCTACTTCGCCTGCTTCAGCCGCTCGATCACCTTGGGGGTGATATCGAGGCTCGGATCGGCGGCGACGATGTTGCTGGCGGGCGAGTCCGCGTCGAAGATGAGCGCGTAGTTACCCTCGGCGCGCAGCCCCTGGATCACGGCGTTGACGCGCGCCTGGATGGGCTGGATCAGCTCGCGCTGACGCTGTTGGCTCTTGTCCTGGAGCTCGCTGGTGCGCTGCTCCAGCCGCTGCTGCAGCTGCTGTAGCTCCTTCTGCTTCGCCGCCTTGGCGCTGGAGGAGAGGGCGATGGACTGCTTCTCGGCCATCTGGACGGCCGAGTCGAATTGGGCCCGGAGCTTCTGCGCCTCGTCCTGAAACCCCTGATACTCCTTCTTGAACGTGGATTCAGCCGCGGCGTACCCGGGCGTCTGCTCGAGGATCTGCTGCGAGCTGATGAACGCGATCTTGAGCCCCGGCTGCGCTTGCGCGCGCGCCTGGGTGACGGCCGGAGCGGCCGCGACCAGCCCGATCCACGCCCACACTGTCACTACACGCCTCATAACGGTCTCCCCAAGAGAAAGCTGCCGGTCCAGTTCCCGCACCCCAGCGCGGGCGCCCCGATCAGAAGAAGTTGCCCAGCTTGAAGTGGAGCTTGAAGCCCGGTGCCGGCCGTCCGAAGGTGTCGGTGCGGTCGAAGCCGTACGCCCAGTCGATGCCGATGGGGCCGAGCGGTGAGATGATGCTCAGGCCCAGCCCGGCGCCCCGGAACAGGCGAGTCGGGTCGAACTCGCCGGCGTGCGCCCACACGTTCCCGGCGTCGAAGAACGCGGACACGTAGAACATCTGCGACAGCCGCGCCCCCACCTCACCGGTCATCACCAGGTACGCCTTGCCGAAGGAGGCGGCGGTCGCCTGGCCGTTCGTGGCGCTCGGGTCGTAGCCGTGCGGCGTGATCGAAAACTCGTCGTATCCGCGGAGGGGGATACCGTACTGCACGCCGCCCATCGTGAACAGCTGGTCGAAGAACGGCGAGTTACCGAACACCAGTCCCGACCGCGTCGAGAGCCCCATGACGAACCGGACGGGCGACGCGCTCGCCGTGCCGCCGAGCTGGCCGAGCGGGGCGTACCAGCGACCCTCGAGATCCACGCGCTGGAAGTTCCCCGACCCGCCGAGCGGACCGCCCGATTGCGAAATCCCGATCGAGTGCATCGTTCCGCTCGTCGGGAACGGGAGGTCGATCCGCGTGTCACGCAGCAGCGACACGCCGAAGGTCGACCGGATGCAGTTGTTGCACCGCAGCGCGGCGAGGCCGGTGCTCGAGCCGGTGAACGTCTGGTCGTCGATGCCGTAGGAGACGAACAACCGCGTGTAGCGATCGCTGAAGACCGGGAACCCGAACTGGACGCTCCCTCCCCGGCGACGCAGCGTCCCGAGGTCTGCGATCGTGTACCGCAGCCGCGTATTGTGGACGTCGACCGTTCCCGAGATACGCGACTCGCGAATCGCGGGATCGGTGTAGCTGATGGCGAAGTCGCTGATATTCTTGCCGAATTGCCACTGGAAATGGCCCTTCTTGCCCTGACCGAACAGGTTCGGCTCGTCCAGCCCGAGGAAGCCGCCCACCCCGGTCCCCTGCCCGACCGAGGCGCCGAAGTTGATGTTGCCGGTGTGCTTCTCCGTCACCCGGAAGATCACGTCCACGTCACCCTGATCGTTGGCCGGGCGCGTGTCGGGGAACGGCAGGGGCTGCTGGAAGAAGCCGAGGTTCGAGATGTTCTGGTACGAGCGGATCAGCGCATCCTGGCGGAACACGTCGCCCGGGAGCAGGATGATCGCGTCGCGGATCACCCGCTCGTGGGTGACGTCGTTGCCCGAGATCTCGATTTTGTTGACGATGGCCGGCTGCCCCTCGTTGATCGACCAGCGGAGGTCCACCACCGGCTTGGCGTCGGCGCCCGTGCGGCGGATGACCTCCGGCCGGACGTTCACGTAGATGTAGCCGTTGTTGTAGTAGAGCGTCCGGAGCTGTTGCGTGGCGTCGTCCCAGCGCGCCTGATTGAAGTAGGTCGGGCCTGACGCGGTGCCCCCGAGGCCGAGGAACCCCGTGCGGTCCCCGCCTTTGAAGGGGAACAGCTGTTGCAGGTCTTCCGTCGAGAAGCGCCGGTTCCCCACGATCTCGAACGAGCCCACACGGTACGGCTCCCCTTCGCTCACCCGCACGACCAGCGTCGCCTTACCGGTCGTGTCATCCACGATCAGCGTGTCGTCGAGGACCTGGAAGTCGACGTGGCCGCGGTCGCCGTAGAATTTGGGGAGCCGCTCCTGAAGGTCCTCGCGCAGCTTTTCGTCGTCGAACTCACCGGAGCGAAACCACCAGAACCCTTCGGGGCGGGTTCTCATCTGGCCAACCAGCTGGTCCGTGGGCAGGTGGGTATTGCCCTCGAGCTGCACGCGCGCCACGGCGACGCGCCGGCCTTCGTCCACGTCGAAGATGACCCGCACGCGTGTCGAGTCGGCCTCGAACACGTCGACGACCTTCACCTGGGCGAGGTAATAGCCCTGCGCGCGGTACAGCGAGTCGATACGCCCGCGGGCCCGGGCGACGGCGGCGGGGTCGAGCGGCCGGCCTTCGGCCAGCTGGGCCTTGTCGCGCACGCTGCCTTCGGAGACGCGGCTCACCCCGCGCACGGCCCACTTGAGGAGGATGGGACGCTCGTGCAGGCGCACGACGAGCAGCTGACGTCCTCCGGCCGTGTCCTGCGCCACCCGGATGTCGTCGTACTGCCCGGTGGCGTACAAGGCCTGGATGGCGCGCTGCACGTCGCGGTAGCCCAGCGGCCGGCCGGGCGTGAGTCCGCTCTGATCGAGCACCTGCTTGCGGTCGACCCGGCGGAGGCCGACGACCACGATGGAGTCGGGGGCGACAGCGGCTGGCCCCTCGCCCTGGGCGCGCGCAAGGCGCGGGGCGAGCACGGCCGAACCCAGACAGATGACGGTGGAAAGCTTGCGGATCACGCCTTCGAGCCGGAGAGCGCGCGGAACGCCAGCCGTTCCTTGTCGGGGGCCGCGTCTACTTCGATCTCCTCGCCCCGCGCGAACTCGCCAACCAGGATCTTCTCCGACAGCGGATCCTCGACGTACTTTTGAATCGCGCGCTTCAGCGGGCGCGCACCGAAGTGCTCATCGTACCCCCGGTCCACCAGGAAGTCCGAGGCCGCCGGCGTCAGCCGGAGCGTGAGCTCCTCCTCGCCCAGCCGCCGCTGCACCTCTTTGAGTAGAATCGTCACGATCTGGGCGATGTGCTCACGCGTGAGCGGGTGGAACACGATGACGTCGTCCAGCCGGTTCAGGAACTCGGGGTTGAAGGTCTTGTTGATCTCTTCCTTAACCTTCTCCGCCATCTTCTCGAAGGTCGCTCGCGTGTCCGGTTGGGAGAAGCCGAGGGCCTTGCCCTTGACCATGTCCCGGGCGCCGACGTTCGAGGTCATGATGACGACCGTATTCTTGAAGTCGATGACCCGGCCGTAGTTGTCCGTCAGGTGTCCCTCGTCGAGCACCTGCAGCAGGATGTTGAAGACGTCCGGGTGCGCCTTCTCGATCTCGTCGAGCAGCACGACGGAATAGGGCTTGCGCCGTACCGACTTGGTGAGCGTCCCCGAATCCTCATAGCCGACGTAGCCCGGCGGTGCGCCGATCAACCGGCTCACCGAGAACTTCTCCATGTACTCCGACATGTCGACCCGGATCAAGGCGTTCGTGTCGGCGAACAGGAAGCGGGCGAGCCCGCGCGCGAGCTCGGTCTTGCCGACGCCCGTGGGCCCGGAGAAGATGAACGACCCGATCGGCCGCTTGGGATCCTTGAGCCCCGCCCGGCTGCGCCGGATGGCGCGCGAGATCACCGCGATCGCCTCGTCCTGGCCGACCACGGTCTCGTGCATCTCGTCCTCCATGCGGAGCAGCCGCGCCGTCTCGGCCTCCTGGAGCCGCGTGACCGGGATCCCCGTCCAGCGCGACACGATGAAGGCGACGCCCTCCTCGTTGATCGTGGGCCGGTGCGTCTGGCGCTCCTTCTCCCACGCTTCCTGCTTGCGGCGGATCTCCGCCTGCAGCTCGCGCTCCTGGTCGCGCAGCGCCGCCGCCTTCTCGAAGTTCTGGTCGCGGACCGCGTTCTCCTTGTCCCCGTTGATGTGCTCGAGCTTGCCCTTGAGCGCCGCGACTTCGGGTGGCGGCACCTGCGTGGCGAGCCGCGCCCGCGCCCCGGCTTCGTCGATCACGTCGATCGCCTTGTCGGGCAGGAACCGGTCGGTGATGTAGCGCTCCGACAGCTTCGCCGCCGCGTCGAGGGTCTCGTCGGGGATGATGACGCGGTGATGCTCCTCGTAGCGCTTCCGCAGCCCCTTGAGGATCTCGATGGTCTCGTCCACCGTCGGCGGGTCGACGATCACCGTCTGGAAGCGGCGCTCGAGCGCGCCGTCCTTCTCGATGTATTTGCGGTACTCGTTGAGCGTCGACGCCCCCACACACTGCAGCTCGCCCCGGGCCAGCGCCGGTTTCAGCATGTTGGACGCGTCCACGGCGCCCTCCGCCGCGCCCGCGCCCACCAGCGTGTGCAGCTCGTCGATGAACAGGATGATGTTCCGGTTCTGCGCGATCTCGTTGATGATCGCCTTGAGCCGCTCCTCGAACTGGCCGCGGTACTTGGTGCCGGCGATCACCGCCGCCATGTCGAGCGACAGCACGCGGTGGTCCTTCAGCGCATCGGGGCACTGGCCGCTCGCGATCAGCTGGGCCAGTCCTTCGACGATCGCGGTCTTCCCGACCCCCGGCTCGCCGATCAAGACCGGATTGTTCTTCTTGCGGCGCGAGAGGATCTCCATCACGCGCTCGATCTCTTTCTGACGTCCGATCGTGGGGTCGAGCTGACCCTCGGCCGCGAGCTGGGTCAGATCGCGGCAGAAGTGGTCGAGCGCGGGGGTCTTCGATTTCTTCTCGCTCTTGGGGCTCGGGGCTTGCGCGCTGGCGCCGGACGGCGCCGGCCCGGACGGCATCTCACTGCCGAGCAGCCGCAGCGTCTCCGCCCGCGCCTGCTCCAGGTTCACGCCCGCGTCGGTCAGCACCTGCGCCGCGATGCCCTTTTCCTCGCGCAGCAGCCCGAGCAGCAGGTGCTCGGTGCCGACGTACGAGTGGTTCAGCTCGCGCGCCTCGCTCATCGCCAGCTCGAGCACCTTCTTCGCCCGCGACGTGTACGGTAAGTCGGGCCCGGCCGCCGCCGCCGCCTTCCCCTTCTTGACCGTCTCTTCGATCTTTTGCTGGATCTCTTCGAGATCGACGTTCAGGTTGGTGAGCACCGCCGCGGCGACCCCTTCGCCTTCGCGGATCAGGCCCAGCAGGATGTGCTCGGTCCCTACGTACTCGTGGTGCAGCCGCGCGGCCTCTTCCCGCGCCATCTGCAGGACCTTGCGGACCCGATCCGTGAAGTTGTACCCGTTCATCGCCCCCCTACCTCCTCCTCACACCGCCTCGGTCTCCAGCACGCGACGCACGTACGTCGCGCGCACCGTGGGCAACTCGGGATCGCCGCTCTGGCGTCCCTCGAGTGCCGCCAGGTGCGCGGGCTGGGTGAAAATCAACAGCTTGTTCAATGTGTATACACTCAAGCTCGGGATCAGATTCAACCCGACACCCAGCCGCACCCCGCTCAATAGGTTCATCGTCTCTTCAAACGTCAACTTCCGCGCGTACTTAAGCAGCCCGTATGCCCGCCAGGTCTTGTCGGCCACTTCGTCGGGGGCCGTGCGCAGCAACACGTCGCGCGCCTGCTCCTCGTACTCGATCACCTGCCGGACGATCTTGCCAAGATGATCGAGCAACTCGTCTTCCGACTTGCCCAGGGTCGTCTGGTTGGATAACTGAAAGAAGTTCCCGACGACCTCGCTCCCTTCCCCGTACAAACCCCGGAAGGTGAGCCCAACCTGGGCGAGTCCCTGCAACACTTTCCCGACTTCCTTCGTCAAGACGAGGCCCGGCAAGTGGATAAGCACGCTCGCCCGGAGTCCGGTCCCGGCGTTGGTGGGGCAGGAGGTAAGATAGCCAAATTCGGGGTGAAACGCGAAGGGCAACAACCGCCCCAGATCGGCGTCCAGCCCCTCGAGATCCGCGTAGGCATCCTCCAGGGCGAATCCCGAGCGCATTCCGTGCAACCGTAAGTGGTCTTCCTCGTTCACCATCACGCCCACCGTGCCCTGCACCACCAGCGCCGCGCCGGGTCGGGGCCGCGCCTCGCGGTCCAGTCCCGCGAGCTCCTTGGACACCAGGTGCCGCTCGTGCAGCAGCTGGCGGTCGACGCGCTCCAGCTGGTCCAGTCGGATGGTCACGGCGCCCTGCAGCAGATCGCTCGCCGCGCCGGCTTCCTCCACCCGCGTGAGCACCGCGGTGCGATCGGCGTCCTTTGCCCGCTGGCTGAACACATAACCCTCGAGGTTACGGGCGAGCCGGATGCGGGTCGAGAGGACGATGCTGCCCTTCGGCCCGGACGCGTCGAGCCAGCCCATGCCGCCGTCGGGGAGGAGGGAGAGGTCGATCATTCCAGCACTCGGATGCGGTCGCGCAGCTCGGCCGCGAGCTCGAAGTTTTCGTTCTCGACGGCCCGCCGCAGCTGTTCCTTGAGCTCGAGCAGCTGGAGGCGGGGGTCGCTGGCTCCCTCCGCGCCCGGGGGGGCATACCGCTCGCCCACGTGCTGGCTGGAGCCGTGGAGCCGGCGGAGCAGGTCGCGCAGGTGCGGGGCGAACGACTCATAGCACTGCGCGCACCCCAGGCGGCCCGACTCCCGGAAATCCTTGAGCGTGCTCCCGCAGGCGGCGCAGCGCAGGCCGTCGGCCGGGGTGGGCAGGACGTTCCCGCCCTTCCCGATCATCCCCTGCAGGAAGCCGCCGAGCGGTGTCTTGAGCACCGACGCACCGGTCTCGACGCCTTTCTGCTGCGCACACTGCTCGCACAGGTGGAGCGTGACTTTCGTGTCGTGCTCCACTTGCGTCAGGTTGATGACCGCGTCGCGCTCCTTGCAGTTGTCGCACAGCATCAGGGTATCGCGTCCACCGAGCCGACCGCCGCCAGGCGACCGTCGTCGAGCATCAGGATCCGATCGGCCCGCGCGGCGAGCTGCCGATTGTGGGTGACGACCACCACCGCCGTCTCGTACTCCCGCGCCAGCCGAAAGAATACCTCGTGCAACCGGTCGGAGTTAGCGTGGTCCAGATTGCCCGACGGCTCGTCGGCGAGCACCAGGCTCGGGTCGTGCACCAGCGCGCGGGCCACGGCGCAGCGCTGCTGCTCGCCTCCTGACAGCTCGGCCGGCCGGTGCGTCATCCGCCCCGCGAGCCCCACCAGGGACAGCAGTTCCTCGGCCCGCGAGCGGGCCTGCCGCTGCTCCATCCCCCCGATCAGGAGGGGCATCATCACGTTCTCCAACGCGGAGAATTCGCGCAAGAGATGATGAAATTGAAAGACAAAGCCCAACTTGCCGTTCCGCAGTTCGGCCAGGGCGTTCGCATCCAGGTCGGCGTAGCGCGAGCCGTCGAGCCAGACGTCGCCGCCGGTGGGCCGATCCAGGGCGCCGAGCAGATGTAACAGCGTGCTCTTCCCGGCCCCGGACGCGCCCACGATGGCGACGAACTCACCGCGGTGGACCTCGAGCTCCACCGCGCGCAGCACTTCGAGCGGCTGCCCGTCGCCGCCGGCGAACACCTTGCGGACGCCCCGAGCTTCGAGCAGCGCGGTCATTCGTAGCGGATTGCGGTCACGGGATCGAGCCGCGCGGCCTGCAGCGCCGGGTACAACGGCGCGAGCGTGGCGATCACCACGCTGGCGGCGATCACGAGCAGCACGTCGAGCGGCTGTGTATGGACGGGGAGATGGTCGATGAAGTAGATCGACGGATCGATGGGAATCCAGTGCCCCCGGTTCAACATCCCGCCCAGCACCAGGCCGAGGACCACGCCGAGCGCCGTCCCGGTGAGCCCGACCAGGATGCCCTGCGCCAGGAAGATCCGGCGGATCGAGGCCTGCGGGAGCCCCATCGCGAGCAGGATGCCGATCTCGCGCGTCTTGTCCCGCACCACCATGGTGAGGGTGCCGACCACGTTGAACGCGGCCACTACACAGATCAGAAACACCACGAACGCCATCGCGAGTTTCTCGAGCTTCAAGGCCGAGAACAGGGAGGCGTTCTGTGATTGCCAGTCGAGCGCGCGGTAGGGATAGCCGAGCCGTGTTTCGAGCGCGATGCCGAACGGTTGCGCCTGCTCCGGATCGGCCAACCGGATCTCGAGCCCGGTCACCGCGGTGTCGAGCCCCGCAAAGCGCTGCGCCGCCCGCCGGTCGAGCGCGACGTAGCTGTTGTCGTACTCGTACATCCCGGTGTCGAAGATCCCCGTCACCTCGTAGCGATGGAACTTGGGCACGTACGCACCGAGGCTGGGGTTGAACTTGGCGCCGGCCGGTGCGACGAGCGTCACGACGCTGCCCGGAAACGCCGTGAGCTTCGAGGCGAGGCGGGTCCGCCTTCCACGTCGGGATGCGTGGTCCTGAACGTCAGGTCGCCCCGGGTGAAGTGTCGGGCGAAGCTCGTCACGGCGCGGCCGCCGGTGTCGGGATCGACGCCGTACACAATGACGCCCTCGCCGTAATCGTGCCCCGCGGAGATGAGGCCCTGCGTCAGCACGAAGGGCGCCGCCGCGTCGACACCGGGCGCGCGGCGCACGTCGCCCAGCACCTTGCGCCAGTCGTCGAGCCTGAGGCCCTCGCCGTAGGTGAGGACCCGGAGATGGGGATTCGCGACCAGGATCTTGTCGCGCAGGTCGGCCTGGAGCCCGTTCATCACGCCGAGCACCACGACCAGCGCCATCACGCCCACCGTCACGCCGCCCACGGCGATCACGGTGATGAGCGAGAGCAGCCGCGACGCGCGGCGGCTCCGCAGGTAGCGCAAGGCGATGTGCAGCTCGAACCGGGAGATCATTCGGGCCGGAGCATCGGAAAGAGAATCACGTCCCGGATGTGCGACTGGTCCGCGAGGATCATCTGCAGCCGGTCGAGCCCCAGCCCGACGCCGCCCGTGGGCGGCATGCCGTACTCGAGCGCCCGGATGAAATCTTCGTCGAGCTGCTGCGCCTCCGCGTCGCCCGCCGCACGCAACCGTGCCTGCTGCTCGAACCGGCGGCGCTGCTCCTCGGGATCATTCAGCTCGCTGAAGGCGTTCGCGATCTCGCGCTTCTGGATGAACAGCTCCCAGCGCTCCACGCGCGTCGGGTCGCCGCGCTTGAGCTTGGCGAGCGGCGACAACGCCACCGGATAGTCGAGCACGAACGTCGGCTGCACCAGGGTGGGCTCGACGTAGCTCTTGAACACCTCGTCCACGAGCTTCGCGCCCGACAGCTGGTCGGCGTCGGCGACGTCCTTGCGCTTCAGCGCCGCGCGCAGCTCGCCCTCGCCCGCGCGCGCCAGGTCGATCCCGGCCGCCTCGCGTACGAGGGCGTAGTAGTCCTTGCGAGCGAACGGGGGCTTGAAGTCGAGCGTGGCCCCGTGCCGCTCGAGCGTCGTGGTGCCGAAGAGCTCCTGTACCATCCCGGACAGCATCTCTTCCGTGAGCTGCAGCATCACCTCGTAGTCGGCGTACGCCTCGTACCACTCGGCCATGGTGAACTCGGGATTGTGGAACCGCGACAGCCCCTCGTTCCGGAAGTCGTGCCCGATCTCGTACACCTTCTCCAGGCCGCCCACGATGCAGCGCTTCAGATACAGCTCATCCGCGATCCGCAAGTAGACGTTCGTGTCGAGCGCCTCGTAGTGCGTGATGAACGGCCGCGCCGACGCGCCGCCGTACACCGGCTGCAGCACCGGCGTCTCCACCTCGAGATAGCCGCGTGCGTCGAGGAACTTCCGGAGGTAGGCGATCGCGCGGGCCCGCAGCTGGAACACGTCGCGCACCTCCGGATGCACCGCCAAGTCGGCGTAGCGCTGGCGGGCGCGCAGCTCGGGATCCGACAACTCCCCGTGCCGTTTGCCCTCCGCGTCCTCTTTGCCCAGCGGGAGCGGGCGCAGCGACTTCGTGAGCACGGTGAAGCGCTCCACCCGCACAGTCACCTCTCCGGTCTTGGTGCGGAACAGCGGACCCTCCACGCCGATCACATCACCGAGGTCGAGCAGCTTCACCATTTCATACTGCTCGGCGCCGACCGCGTCGATCTTGAAGTACACCTGAATCTTCCCGGAACGATCCTCGAGGTGCCCGAAGGTCGTCTTGCCCATGGACCGGAGCAGAATGAGCCGCCCCGCGAGGCGGTGAACGGTCGGGTCCGCGTCGCGATATCGCTCGAGCGCCGCCTGGATCGAGCCCGTGCGGTCGAACCGGTAGGCGAACGGGACGACGCCGCGCTTGACGAGCTCGGCGAGCTTCTCGCGCCGCGCCGCCTCGACGAAGCTGGTCACGCCGCCTTGCTCCCGAAGCGCTTCAAGTACGCCTCGATGAACGGATCCAAATCACCGTCCATCACCTTCTGGACGTCGGCCACCTTCAGCTCGGTGCGGTGGTCGTTCACCATGGTGTAGGGCTGGAACACGTAGGAGCGAATTTGACTCCCGAAGGCGATGTCGCTCTTCTGCTTGTCCACTTCCGCCTTCTTGGCCTCGCGCTCCGCGACGGCGCGCTCGTATAGGCGCGCCTTCAGCATCTTGAGCGCTGTCGCCTTGTTCTTGAATTGGCTGCGCTCGTTCTGGCACTGCACGACGATGTTGGTCGGCAGGTGCGTGATGCGTACCGCCGAAGACGTCTTGTTGACGTGCTGCCCACCCTTCCCCGAGGCACGGTACACGTCGATCCGCAGGTCGTCGTCGTTGATGTCGATTTCGATGTCCTCGTCCACCACCGGATAGACGAACACCGACGCGAAGGAGGTGTGGCGGCGGGACTGCGCGTCGAACGGAGAAATGCGCACCAGCCGGTGGACGCCTTTCTCCGCCTTGAGCAGCCCGTAGGCATATTGCCCGCTGATCTGGATCTCCGCGGACTTGATGCCGGCTTCTTCTCCCTGGAGCAAATCGAGCACCTCGACTTTGAAACCGTGGCGCTCCGCCCAGCGGGTGTACATCCGCATCAGCATTTCGGCCCAGTCTTGGGATTCGGTGCCGCCCGCGCCCGAGTGGATGGTGAGCAACGCATCGCGGGTGTCGTCGGAGCCGCGCAGCATGTTCTGCAGCTCGAGCGCCTCGAGCTGCGCGGCGATGCCGTCCGCCTCCTGCTCGAGGGACCTGCCCTTCAGCATCTCCGCGACGAGGCGCGCGTGCTCTTCCGCCGACTCTCCTTCGGAGAGCTCGAGGAGCGCGCGGGCATCATCGATCCGCTTCCGCACCGCGTGGTACGGGTCGACCCAGCGCTTCAGTTCCTTGATCTCTTGCACCGCCTGCCGCGATTTCTCCGGGTCGGCCCAAACGCTGCCGTCGGCCATGGCGTGCTCCAGCTCCGCCAGCCGCCTGGTCTTCCCTTCTATGTCAAAGAAAGCTCCGCAGCTCGGTCAGACGACGGTCGAATTCGGCAAGACGATCGGATAGGGCCACAGTGCGCTCGTTTCAGGCCAGCAGGAAATGAGCCGCCCGCCGACGGGCGGAGGGCGGCTCTAACTGCTTGGAAAGCTAATAGCTTAGACCCCCCTGCACCAGCCTAGAAGACCTTATTCCCTCCAGCGAGAATCTCGTTCAGCGCCTCCGCCCAGAACGGGGTCGTCTTCGCCAGCTCCGCACCCACCTGCTCGACGTATTCCTGCCAGCTCTTGTCGATCTCGTCCTTGAAGAGCTGGGGGAGCGTGCCGTCGCGGAGTCCCTGTTGGCGCTTCTCCGGATGGTAGACGACGAGATCCGACACGAGCGCCCGCGCGAGCCGGCGCGCTTTCTGCTTCGGATCCTGCACCATGAACGGATTCACGGGGCGGAGCGGGCCGGTCATGCGCCCGGGCGTCGCACCGGCTGGCGCCGTTGGCGTGGGGGCGGCGGGGGCGGCGGGGGCGGCGGGCGCCACCGGAGCGCGCGCTGCCGGGGAAGGCGCGGGCCGGGGAGGTGG
>Ga0209761_1000656_pt1 | contig 21640 bp, 20 predicted proteins | sample GraSoi013_1_40cm_4_FD_185818 | JGI IMG/M metagenome (GOLD analysis project Ga0209761, IMG submission 185818) | Grasslands soil microbial communities from the Angelo Coastal Reserve, California, USA - Sample 09_25_2013_1_40cm (SPAdes) (version 2) | ecosystem: Environmental > Terrestrial > Soil >...
CCACGCGATTCTCAAATTCGAGAAGGTGCAATGCTACGTCATCTGCAACGGCGATCATCGACCCTAGAGGCGTGCTAATCGTGGTACGAACAAGCTTCCCGTCAGTCACAGACCTTAGTCGATTTGCAACTGCTGCCTCTTGAGTTGAAAGCATAGGCTGATCACGGAGGGTAACGAAAATAAATGGTTTGACTCCGAGTCTTGCAGTCAAAATAGGCGTAAAGTTGCAATAACCTGTGACAGAACTAGGTTGAATGAGTAATAGGCGCTACCCACAGATTCAGCTCGACCTTTCCAGTCCTGGCTAGTCATAAGCGGCCTTCAATCTCTCGCACGGCGTCTTCCATTCTCGGAAAGCGAAACTGGAAGCCCGCCTCGAGCAGCCGGCCTGGCGCAACGCGGCGGCTTTCGATTATCAGTTCGGCCTCAGTCCTATGAACAAAGGCAGCGATCTCAAGCATCCTGCGCGTCGCGGGCAATCCAAAGGGCACTCTAAGCTCCCGACGTATAATTCTCATCATCTCGCGTTGCGGAACCGGGTTAGGTGAGGCCAAGTTGACCGGCCCGCTGAAATCGTCCCGGTCGATCAACCATTCGACAGCGTGGCAAAAATCAGCTTCGTGAATCCAGGAAATGAACTGGTGCCCACCGGCAATGGGGCCTCCCAGCCCCCATCGCGTGAGGCCTCGCAGGACCCGGTAAACGCCACCCTTGCTTGAGGCGAAGACCTTGGCGGTGCGCAGTGCGACCTTCCGTGTAGCAGGCGTAGGTGCCTCGAATAACGCTTCTTCCCAAGCGCGTGCGACTTCGATGGAGAAGGCGTCTTTCGCCTCCGGGGTCGCGCCAATTTCGCCCGTGGCCTCATCCATCTGCCGGTCGAATGTGTGTTTGTAGATAGTGCCCGTGCTAGCGTTAAGCCAGACCGCGGGAGGAGTATTGCATCGAGCGATTGCCTCGCCCAGCACGCGAGTCGAATCTACTCGCGACTCCAGAATCTCCCGCCGGTTGCGCTCATTGTACCGGCAATTCACCGATCGGCCGGCGAGATTGATTAATGCCTGCGCACCTTCGAGTTCTCTCGCCCAGTCGCTCAGCGTACGCCCATCCCACCCGACTTGACGGATAGACTGCACAGCTGGTCCTGGCGATCGGGTCAGGACAACGACATCGTTGTTTCCAGAGACAAGTCTTTCAGTGAGCAAGCGGCCAATGAAGCCACTGCCCCCAGCAACGATGATACGATTCCTCATCTTCCGATCCAACTCGAAAGCAGGTATCTTTGAGTCGCTAACTGAGCTTTCTTGTAGACTATAACGCTAGGAATAGACTCTATCCGACATACTTTCCTTTAGCCGGCTGACCTGTTGGAGACTCCTTGTCACCGCCCTTCTTGAGAGCATCATCAATCTCCTTTGCCTGCTCCTCTAACTCTTTCATCTCAATCTGCAATCCGAGCTTACGTATCAGCACCCGGAGAATTATCATAGCTGCTCTCGGGTCCACCATGAAACCGGAAGTCTCGCCGGAGAGGAATAGTCCCTTGAGGTTTCGAACCTTGGCGAGGCCGGGGATTAGCCCGTTCATCCAGGTTACTGCGCCGCTGTCTATGATCTGAACGTCTAGAGCTTTGAGTTCCTTGACGAGGTCGGACTCACTCGCGGCTCCGTAGACCTTGGGGTTGTCGGAAATTCTACCAGTTATGAAAGCTCCCACAGTGATCAGTGTGCCGACGCCTAGTCGTTCCGCAAGATCTACAACGGCCTCTGAGAGTCGGAAGGCTCCCTCCGGAAGTATAGGCTGGGCGTCTCCAGTGTAGAGAACCAGATCGTGGCTGGTCTCATCATTGTTGACCCAGTAGTAGAATTCATGCTTCATCAACTCAGGAGTCCCGTCAGGCTTCAACAGAACACGAGGCGGAAGATAGTCCGAGTGTAAGTATCCGAGAGGGGAAGCTTTGAGGGTCTTGACAAGATGATCCAGAACAATCTTCGCGACGCGTCCACTATCCGGAAGTCCCGCAATTAGGATTGGACTATGGAGCTTCGGAGCCTCGTTGAGGTGAAGTTCTATTGGATCTCTCATGGTAAACGCGGTCGAACGGGACGCTCTGTCCTCGAAATGGAGAAGCGAGCACGGATTGATAGGTATTCCTCCGTATGTTTTTTACCCTCTTGAGAGGAAAATCTTCCGTACCTTTTTTCGGAATCTTTATATGAACTGCCCTCGTTGTGACAACTCCCCGTTTGTTCAGGTGACTGTTTGGCAAAATTCATGCTGTCCCTCCGCGACGAGAATTTCAAACTCCTAATGACAGAAGCTGGAGATCGTGGAATAACGGTTCAGGAATTGATACGGGCCGTAATCATCCCGGACTGGGTCAAGATCAACACTCTTGTGAGACCAGCGGGAAATCAGGAAAAAATTCGGCCGTACTCCCCAGGCAACGGACGCGAACCCATTATCCAGTCGATGGGCAAACTCCGAACCTGAGTCAGTTCCACAAATCTACTACCGCTCTCCTCATCCTCCAGAATATTTTTGTGCCCGTAACTAGTCGGCTCTGTTACAATTGGTCGTCTGGGCAGTTTTTTCGCAAAACGCAACTTCTCTTGTTGCGCCAACAATCAACCGAGACATTCCTTGGTGAAACAACAAGAACCATGTTAGCCATTTCTACCAATTGCTCATGACTTTGCCTGAAAATAGGCGCATCTGTTCGAGCAGGTTTGTTGTTGAACATAAGAAAGCCGGAGATGATTACACGTTACTCGATACCGTTGGCTTAGCTGGCTGACTAACTTTGTCTGATAAAAAACTGGAATGTAGCGGCTATGTCACGGTTAATGTTGCGCTGACCGAGGTTGAGAAGTTAGTACAGTATTCGTGGGTTTGTCCCGATCAGAAGTTACCCACTACACTGATAGTACATTTTTATATACATCATAGGCGGAACCATTCAACTCAATGTACGACCGCATAATGGCCGTGTTCCGCACCTTCTCCCCATGCGCAAAGGAAGGATTCACTCCCAGCGTCTGAGGTTTAGCCAGATTGCAGAAATCTCGGTTATTCTGTTACTCACAATAGCTCTTGCTTTTGCCCAAGTTTCACCTATTCATACCGTAGCTGCAACAAAGCCTCAACCGCCACCATCATCAACCTCTACCAACTGGGCCAAGGCATATGATGTCCCGTACAGCTACTCGGTTGGAGAAAGCGTTGCTCAGACGAATAGCGGCGGCTTCTTGGTGGGAGCACTCTGCACCGCAGGGGCAGTAACCACCCCCAACTGCAGCACAGTCAGTGAACCAACCGCAACAGTCATGAGGGTCGACTCAAGCGGAAACATTCAATCTCAGACTCAGTACCAATTCACGAGTTATCCATACTCTACACCATTGGATCTCATTCGACCGACCCCGGATGGAGGCGCCATCTTCGCGGGCAACGCTCAATTCGGTTGTCCCGCAACCGGACAGACCAGCTGTGCCCTAATTGTCAAACTGGATTCGAACGCGAACGTTCAATGGTCAAACGACCTCCAATTCTCCACCACGTGCTCCGTGGGTCCCTTCACGTGGCCTTTCGACCTCCAGTCAACTACCGACGGGGGATACGTGGTAGCAGGCTACACCTACGCGCCCACCGCCTGCAGCACCAGCGCGTTCGTTGCGAAGTTCAGCTCGACAGGTCAGATTCAGTGGCAGCACGTCTTCGTGGACCCGAACAGCCAGTACTCCGCAGCCTACTCTGTCCGTCAGACCCCTGACGGAGGATACATCATCGGCGGGGAGTTAGACTACTATGTTTCTGCTTCTTACACTCTTTCTGAGATTCTTGTCTTCAAGCTCGACCCGACCGGTACACTAGTCTGGCAGCACGACTACTCCATCGGAACAGACAGCTACGCAGAATCCCTGGCGCTGACCTCTGACGGAGGCTTCATTGTCAGCGGGTCAGTATCCATAACAACGGGGTCATCATACAGCAGCAGTGTTCTACTTCTGAAGCTCGACTCTACCGGCAGCCCGCAATTTGCCAAGACCTATGCTCCATCTGGCAGCATCAGCGACCTAGCAATCACGGGCGTACAACAGACGAGTGATGGAGGATACGCATTCTCGGGATACTACTTCCAGAACACTGTCTACGACGAGCGGGCGTGGCTGGTCAAGACAGACTCCGCGGGCAAGGTTCAGTGGGACAGGACCTACGGGGCGGACGTACAGTATTCTTCCAGAAAATTCTACTCGTTCCAGCAGACCAGCGATGGAGGATTCATCGCAGCAGGCTCAACCAACCAGTTCAACAGCGGCGACAACTCACTATGGCTTGTAAAGACAGACCCGAACGGCAACATCTCAGGCTGCAAGGATGTTCAGACATGGTCGGACGTTAGCGGTTCGGTCTCGGTGACGGTCTCGATCTCAGATCTGAAAGTGACCCCTGACAGTTTCACCTATGTGGCTGATACCATCTCCTCGCTCCCGGGTCCCCTCAAGTCAACAAAGGAATGCTAGCAGATTAAAACAGAGTAGTCATCACACTTTTCTCTGCGCATCAGCCGATGCGCAGTTTTCGGCCCTGTCGTGTGAGGAAGACGGCGTAGAGAGTCCATAGAACCGTAGCTATCACGCCGACGAGTGTGAGTCCGAGTGTGAAAAGGATGAGGGCTGGTTCCGCGGTCGCAAGGAGCAGGCTCACCACGAAAAGCAGATCACCTCTCCGGACCAATTGCATCTTTGTCTCAATACTCGCCTTCGCCATTGCAACAACTTCGAAGTAGTGAACACCGGAGATGCCGAAGAGGAAGATCGTTAGCAAGCTCCCTGTTAGTGATACCTGAAAGAGAACACCGTTTAACTGGTTGGAAGCGTAGCGCGGATAGAGGAAGATCAACATGAAAGTGAATATCGCAAGGTTCGAACCGATCAGAGTGAGACTGCGGTTCAGGTTCGATGTAACATAGTCAAGATCTATTCCAGTCTTGTCCATAGCTGAGGACGAAACCTATCTCTCCCTCTAGTGCTTTCTTACGCGATGTCCGTGGACTATTTAGGCCATCGACAGGCGTCGGATTCGAGGGGATACATGGTTGTCATTAGTTTGCGTCAATCGTACCGTTTCCTGTTACGCTCTGTCGGATCCTTTTTTCGAGAGGGTCCTTGCGCTCAGGAGCGCTGACTATGCCGCGTTTCATCTGAAAGCGTGAAATAGTCAGCGGGCAACGAGAAGAAGAGAGACAAAATGCCTGTTGGAAAGATAATTGAGCTCGTGGGAACGTCTAGTAGAGGATTCGAAGATGCCATCAATGAGGCTGTTAGGAGGTCGTCGAAGACAGTCAAGAACATTCGCGGAGTAGACATAGTGGCGCAAAAAGCGCTCGTCAAAGATGGCAAGGTCGTCGAATATAGGGTCAACCTCAAACTCTCATTCGGAGTAGAATAGAACCTATCAACCCCGTCCACTCGCTCACTAGTGTCGGTCTCAGATCTCGTTCCCGTTGAAAGCGAGACTAGGTTCCGATTCTAAGAGGTGTCGATCATTTGGAGCATCCTTACCCGAAACGGTTTTTGAGGGCTTTCCGCTTTCTTTCGAAGACCAGGTTTGCTGAGGAACGGAAGTATCTATATGAATACCATTATCATAAAGGGAATGATATGAAAAAATTCACGTGTAAAGAAATGGGTGGACCCTGCGAAGAAGTTCATGAAGGAACGACAGCAATGGAAATAGCAAAACAAAATTTTGCCCATGTAATGGCCACTACTGACAAAGCGCATAAGCAAATGAGAGATCAAATGACAAAACCAGGCAAGGGACCAACCAAGGAAGAGTGGTGGGCGTGGTTCAACAGAGAATGGGACAAGAAAAAGGACGAAGCCTGATTACTAGTCCTCGTAGAAAAAATAGGAATGCCCCGGCATTTCAGAGCTGGGGCTGAAGCTCTTCGACTCGATGTTATGGTTGAACCGGGCAGAGAAAGTCAGCGGCAGCATTTCGAGTCACAGTGACCATTCCAGCGTTCTGGGCTGAGAGAACCGCCTGCTCCGAGGTCAGTAGTACGGGTGTGATTTCTGAGTTGAAGGTCACAGTGAATACCTTCCAATGACCACCGTGATAGCCTGAACTTCCGGGAGCAACGGACGCGATCCCGAGCTGTCCTGTGGCACCGTTTGTCACCTTGTAGAAATTGTCCCGGCCTTCATTGGGAAAAGCCGCGGGGGGAACCACAGTTCGGACTATGCTCCCGTTGTAGTACAGATTACCGAAGCCGGGCGTGGCTGCGAAAGCCGATGTTACTGGGAGGACCAGTGCGATAACGAGGGCTGAGAAGATCGTCATGGTGAGAGTTTTCATTCTTACAATTCACCTCCCGGAGTTCTTGTAGGTAGGTATCCGGGACCGGATACTTTACGGGTTTAGCGAGATTAAGTGTAGATTAGGTGTAGTTTTCACCGCGTTGTCGTTCGCAGGAGAGCGATGATGGCCAGGGCCTCGGCAACGTTGATGCCCAATAGGTAGGGAAGGAATGGGTCTTGGATGTACGAAGCCATGGTGAGGAACGAGTAGACTGCGAGGATGTTCTGGGCGAAGAGGATCGATGCGAAAACACTCAAGCCTAGGCTAAACTGGGCGTGAGTCTCCTTGTAAACGCGAAGGTAGACTGCGACTAGGACCAATAGGAGAACCGCGCTTATCGCGGCTGTATACATGCTAAGGTCCATGAGGAGAGACATTATCCCTTCACTTCCCGCTCAACCCTAGGACTGATCTGGGCCCATATCTCGTCGAAGAGAGGTAGATGTGCTTCCATCTCGGGCGATAGAAAGTAGAGCTTCCCATACTTCTCTCCAGCGGATGAAACGAGATGATTCTTCTCGAGAGCCCGAATATGATGCTCGGCAACCCTATAGTGAACATGGAGAGCTTCCGCAAGCCTGTTGATGTTGTACGGCTCTCTTCGTAGGAGGTTGATGATTCTTCCACGGTTGGGACCTCCTCGGGACCCGGCCAAAACATACCACAACAGACGTTTCCAGGATATTTCCGAACTGGACCTGGACATCCCCACGTTTCTGCCGTCCTGAATATCATCCCAACTACAACCCGCATTAAGACTTGGCCAGACTAGAAGAAGACTATCTTCCTTTAGAAGATAGGTCAGGATTAGATCAGGATTACGTCCAATAGTCTAACCCTCGCATGTTTTTCATACGCTCAGGGGGACCCACAATAACCACGTATGGTCCCGTAAGACTGGTCGGATTCTCCGACACTCCGACATCATACCGAATGATCCTTCTGATTCGATGACTGAACACAGTCAGGAATTATGGGGTTCAAGACTGGTGGTTCGCTTTCAACGTGACTGTCTCTGGATCACTTATTCCTACTTTCACTATACCGCTTCCGAGCTATGGCGCTGGTCAGACTCACAACTATCGCGATGAGTGATCCTAGGCCGATGTAGGGAGCCAGTAAGAGGAACTTGTCGATTGGAATTACGACTCCGCCCACGCTAGAGGTTCCCTTAGTAAACCACGAGCTCGTCGTCGGGTCTGATTTGAAGAAGCTGAGAAGCATGCTTGCAACCTTCATCTGCCCTTGAGGTATCGACGGGTGTGTCCCATCGCTCTGGAATTCTGAACAGACCCAAGTCAGACCATCGCTTCTCGAAATCAGCCCGTTAGCCCACACGTACGGACCCCAGGCGACCCATGGTGCCATGACAGGCCCTCTGGACGCGTTGAAGTTCATAGAGCTGGTCCCGTTTAGCTGAGCCTCTATCGTCCATCTAACCGAAAAACCTGAAGTGTACGCGTAGGGCTCCGGGTTCAAGGAGGATGAAGCGTATCCCGCGTATATGCGGCTGGAAAGATAGACGAGTTTCAGGTTGGGAAAGTGTTGCAACATCATTTGTAGTATCGTGACCAATTGACCCGAGAGAGTTTGCGCATAGGCGATCTGCGAGCCTGACGGGCTCGCGTCAGCCTCCTTCAACCAGCCAGCCTGCACCTGCTGAGGGGTCACACTGGCGTTGGTTAGCTGTTTATCCACATAGCTCCAGTATGGTCCTGGATTTGTAACGATCGAGTGAGCATCCTCTCCGCCTTCCGCCCCGTTCACGATGACCAACGACGGGTTTAGGCCGGGATCGGATTTTGCCAGTGAGATCAGCCCGTTTGTTTCTATCAGCGTATTGGACATGCCAATGCTAACGAGAACTATTCTCCCGTTGGTCGAAGGGTTGCCTCCCGTGTCTAGGGGAACAATCTGCTGTGCCAATCGGCGTCCGGCGTCCAAGTGGGACTGAGGCATACCATTGCTGGCGTTAGGGTAAAGCCCGCCCTCCAGACCCTGGTATGTGTTGTTGCCCAAGTCGTTCAGTGGTATGAGCCCGGGAACCGAGGTGCCGTTGCAATTCGAAGCTGACACGGAATGAATCGAAGCCTGGATGGCGAGCAGACTAGACGTAGCGAGTATGACGAGCAGTGTCAAAGTCGATCGTCGCGGGTCTTGAACCCATGAGCTCAGAGAATCCACGCTCTCTACGGAAGACGCGTACCTCAGACTTACCTCAGACTTACATTTTGGGTTTTCGCAAGAACCCAAGAGCACCCCCACGATGCATAACGTTAGATCCACCTTCCAAAAATTTCATTTCTGAGTCCGTTTTTCTTTTGGTTGGAATCCGCTGCTGGGTCCACATGCCTACGCGGGCAGAAAGCAGATATCGAGGAGAACGCTACCACCCTTCTCTATGGGAGAGCTAGTCGTCAAGGAACTGACGCCGTCTCTGAGAGACGACTTTCTACACTTCTTCGACAATGTTGCGTTCGCCGATAATCCTGACTGGTCTGACTGCTACTGCTCAGCCTATCATTTCGCAAACAAGGGAAAAGCCGAGAGTCGCCGCGAGGCCTCAAGCCTCATCGAGGAGGATAGGATGCACGGATTCCTCGCCTACGAAGGTGGGAGCCCTGTTGGCTGGTGTAACGCTGCTCCTCGCAGTAGCTACCCCGGAGTCCATTGGCTGATGAGCCCGGGTCCCGATAAGTATGAGCGAGTTGGTTCAATCGTCTGCTTCGTAATAGCCTCTTCGCATCGCAACCAGGGAGTAGCGTCCCAACTACTGAGCGCTGCGTGCAAGAAGTTTTCCGAAAAAGGGTTGGAGTTCGCTGAGGCTTATCCGGTCAAGAAACCAGAATCGGCCGCTTACAATTTCCCAGGCCCATTGTCAATGTACCTCAAGAACGGCTTCAGCACACATCGCGACAATGACTGGTATCTCGTAGTGCGAAAGCGACTCAAAACACCAGACTGAGCCCACAGCGCCCCCTTCTGCAAAAGGTCCTTTTCTCATAGACCCAACAATTTGTCTGCAAAGAGTTGTATTTTCAATCTCAATCACCCAAGGCGTCTTGCATAGACTATTGGTAAATGACCGTTCAGCATAAATACTGACTCACGAGTCATTTTCGGACCTGGGTAATTGGTCTTGTTCGGCAGCTCGGAACCACGTATTCCCTCTCCTGTCCCCCGAGTCGAGTTGTGGCTAAACTCAGAGTTAGCTGAGGTCAGCAAGGCGAATCTTAGGAGGGACGTAATCCGATTGTTGGGACCGCACAACCGCCTGCACTCGCCGGATGCTATGAAGATGGCGGAGCGGTTGATTCTTGATGATCTTTCTGGATCAGGTTGGGGTGTGGGGCGGCAGGCCTTCAGCTTTGCGAATGTTGTGGGCGCACTTGATTACGGGTACGGCGAGCCCGCAGGCTATAGGAAACTTGACGGAGCGAATATTGTCGCCACAAAACAGGGTTCGGATCTGAAGAATGCGGTTGTCGTGATTGCGCACTATGATACCCGTCGTGACACCCCGGGGGCTGACGACAACACAGCGTCGGTTGCAGCACTGCTAGAATTGTCTCGGATGATTGGGGAAGAAGACTTTCGCCAGACAGTTATCCTCTGCGCAACAGACATGGAAGAGATTCTCTCCTTTGGTGCCAGAGCGTTGGTCGAGAACCTTCGATCGCATTATGATAGGGTTGCCGCAATCAATTTCGAGACGATGGCATTCACCGAATCAAAGCCCCACACTCAACGGCCGGAGACGACTTTTGGCCCATTGTATAGAGGTCAGATCAGGCGGATGGCTCTTCACGACTGGGCTGGAGATTTCACGATGATCATTTATCGAGGAGCCTCGTCGTCTCTGGCCGCAACCTTCTGCGCTGGGCTGAGGCTCACCGCGGGAGTCGAAGTCCCGTTACTCTTTCGAGACCCGAGTGACCTGCCTGTTCTCGGAAAGATCCTGCAACGAACTACTCCCTTTGTCAGAAACTTTTCTCGAAGCGACCACGTCCCATTCTGGCAGGCAGGAATACCCGCTATCCAAATAACTGATACAGCCAACTTTCGCAATCCCCATTATCATCAACCTACTGATTTGCCGGAGACCATTGACTATGACCGGCTTGCTGACATTGTAGGAGCAACAGCATATGCACTGGGAGCCACAGCACAACTCCGATAGACCTAGCTCTACTTGTGAAATCTTTCATCAGCGCTCTTGCGGAGTCCCATTCTCTTATCAAGGGATGCCCATCGCGGGTCTGCTCGAAATTTTTCAAACCAAGGAAAATTGCGAAATTGGAAAAGACCGATTGAATGCTCCTCGAATGCCCTCTCCATATACTTGAAAGCCTCATCACATCTTTCAAGACCGAATAGAACCGCCGCCACCCAGAAGCTGGGCACATACTCATTCTTTCCCGCCTCCTTGAGCTCATTGAGAATCTTGTTCGCCTGATCCTTTCGTCCGCCCATTCCGTATACAAACCCCAGTTGAGACTTCAGCCCCAAGTCCCCCTTGAGAAGAGCACTCGCTTTCTCTGCTTCAGAGATCGAATCCTCGAAATTGGAATCCATCAGCTTAATCATAGAGAGAATAGAGTGCATTTGATCCGAGTCAGGATTCAGCCTGACCAGTCTTCTGAATTGCTCCATCGCCCGATCGGGTTTTCCCAGAGTGAGCAGTCGGAGCCAGAGATTCCCAGCAATCACAGATGATAGAGGATCCAATTCGCTCGCGCGTTCAGTTCTCTCCTTAGCTTCTTCGTACCTTCCGGCGAACGAGAGATAAACACCGTACCACTGGTACGCCGATGCATAGCTCTGGTTTAGCTGGATAGTCTTTTCGAACTCTTTCTCTGCTTCTTGCCATGCCCATTCTTGCAGGAAAGCAAGTCCTAGGGAAGCGTGCCCCTCGGCTAGCGTAGGGTCTAATTCGATTGCTCTCAGCGCATGTGCCTTACCCTTTGGAACCGCTTCTCTTGGACTTAGCCATCCTCGGTCGCCGCGGATCAGATAGCAGTCAGCGAGCCCTGAATATGCGAGAGCGTAATTCGGGTCTAGTTTTACAGCTTCTTCGAAACACTTGACAGCCTTGTCGTTGCTATCCCTCACTCTTTCGTTCCAGAAGTATCGGCCCTTCAGGTAGAGCGAGTAGGCTTCCGTGTTCTCAGTCGGTTTCTTCTCGATGCTCTTCTTCTCACCTGACAGGAGCCGGACCTTCAAGACTTCCGCTACGCTCTGAGCAATCTCCCTCTGGATTGCAAAGACATTCTCCAGCCTCCTGTCGTAGTCCTGAGACCAGAGGTGCTCATCGTTTCCAGTATCGATGAGTTGGGCAGTGATTCGCAAATCGTCTGAGGCTTTTCTTACACTTCCTTCAAGGATGCTTCCCACTCCCAATTCTCTCGCAATCTCGCCAAGATTCTTACTAGTACCCTTGTAATGCATCACAGAGGTCCGGGATATGACTCTCAGTTCTCCGATTCTTGATAGCGTGGAGATCAATTCCTCTGTCATCCCATCCGCGAAATACTCGTCTCTCGGATCTGGACTAATATTCGTAAAAGGCATCACCGCGATTCTGCGCTTCTCAAGAATTGGCTCACCACCCAACTGCACTTCCCATGGAAGCACTACTCTGTAAACTTCGACTGGATCATGGACGTTCTTCAGGCTCTGTTGACCTAGACTGACAAATGGAAACTCGAACTTGTTCCTGATCTGGTGGTATACCTGTTCCGTGATAGCTATGCCACCCGGAGAGGCAAGAGGTTCGATTCGAGACGCCACATTTACCGCGTCCCCATGCACATCGTTCTTATTGTGAACGACATCTCCCAGATGGATTCCAATACGAAGCAGAATCCTCTTCTCTGGAGGACGAGTGACACCAAGTTCGTTCAACAACTGCTGAATGTCAAAAGCGCACCTGAGTGCTTCCAGGGGACTGGCGAATTCGACTAGAAAGGCATCGCCCATCGTCTTGACCTCCCGGCCGTTATGCTTCGGGAAAAGAGGACGAAGCAGCCCTCGGTGCTCTTCAAGTAGTTCTAGTCCAAGAGCTTCATTTCTCTCTGAGAGAGACGTATAGCCGACCATGTCGGTGAACATGATCGCCGCGAGTCTGCGCTCTCCTGCCACCAAACGGCTACCTTGTTTTGTTCATGCTCAACAGAAGATAAAACCGTTTAGTGGGCAACCATGTCCTCAGGAACTGGGGGATTCACTACAGGCAGAACTTCAAGTTCAAGAACTCAGGCTCGAAAGGAAATGTGGCTCCGAGCCCTCTAAAACCAGTTCATCCAATATCGACCCGGCACCGCAAGGTTTGATTAATTCGTGTCACTCGGCACCTTGTTGGAGAAGAGTCGTATCTGCCGCCCTCGTGTAGTGCGCCAGGATTTGCCCGACCCCGATTGCCCTGTGAAGTCCTATTCGGAAATGATGACAAGCATATGGTCAATTGTTTAGCAGGTCAATGAGCCACTGGGACAGTCGTTGACTAAGGCCCCGGCCACCGTGTGGTTGGAGACGGATCCTGTTCCGTCTATACAACCGTTCAAATAGAGGACTTTCTCAAAGGTGAGTAGTATGCAATCTCAACAGCAAACCAAAGGCGAGGTAATCGCCGAGCTGCGCGGTAAGACCGACAGCTTCAGCATCAAAGACATCGGCGCTAACGGCATCAAGATGGAGAACAACGACGTAGGCCAGATCACGGGCAAGTACCAGGCCAGTTTCATGGAGACGGTCAGTATTCACATGAAGACTGACGGTACGAGCGAATGGGAAGGCAAAGGCATTCAGATGGCGGGCAAGGACATGATCGTCGCAACAGGCCACGGCAAAGGTCGCAACAACGGTGACGGAACCATCTCGTTCGAGGGAGAGCAAAAGTACATGACGCAATCACCGAGCCTCTCCTGGCTCAACAACACCAAGGGCTGGATCGAGGGAACCGCCAGCCAAGCCGACCAGACGTTCACCGCCAAAGTCTACGCCAAAAAGTAATCAAACGAATCGTCAAACATCCAACTTCTCATTTTTTTTCTTGCGTATAAGGCTAGATATGACGCTCGGGCTGTTGAACGTGTGGCTGAAGGAACTCTTACTCTTGACCCGAACGATTCCTCTTTCGTTGACGTGCATCTGACGCTCGTTGCATGATACGCCCAAGAATTGCTTATCGCTTCTCAGGCGGCGACTCTTTTCTGCGTTAGCTGGTCTCTGTAGAGTATGGCAAGGACAAGGATCGAGATGAAGATCATGGTGTATATTGCCGAGATAGCCATCGACTCAAAGATGTCACTTGTCGTCCAAACGTGTCCAGCTGCATCTGTCACGTAAGTGCTTGGGGACATGAACAAGTAGCCGAGGACAAACCCGACTCCCGTCCACAGGTAGAGTATGATCGCCTGGAGATAGTGGGTTGCTGGTAGTGCTCGACCCAGGTCTTCCGATCCACGCTTCTGTTGGTACAGCGCGAAAAGCTGGAAGAAGATGTAGACGGTGAATGACCAGCCGAGATAGTTGGAGAATGGTACGCCAAAGTATCCTCCTCCGTCCTTCCATATCCAGGCGCGATTGATAGTGGAGGCTATCGGGTCGAGGCAGAAATCCCATGCTACCATTACGAAGGATGCGACTAGCGGAACCCCGACCGAGATGAGGAGGGCAGACTCCTTGCGGACTTCGCTTACGAGGAGGGTTGAGAAGACCCAGGCGAGATAGCCGAACGAGATGTAGGATAGAGAGATGAAGAAGGGTACGAGAGCGATCTTGGGCCCCAGCGAGTCAGTGTAGTAGTAGTGGCCGAATGGAAAGCCGGTCAGGATGCTACTGTTTTCCAGGATGTTGCTGACTATTGCCGTGACGAGGATGAATACAGCAATAGCCTTCCATCCATATCGCCTTCCCCCATGGATTAATGCGAAGGGAAACAGTAGGGGCGTGATGAGGCCCGGGATTATGCGGCTCCCGATAGCATACGCTATTACCAGTCCCCAGAGAACACTGTCTGTCAGCCTCCGATTGCGCGTCGGAGCCAAGCAGGTCATGTCTGCTCGGATTCACCAGGCATGCTGGTGATATCCAACCCCGTGCTAACTTAAGCTATCCGACTAGTCCCGATATTTCCGAGTATCCTGTAGAGAAAAGTCGTATCTGCAAAAAATGGTTATTCTGTAATTTCTTCGAAGACGTTACACCTGTTGTAGTTTCAGCCTGAAGAGGAAGCGATCCGATGGACTGAAGCCGACTGATTTCCAGAAGGAGGCTGCCGTCTTGTTGGCAGAGAGAACTTCGAGCCCAATCTCGTCTACCCTCAAACTCCTACATTCTTCAATCAGACGTTTCGCCAACGCTCTTCCTACTCCCTTTCGGCGATAGGCTGGTCTTACGAAAAAGTCATTCACCGTAATGAAACGTCCAAGCTCTGCTGAAGGAGTGTAAACAGCGAGAGCCACTCCGACTATCATGTTTTCCTCTCGGGCGGCCAGAAGGAGGCCTGGCGATTCGCCGGACAGCTGCTTGTCTACGGCCCACGAGATCCTCTCCCTGATCGGAGTCAGGCTCTCAGAAGCGTGGTATTCAGCGATAAGTTTCTCAATCTCCCGGCGGTCCGAGAGACCGGCTCGGTCAATCGTTACGATAATAATCCCCTTACGAGAGAATCAAGCCGCTCCGTGAAAAAGTCAGCTTTCCAGGCTAGAAGTAATGTCAATCTCTAAACAGCTTGTTGGAGAAGAGCCGTATCTGTGACCGAAGTTTGTTGAGGAGCATCTATCGCGAGGATATTCAAAGACACATGGGGACGTTCCCGGTTTGATGATCAAACTCTCCCGTGACCAGGTCAACTCTTGGCGGCTGTCAAAGAACCACCTGGCCCAACGCGCACGAAAGCGTGACATGCCCCTGGTGGTTTCGGATGCTTGTGGGCTCCAGGCCCAGGTACTCTCCGGGGCCGCTCTCTCCCTATGGGCGAGGGTCGAAAACATCACTATCGAAGACGTTGAGGATGCTCTCTGGAAACACTGGACCCTCGTCAAGACTTGGGCAATGCGGGGCACACTCCACCTGCTCTCCTCCTATAGTCTCTCTACATACGTAGCCGCGCTCAAGACTCGGCACGACCTTCAGGGCGAGAAAATCTCGTACCGGATAGGACCAGGGCCTGAAGACAAGAAATACGAGATCACCAAGACGGAGCAAGAACGGATAACAAAGGCAATCGAAAACGCTCTCGACCAGCACACCCTAACAAGGGAGGAGCTGGCCCATGAGATTGTCAAGCGGACGAAACTGCGCCCCATCCTCCAGTCCCATCTTCTCTCGGGCTTTGGAAGCCTCCTACAACAAGCAGCCCATGAGGGAAGCCTCATCTTCGGTCCCAGCCAAAGCGCAAAAGTAACCTTCACCCGGCCGGACCAGTGGATAGGTAGACAGGACCAGCCCTCCGGCGAACAAGCCTTGAGAACCCTGCTACGACAGTTCTACAGCACGTACGGCCCCGCGACCTTCGAAGACTTTGCCCACTGGTGGGGCGTCCCACCGCCCGAGGCCAAACCCCTGGAACAACTCATCGCCGGGGAACTGGAACAGGTCGAGTTTGACGATCACCCGTCGAAGATGCTGAGTCGTGATGTCGACCAGATCTATTCCATAGACGAAGCCGACTCTGTCCGGCTGGTCCCCAGTTGGGACGCGTACGTCATGTTCTACCATCCCAGAGAGTTCTTCGTCTCACAAGCATTCCGGACCAGAATCTTCCGACAGATCCAGGGAAACGCGCCAGTGCTACTAGTTGACGGAGTAGCCGCGGGAACATGGGAGAAGACCAAGGAAAAGGCCGCGATTGAAGTTACGGTCAGACCGTTCAAGGCCCTAAGCTCAGCTCAGAAGCGCACAGTTGAGGAGGAGATAGGACTACTGCGAGAGTTTCTTGGGACAAACGTCAAACTCTCCTTCCACGCCTAGCAACCTAGGGACAGGTGCGATCAACTTACCCTACTTAGCACCTTGTTAGAGTAGAGTACCGCTAGCCGTTGCTTCGATTACTTTTCCTATGTCTTCCTGACGCGGGACTTGGACTTGTCCGGGCACGCCTTCGTTGACGAAAAGCGTAGAGATTTACGATAACCACATCAACCAACACGAGTAGGAGACCTTCACTTCCAAGTGCACCGAGCGGTAGGGAAATCAAACCTTGAAAATACAAGAGGCCTGCCCATCCCCAGTAAGCCACAAACAGTGTGAAAGCTAACACGACTGCACCAATTCGGTCCGGCCTACGCATGGATAACAGGAACAGGAGACTTCAAGAAAAAAAGATTGCTGGGCCTAGTTTCCTAAGCACCAACCTTGCTCAACGCTTCGTTGGCATAAGAGTCGTATCCGTGACAGTAGATTTGTTGAAGACTGCATCATACTATCGGTAGCAGCATGGCGCCGCTAAACAGCTACCTGGTGATTGTAAATGTGAACTGGTTGTTCCTAGAAGTAACAACGACTATTGTGTAGCTGTAGCCCGCTACGAACGTAAACGGAGTCCCGACCAGTGTGCAACTGGAGCAACTGCTGCCAATTAGGAATACTGTCGCTACCACTTGGCTAGGCGGAATGTTGGGCCCCGACCAGACCGTCTTAGCATATTGGTCTCCAGAGGCGTCCTTGACGTAGTATGATGCGAGGGTTACGTTTACGCTTCCCGTGTCTCGAATATAGAGGGTTACATTAGTGCTTGAAGTGAACGAGTAGGAGTCGAGTGACAGCGCTTCAAATACGCTGGGCGGTGACTTGACTATGACTTGGATGTCAACGGAGTGTCTGAGACCTCCAGCAGTCCCGGTGACGGTGATCGTGTAGGGTCCAGGGTTTGTGAGAGAACTCGGCTCGATAGATAGAACGGATGTGGCCAAACCGCCAGGCACCAGATGTACTGGAGAGGGGCCTCCGGCCACTCCGATGACCGCCAATGGCGTAGTGGCTGTCAGGGATACGTCCCCACTGAACCCGCCCTGGCTTGTCAAAGTGAGGTTTGTGGTGTTGTACTGGCCCTGCACCACGGTTAGGGAAGAGGGAGTGGAGACAATGGTGAAGTCAGCTGGGCCTATGGTTATGGAGATGGTTATTGTGTGGGACTTTGTTCCGCCAGAGGAGGATACGGTGACTTGGTACGTTCCAGCGGGCGTTCCTGGCAAAGATGTGATGGTTAGAATGGAGTCCGCTTTGCCAAATGATGGTGGTGTTACGACGTTACTGCTCATTGTGGCCAGCAGAAAAGACGCGATGGTGGCGGACACCGTCGATGTCATCCCGACTGAGAGGTCGAAGCCGTTGGTGCTGGTTACCGTGAGTGTGGTGCTGGCCGTTGAGCCTTGATTCATGCTGAGGTCGGAAGGGGAGGCGGCAAGTGAAAAATCCTTCGTGACTTGTACCGCGTCTGATAGTTGGGGAACTGCCAATATGAGCGCTGTAAGGGAGGCTCCTGTGATGATAGCAGTTAGGATTAGGGACCACACAGGGGTTTTCTTCGCAAACAAGGACGTTTCCCCCCCATCCCCTTAGGATATGGGAAACGTGTGAAGGGTCCTAATTGATTTCTGTTACGATACGCCGGTGGTTGTAGTATGCCGTAGTACAGGGAGTTCTTGTACCATCGTCGAGGTCATACTCTACTAATTAGACAAACCTCGGGAACATGACACTCCGATCAGCGACATAGGGCCTATCGATTCATCTAGTTTCGGTATCCGCTCAGCACCTTGTTGGAGAAGAGTCGTATCTGTTCGAGCAGGTTTCTCGTCGACCAGAGTCCTTCTTTGGATGTGAAGGTTAGCATGAATTCTTTCAGCCAGCCTTCCGATAGCCTTCGACGTGTTCGATGCAATCTTCGCCTGTTCCGTGGATGACTGGGTCAAAACGGAATAAACGGTTTTTATCTTCAATCATGCTCGAGCCTTGTGGAGGGGGCTTCTTGCCAGAAGGCACGCGCAGGCTCGCTGCAATAATGTTCACTGACATGGTAGGCTACGCGTCCCTCGGACAGAGAGACGAGTCGCTCTCACTTGCCGTCTTGGACGAGCAGAGGAAGCTGGTGAGACCGCTTCTTATGAAGCATAGTGGAAGAGAGGTCAAGACAATCGGCGACGCGTTCCTCGTCGAGTTTCCCAGTGCTCTAGATGCGGTCAGATGTGCTTACGATATTCAGAGAGCGACAAGAGAGTTCAACATCTCCCTACCCGAGCCGCGAAGGTTCCAGCTTCGTGTTGGCGTTCATTTGGGAGATGTGGTCGAGTCTGGTGGAGATGTATCTGGCGATGCTGTGAATGTTGCGTCGAGGATAGAACCATTGGCCGAGGAGGGAGGAGTCTGTATCAGCCGCCAAGTCTATGATCATGTCCGGAACAAGATCGAGCTTCCGCTGACAAGCCTCGGAGTCAAATCTCTGAAGAATCTGGCTGATCCGCTGGAGGTGTTCAAGATGGAGATGCCTTGGAGCAGAATGAAAGATGTTGAGGCGTCTCATGTAGCCGACAGGCAGAGAATCGCAGTGTTGCCGTTCGAGAATATCAGCCCGAGTCCAGGCGATGCGTACGTTTCGGATGGGCTCACCGAAGAGACGATTTCCACTCTCTCTAAAATAACCGGATTGAGAGTAATAGCCAGAACATCCGTTCTCCGGTATCGAGGTTCGCACAGGGGCATCGCGGAGATAGGACGAGAACTAGGAGTCGGTACGGTATTGGAGGGCAGTGTTCGAAAGATGGGCGACAAGCTGCGCATCACCGTCCAGCTGATAGACTCTGGGACGGAGGAGCATCTCTGGGCAGAGGACTATGACAGGAGGATGGAGGATGTTTTCGAGGTCCAGAAAGAGATAGCCACAAAGGTTGCTGAAGAACTGCGGGTCAAGCTACAGCCGCAAGAGAAACGCAGGTTAGGGAAGAAGAGCACCGAAAAATCCGTGGCCTTCACTCTATACCTGAAGGGAAGATATTACTGGAACGAAAGATCCAGAGAGGGATTCGGTAAGGCTCGAGAATACTTCGAGAAGGCAGTTGAGACTGACCCGAGCTATGCCCAGGCGTATGTCGGACTGGCAGACACTTACCTTCTGATGGCGTTTCAGAACCTCATCACAGCCAACGAAGCTCATCGAAAGGCTAAGTATCTGATACAGCAAGCTCTAGAGATCGACAAGACACTCGGAGAAGCGCACACTACTCTAGGATACATTTACCAGGACACCGGGGACTGGAGGGAGGCGGAGATCGAGCTCAAGAAGGCCATCGACCTAAACCCGAGCTATCCTACAGCACACTTCTGGTACAGCATATTGCTAACCTGGGAGGAACGCCACAACGAAGCAATCACCCAAGCAAAGAAAGCCGAAGAACTTGACCCGTTCTCACCATCGATAATCATAGCGGTCGGCCAAGCTCTCACATACGCACGCCGATACGATGAGGCAATCGAGCTGATGACGCGAATAGTCCAAGCCAACCCTGACACTTACAATCCCCGATTCATTCTGACACTTGCCTACATCTACAAAGGAGAATACGCAAGAGCACTCGAAGAAGCAAAGAGAGCAATCGCGGTCTCAAAGACCCCCACGGAGAGAGTTGTTGCGTCCCTGGGACTTGCCGAAGCAGGACTTGGGCACATCGTGGAGGCGAGGAAGATTCTGAGAGATCTCCAGCAACGTCACGCACAAATGATTCTAGTCGCAGCCCTACACAATTCCCTCGGCGAGAAAGAAGAAGCGATGAGATGCCTCGAAACAGGATACCAGAACGGGGATGCCGGACTCGGCTGGGTAAAAGTCGTCCCCAACCTTGACAACCTCCGGAACAACCCTAGGTTCGTCTCACTCATCGCGAAGATCAGCTCTCCCAGAAATCTAACCGCCGAAACCTAAGCTACTCAGCACCTTGTTAGAGCAGAGTCGCATCTGTGATGAGAGGCCTTGTTCCGGAATAGAGTCATCCGAAATGAATTCGGGTCCCAGTGCTTCCTTGTACAAACGCCTCGGGCATCTCACGACTGATAAGATGACTCGCTCTCCAGCCGGTGCAGTGTCCCGGGACGATAATGTCCGGATTGATCGTTGCGACGTCATGGATTGTTTGTGAGATGATCTTTTCGAAGATTCCGCCAGTTAGGTGCATTCCGCCGATGAAGGCGTGGATTTTGTTGACGCCTGTCACTCGTTGGGCGTTGCGGAGGACATTGACTACTCCTGAATGGCTGCAGCTGGAAGCGACGACCAGTCCTCTTCCGTTGACGTTGAAGACTATTCCCTGATCGTCCCAGATCCATGGATCCGGTTCCCAGTCCTCGTTATCCTTCTCTTCGTACTGGTAGGGAAACCCTTTCTCGTAGCCGGTGACCCTTTCGACTTGCCCGGTTACTAGGGCTTGGTCGGAGAGGAGTAGGCTAGGGGCTCGACTGTCGACTATCTGGATCTCGTTCTTTTCGAGTGCCCGCCGGTCCGGGGGAGGCATGCGCATCTCCACTCCGGAGGGGAACCTGATCTTCCGGTTCTTCCAAGCGTCGGGATGCAGAACTAGTGGGAGGTTCTTTTTGCCCAGGCTGTGAACTACACCAAGCAAGCCGCCGTGGTGATCTGCATGCCCATGAGACAAGACAATAGCATCCAGGTCGGTTAGTTGGATGCCCAAGACGGCTAAGTTGTGGGTGATAGTGTCGGGGCTGAGGCCAGCGTCGTAAAGGATGGCCCTGACGCTGCCTTTCTTGTGGACCTTGAAGAGCAGAGAGTAGCCGTGTTCCGCTATCAACTGGGGTCTGTTAGACCAGTCCCAGGTCAGAGAGGCCCGGATCACGTTGTCCGTGGAAGGCAAGAGGATGTCGACGGTATTGTCGACAAGGATGGTCGCGTCCACCGAATCGACAGTTTGAAGACGAGCGATGTCTGGGGTTGGACGTGTAAGACTTGGAGAGGCGAGTCTACTCCTAGCTTGCACAGAATTGAGACTGATTCCGTCCGACAGACACAATGTGCTAGCCAACACCCCTTCCTGGCTGCGGCTTTGAAAGCGCGGCTAAGTTCAGCATCTTTTCAGCACCTTGTTCGAGAAGAGTCGTATCTGTGACAGGAGACTTGTTGACGCCCATAATCCTCCCTTTGGGACGAAGGTCAGCATGAACTCCTTGCAGCCAGCCTTCCGGTAGTCTTCGATCTGTTCGATACAATCGTCAGCTGTTCCGTGAATTACAGTGTAGTAGGCGTCTCGTTCTGGAATCTCCGCAGCGA
>Ga0209761_1000657_pt1 | contig 21637 bp, 21 predicted proteins | sample GraSoi013_1_40cm_4_FD_185818 | JGI IMG/M metagenome (GOLD analysis project Ga0209761, IMG submission 185818) | Grasslands soil microbial communities from the Angelo Coastal Reserve, California, USA - Sample 09_25_2013_1_40cm (SPAdes) (version 2) | ecosystem: Environmental > Terrestrial > Soil >...
GGTCGTGCGAGATGATCGCCTTCGTGATCCGCTGCCAGTCGTCGGGATCGGTCGGCGTGTCGAAGCGCTCGAAGAACTTCTCCTCGAGCTCCCCCTGCCACTGGCCCACGAGCGAGGCGGGAGTGAGGATCAGGGCGCGGCGGGCGAGTCCGCGGATCGCGAGTTCCTTGTAAATGAGGCTCGCCTCGATCGTCTTGCCCAGGCCCACCTCGTCGGCGAGGATGGCGCGGCCGCCCATGTCGCGCAGCACGCGCTGGGCCACGTCGATCTGGTGGGGCAGCTCCTTGATCGCGTTGGCGTCGAGGGTGATCAGGCGGTCGAAGCCGGGAACCAGGGCGATCCGCTCCGCCTCGCGCCGCAGCTCATACCAGGCGCGCTCGGCCGGCGGCTCCTTGAGCGCGTCGACGAACAGCTTCAGGGAGCGTTCGTCGACCGCCCAGGAGTCGTCGGGCGAAGGCAGGGGATTGGGTAGTGTCACGCCGTAGCTCGAGAGTCGGGGGACCCAATATAGGGAATCAAGGGCGCTGGGTGCGCCCCCCGAGGGTGATCCCCGGGCTTGCGCCCGGGGTCAGTAGCGAGATGATTCCCCTTTCGCCAAGGAAACGAAATCTGATCGCGCGCCTGGTGGTGGTCGGCGTGAGTTGGCTGCTCTTCGTGCCGGCCACGGGGAGGGGGCAGGCGTGCGCCGAGCCGCACTATCGCTGGAGCGAGAAGGTCGACACCACGCTGCGGACGCGCCCGGCCACACCGGTGGACATCACCGAAATTCTGACGGACTGGGCACCGTTGAGCCTCACGAGCAAGGACAAATGCGCTCCGCGCATGGGCCGCGAGGACAGTGTGTTCGCCGTGGTCGGCTGGGTCCGACGCCTGAGGCTGCACGAGAGCGACGGTGATTGGCACATCGAGCTCACCCAAGCCCCTGCCACGCCCGTCACTTCCTGCCTCATCGTCGAGATTCCGGCCGAGCGCTACGGCGTGGTGTACGGCCAGGCTCGTGCGGCGCTCGCGGCCCTCGTGGACACCACGCGACTCGGTCCCCGCGGCGATCTCGATCCGCCGGTGCGGGTACAGTTCACCGGTGCCGCCTTCTTCGACGGTTTCCATCAGCAACCGGCCGATGGGCCTTCTCGCATCGGCCAGCACGGCCGCTGCAACTCGTCGTTGCGCGCTCTGTGGGAGCTGCATCCGGTCTACAGCGTCACCCCGCCGGGCTAGCCGTTTTTTGTTGAAGCGGTTACTGTCTCCTCCGCGAGATGTCCCCGGCAACGCGCTACATCATTCAGGTGGACCGGCCCGGCGAGCGGGTCGACATGGCGACGATCCGTGCCCTGCTCGACGGGCTTGGAGTCGCGATCGACCCGGACTACGGCCCGGTCCCGATCAATCCCAAGCTCGGTCGCTACGTGGTCCGCGGCGTCGCCTCGCCCGACGCGCGCGAGCGAGCCGAGCAGATTCCCGGCGTCCGCTTCTTCGCGGACGCTATGCAGGAGCCCGCGTCCTGACACGCGGGGGTCGCCTCCTCGCCTGCGGCTTCAACCCCAACGCTTTGACCGCCGCCGCCGCATCGATCACCCCGTAGCCCAAGTCGTAGTCCCAGCCTTTGCCCCCGAGGTCCCGGGCGGTTCGCTGCAAGAGGCCCTTGAGCTGCGCCGGCGCTAGTCGATCGGTGGCGAAGCGCTGGCGGAGCGCGGCCGCCACCCCCGCGGCGACCGGACTGGCGGCGGAGGTGCCGCCGTCCGCGGGGTAGACGCCCGAGCCCTTGAAGTGACTGAAGCCGGCGAGGTCGGGCTTGCGGGAGTAGAGCGCGCCGGGCCCTTGCGACGAATAGCCCAAGCGCCGGTCGGTGACGGTGACGGCCGCTACGGTGAACGCGTCGGGATGAGAGTTCGCGCCGTGGATCGAGGCTCCGGGACCGCTATCGCCGGCGCCGCAACGCCCGTCGGGGCAGTCTGCGCCACAGTTCCCCGCCGCGAAGAAGATGTCCGCGCCGGCGGCGACGAGCGCGCCCGTGACCTGGTTGAACGGATGCTCGGGGTTGGCGCTGTAGTTCTCGGGTGAGCCGATCGGTGCGTCGCTCGCGCGGTCGAACAACCCCCAGCTGTTGTTGACGACCCATCTCCCCGGCGCAGCGTTCACCCGCTCCACGAGATCCGCGAACGCGGCGATGGCGTCCGAGAGAAACGCGGCCCACGTCCCCGCCTGTGACGTGAGCAGCGCGTAGTCGAGGATCTGCGCGTCCGGGGCCGCGATCCGGACGTCGTACGCCACCATGGTGCCGTGGTCCGGCGCGCTCGAGCCCGGCACGTAGCCGGGACTCGGCGCCCAGCCGCCGGCCACCGGAATGCGCGAGCCGTCGATCCCCGTGTCGACGACGGCCACGTGGACGCCGCCGCCCCTAAGCCCCGCCCGGCGAAGCGCCGGGACGCCGAGCCCGCGGGCCACGTCGGCGCTGGCGCCGATCGCGGCATCACCGCAATAGGCGGAGGGGAACGTAGTCACCACAGGGTCGGCGAACACACCCACGATGTCGGGCTGGCGGTCGCGCCGCAGCCGCTCGATCGCGTCCTGGTCGTCCGCTTCGACCCGCAGGGCATACGTGGCCGCCGGTCCGACGCCACGATAGTTGAAGCCGCTCGCGGCGGGGGGATCGTCCCCACCACCGATGCGGCGCCGCACCTGGACCGGGTGGTAGGCCTCGTCGAACCGCACGCCCGAGACCTTGACCCTGCCCTCGAGCAGTGGCCCGGCCGGCCCAAACGAGCGCTTACGCCATCCCTCTTCGAGCGGTTCGTGGCTGCGGATCAAGACGATGCAACGCGACATAGGCGCCTCTCATCCTTCTTTTGGATTGATCAGTGCTACGACGAGCGTGTACAGGATGAGGAGGAGCGACCCGTACAGCTGCTGACCGGGAACGTGCTGGAACGGCCCACCCAGGGCGAACACCCACACGGCGAACGCACCGGTCGAGATGATCGCCTGCGTTGCGGGCGGCCGTCGCCCGGGCACCGCGGCTTGCTTCCACGTCCACCAGGCCGTGAGGATGAGACCGATGGCAAACGCGACCCGGAGTATCGGTTGCCGGGGGAGGTCGCGCGCACTCGAGACGAGGCCCGTGACGGCGACCCAGGCGCTCACGATGTCCGCAGGGATGTACTTGACCACCTTGTCGAAATAGGTGTCGATCTCCCCCGGGGGAATGGGGGGCGGCGGGACGCCCGCGGCAGCCTGGGCCTTCGGCCAGACCACTCTGATTCGGCGGCTCATTCGGCCTCCTCATTGGTAGTCCGGGCGCATTGGTATATACCCCCATCCCCGTCGCCGGGTGTTCCGGGATCCGCCGACCGCGACCTCCCGTGGCGGTGTAATAAGCCGTCATGACACGGCGCATCGTGGGAGTCGGGATCGTCCTGCTCGTGAGCGCCCTCATCGCCTGTCGCCGCGACGCGCCGCGGCAAGGTGCCGCGAGTGGCGTTCCGCTTCCGGCTGCAGCCGCGCTGCAGGATACCGGCTTCGCCGGCACGACCGCGCCGGTTCACCGAGCGCGACCGATCCAGCCGGGCGTCCCGCCGGCGCTGCTCCGCGCGGTCGAGACTAGCTCGGGCCCCGGGTACGATCGGGTCGTGTTCGAATTTGCGGGCGACAGCGTGCCGGGCTACCACGTGGAATACATGACCGCGCCGGTCCGCCGCTGCGGATCGGGAAATCCGGTGGCGCTCGCGGGTGCCGGCCGGCTCGTGGTGCGCTTCGAGCCCGCCCGGGCGCACGATGAGCAGGGCAATCCGAGCCCCGCGGAGCGGGAGCGCGCGACAGGGCTTCCCACACTCAAGGACATGAAGCTCGTGTGCGACTTCGAGGGACAGGTGGAGTGGGTATTGGGAGTCGCGGCCGCCGCGCCCTACCGGGTGTCTGAGACCACGGCGCCGGCGCGGTTGGTGGTGGACATACGGCGCCGCCCGTGACGGCGTGGGCCAAGCCAGCCCTCGTCGTTCTCGTCGCCGCCTGCCACGGAGCGCCCGTCGAGCCCTGCCCCTCGCCGCGCGTGGCGGGAATCGCGGCCCAGCAGGCGGCGCCGGTCGCGCGCCCCTCGCCGTTCGACTCCGTGTTCGCCGCCGCCGGCGCCGAGTTCCACGTGCCGCCCGCGCTGCTCGCTGGCGTAGGCTGGGCGGAGACGCGCTGGCAGATGGTCCAAGGGGCGGAGGAGTTCCCGGGTCGGCCCGCGGCGTTCGGCGTGATGGCGTTGCGAGGAGCCGCATTGGAGCGGGGCGCGTCGCTCGCGGGCGTGACGCCCCAGGAAGCGCGGCGCGACGCCGTGGCGAACATCCGGGCCGCCGCGGCGTTGCTCGACGCGTACGCGAGCGAGGCTGGAGCGGCGCGCGAGCGCATCGAGCAATGGTCCGCAGTGGTCGCCCGCTTTGGCGAGATCGGGATCCCCGCGGCCCAGGCCGCCTACCTAGGCCAGGTGGATCGCGGGGTCGCACTCGCCGGCGCGCGGCCCGGTCTGGCTGTGAGCTCCGCGGCGCAGGCCGCCTGCCCCCCGCCCCCCGATACCGGCGCCCTGGACTATTCGCAGGCGATATGGCGTCCGTCTCCCAATTTCGACCAACGGCCGACCGACGCGACAGGAGCGCTCCACATGGTGATCATCCATACCTGCGAGAGCAACTACGCGGGCTGCTGGAGCTGGCTCGTGAATTCCGTCTCGCAGGCGAGCGCGCATTACGTCGTGGACGAGGACGGCGCCGAGGTCTCGCAGCTCGTGCGCGAACGCGACCGGGCGTGGCACATCGCAGCGCTGTACGACTGCACGCTGAACCGGCGCCACGACTGCCGGCTGAACGACGTGCAGAGCAACCATTTCACGGTGGGAATCGAGCACGCCGGCTTCGTCTCGCAAGCCTCCTTCCCGGCGGCCCAGCTCGACCGGTCGGCGGCGCTCGTATGCGACGTGACGCGGGACCGGGGGATCCCGCGCGACTGGCAGCACATCGTCGGCCACGGGCAGCTGCAACCCGCGAACCGCACCGACCCGGGACCCAACTGGCCGTGGATCGCGTACCTGCACCGCGTGCAGGCCCGGTGCGATGAGATCGTCGTGGACGACTCGGCGCAGTTCAACGACGCGTCTGTCGCGACGGTATCCGTCCCGGCCACCTGGACCGCCGCGGACAGCACGCCCGATTACTATGGAGGCGGCTACCGCTGGGCGCCGACGCAGCCGGCCGCGACGGACGCGGCGGTGTTCTCGTTCCTGGTGACGGCGGGGGGCTCCCGGACGCTCGACGCGCGCTGGACCAGCGGCACGAACCGCTCACCGCAGGCGAAGTACGCAGTGATCACGTCCGCAGGAGTGACGCTCGCGACCGTGCCCGTGGATCAGCGGACCGGCGGAGGGAGCTGGCACGCGCTCGGGACGTGGACGTTCCCGGCCGGGTGGAATCGGGTCGCGCTGCTGCGCCGCGACGCGAGCGGCACGGTGGTCGTGGCGGACGCGGTGCGGGTGTGGCAGTAGGCCCGGCCCCGAAGTCAGCCCCCTGCCGAAGAGCCCGCGAGGAGGTCGGCCCGGATGGGGGCGGCCGGCGCCGAGTGGGTCAGCGCGCCGATGGAGATCAGCCGAGCACCAGCCTCCGCGTAGGCGCGCGCCCCCTCGGGCGTGATGCCGCCCGACGCCTGAACCGTGACGCCCGGGCCCGCGCGCCGCACCCACCGGGCCACGCGCTCCGGTGTCTGGTTGTCGGCGAGGATGTGGCGCACGCCGGCGGCGAGCGCCTCCTCGAGCTGCGCGTCGCTCTCCACCTCGACGACGACGGGCGCGTCGGGCGGCGCCCCCGCGAGCGCCGCGGCGAGACCGCCCGGCCCACCGAGCGTCCAGTGATTGTCCTTCCAGAGGACGGCGTCGGCCAGCGAGCGACGGTTGGCGACTCCGCCCCCCACGATCACCGCGTAGCTCTCGAGCGCGCGCAGCCCGGGAGTGGTCTTGCGCGTGTGGGTGATGCGGGCGCCGGTCCCGGCCACCGCCTCGACCGCCCGACGCGTCAGCGTCGCGACGCCCGAGAGGCGCTGCAGGAAATTGAGGGCGACCCGCTCGCCGGCGAGCAGCGTCGCGGCGGTTGCTTGCACGCGTGCGAGGATGGCGTCGGGTCCTGCCCACTCCCCCTCGGCGCACAACACGGCGACCCGCGCGTCGGGGTCGAGCACCGCGTACACGTGCCCGACGACCGGTAACCCGGCGACGACGAAGCGTCCTTCGGCGACGAACTCCGCGGATGCGGGCCGCTCCCCAGCCGGGCCCAGTAGCCGGGTCGTCACGTCCTCGGCGGTCCGGTCTTCTTGCAGGGCCAGCCGCACCTCCGCGAGGCCGAGCGGCTCAGCCAATCGCCAGCATCCGGTCGATGGCGCGGCGGGCGCGCCCGGCGACTCCCGAGGGAACGGTGACGTCGTGCTTCAGGTCGCGGAGCGAATCGCGGAGCTTCTCGAGCGTGATCAGCTTCATGAAGCGGCACTCCGCCGTCTCCGCCAGCGCATGAAACTCCTTGGCGGGATTCTCGCGGCGCAGCCGGTGCAGCACCCCGGTCTCGGTCGCCACCACGAAGCGTCGCGCCGGCGAGCTGCGCGCCCGTTGCATCATCTGTTCGGTCGAAACGATGTGGGTGCGGCCGGCGGCCACATCACCGTCCGCCGCGGCATAGTACATCGTGCTCGTGACACAGCCGCACTCGGGATGCACCAGGAACTCCGCATCCGGATGCTCGCGGCGCTTGACCTCGATCTCGGCGGGCCCGAGCGCCGCGTGCACGTGACACTCCCCCATCCAGACGTCGAGCGGGCGCCCCGTGAGGCGCCGGACGTGAGCCCCGAGGAAGAAATCCGGCACGAACAGGACGGGCACGTCGGGAGGCAGTGCCTGGACGACCGCAACAGCGTTCCCCGACGTACAGCAGTAGTCCGCCTCGGCCTTCACCGCCGCGCTGCAGTTCACGTATGCGACCACGAGCCCATCGGGATGGCTGGCGCGCCAGGCCCGCACGTCCTCGGGCCGGATCGTGTCGGCGAGCGAGCACCCCGCGTGCAGGTCGGGGATCAGCACCCGCTTCTCCGGGTTCGCGATGGCCGCCGTCTCGGCCATGAAGTGCACGCCGCAGATGACGAGCACCGGGGCGTCGAGCTCGGTCGCGCGCCGCGCCATCTTGAGCGAGTCGGCGACTACGTCCGCCACGTCCTGCACCTCGGGCCGCTGATAGTTGTGCGCCAGGATGGCCGCCCCACGCTCGGCCTTGAGCGAGCGGATCTCCGCCGCGAGCTCGGTCATGACACGGTCGCTCACGCCGTCACCCTCCTCCGCCGCGGATAGTCCAACCGCACGTGACCGCCGCGCGTCTCGCGCCGGCGACGGGCCGCTGCGACAATGAGCTGCGCCACGAGGATCTGGTTGCGCGTGCGCCACGCTTCACGGGGCGCCGCGGCGGCGAGCGCATCGAGCACACGGCCGGCCCGTACGAGCGACGCCTCGCTGCGCTCGACGCCCACGTCGGCCGTCATCACCCGCCGCAGCTCCCGGCGCAGGTCCCCGTGCGCTTCGTCCGCGCCTCCGGCGAGGCGCGTCCAGGCCGCGCGGCTGGTCGGCACCCCCTGCCAGCCGCCGCCGCTTCCGCCCGCGAGCGCACGCGCCGCGCGATCGGCGAACACCAATCCCTCGAGCAGCGAGTTCGAAGCGAGACGGTTGGCGCCGTGCACGCCCGTACAGGCCACCTCCCCCACCGCCCAGAGCCCCGGCCGGGTCGAGCGTCCCGCGAGATCGGTCGCGATTCCACCCATGGCGTAATGCATCGCCGGTGCCACGGGGAGCAAGTCGCGGGCGGGGTCGAGACCATGGCGCTCGAGGACCGCCGTGACCGCAGGGAAGCGCTCGGCGAAGGCTCGCACGCGCCGCGCATCGAGCCAGGCCCCTCCCGACCGGTCCGCCACCGCGACCGCGCGTGCCACAACGTGCCGCGGTGCGAGCTCGGCGCGCCGGTCCAGGCCGCGCAGGAACCGCTCCCCGCGCTGGTCCACCAGAACGGCACCCGCGCCGCGCACGGCTTCCGAGACGAGCGGTGCGGGGTTCACACTCGGGAGCTTCAGGGCGGTGGGATGGAACTGCAGGAACTCGATGTCGCGCAACGCGGCCCCGCCGCGGTGTGCCAGCGCCCAGCCGTCACCCGTGGCGACGAGCGGGTTGGTGGTAATGGCGTAGAGCTGCCCCACGCCGCCCGTCGCGAGCACGACCGCCGGCGCCGACAGGGTGACGACGGAGCCGTCCACCTGGACGGCGACGACGCCCGCCACCCGATCGCCGGCGAGCAGCAGGTCGGCGACCTCGCTTTGCTCGCGGATCTCGATGAGCGGGTGGTCCGAGACGATGCGCGCCAGGCACCGCACCAGCATCGCGCCGGTGCGGTCGCCCCCGGCGTGCAGAATGCGCGGCCGGCTGTGCGCGGCCTCGAGACCGAATGACAGCCGCCCGTCCGGGGCGCGATCGAATCTCGCCCCGAGCGCCACGAGTTGTCGGATGCGCTCGGGCCCCTCGGTGGTGAGGATGCGGACCGCTTCCGGAGCGGCGAGTCCGTCGCCCGCCGCCTGCGTGTCCGCGGCGTGCAACGCCGGGCTGTCACCCGGGCCGAGGGCCGCCGCGATTCCGCCCTGTGCCCACGCGCTCGCACTGTCCGCGACGCTGCGCTTCGTGAGCAGCAGACTGGCGCACCCTTCCGCGGCGAGGCGCCAGGCGGTCCACAGACCGGCCAGGCCGGAGCCGACGATTACAGGGCGAGGCGGGCCCGCCACCTTCACACGGTCGTCGAGGAGCCCCGAACGCTATTGCAGGACATGCCACGCTCCCATTGGTAGAGAGAACCGCCGCTGGGGGGCCGTTTGGGCAACGCCTCGGTCCACCGAAGGTGATGGACCGCTCCCAGTGCGGGGCGCAGATGTCGATGCGCCATTTGAATACTAACTCATTGATGCGCATCGTAGGCCCGCCTTCATCTCCTCCCTGGTTCGCTGGCCGACGGGTGGTGCAACGAGCATGCGAGGCGAGCAGGGGTCCGGCACAGAGCGAGACAACGGTGTGGCGCATGATTGAGCTCGGTCCGGGAAGGGGGGATAACGCTCACGCCCACACCAACCTGCACGCCCGGTTGGCACGCTGCAACTGCGACTAGTGATGCAGGTCACATCAGTGTGACCGTGCGCACGGTATCCTCACCGCCCCTTGCGCGGAGATCGCCTAGACGAGCAAGGGGACGGACAGTGCGCCCTCGAGACCCACAATTCCCTGGAGGTCACATGAAGGGCACGCTTCCCCGCATCGCCCTTGCGCTGGCAGTGATCACGGCCTGCCTCGCGGGCGGTGCGTTCGCTCAGCACCCGCAGCAGCCGCCGCTCCGCCATGGGTTCTGGTTCAGTGGCGGTCTTGGGTACGGCTCACTGGGGTGCAAGGACTGTGGCAGCCGTGAGGGCGCACTGAGCGGCAACATCTCGCTCGGCGGGACGCTGAGCCAGAAAGTCCTGCTCGGCGTTTCGACCAACGGATGGACCAAGTCAGAGAACGGCTCGACGCTCACGGTCGGCTCGCTGACCGCGGCGATGCGCTTCTACCCGTCGCCGACGGGCGGCTTCTTCCTGACCGGTGGTCTCGGTCTCGGGACGGTGAGCGCCGGCATCGCGGGTTTCGGTAGCGCCAGTGAAACGGGCGTGGCTGCATTGCTCGGCTTGGGTTACGACATCCGAGTCAGCCACAGCGTCAGTCTCTCCCCTTACTGGAACGGGTTCGCGCTCAGCTACTCGGGCGGCGACGCCAACGTCGGCCAGATCGGCCTGGGCATCACGGTGCACTAACGGCCGGAGTTTCGCAGCGAGGCGAGATGCGCGCCGGATTCCGACTGGTCCGGCGCGCTCTGTTTGCGGCGATGCCACAGTGCTACATCGCCGCGGCCCCGTCGTACACCCGCCGGAACTCGATCGAGCGGCCTCGCCCGCCCTCGAACTTGACGATCACGTACAGCTGCTTCCCGACCTGAGAGCGGAGATAGTCCTCGGTGACCTTCCCGCCCCCCGATACCTTGCGCTCGACGACGAAATCGTTCCCCTGCCAGCGGCCCTTGATCTCGATGTCCCCGCCTCCCTCCACCTTCTGGGTGACCTTCCGGCCGTCGTTGTAGAGGACCAACGCTGCGCCGGTATCCGACCGGACCGCGACGCTCGAGTCCGTTTCGGCGATGTTGAGTGCGGGGGGCGCATCGAATACGAGCTGCATCGTCTGGTGCATCCGCTGCCGCTGCTCGTCGCTCATCCCTCCCCGCGTGCCGCCCCCGCCCCCCCCGCCCCCGCGCCCGCGGCCAAAGCCCCCGCGCCCCCCACGCCCTCCACCCCCACCCATTCCAGGGTACCCGCCGCCGGATCGACCCCCGCGCGACTCGTCGCCGGTCGAGTCGCGGCCCTGGATCATGTCCCGAGGATTGTCGCTCTGCGCGGCATTGAAGGTCCATTGGCCGGAGAGATCCGGGTGCTGGGCCCACAACGGGGTCGCGGCGGCGCTGCCGAGCGCGACAACGCCCATCAGCACGACCCAGGTCGTCACTGGCATGGGGGAAACTCCTTCCGGTTGATGACTAATCATTCGAGCGAGAGCGTCGGAACCCCGGGGTCTTGAGCGCATCCGGGAGCTTTTTCCACTGCTCCGGCGTCAGCACGCCGCGCACGTGGTCGAGCGCCCGCCGAATGTTCTCTCGCCCTTCATTCAGCTTCGGCCGCATCCGCGCGAACAGGATCCCGGGATCGGGGCGGTCGCCGGCCTGTTGCACCTGCGCCCGCAGCGAGTCCGACACCGCCTTGTTCTGCGCGTCGAGCGAGTCGGAGATCGCCTGCAGCGCCGTCACCTGCTCGGGCGTACAGGCGAGCGAGTCCTTGAACCCGAGAATCGCGGTGATCGGGTTGGGGAGGAGGCGCGCGAACCGGGACGCGAAGTCGGGCGAGCCCTCGGCTTCCGCGCCCGGGGCCCCGGGCCGGCCGCGTCGCCCGCCGAACACGGCGCGCAGCCGGTCGCGCGTGCGGTCGGGACCGACGGTCAAGTGGGCCTGAAGGCCGATTTGGAACGGCACGGTGAAGCCGCCGTTGGCGCCGGCGGTGGCGCCGAAGCGGCCGTTGACGGCGTAGCGGAACTCGTCGGTGGTCGCGTCGAACCCACGCACGTACTCGAGTACCGGGTCGGGGGCGGCGCTGAAGCCCCAGCCGCGCAGGTTCGCGGCGCCGTGCAGCCACTCGTCCAAGCCGGCGAGGAGGTTCACGGTGAGGAGCGAAATCGTGAGCCGCCGGTCGAGCCCGAACCAGGCCGGGCGCCAGTTGAGCTGGAAATCGAGCGACGGCTGCCACGGGGCGGTGCACGAGTTGCGCGCGGCGATCTGGCCGAGCTGGCTGACGAGGCAGCCCCGCACCGCCGCCGGCGCCCGCGCGAGCAGCGCGCGCATGCCGCTCACGAGAGCGGTGTCCGAGGCCGTCGCCGGGTCGAACACAAAGGCGCGGTCGTTGCGCGCCCCATCGCCGTTGACGTCGGACCCCACGAGCGGCGTGAAGGGCGCCCCGGAGCTCACGCGGCCGATGGCGGTGAGCTCCAGCGCCGCCGTCACAGGATACGTCACGGTCGCGAGAAACGAGTGCCGCCGCTGGAAGGCGCTGGTCGCCCACTCGCGCACGTTGGGCTCACCGGCGGTGGTGGCGGCGGCAAACCCCTGCCCGGCGGCGCAGCAGGAGAACGACGACTGGTCACGCGCGCGGGTCAGCGTATACGAGAGCTGGAACGTCATGCCGCGGCCCGTGAAGCCGCCGAGTCCGAGCGTGAGCTGCCTCGTGTCCGATTGCAGGTCCGAGCCGATCATCACGACCTGTCCGAACTCCGGGTGCACGCGCGAGTCGGTGGAGCTGAGCGCACCGGTGGTGGACACGATCGAGTCGGCGGGGACGTACACCGGGCGGTTCGCCTCGTCGGGCACGGTGAACCGCGGAGTCGCGACGAGGTTCAGGTCGCGGAAGCCGTACTGGCTCACGCCGCGGGCGAAGCTCGCGTCCGCCGATACGGTGTAGGTCCCGAGGATGCGATGCTGCAGGCCGAGCGACGCGCGCCAGGCGCGCGGGGCGCCGAAGCCGGGGTCGAACACCGTCACGTTCGGGTGGGGCGTGATCGTCACGGCGGTCACGGTATCGGCGCACTGCGACGGAATGCCGCCCGGCTCCTGCGCGTACGCCGACCAGTCCGGGGTCGGTACGGCGGACCCGATGCACACGAGCTGGGTCTCGGCGTTGGAGAGTCCCGGGGCGGCGAGCGCCGCACTGTAGAGCGTGGCCGGCGTGAGGCTGCGGAACTCGCCGACGCCGCCGCGCAGGACGTTGGTGGGCGGTCCGTCGGCGCCGCCGAACGTCCACGTGAATCCGACGCGCGGCGACACGTGCACCTCGCTCGGGATGCGGTCGGTGCGGACGCCGAAGAGCGAGTCCACGGCCCGGTTGTAGGCGGGTGCGCCGTCGAAGCGGGCGCCCTCGAGGCGCGCGCCGTAGGCGACCTGCACGCCACCGCCCGCACGCCAGGTGTCGCCCAGGTAGAGGGCGCCGTTCCATGCGGTACCGACCTGCTCGAGGGGTGAGAGCGTGCGCGTGAAGTCCGCGGGTTGCCCCGACTCGAGCGCCGTGAGCGACGGGAAGGTGAACGTGCCCAGCTGGTTCGGCGTCTGGTCCGCGCGCCGCCGCGTGGCGTTCACGTAGGCGCCGAGCTTGATGCGATGCGCCGTGTTGCCGGGCAGCCATGAGAACTCGTCCGTGACCTCGACGCTCCGCGCATCGCTCCATTGGGGGAACCCGGCATTACCGCCGAACGCGAGCGTCGCGATGCCGCGGGCGCTGTCCGGCAGGGTGGAGCCGACCTGTACGCGGGCGGCGGGGAGGGTGACGTAGGCGTTCGCGTCGCGCCGGTCGGTCGAGAGGTAGCCGCGGAGCTCGTTGATGAAGGTGCCGCCGAAGTAGGACGTCAGCGACGCCATCACGCCCCCGCCATGCTGGCTGCTCGCGCCGCCCGTCGGGGGCAGCGCCAGCGCGCCGAGGCGTGTGGGGTCCTGCGAGGTCCAGCGACCGTCGAAGCGCAGCATCAGCGTCTCGCCGTCGGTGGGTTTCCAGTCGAGGCGCAACAGGCCGATGGTATTGTCGTTGGTACGGTCGCTCGGGAGGCCGGGGACGGTGATCGGCGCGCCGGCCGCCTGGGCGAGCGCGATGAAGCGCGCCGCCGAGTCCGGACTCACGCCGAGTCGCTCGAGCGTGGCCGGGTCCGCGGTGGTGAGCGCCGTCAGCCCCTGGTCGCGCCACCGGCCCTGCAGGGCGCCGAACACAAACAGCCGGTTCGGGACGATCGGCCCACCCATCCCGCCGCCGAGCTGATTCTGGGTGTAGCCCTGGCCGAACGGCGACGACGTCGGGCCGCCCCAGGCGAGCGAGCGGTCGCGCAGCGTGTAGGTGTACGAGCCCTGGGGAACGTTGGTGCCGCTCCGCGTCGTCGAGGCGACGAGCCCGCCCGAGAACTGGCCGCGCGCGACGTCGTAGGTGCTCGTCACCACGCGCGTGTTGCGGATCGCGTCCTGCGGGACGCTTCCCGAGCCGAACGAGAGGCCATCGAGGGTGACGTTGTTTGCGGTGGTGCGCTGTCCCGCGACCGAGAACGCGGCATCGGTCGTGTCGCTGCCCGCGATCCCGACCACGCCGGGCGCGAGGGTCGCCAGCGTGTTCAAGTCCGAGGCGTCGATCGGCAACCGGGCGAGCTGCTCCGGGGTGAGGTTGCGCTCGATCGAGCCGGGGGCGGGCCGCTCGCCCCGCGCGGTGCGGCGGGCGGTGACCGTGACCGGCTCGAGGGGAACGGCGAGGGATCCCATGCGGATGCTCGCCACCAGCCGGTCCTCGTCCGCCTGCCGAGCGACGGTGACCCGCGTCGGGGCCATGCCGACGAAGCGGGCGACGAGCTGGTACTGCCCGCCGCCGTCGGGGAAGACGATTGTGAAGCGCCCGCGGGCGTCCGTGGCCCGGGACCGGGATACCTGCGTCTCGAGCGAGGTGGCCTGCACGACCACTCCGGCGATGGGCTGGCTGTCGGGCCCTGTGACCGTCCCGGTGATGATGTCGGTGGTGGAGCCGACCTGAGGCGTCGCCCGCCGCGGCGCCGCGAGCGTGACGGCGGCCACGAGCAGGCAGGCGTTGCGGAGCCGAGCGGTCACGGGGGGGGGCACTGCGGTCCGCCACCCGGTAAGGGACGCGGGCGCTCCCGGCGCGGTGCGAGCGCGTGAAATCGCTCCCGTTGTGTCGGCGACAGCTGCGTCTCGATTTCCGCGTCGATCGTCGCGCGCAGCGAATCGAAGCGGGGCCGCGTTTGGCGCCACAGCGCCGCCATGTCGCAGCGGTGGCGCTCGAAGATTGCGTGCACCGAATCGCGCTGCGCCGCCGTGAGATCGAGCTTGCGCGCGAGATACGGCACCACCGCATCCGCTCCGCGCCGCCGCGACCTGCCCCACACGCTGCCGGGGTGCGCGCCGATCCACGCCCGCAGACCCCAGTCCGCCACGACACCGGCGGCGAACGTCGTCACCAGCGCGCCCACGACCCACAGCCTCGATCGCGTGACTCCGCCGGCCCCGGTCATCGCTCCACCAGCGAGGTAAAGAGCGTGCGGGGATCGGGCGGCTGCTCCGCGGTCAGGAAGACCGCCGCGGACGTGCTGCCGGTGGTGGAGGCGACGAAGTCGGCATCGACCAGGGCCTGGGACGGCGTGGCGCGTCCTGCGAGCAATCCCGTCACGAGTCCGGCGACGAGCGCCGCAGCGGCCGCCGCCGCCGCGCGCGACCAGCGCCGAGCGGCGACTTCGCCCCGGGCCGGCAGCGCGTCCACTCTGGCGAGCACGCGAGCGACGAACCCGGCGCGGTCGCCCGGCTGGAGCGCGGCGCCGAGCGCCGCGCGAACGTGCAGATCGGGCTCGGGCGAGAAGTCGTTGGGACCCTGGACCACGAGGCTACTCCTTCCAGTCGGCCAAGAGCTCGCGCAGGTGGCGGCGTGCATGGAACACCGCCGACCGCACCGTCCCCACCGCTACGCCCAGGACCTCGGCGATCTCGGCGTGGGAGAAGCCTTCCACGTCGAACAGCACGATCGCGATGCGATACCGCTCCGGCAGCTCCTGCAGCGCCTCTCGCAGCCGCTCCTGCAACACCGCCCGCTCGGCGGCGACGTCCGGGCCCGGGAGCTCGGTCGCCGCATCCGGCTCGAGGTACGCCGTGCGACGCCGCGCGCGGCGGCGGCGCCGGTCGATCGCCAGGTTGGTCGCAATCCGCAACAGCCAGGGCCGGAACGGGCGCCCCTGATCGTAGTGGTCCAGCTTCAGCAGCGCCGTGAGGAACGTGTCCTGTGCCGCATCATCGGCGTCGTGCACGTCGTGGAGCACCGCCCGGGCCACGCGACGCACCGGCTCCTCGTACCGGTCGACCAGCGTCCCGAAGGCGGCTCGATCGCCCGCAAGCGTGCGCACAACGAGGGCGACGTCGTCTTCACAACCGGGGATCATGCCCTCGGCGGCCGGTCCGGTCATGAGCGATATACGAACGGGATTGGGCGGAGGTTGACCGGCGGGCCGCAGTCAGCGGCGGCGGAGCGACGCTCGTATGTCCCTGTCAGCGACCAGGAAGTCGCCGAGGATTCACTTCGGAACTGGCGCTGGGGAGAGCGTGCTCGTGGTCGAGAAGATGAGGCAGGCGTGGGCAGTGGCACTCGCCGTTCCCGTCCTGTGGGCGAGTACCCTGGCCTTTCCGGTCATGGGCCTGGTGTATTGTCTGACGATCGTTGCGCTCGACCGCATCGAGCACCGGCGACGGGGCAAAGACCCGTGAACGACTATTGCTTGTAGAGCGCGGGGAATTGCTCCTGCAACCGTTTCAGCTTCGGCAGGTCGTTGAAGACGATATACGGCTGGTCGGGGTGGCGAGCGAGATAGTTCTGGTGATACGGCTCGGCGGGATAGAAGCGCTCGAGCGGCGCCACCTGGGTGACGACAGGACCGGAGAAGACCCGGGCCTTGGTCAGCTGATCGATGAACGCCTGCGCGGCCTCCTTCTGGACTACGTTCGTGTAGAAGATCGCCGACCGGTACTGGCTCCCCACGTCCGGGCCCTGGCGGTTCAATTGGGTCGGATCGTGCGCCACGGAAAAGAAGACCCGCAATAGGTCGGCGTACGTAATCTGCGACGGATCGTAGGTGATCTGCACCGACTCGGCATGTCCGGTCGTGCCGGTGCTCACGACCTCGTACGCCGCGGTGGTCGCGCCCCCTCCTGAGTAGCCCGAGACCACGGTCTTGACGCCCCGGACGTGCTTGAACACCGCGTCCACACCCCAGAAGCATCCTCCCGCGAACACGGCGATTTGATCCCCTCTGGTCGACGGGATTTGTGCCTGCGCTCCGTTCCCTGCCAGGAGGCCGGCTGTCCAGACGAGAACAAGGAGGGCGATAAGCCTGCGGAATCGATGCATGCCGAAAGCTAATGCTCTGCGCTCGCTATGGAACGGTTCGCCGGGCGCAGGTACATTGGTCGTCGTGGAGCCAACCGCCGTGTCGCCGTTCAGCGCCTGGGAAAGCTTCTACGTGATCATCGGCTCCTCCGCCGCGGCGCTGACGGGTCTGCAGTTCGTGGTGCTCGTGCTGGGGGCCGAGGCGCGCTCGGTGCGTGCCCCGACTGTGGGCGCGTTCGGCACGCCCACGGTCGTCCACTTCTGCTTGGTTCTCCTCATCTCCGCGATCCTGAGCGTGCCCTGGCGCGCGGTCTCGAGTGCCGGGCTCGCGCTCGGCGCCTCGGGCGTCGGGGGAGTCGTATACATGTGGGTCGTCATCAGGCGGGCGCGCCGGCAGAAGGGCTACGTGCCCGTGATGGAGGACTGGCTCTGGCACTTCACCTTTCCGCTCGTCGCCTATGTGACGCTGCTGGCGGCGGCGCTCGCCCTCCGGCGCGATCCGCCACACTGGCTGTTGGTCATCGGGACGACGGCGCTGTTCCTCTTGTTCATCGGCATTCACAACGCGTGGGATGCCGTCATCTACATCGCGACGCAACAGCCGCACTACCCGGAGGGTCCTCCCGGCCCGGAGGAGCGTCGCGACAACTCCGTGACGCCCTGAGAGGAATATGAGAACCCTCTCATGAGGGGCGCGCGGTAGATCCGCCGTATCGCACGTCGGCGTTACTTCCCCGAGAAGCAAACACGGTCGTCCCACAACTCTCGGGAGGTTTCCCCCTCATGACGAAGCACCTCGCTTTCATCGCGCTCGTCGCCGCGGCAACGCCCGCGTGCGAGCAGAACCGCGGCATCAGCAACCCGGCCGCGTCGTTCGAGACATCGCTCGAGGCGCAGCGCGTCCTCGGCGCCGTGGAGGGACGGCGCGCCGTCTACACACTCACCAACCAGGTCGGGGGCAACGCGGTCGCCGTCTTCAATCGGACCGCCGACGGCACGCTGAGCGCGGCCGGCACGATCGCGACGGGTGGAACGGGCACGGGCGGCAGCCTGGGCTCGCAGGGCGCGGTCGCGCTGAGCGACGACGGGCGCCGGCTGTTCGCCGTGAACGCCGGCTCGAACGACGTCTCCGTGTTCGCCGTCGGCCCGACAGGGCTGTCGCTCGCGAGCCAGACGGCGTCCGGCGGCACGCTGCCGATCAGCCTGACCGTGCACGGGAACCTGCTCTACGTGCTGAACGCGGGCGGCGACGGCAATATCAGCGGGTTCACCGTCGGCACGACCGGCGGGCTCACGCCGATCGCGGGCTCCACCCAGCCGCTCTCCGGCACCAACGTGGGACCGGCGCAGGTATCGTTCAGCCCCGACGGCCGCCGCCTCGTCGTCACCGAGAAGAACACCAATCTGCTCGATGTGTACGCCGTGGACGCGAACGGCGCGGCGAGCGGACGCGCATCGGTGGCGTCGGGCGGCGGGACGCCGTTCGGGTTCGCCTTCGGCCACCGCAACGACGTCTTCGTGTCGGAAGCCACGGGCTCGGCCTCATCCTATGTGCTGGACGGCGGCAGTCTCTCGCTCGTGAGCGGCGCCGTGCTCACCCACCGGGGCGCGCCCTGCTGGGCCGTCGTGACCGACGATGAGCGCTTCGGCTACACCGGCAATGGCAGCGGCTCGGTTTCGGCCTTCGCCATCGCGCCGAGCGGCGCGATCAGTCTGGTCGATGCGGACGGGGCGACCGCCGTTGTGAGTGCCGGCGTGAACGATATCGCCCTGAGCGGGAACAGCCGGTACCTGTACGTGCTGGGGACCGGCGCCACTCCGGCGATCTACGCGTTTCGCATCGAGGCGGACGGGCACCTCAACCCGCTGGGGCCGATCGGGGGACTTCCCGCCGGCACGCGAGGACTCGCGGCGTTCTAGGACCTCACCCCCTGTCCCCCTCTCCGCGAGGCGGAGAGGGGGAACCTCGCGCTCACGCCTGGCCAGGCGAGACGCCTAGGCACATTGCTCAGAGCTGGCTCAGCCCGCCGTCTGCCACGAGCTCGGCGCCGACAAAGAACGTGGACTCATCGGAGGCCAGGAACACCGCCGCGTGTGCGATCTCGCGCGGATCACCGAAGCGCTTGAGAGGCACATTTTGTCGCACGCGCGCGTCGAACTCCTGGCGCGCCTCCGGGGTGAGACCGAGCCGGTCCAAGATCGGCGTGGTGATCGGCCCGGGACTGATCACGTTGACGCGAATTCCCCGATCCGCGAGGTCGGCCGAGAGCGTACGGGCCAGGGACCGCACGGCGGCCTTGCTCGCGGCATAGACGCTGCTCCCGGGCATGCCCAACATTCCCGCGATCGAGCTGTTGAGAATGATGGATGCGCCGGGGGCGAGGATAGGCAGCGCCTTTTGAATCGTGAAGTAGGCGCCCTTGACGTTGGTGTCGAAGATCCGGTCGAAGTGCTGCTCCGCCGCCTCGGCGAATGGGACGAACTCGGCGATGCCGGCATTCACGAACAAGACATCGAGCCGGCCGAACTGACCGCGTATCTCCTCCATGACATGGTCGAGGTGTCCCGCGACGGTGACGTCCGCTCGAACGGCGACGAGCTGATCGGCCGCCGCGAGCTCGCCGAGCCGCGACCTGGCCGACCGCAGCGTGCTCGGATCACGCCCGGTAATGACCACGCTCGCACCGGCCTTGAGAAACTCCTCGGCGGTGGCGAGGCCGATGCCGCTGTTGCCGCCCGTGATCAGGGCGATCTTGCCAGCGAGGCGGCGTGCCACCGGCGCGGGCGCGGTGGACGGGGATCTCAGCGATGTGGCATGAGCTGTCATGGTGTTCCTCCGGCGTAGTCCGTCGTGGTTCAATAATCATTGAACAAGGGGAGGAACGCCGGGCGCGGTCAAAAGGTTCAACGAGTCTTGAACAACCAGCAGCCGTGGCTAGGTTTCACACGTGCCGAAGCCCTTGCACCACCCCAAACGCAGCCAGATCGCCCTGTCGGCTGTGCTCGAGGCCTTGAGCGACCCGATCCGGCGGGTGATCGTGCAGCGGCTCTCGCAGAACGGCGAACGCAGCTGTTCGGCGTTCCTATCCTACGCGTCCAAGACGAATCTCAGCTATCACTTGGCGCGCCTGCGGACCGCGGGACTCGTACGGATCCGTCCCGAGGGCACGTGCCGCATGCTGTCGCTTCGGTCGGACGACGTGGAAGCCCGGTTTCCGGGGTTGCTCCGGGCGGTGCTTGCGAGCGCGAGGGTCGAGGGAGCCCGACCCGCGCGGCGAACGAGGAGATCGAGGGGGTCATCGTCATGATGCCGCGGCCACGCGAATCATCGCCTCCAGGCTGCGCTCTACATCCTCGTCGGCGGTCGCCCACGACGAGACGCTGATTCGCATCGCGGTATGCCCCCGCCACATGGTGGCGCCCGCCCAGCACGTGCCCTCCGCCTGGATCGCGGCGATCACGCGGCGGGTCGTCTCGGCATCTCCGAACGAGACCAGCACCTGATTGAGAGCCACATCGTTCAGGATGTCGTATCCGGCGGCTCGCAGCCCTTCCGCGAACCGCGCCGCATGGCGGCACGTGCGCTCGATCAGGTCGGCGAGTCCCTGCCGCCCCAGCGAGCGCAGCGCCGCCCACACCTCGACACCCCGCGCCCGCCGTGAGAAATCCGGCGTGTAGTGCTCGGGCTCGCGGGCCTCGCCGATGACCAGGTAGGGGGCATTCACCGCCATGGCGTCGCGCAGCTGCCGCGGATCGCGGACGAAGACGATGCCGCTGTCGTACGGCACGTTGAGCCACTTGTGCGCGTCCGTCGCCCACGAATCGGCGTCGGCGAAGCCGTCCATGAGGTGCGCGCGCGCAGGCGCAGCCGCCGCCCAGAGCCCGAAGGCGCCGTCCACGTGGACCCAGGCGCCGGCCGCCCTGGCGCGGGGGATGATCTCCGCCGCGGGGTCGAATGCGCCGGTATTGACGTCCCCGGCTTGCAGGCAAACGATCGTGTCGGCGTCGAGCGGCGGCAGCGCGTCGCTGCGTATTCTGCCCTGTCCATCGACGGGAGCACGGATCACCCGCTCGCGCCCCAGGCCGAGCAGCGCCAGCGCCTTGAGGACGCTCACGTGCACCTGTTCGCTGACGACCACGTTGATCGGCGGCGCTCCGAACAGGCCCCGTGCCTCCACGTCCCAGCCGCGTCGCGCGAGCAGCGCGTGTCGAGCGGCCCCCAAGCCGGCGAAATTCGCCTGGGTCGCACAGGTGACGAACCCCGCACCACTCGCCGCCGGCAGCCCCAACAGGTCGAGCATCCAGCCCATGGCGACCTCCTCGAGCTTGGCGGCAATCGGTGACAGGGCGACGATACCTGCGTTCTGATCCCAGGCTCCGGCCAGCCAGGTCGCCGCCACCGTCGCCGGAAGGGAGCTGCCGACCACGAAGCCGAAGAAGCGGCCACCTGCCGATGCCATGGTCGCCGGAGAGCCGACCTCATCGAGCAGCGCGATGACGGCCTCCGGATCAGTTGGCGCATCGGGAAGCGGCTCTTCGAACCGCCGCAGGTTGGCGACCGCCTCCGGCGACGGCGCAACGTTCCGGTCACGCAGACTCTCGCGATAGCGCCACGCACGCTCGGCGGTCGCCTTCAACAGGTGTTCCATACCATGCCCTCGCGAGTTGACGCGGTGCCCGTGATGCGCGAAGGACGCGATTTACGAAGCGAGCGGGGGGTCGCCCCCGGGGAGCCACATCGTGAACGTGCTGCCCGGCCCGAGCGTACTCTCGACCGTGATCTGCCCGCCTTGCAGCTCGGCAAGCAGGCGCGCGATCGCGAGGCCGAGCCCGCTCCCCCCCAGGTCCCGGCTGCGCGACTGATCGACGCGGAAGAAGCGGTCGAAGATCCGCTCCACATGCTCGGGCGGGATGCCCTGCCCCGTGTCTCGCACACTCACGCCCACCCTCGTCCCGTTGGTCTCGAGCGCGAACGTAATGCTGCCGCTGGCCGTGTAGCGGACGGCGTTGGAGGCGAGGTTCAAGAGGATGTGGCGCGTCCGACCGGCGTCGCCCAGGGCCCACCGCCGCGCGG
>Ga0209761_1000658_pt1 | contig 21633 bp, 20 predicted proteins | sample GraSoi013_1_40cm_4_FD_185818 | JGI IMG/M metagenome (GOLD analysis project Ga0209761, IMG submission 185818) | Grasslands soil microbial communities from the Angelo Coastal Reserve, California, USA - Sample 09_25_2013_1_40cm (SPAdes) (version 2) | ecosystem: Environmental > Terrestrial > Soil >...
GATCCCCCGGGCGAGGGTGACGGACGCAGAGCCGCCGACGACTTTCATGGAGGGCCCCGGGCGCGTCGTATGGGATGTGGATATATGAATCGTCCGACGTCTCGCGACCGCGATAACCGGCGGCGAGCTTTCTTATACGGCACGACAGGGTGAACTGATAAGACGACTATGCGGCTCAACTCGCTGGTCGAGACCCTCGCGAAGTCGCGGTCGACGATCGCGCTCATCGCCCTTGTGACGACATTCGCGGGTGTCGGTCTACTAATCGACCGCCCGAAAGGGGCCCTTGTTGAATGGCTCGCGTTGCCGCTTCTTATCTTCGGAGGCGGATTGTTTGTAGGGGCTGTGTGGCAGGCTCCGCGTTCAACTGCAGCGATACCCAGCACGCTCGCGACCCGTTTCCTTCGCTGGCTCACCCTCGACGGCAAGCTCGTGCGTCTGTTCCCAGCCTTCGGCATCGCGGTAATCCTCGCGGACCTTGCTTACAACTGGATTCAATCTGCAAACCCCACCTTCCAAACAGAGGACACAATCGTTCTGCTAGCAGCGGGCGCCCTTATCGGATACGGATTCGTGCCGGACCGATTTGCACGAGAGAGAGACTTCGTTCTCCTGTTTTTCGTCCTGCTCAACGGAATCCTCGTAGTTCCTTTGCTGACAGCACGCCTGTACTTTGCAGATTTGGACAAATCTGTGGACGTGTATTCGTGGGTCGCCCTAGCGCCAGAGACTAGCGCCGTGCTGACACTAATTGGGGTGAGCAACCAAGTGCACGCGGTGGCTGGGTCGACGGCTCCCGGGCTCTCCTTCACGCCACAGCACTTCTCAGTCCCCGTGACCGTGGTAATCACGACCGCTTGCTCGGGCATTTATTCATTCGGGATTTTCGCGTCCGCATTCGTCGCGTTCGAACTCACTGAGCACAACCGGCCGTCACCACGAATCTGGGCACTGCTCGGTCTGGGGTTCGCTACATCATACCTAGCTAACGTCCTCCGCATGGTTGTGATCATTCTGGTGGGATACTACGGGGACACTCCCAACACGGACCTCCAGAATATGCTCGTTGCCCACTCCTACCTGGGGTGGATAATTTTTCTTGCCTGGATCGCCTTGTTCTGGACGCTGCTATTTCGGTTCGTACCCCGGGAGTCAACAGAAGCGACACTGCGCGCGATTCAGAAACGGGGCGTCCTCTGCGGAATCTGCGGGAGCGACCTGACCCCGGTGTTGCGCGGGTATCGATGCAAGTGTGGGAGTTTCTTTCATGCCGCATGCGCCGCGGAACGCGGGGAGTGCTCTAAGTGCCGACGGCCCCTCAATGAGATAGGTTCTGACCAAACGCTGATTGGTAGTTAAAGACCTTCAGGGAGCATAATGTCGCAGCTGGACGCGGTGACCCGCCCGTTTCTGAGGCGCATGCTGCCCGTCCGGGTGCGGAGAGGAATCTTCAACCTCCGGGAAAGGCAACAGGCCGGGGCGGACTGGACTCGACTTGCTCACGTTTTCCCCGAATTGCAGAATTATGGGGCCCTGGCGGAACCAGCAAGGAAGGATCTCCATGCGATGCATCAGCGCTACATCAAAGAGGTATCGATACCGTCCATGGCAATTTCGATTGAGCTCGCAACGTTTCTCATGGTTCTCTGCCGCTTGTTTCGGCCTCGAAGAATCCTCGACCTTGGGTCGGGGTTCAGCACTGCGGTATTCTTACAGTACGCCGAGACGGAAGGTACGAACGTGAATCTTTGCTCCGTAGATGACTCGGAACAATGGCTCCTCAGAACGCGACGGTTTCTAGAGAGCGTCGGCCGCTTTCCAATGAGACTTCTGACCTTGCAGGAATTCCGCTTGGAGGAGGACGAACGATTCGATCTCGTTCTTCATGACCTCGGGTCAATGGAGACGCGGCTGGCAACCCTGCCCGACGCCCTCGGCCGACTTCAACAGGGAGGTTTGGCAGTTCTTGACGATATGCACAAACAACCGTACAGCGCAGCAGCCCGTGGCATCATCAACCAGCATTTGTTGAATTTGTTAAGCCTACGCGCCGTCACACTCGACCAAATAAGGAGATACGCGATGCTTGCCCTATCTCGGTGACAGCGCGGTAAAACCTGTCGTTCTTCGTCGCAAGACCGGATCCGGTCATCGCTTCGTGAGAGCATGAATTTCGGACAGGGTCATGAACGTGCAGCCAGCCGCTCGGGCCCTGCTAAGGAACATGTCTACTGCCTTGAGAAGTCCTCGGTGCATTCGGAGCGGATGGGCTTGAATCACGAACACGGTTGCCCCCGTCCTTCGGAAATCCCGAAGGGCCGTTAGCCAATGTTCTGTAATTACTAAAGCTTGCTCCGGGCTGAGCCGCGGCCCCTCCGCGGCATCCAAAAAGAACCAGTCATCGAGCTCGAAGACCGGCAACTCCAACAAGCCAGAATGGACGTTCGACGGCTTGGAAGCGGTCCGCCCCAAACCGTACCGAAATAGAAGACCCGGGAAGTGTCTCCATCTAGCTGGGTACGCACGGGCTAATCCAAATCGAGCTCGCAGGTAGATCAGGGGATCTCGACAGACACGACTGCTATCGTACTGAAAGCCCGTAGCAGCCAGCGCACGGTATGTGTCGGGATTGTGACTTAGGTACGGTGCCCGGAAACCGCGAGGTTGCACACCGAGATGGCGCTGAAATTCATCTTTCATAGTTTGTAGTCGTGTGACTTGGACTTCGAAAGGTTCAAGGAAAGGTTTGTGCACGTCGCCGTGACCCGCGATTTCGTGGCCGTAATCCTGAAGCAGCCTGAAAGACTGTTGGAATTTTTCCAAGCAACCAGAAGTGACCGGAATCGTCATGCTGACCCCGTGGGAATCCAGCATCTCGATGAGAGGGGCGAGGCACCGAGTCAGGTCTTCGCCCTTGTCGACATCACCGGTCAGCGCAACCGGGAACACCCACACGCCCCCGCATGAGATCCGATGTGGCACACAGCTAACAGACCTCGACCCGTCCGGTTCGGAATCAGCAAGTCCCAGAGCCCTATAAGGAAACAAGTTGGGAACGTGACAACCGCAAACGGATACCCCATTGGAATGAACCGATGATGAATCCGCCAGGCAAGCTCCCCGAAGAGGCCGAACGTATGCTTAATGTGAATGTTAGATCCTCCGGCAGCTGCAAGAGTCTGTTCGAGCTCGGCGATGGTATAACCCGTCAATCTCGGGTTAGAGGGGTTGGTCAAGACCGCAGGCTGTTGTCGCGAGATGGTGTGAACGATGACATGGCCTCCAGGTCGCGTAAGCTTCGAGGCCCCAAGAACGAGCTCTACGTCGCCCTCACGATTAGCGACAACGTCGGATAAGACAACTGCATCGTGCACGGGCAGACCGCCCGGATTCACCAGGTCGAGGACCGAGAAACGAAGGTTCGCGATTCGATGCCTCGATAGCAGGTTCCGGTTCCTCGCGATCGCTCCATGATCGATATCCCCTCCCGTGACGAGGCGCGATGGATTGAACTTCGCCAAGAGAAAGGGATTCAAGGCTATCCCACCGCCCCAGCTAACCTGCCCGCTAGTCGAGCAGCCCGCATCAACTACCGAAGACCAACTGAGGTGGCGGAGCGCTTTGCGCACGTGCAATGAGCGTAGCCTTATTCCAATGTTGGGGTCCCCGAGGCAAAGGAGTCCGCTTAGGAAGGAGAAAATTTTTCGAAACCGAGCTGACCTCGGCAATGCTAGGACCACCTGTTGGCGACGACCCTTCCTTGAGGTCCCTCGCTGAATGGAATGTCGTGGTTGGTTTTTCGGGTGGAGGCGAGGGGGATGTCAGCACCCATTCTTTGCAACGGAGTTCGCCCCTGAGCGCTCGAGCTGGTCTGCAAGTTGATTTCAACCTTCACCGAACGCCAACCGTATTGGCCGATTATCCCTAGTCGTAGGCACCAGGCAGGAATCCTAAGTCACCTCGTTCAAGAGCAAGTCTGCACCCTTCACTAGTGTTATAGAGGGACTCTGTGTCGAGCAACTCAGACGTAGGAACCAGACCGATGTCAATGTTGATGCCCGGGTTACGGACTAGGGACGTGTCATACGACCGTCCACACAGTCTCTTCCTCTTGATCCTCCCAGCGAGAAACGCGGGAATGAAAACGCCGACTTGGCGTACATTCTGCCCGCGCCATCGCATGGAACTATAACCGCGAATGTAGAGTGAAAGAGGAATCCAGTCTGATATCGCTACTTTGTCCCGGCTCTTCGCATAGAGCCTGAGTGCCTTCTCGACGGGCCCGCTTCCCGCGACCCGTTTGAAGTTCTCCCCACAAACCACCGGGTAGGTGTGGTATAACCCCAAATTGGCGAGACGGATCCATAGGTCCACGTCCTCCCAGTACTGGAAATCGCGCCAGCCCCCTACCTTCGCCAGGACATCCCTTGGGTAGATTTGGCTGTAGACTGCACTCAATCCGTAGCTGATCCGGCTGTCCATCGCCCAGTGGATGAGGCGCGCCCAATCTTGGTTGTAGATCGTGTCGAGATCAAATGTAACAACATATCTACCGCGCGAGTTCTCAAAGGCAATCTCCCTTCCCTCGCCTCGAGACGAGTGCTGTCTTATGACTCGGACCGGGCACTTCACGGAGTGGGACTTAAGGACCTCGAAGGACCCGTCACGGGAGAAATTGTCGACCACAACTATCTCTCGATCGAAATCCCGAGTCAAATGCTTTACAGAGTCAATGGAGTTCGCTGTGATGGGAGAGGAGTTGTAGTTCGTCGCGCACAAACTGAGCTCTACAGACACCAGAAATACCTCAGACTCTTTCCTCTTCGGATGCGAAAACAATTGGAATTCCCGCTTCTCTCATGACTTCCTCGGTCCGTGGATAGTTGGAGGCATCGCGAGGTCTCTCTAAAGCCCCGAGCAGGAACGCGACATGACGCGTGGTCGAGTATGGTATCCCTTGGAGAACGAAAACCGCTTCACGCCAGGGGAGCTTGGATCTGCGGCTCAAAGCGACGGCCGTGGTCACCGCGGCCACGTCTAGGACCACCGCTTGAATCCAGAAAGCGTTCTCTAAGGCGCAGGCTAAGTTGGTCAACCCAATGGCAGCCACGGATAGCAGCAACGAATAGTTCCGGACATGCTCAACATTCAGGTAACGAAGACGCGTCTGAAGGCCGATGGGTCGATGGTCTCGACGGCGCATTCGAAAGGCCTGCCCATCGCCGAAGCTCCACCAAAAAACAGACCTGAGGTACCCTACATAGTCGAGCTTGAAGCCTGCAGGCACACGTCGATGAAGACCCATCCACACGTCTAGGCCTTTCAAGTCATAGCCGGCATTACGGAGTCTGTACGCCAACTCCCGGTCTTCACCTCCTCGCAGAAACGGGTGGAACCCGCCAGTGGCGTCCAATGCGTCGCGACGGTACAAGCCGATTGGAATTGCTTCTGGAACTGCACGGTGCCTGCCGGTGTGCTCCCTCACGCGCTTTGCCAGAATTGTGGGGTTCTCATAACGCTCTTCGATCCGTCCTGAAACCGCGGCCAGTTTCGGATTCTGATCGAGGGACTTCAGTGCTTCAACAAGCCACGGACCGCTTAGCTCGAAATCACCGTCAACATACAGAATTCGATTACCGCTCGCATGCTTCAGGCCTACATAGCGGCCAGCAGAGGCGGAGAGAGGCGATACTTTGGATAGTCGTATGATAGAGACCGGATACTTCTCTGCGATCTCGACTGTCTTATCGTTAGACCACGAGTCCACGACCAAGATCTCTGCGGTCTGAATTTGCCCGGACCGACGGGCGAGGTTAAGTGAATGGATACAAGCTTCAAGGCATCGCGCGATGTTGGCCTGTTCATTCCTCGTAACCACGATTGCCGTAAGGTCCATGTCTCAAAGCTCCCGCAAGATCCGCAACAACTGTTCTTTTCGTCGTGGGATTGAGAAGGACTCAACGACACGTGTCCTTGCTGCGTTCGACCCCGATTCTTCGAGAGCTTCCGCGACCGCCACTGTCGCCGAATCGATATCGCCATAGGGGACGATCCGCCCGACTCCTTTAACAATTTCTGGAAGAGCTCCTCTATCGCTGACAATCGGAACACACCCGCAGGCCATCGCCTCAGCAAGTGCAAGCCCGAAGGCCTCGTGAGCGGAGAACTGCGCATACACCTTGTGCTTCTGGAACTTGGCTCTTAGCGCGCTCCGACTGAGCCAAGGTGTAATCGTGACGTTGGCAGGCGCAAGCTGTCTTAAGCGCACCATCCACTCTGAGGACTCTACTCCGACGACTTCAAATGACGTTCCGGGGAGCCTCCGGGCGACCTGTATGAAAGTATCGACTCCTTTGGTTTTGATTACCTCTTGGTGCGAGATCCCGGCAACCGTCAATACGGAGTTCTCCTTCGCCCCACCCGGGAGGAAGAGGCTGGTATCGACAGCGAGCGGCACGACTGTAACGTCTCGACTCGTCCATTGCAGCGCTTCGCGTCTGCACGCTTCAGACGGGGCAACGACAGCGTCGGCAGCGGAGAGAGTCCAGCTAACCTTGCGGCGCATCCGAGCCGTGAGCATCGCTCCATATGGGATCTCAGGAACCGCGGCAACATCCCAACCGCCAACGAGCACTACACTAGGGACCCGAAAGAGCTTCGACAGGCGCACTGTAACCCATGCGTGACTCAATGCAAACCAGCTGAGCGTGGCATGCGAGCGGTAGATTAGCCTCGCAAGGCGCGGAATGTCCAGTTTGCCGCCATACCGCATTGCGGACACTTCGAATTCCTCGGAAGCGATTTCGAGGTCGGCTTCGACGAATGGTGCCAGACGCGTATGCACGAGAGTTAGGCGGCGCAGAACATCACGACCTTCGTCGGCGAATACGTCGTGACTGACGGAAGTCAGCGATTGCTCCGGCTATGGTTGCTTCAATCCGCCGCGCTGCAATGTCCCATGAACAGAAGTTGATCGCGAAATTTCTTCCGTTGCTACCCAGCTGCGTCTTCTTCATCTCGTCAGTCAACAGAAGACTGATCGCTGAGGACAGTGCCGAGGGATCTCCAGCGGGAACGAGCTCGCCCGCGCCAGACTCTCGTATTGTCTCGGCGACCCCAGGAACGTCGCTAGCGACTACAGGTCGGCCACATGCGAGATACTCGTAGAGTTTCAGCGGGGACAAGCCGATTTCAGAGTTTCGAATTCTAGCAAAGGGAGCAACACAAAGATCCGCAGCGCAGATTAGCCGAGATACCTTTGTGTGAGGCACAGATCCTATGAAGTGAGTTCGTTCGAGCACCCCCGCATCAGAGGCAAGGCGAACAAGCGCCTGGCGCAGCATTCCATCTCCAATAATTGCGAGATGCGCATCCGGGACTCGAGCAAGGACCTGTGGCATCGACGAAACGAGAGTGTCAAGGCCCTGCCATGGCACGAGGTTACCAACGTAAATGATCCAGCTGCCCCATTCCCATCCGGAGCGCCGCCGGCACTCAGACTTGTCGAGCGGCTGAAAACGTATCGTGTCGACCCCGTTGCAAACCACAGCAAGTCTGTCCCCGGGGAGGCCGTAGGCCTCTTGAACGCGCTCAGCCAAGAGCGCGCTCACCGCGACTACCTTTGCCGCGCGGCGGTACATCCGTCGACGAACCCAGCGGCGAAAGCCGGGCACCGTTCGCGGCTGCGCGATGCCTTGCAACTGCGCCTCGTTTTCAGAACCATTGATTTCAATGACGAATGGCAGCTGGAGTACACGCGAGAGTCCGAACGAAATTTTCGGCGATAACCTTCGTTCGTAGATTGCATCGCACTGTGTTTTTCTCACAATGCCTCGGCAGAATTGGAGAATCGACAGGTCGCCTGGACCACGGGGAACGTGGTGCGTGACGTTTTGGCCAACCTCGAGCGAGCTGCCACCACCGGGCGTAGTCACTAGCTGTACGCCCACTCCTCTCGCTCCAAGGAATCGGGCCAGCTCCAGAGTATGGACAGAGTCTCCTCTGAGCAGCGCAGGATTGACATCGAGAGCAAGGAACAGGATATTCATGTTCCGCTTGGCAGCGAATGGCCGCATCTCACGAAACATGGAGCAAGATAATTCTATCGCCGTAGTTCCCCCATTCCGCAATGTCCGCCACGGACTTGTTCACTGTTTTGGATCAGCTAGGGCGGATTCGTGGTCGCGAGCGGAGAACCAGGTCAAAAGGTTAATTTGCAAGCAGGCGGGCTTGGGCCCATCCTGCGCGGAACAGCATGACCCTCAGAGAGAAGGCAGCACTAGGGCTGGCCATTCTTACTGTCCTCAAGGTCAGTGGGACGGTCATCGCTAGGTTAGCAGCGATCATTCTTGCCTTGCTCCTCTCACCAGAAGATTTCGGCTTGTTCGCGGTCGCTTCGTTTTTCGTTGGAATCTTCACTCTTGTTGCGGATGTCGGCCTGGGGACCGAACTCGTCCGTCGATCGGATGCGTCTCCGGCAACATTGGAATCGGCTTTCACCATTCGAATTGGAATGGCCGGAGTAATCATGGCCTCGACTCCCTTGACAGGAGCATTCGTCGCGTGGGCGTACAGGGACCCACGATTCGCATTGCTCATCCCGATCACCACGATTCCGGTCCTAGCGTTCGCCGTTGCTTTCCCTTCACGGATTCTCGCCCTTCAACGTCTGCAATTCGCGCGGGCGGCCCTACCTGATCAATTAGCCAAGCTCGTTGCGCCGGTCGCTGCGATCGGATTTGCACTGTTGGGTCTGTCTTACTGGAGCTTTCCTCTATCGACGATAGTTGCCTCCGTGCTAGCAATCGCCTTTTTCCAGATTGCCGTTCCATGGAGACCGAGACTTCGATTCGATGCCTCAGCCTCACAAAACCTCCTCGCCTTTGGGGGGTTTATCATGTTCACCTCATTAGCGCGATTCGTCGCAAGCTCCCTTGATCTAGCCTTTGTTGGCTTCTTCGCGGGAGCGGGGGCCGCGGGCTTCTATGTTGTTGCTTCAACCTGGGGCATCTTCCTCTCGTCCAGCCTTTCCGGTTTGATCAGTGACGTGACGTACCCGTTATTCGCCAAGATTCACGATTCAAAGGAACGGCTAGGCAGAGCGCTGCGCCATGCGGTTCGCTACTATGGAGGCGCGGCTGTGTACCTCAGCGTCGGGGTTCTGTTGTTTGCCCGCAGATTCGTAGTTACGATCCTCGGTGAGACTTGGGCGATATCAATTATCCCTATGCAAATTCTCTCCGTCTCAGGCCTACTGGCCGGTATTTCTGCCACCCTATTCGATGCCCTCATCGCGCTTGGAGAACCGAGAGGGGTTTTCAAAATCTCGGTCGTTTCTGTAGCCCTTCTTGCGGCCGGGCTTCCGCCAGCTATCCTTCGGGCAGGTTTGGTCGGCGCGGCTGTTGTCGTTGACTCCATCTCGGTAGTTTCCATGGTATTCGCCCTTTGGTTGGTCGGCAACAGGCTCGGGCTCCGCCCCACAAGTTTGGTCCGCCCCCTCGCAAAACCCCTTGCGTCGGCGGCCCTCACTGTACCGATACTGTTCCCGTTGGAACAAGCGCTCGGTCTCGGACTGGCCGAGTTTTTCGTCCTAGTTGGTGGCTACTCGTTTCTCTACGGAGCTCTTCTGTCCATCGTGACGAGAGGTTCCGCCATCAAAGAGGCTCTCTCCTTGGTGCGTCTTGTGCTTGCGAGGCGTGGACCGGAATGAGAAGGTCCCGCTCAACCGACACCGGGAGACAACCGAGCCCTCGGATCTTGATTCTTACGCCTTACGCGTTTCGCGGATCGGGGGTGTGGACCTTCGTTACTAACTTGCAGAAGGAGCTTGAAACCTCTCTACTCGAAACAAGTCTACTGCCGTTCACTCCGCGGAGGCTTCCACCTTTTTTGAAGAGCGCCCAAGTAGGTATCGATACGTTCATCAACATTTGGCGAAGGCGGGGATCTGTGGACATTATCCATTGCCAACAGCTCTACTTGCAATCACTTGTAGCATGCGTGCTTGGCCGCATCTTGGGCAAGGGGACGCTTATCACTATTCACGGGCTCCCGCCCAGATCGCGAGGTCTCCGAGGAGTCGTCCTTCGAATCATCGAACAAGTCTCTCTCAAGGTCTGTCATACCGTGGTCTGCGTCGCAGACTCCCTAAAGAAGCAGATTGGAACAGGCATTGTCATTCTTAATGGAGTTCGAGTTACTGACATCCGTTCTGCTATGCTTCCCCGTAACGAGGTCCGCGCGAGCCTCGGCATTGGAGACGATTTTGTGGCCGTTTTTGCTGGAAGGATCACGCTGGACAAAGGATGCATAGTCCTCCTCGATGCTGCAGAGAGCATCTTCAAGTCTCGGGCTGTTCCTCTTTGTTTGCTCCTAATTGGTCCGCTTGAGCAGAGAATTCAACCCGACCTTCGTGACCGCTTCAAGCGATCCGGCGGGCGCGTCAAATACATGGGAGAGCAAGACGAACCCTGGCGGTTCTACGCCGCCGCAGACGTGTTCTTGCTCCCGTCGTTTCGTGAAGGGATGCCGATGGGCCTGCTCGAAGCAATGGCGACCGGTCTGCCAGTCGTGGCGACCCCAGTCGGTGACATTCCGCAAGTCATCGTAGAGGGCCAGACGGGATGGCTCGTCCCTGTGGGCGACTCGACCGCCCTCGGCGAAGCCATCGTTGCCGCCTCTGTTTCAACGCAGAGAAAAGCAATGGGGAAGGAAGCGGCTCGAATCGCAGAGGCGCACTTCGATTTTTCGGCAACCGCACGCAGATACCTTTCGATTTATTATCATTTGACTGGATCGCTAAGTCGTTGACTTCTGCGAAAGCATCCGATGAAACAACTGTCGCTGAAAGAACGATCGCTGGCGGCCAAGTCAAGGAAGGGGATCTCACCGGGCCGGTCTCGCGATCGAGGCGATTGAACGCGCAGTAGAGAAACCATTCGTCTCTCCCACTTCGGTCAAGAACTCCCGCAGCGGGCTAAGATCACTCCGACACGCTTTGGAGAGCCAGGGAGGCAAATCTCGCCTATTTGTGGCAAGGTCGACCGCTTCCCACGGGTGTATGAGAAACGATACGTATTGACAAGTCGATGCTGGAAGAGCTTTGACCGTCTCTTCCACGGAATGGGAATTGAGAAACCCGAGACCAATTGGGGTCCCGAGTTGGACTGGATTCTCTGTCATGGGAAGCTCCAATACTGAGCCAGCGCCGGGGCTGTCAATGTCGCTTGTCGAAGGGGTATATGGCCCACGTGGGGCGCTCCGATGGTCGTAAGCTCTGAGCAAACGCCACTTTCTCAGCGACCTGCCCGGCATGACCGAGGAATCGAACGGAATACCAAGCTCCTCCAAGGCGCGAATAGTAGTGCCGTCCGCCCCGAAGTTGGGAGCGCGAAAGATTCGCACCGGCTTCTTGGTGAGGCTGGACACGATTTGGGTTGAGCGTCGGATCGTATCTCGCTGGAATTGCAGAGACTTGCCGCACAGGAGGCCATGAGAATGACTGTGGCTACCCACCTCGTGTCCCTGCGAAGCAATTGTCCTAACGACTTCGGGACTTTCGAGGGCGACCTGCCCCAGAACGAAGAAGTCGACCGGTACGTGAAGATCGTGGAACAAGTCGAGAAGGGGAGGTAGCGCCTCGCGGAGCCCCCGTTGGGATTCGACAGGGTACTCAGAAATATCGGGCTCGACGTCAACGGAAACCCAAACGCTTGGCAAGCGTCACGCTCCGCCATAGATGGTGACAAACTCTTGCGCGGCGGAGCCCCAGGTGTAGCGGCGGAGCACGGTCTCGTGTCCGATTCTACCAATCGTGTCCCGCAACGCGGAATCGGCGTGGAGGCGCGACAAGGCCTCCACTATTTCGGTCTCGTTGTTCGCTACCAAGATCCCCGAAACGCCGTCTTCTAAGACCTCGGGGATTGCGCCAACCCGTGAAGCGATGACAGGTTTCCCCACCAACATTGCTTCGAGCATCGAAAGCGGCAGACCCTCCAAGAAGCTTATGTGAACATACACGTCGCACGCGTGAAAATAGGGCGCGGGGTCTTCCGTCTCCCCGACGACCAGAACGCATGAGCTTCCGTCGAGCTCCCCGACCAGTCTTCGGAGTTCTCGCAGATATGGACCCCCTCCTATGAGAAGGAGTCTGCTCTCGGGCACACGGTGCGAGAACTCGTGGAATGAACGCACCAAGAGTTTCACTCCAGCGACCTTCTCGGCCCAGTGGAGAGGTCCAACGAACGCCGCCACGAAGGATCTTTCTGGAATCGCAAGCGAGCGCCGTGCTTCGTGATATCCGCCGAGACGGATCGTCGCGCCTGGCCTTACCTGTCTTATCCAGACCCTCATGGGCAGATTGCTACGTAGCTGTCCTGTAATCTCGCCGCTAACGCTGGTAACAACATCACACCGAGCCATTAGCCTCGAAAGAAACCACGAAGAAAAATGACGGCCGGGACGCTGCGGTGTGTGCACCGTGAACACCACCTTTACGCCCCTGTGAAAAGCCTTGTACAGCAGCGCAGGCAAGAGAGTATGCCAGTGCGCGTGGGCATGCAACACGTTCGGACGGCGTCGGCGTAGCCATATTGCCGTCCGAATCACGAAGAGTGGTTTGGGGCCTCTCAGTGTAACCGTGCGGCCGGGTACCCCACCGAGATTCACTACAAGCTCGCACTCGACTCCCATGTTGCGCAGACTATCGGAGAGGGATGTCGTAAACACAGAAATCCCGCCGATCCAAGAGGGCCCGTATGGGGAGATCATTGCAACTCTCAAAACGCTCACGCTTTACCCCACGTACCACATTGACTGGCTCCTAGAGTCGTACACCTTATAGTTCGCTGTGTGCAGCAAAACGAGAAATCCGCTCGGTCGATCGTAGCCGTAGGACTGGAATTCGAAGGGAATCCGCGTGTCGATGACTACATAGTGGACCCCGTAGAGTTGGAGATCCTGTTTAGCCACCGCCGGCGCGGTGTAGGACAAGATTCCCTCCCAGTCAACTTCGGCGTTGGGAATGTTTACAGGGACGAAAATCGAGTCCGTGTTGAAGGAAATCGTAGTTAGGTCGAGTGGTCGAACGTCAAGTTCGCGCGGATCGACGAATCCCCACAGCAGCTGCTGGGGGCTGGTCCAATGCAGGGATGCCCCCCCTAGTGGTAGCACTGCTCGGCCAGAAGCTGCCGCGAGTTGACCTCCCATGAGACCATCATTCGATAAGATCGTGCCCTGAGTCATGTGTTTCAGGTACGTCCCGGTCGCGTAAGTGTAGTCAGGGACGGCCGCGTCGGTCGGATACCGTTCACGCCAGTAGTCCTTCATTACCCAAGAAGTCGCGATCGACCCGACAACCAAGATCGCAATCGCCCACGAGAGAAGTTTCCTTCTGTTCGGCCGAACCTCCCGAAGAGACAGGAGGCCGACGACGAGGAGCATGACGAAGAACAAGAACAGAAATTCCGCGATATAGTCCCTCAGAGGAAGGAGCGGCAGGAAAAGCAGCACAGCAGTCAGGACGAACTTGTCGACGGCCTCTTTCGGCCTGTGCCATGTGTAGGCAACTAGGCCTAGCGCTGCGAACGGGATGAGGGGTCCAATCTTCCCGGCAAGGCTGAAGCCCATATTGGCGAGAACCACAAGGAAAGATGACCCTTGGAAGACGCCCTTCCCATACTGTTCTACCACGTTGGCCCCTCCGACGCCGGGGTAAGCGAACTGAATGTAGAACATGAAAACGAAACCCATGACACCCGAAAGGAAAAACGCATATCGAGAGGGCCGCTCATAACGAGCCAACGCGAATCGCAGCTTCTGGGTTACTTTGTGGAACGGTATTGCGAACAGGTACGCGACAAGAATGAAAACTGCTAGAATGCCCATGCGATGGATGCTCGTCAGCAAAATGATAAGTACGATTGCCATGACGAACCAACGAAACTTCAGAGTACGGAGGTGTTTTATGAGGAGAAAAACGACGATGGGCACGAGCCCTACTACAAAACCTCGGGAAGAACCAACCCAGAATGTATCCTTTAGGTAGAAAGGGGTCAATGAAAAGAGAAAGGCCACCAATAGGGCAAACATATCGTCCCTCCTGACGCTCCGGGCAGCGAGATAAGCGCCCGACCCTCCAGCAATCGCGACAATCCAGCCAAGGAGGAGCATGGACGCTTCCGGAGAAATCCCGGAAACCAAGGACGTCGAGGCGAGGGTAAATGGAATCGCGCTTGGATACGACAGGGCGTAAAGTCCAAAGTATGAGAGCGGATGAAGAATCCAAGGGGCGCGGCCCCCTTGCATGATGCCCGTCGCCAGGGTGTGAACGAAGGTGGTATCGGCTCCGAGCTCGTGGCCAACATCAAGCGGATAGCGGAATAGGATGTTGGCAGCTGACAGGACCAATAGCAAACAATAGACGACCCGTCTTGGGAGGATCACTGAGCCCACTCCTCGAACAGGCGTCTTAGTCGAGTGACGTTTTCTCGAGAGAAATTTGACCGGACCAACTCACGATTGCGGCGTCCGAGCTCTTCACGGAGAATTGGGTCTCTACCGAGTTGGTCGATCCCACGAGCAAGGCCGTCAACGTCGCCTTCGTCGACCAAAATCTCCGAGACGAGTTCTGGGATGCCAGCATGTCGGGTTGCGACGACAGGAAGACCATAGGACATCGCTTCCATCAGTGAAACCGGTATACCCTCACGGTCCCCTGACGGGTCCGTCTCGGACGGAAGGCAGAAGATTGTAGCGGCGCGGTAGGAGTCCTGAAGGTCTGAGTGTTCCAATCGACCGAGGATTCTCACCCGGTCAGCCACCCCATATGATTTCGCCATGCTGGCGACATCGAGAGGCCCGGCTCCGACGAACCAGGCTTCATACTGTTCTGGCAATCGGCCTAGCGCCTTGAGAAGAGTTCGATGCCCCTTCTTTTCGACGAAACGGGCGACAGTCAAGACGATAATCCGCTCAACCCCTCCTGGTTTCGAGTGAGGGACCGGCGGAAGGTCCGCGAAGAGTGGAACGACGTAGATTTTGGTTGGGTCGACACCGTAGGTGATGGTGAGTACGTCACGATTGTATTCGGCGACTGCAACAATCGCCCTAACATAATCAAGTGCCCTCCGGAACAGGCGAGGGTTGGGGTTGTTGTACAACTCATATGCATGAATGGTCACGCTGACCGGATCGTCGGAGAGGCGACCACAGAAGTAGCCAACGAACAGTTTGTGATCGCCAAAATGGCAGTGGATGAGGCGGAGTCCCTGCTCCTGTGCCGTTCTGGCGACGAAAACGGCCAATCCAAAATCCACCAACCCGCCGAGTACAAGGGCCTCCCGCAAGACGGCGAGATACCTTTGCGAATTCGCCATGAGTGTTTGAAAGTGGGTCAGAATGAGGGCGGGGAGCGAGATCTTATGGACAGGCCAACCAGCATCTGGCGGGTATGATCCTGGACCGACCTTGGTTGGAAAGAGATGAACGATTACGCCATCAGCGAACAGCTCCCGCACCTCCCGATAAACGAAGCTTTGGAGGCCTTGAGCCATTGATACCACGTAGCCGATACGGAGAGGCGAACTCAGATTTCGACTCATGTGTTTAGGCCGGCCCCCGAGGCTTGTCGCTCTCGTCGAGAAACCGCAAGATCCGCGCGGGAACACCTGCCACGATTGCCCGTCGCGGTACATCTTTAGTGACGACCGCCCCAGCGCCCACAACTGCCTGCTCCCCGATTGTCACATTGGGCAGGATGATTGCGCCAGTCCCAATCCAGGCATCATTGCCCACCACAATCCGCCCCCGCAGCGGCGTGACATACAGTGGAGAGATTCGCGAGTTGTTAGGGTCCGAGGAGGTAACAAATGTCACGCGCGGTGCGACGGATACGCGGTCGCCTAGTACGAGTTTTACGGAGCTGTCTTCCAGAATCTCAGCGACGATGACATCTTCGCCCAGGTACACTCCTTCACCGATCTGAAACCCGCACGCCCGGAACAGTCCGATTCTCACACTGCTGCCGGGAGCGTGTTTCGCGAGGGTTTTGAAAATTCGCTTTAGAATTGGCCCCAAGTCTCAGGTCACCCCCGACGGGATCCGATCATCGCCGGATTGGAGACTGTGTCGGGCCAACGCTCTAAGAACTCCACGATGAACTGGGTCACGTCGATCTTGTCACGGAGAAGCCTTTCGCGTTTCGATTTCCACTCGGCTTTGAGATCGTCATGCTCGAGTATCGACCTCGCGCAGGCCAACGCAGCTTCGGGCGAACTCACGTGATAACCTAGGCCGTAGTGCTCCTGTTGGTCGTTGAGGTAACCGCGGCCTTCGTCCGAGACGAAAATCCACGGCGTTCCGAGAACCCCGGCTTCGGATGCCATGGTCGCGCCTTCGCCCACATAGAGGGTGGCCGCGGCCAAGAGATCATGGACCCGGTCAAGAGGGATCGTCAACTCAAGTTCCCGCAACGAATCTGGGATTTCTCTCTCAGAACTGATGAGAACGCGCCCATAGTGCTCAAGGTTCTGAACGAACGACGTCAGACCGTCGTCAAGACCCGAACCTACACCGCGTGCGCCGACGTCGTGACTCGAATCCCACGAAGCAAAGCGGATGACAATAAGGCGGTCCGATGGTGTGGCATCGACCACCTTCAGGATATCGGGATTCGGCTCGAACCAGTTGGGGTGCAGGTAAGCCAATTCGTGATACCCCGGATAGCGTACCTGCTTCGTCCCCAAGTCGAGCCAGAAGCAGGATGGGGTACACACAACATCTGTGAAAGGGAGCATGAGGCGGATGACGCCGGATGCGATTTCGGTGTCCGAGAACGCAATGTGGGGAATCGAGAGGGCAGCACTGGCCTGGGCGGCGTACGGCGATCCGGTACTAACAACGAGGTCTGGACGCACTCGCGAGAGCAGAATCGCAAGTCGCAGGTCTTTCAGCGGCAGGTCCAGGAGCTTTCCCGCTATTGTCGGCACGTTCTTGCCGACTGGGGTGTAGTCCAAGCCGTAAAGGGAGAGAAGCCGGAGCGTCGTTTCTTTCTCAATCGCGGCGATGCAGACGGAGTGACCACGGGCTCGTAGCGCTGTGATTGCATTTCGAAATAGATGGACGTGTGCCGGGTGGCCCACGAGGAAGAGGAGCTTCATCAGGGTACCTTCCTGAGAACCTGGAAACCCGGCGGAAAATCATTGCGACGCTCGAAGCAGGTCATCTCATTCGCCTCCAAGCATCGAACGCAACCTTCGAAAGTCGCAACCTAAGAGGCCGGTAGACTTTCTGAAACCGTCCCGGGTTGATCGACGTTCCACCGAACCGTCGTTTGAATTCACCAGGACCGTAACTCGTTCCGGGTGGCCCCGCGCCCCCAAAGTCAAATTCCACGCAGCCCTGCTGAAGGCCTTTCAGAAAGAGTTGCCAAACTAACCACTCATCCGCATGGCTGGTCCTCCCGAGCTCGGAAGAGCCCGCGTACCAATCGAACAACGTTCGCTTCCATCTCAGAACGAACCTCACCGCACAGAGCGTGTCGTCCCGCAGAGCCGCGACGGCCCAAAGTTGCCCACGCGGGCCGAGCATCTCAATCGCATTCTCGAAGAGACTGCAATCGGCTAGCGGAACTCGGGCACGAGAGTAGGTCTCCAAGAGTAGGTCGTAGGCCGCGTGAACGTGTTCAGTCTTCAGCTCGATGACCTTTAGGCCAATCCGGTCAGCCCGCTCGATTGCTTTCCGGCGCGCCTTAGAAAGACCACGCCACAAAGCCTCTTCAGCCTGGTCCAGGTCGACGACGAAATTCATGTGATCTTCCCAACGATACCCGAGTGAAACGAAAACCGCCTTGTCGCTCGGCTCTCGGAGGTTTCGAATCTGCGTACAGAGGGTGGATTTGCTTGCCAATCGATCAAGCGCCCCCAAAACAGCGGGAAACGACGACTTCTCGCCAAGCGGTCCGCCAATGACAATCGCCCGGGAGGCGAGTCGGGCGAGGCTTCCTGCGGAATGGGACACAATCGCACCTGACACCAGGGCACTGACCTCTTCATGTGATCCCGCCGCCAGGACGAACGGTCGAAACCCGACGGTCTTCTCGTAGACCCGGTTCAACACTGGGCTCTGAAAGATACTCGACCCGGGTTGGGAGTCAAGGAAGCAGGCCCAAGTCGTATCAGGAACGTCCGAAGAGAGCATCATGAATCAGGTCACCAAAACCCGACTCGCAAAGTCAGCGAGTGAGACCGCGTCGAGGTCTCCCGTCACCGACAAGGCGTAGGGCCGCCCACCAGGCCAATGCCCGGGACCGCCCTTTCCAGCGAGGATCCACGAGGCAACCTCCGCAAGAGAAGCCTTCCATCCTCCCTCCTCGGTCACTTTCTCCATGACAGAACGCAACGCGTCGGAAAAGAGGTGAAAGCGTTCCGGATGGACTTGCAGAATGAGATGCCCGGCCGACACGCGGGCCTGATCGGCCATCGCGCCAACTACGCGGGTCAGCGTCGAAGCTCCACGAAGGCCGAGGCCATCTACAAGTATCTCGTCGTCGGGCAAAGCGACTGGCAGCTCGATGAAAGAACCGGCAACGTCGCTGCGCGAGACAGACGCTGTACGGCCATATCGCATGTCGGCGAGTTTCTTGGCCCGGCGAGAGATCGAGTCGACGCCAGCGAGGGAGAACTCAGGTACGCTGGAATCGTATACGAACCGCCGGGACTTGAGAAGCCGGAATGTTGCGGGGTTGGTCGAGAGGTATGGCGCTCGGAAGCCGTCTGTGACAAGTCCGTGCCTCCCGAAGGCCGATATCGCCGCATCGAGATCGGCGGCCTGCTGGTCGACGCTCATGTTGGCATAGGAGCGATGGCGGTACCCGTGAATCGCCAGGTCAGCCCCGCGCAAGCTGGAAATCACACTCGGGTGCCTGTCCAGCACCGAGGCGGTAACAGGAATCGTCGGCTGAGCTTCCCAATGACTCATGAAGGCAATCATTCGCTCGATTCTTCGTCCCATTCGGTCGGGACCGAGGCCGTACCGAGCCGGCAGCACTACAACCCGGCTCACCTTCCCGCGGAGACCCTTGGATGAATCCTGTTGCTGCATTAGAGCACGCTCAGGATAATCGCGGCGGATCCACTGATCAGATAAAGTGCCAAGAGGGTCCGCACCAGGTTCTTCTCCGTCATCGGGTGACGCGAGAGGATGAAGTAGGCCAGTGTGTAACGCGCGGCACCCACGGGCGGCGAAAGTTTGCCGTCCGGGCTGAGGATAGGATTGCCGCATGCCGTCTTTCTTTCCCCGTTCTTGTGTGTGATTCCATAGTAGAGGGTCGCGCTCGCCTCGTAGAAAGCAGGGGCAATTGCGACAAAGCCGTAGAATTCCAGATGACCGAGCACGATGCCCGCCGCGAGGGCCGCGCCGAGTCCTAGGGTTCCAATGTCGCCAATGAAGACCCTCGCCGGATACCGGTTGAAGTAGAAGAGGCCGAGGGCGCACCCCAAGAGGGCGGCGAAAATCATGAAGGCGTAGTCTGGGACGGGGCGAAGCAGCCCGATGGCGAGCAGCGAAACCGCCACGATGGCGACTTGTCCGCTTTCAAGCCCGTTGTACCCCGCCGACATATTCATTGCGTTTGCGAGCCCCGTTACCCCGACAGGAACAAGGAGAAGCCAGTAAACCAGGTACAGGTGTCCCGTCAGGTCGAGCTGCCAGCCGAAAGGCAAATCGATAATCTCTGGTCCGAGGTGAACGAGCAGCAACGGAAGAGCCGCAAAGCCGACGATTATCGCCTTGAGTCGCTGTCGGATGTTCGAGATGTCATCGATGAGGCCGACCATCGCCGCCATGAAAAACACGCTGATCGCCGCGAGGAATGGATCCTCACCAACGTTGCCGAGCAATTTCTGAACCCCGACCACGAAGCTCACAGAGACCGAGAACGCGAAGAGGGCGGCGATCCCGCCCAACTCAGGAACCGATTGTTTCGATTGTTTGTTGACATCTCGTCCGACCATTCCGCCCGCCTTCATCTTCCGCATCAAGGGCGGCATCGTCAGAAAGACAAGTAGCAGCGAAAGGCCCAGGGCGACGACTGCACCGAGGCCATCTCCGAAGTCCAGGCTGACTGGGACAAGCGTCTGGTTTGCACTACCCAGGCTAGTCGCTGGCCATTGCACGCCGCGTTACCCTGTAATTTCCATATTTCAACTCTGTTTCGTCGTTCTCGCAGCCGATACTGGAGCTCCCGCGGAGGTATTCATAGTCCGAGCGTCATCCACGCCCGACCGCAATGGCCGTTCGAATCCACCCATCCGCGGAAGTATCCCGGGAAGCGACGATTGGGGAGGGCACGTCTGTCTGGCACTGGGCACAGATTCGAGAGGGGGCACGCATCGGGCAAAATTGCAATGTTGGAAAAGATGTTTACATCGATGCAAGTGTGCTCGTCGGAGACCAATGCAAGATTCAGAACTTCGCCACGCTCTACAAAGGGTTGCGCGTCGGCGATCGAGTTTTCATTGGTCCTCACGCTTGTTTTACGAATGACGCTCACCCGCGAGCCGTGAACCCGGACTGGGAAGTAGTGCCCACAACCGTCGAGGATGGAGCTTCCATTGGAGCGAATGCCACCATTCTCTGTGGCCTCACGATCGGACGGAACGCGATGGTTGCCGCGGGAGCCGTGGTGACGAAAGATGTCCCGGCCCACGGTTTGGTCGCGGGAGTCCCGGCGAGACTCATCGGGTGGGTGTGCGATTGCGGTCGACCGCTGGACCGCAACATGAGATGCGCCCACGACGGCAAGCAATTCCCCGAGCTGAAGCCGAAGGCCCGGGCCAAGCGTTCGCGGCGGCGCAAGTGACCAGCGAACCTTCATACTCCGGGGCCGGTTCCGCGCTTCGATGATCCCAATCCCGATCGCCCGCCCGATCCTCGGCGAAGAGGAACTCGCAGGGGTGCGGGAGGTCTTGGCGTCCGGGATGCTTGCGCACGGCTCGAAGGTCAACGCGTTCGAGAAGGCGTTTGCCAAGGACCTCGGCCGGAAGCACGCCATCGCCGTTACGAACGGGACCGCGGCGCTCCACGTCGCGCTCCTCGCCCACGGCATCGGACCCGGCCAGGAGGTCGTCATCCCGCCCCTCACGTTCTTCGCGACCGCATCGACGGTCCTCCTGTGCGGCGCGAAACCCGTCTTCGTCGACATCGATCGGTCGTCGTACAACATGGACCCGGCGAAGGTCGCGTCCGCGATCACGCGCAAGACCGCGGCCATCATGCCCGTCCACCTGTACGGCCAGACGGCCGAGATGGACCCGATTCTCGCCGTGGCTCGTGACCGCGGCATCCCCGTCATCGAGGACGCCGCCCAGGCCGCCGGCGCGGAGTACCACGGCAAGAAGGCCGGCAACCTCGGCGACACCGCGTGCTTCTCGTTCTACGCCACGAAGAATATGACGACCGGCGAAGGCGGCATGATCGTCACCGACGACGACCGGGTCGCGGAGAAGGCGCGGCTCCTCCGGCACCACGGCCAGCCCGCGAAGTACGAGCACGTCCTCGTCGGCTTCAACTACCGGATGACGGAGATCGCGGCGGCGATCGGCCTCGCGCAGCTCGCCAAGCTCGATGGCTGGGTGA
>Ga0209761_1000659_pt1 | contig 21627 bp, 21 predicted proteins | sample GraSoi013_1_40cm_4_FD_185818 | JGI IMG/M metagenome (GOLD analysis project Ga0209761, IMG submission 185818) | Grasslands soil microbial communities from the Angelo Coastal Reserve, California, USA - Sample 09_25_2013_1_40cm (SPAdes) (version 2) | ecosystem: Environmental > Terrestrial > Soil >...
GCATGGCTCCCAGTTTCCTGGTGGCAGATTCAGTGCGGAGCTTTTTTTTGACGAAGCCGGGATGCTTTGGCCGCCGGATCTGATCCCCGGCCTACGAATTCACGAGCTTCGAGGAGTCTTCCGGGAAGGAAAAAGAATGGAGGTAATTTTCGATATGAACAAACGGGTCAGATTCGGCCGTGAAACTTTGGCTGTCCGACAACGCCGAGTCGCCGCAGTAGGAGAGGATGAGGGCGAAGAAAATTGTTCGTTGCACGCTTGACTCGGAACGCGAAGTAGGACGGGACGTCTCCATTGGTCAGGCCTATGCCTCTTGCGATTTTTCATATTAAGACTTGTGGTGCACCAATGCCTCACGAGAGGCTACGGATAGAAGTAGTTAGCCGTTGATACCTACGGCGATCAGGGACACAGCGCCATCTTGATTGTTCAACGCTTTTGATCGCCCTTCGACGAACCGATTGTTCTGCGACAGCTTCGAGATCAGTGATTCTGCTTTGGTGAACCAGTGTTGGGGCCGAAGAATGAGGACATGAGAGGCTGAAGCACGGAGAAGGCGATTAACGATTCATTTCCCTTCTTAGAACGACCAGTCTCAGCTTAACGTAATAAGCAACCCGAGCATGTTCGATTGTCTCGTGCCCTCCCGTCTCATTGCGCTTGAAGGCATTGACCAAGCAGGGAAGAAGACTCAGACGAGACTCTTGTCGGCAAGCTTGCGCCGTGAAGGGTTCAAGGTCGGCACTCTAAGCTTTCCAATCTACTCTACAAGTTCAGGGCGACTTATCCGATCCTTCCTCGCCGGGAGAGCCAAAACTTCACCGCACGCATTGCACTTACTTTATTCCCTTAACCGTTGGGAAAACATGGAAACGATCACTGGCGCTCTAAAGAAAAATGATCTTGTTATCTGTAACAGATACACTCCTTCCAACTTGGCTTACGGCGAGGCAAGGGGCTTGAGTGTTCAATGGCTCGCAGGCCTCGACGCGGGTCTGCCAGAGGCTCGTGCCGTCTTTGTCCTGGATGTTCCCATTCCGAAGTCGTTCTCAAGAAAGACCCGTCGACGGGATGTCAACGAGCGAGACCGAGCGTTCCTAGAGAAAGTGCGGAGAAACTATCGTTCGCTAGCCCACAGATTTGGATGGCATATTGTAGATGGCACGAGGCCAGCTGTCGAGGTTCACGAGCGAATACTTCTAGGGCTGAGAAGCGCGTTTCTCTAGAGAGCGCTAGTCACTTGGTCTTCTTGTGAATTGTCCGAACTTTGTAATCTCGCTAGCCATTTCAGTAAGTCGCTTGTTGGCCTTGAAATGGACCGTGTCCGCTTCATAATCTCCATCGCTTTTCGACGCTCCTGCCTTTACGCCTGTTAGAATCTCGATACCCTCGTCTATCGTGCTTACTGGATAGATGTGGAACCGTCTCTGCTTGACAGCTTCCACTACTTCCTCGCTGAGCATTAGATGTTGTACGTTGCTCTTTGGAATTAGGACTCCCTCGTCACCCTTCAAGCCTTTTGCCTTGCACGTATGGTAGAATCCTTCGATCTTCTCGTTCACTCCTCCAATTGCTTGAACCTCGCCCTTCTGGTTCACAGATCCGGTAACAGCGAGGTTCTGCTTGATGGGAAGGTCGGAGAGGGCTGAGAGGATCGCGTAGAGTTCGGTGCTGGACGCGCTGTCACCGTCGACTCCACCGTAGCTTTGTTCGAAGACTAGCCTGCAAGCCACGCTCAGTGGCTTGTCGCGTGCGTACTTGTTTTCCAGATAGCCTGATATTATCAGGACCCCCTTCGTGTGTAGTTGTCCGCCCAGCCTGGCTTGGCGTTCGATGTCGATGACTCCTTCTCTTCCAAGTCCAACGCTAACGGTGATCCTTGATGGTTGGCCAAAGTCGAAGTCGCCCAAGCTGATTACAGATAACCCGTTTACCTGACCCGTTTTTGTCCCAGAGGTGTCGATGAGTATGATGCCTCTCTCGATCATTTCCTTGGTCTTTTCATCTAGAAGATTGGAGCGGTAGATCTTTTCCTTAAGTGCCTTTAGAATGTGGGTGTCCTTGATGTATTTTGAGTCGTCTTGGGATGCGTAGTGGTTGGCTTCTCTGACTAGATCGGCGATTTCAGGGAATTTTGTGGAGAGCTTGGTCTGGTCCTCCGCAAGTCTCGAGCCATACTCCACAACCTTTGCTATGGCGGCCGCTTCAAGATGGCTAAGATTCTCCTTCTCACATAAAGTATGGACAAACCTTCCGTAGGTTTTCATGTTCTCGTCATTTCTCTCGATTGTGTCATCGAATTGGGCTTTGACCTTGAAGAGTAGGCCAAAATCAGGGTCGGCGACGTAGAGCGCTTGGTAGATCTGATTGTCGCCCGCCAACACAATTTTCACGTCCAATGGTATCGGTTGTGGAGTGAGACTCTTCGTGCTTGCAACTCCTAGCCTTTGGCCTGTTTCCTCTATGGCAATGTTTCCGTTCTGAAGCGCTCTCTTGAGACCCTCGTACGATAACTGGCTAGTCAGGAGCTCCCGGGCCCCGAGTATGAGAAATCCACCGTTAGCCTTGTGGATTGATCCTCCTTTGATAAGGGTGAAATCCGTTGAGAGAGTTCCGAACTTGGCCTCGCTCTCGATTCTTCCAAGGAGATTCGTCACTGTCGGGTTGTCCTCGGCGATCACCGGTGCACCTTTCAAGTCGGAGTTGTCAACGACGAGGTTGACCTGATATCTTCTGAACAGAAGGTCAGGCAAGTCTCTCTCTGTGAGACTTGGTGGTGTGTCAGAATCCTTCTTTTGCTGTTCCGCTCCACTCAGCGCGAACAATTCGGTGTTTTCTAGAATGTCATCTCTCATGTCGTTGAGGTACTGTATCACTTCTGGTTGATCCTGATAACGAGAGGTCAGCTTGCTGATCAAGCCGCCCATGGCATAGTGTACCGTGTCGTCTCTGAGTTTTTTCAGCTCATCTAGAGTATTGGCTTCGAGTTCGTTTACTTGCTTCCCTGCTTTGTCTAGCGCGGTTCTAACGGTCTCTCTGCTTTGTTCGAATTTTTTCTTCGTGCTCGCGGGTAGGGCGTCATATTCCTCTTGGCTGATCGCCTTTCCCGCCCGGATGGGAACTATTCCAATGCCTAGCTGATTCATCCGGACAGCATAACTCGACTCTTTGGCTACATCGTTGAGCTCGTTGAGAATTTTATCTCTCTCTTCCACGGATCTCTTTGTTATGCTGTTTGTTCGGGCTGCAAACTCTTCGCTCTGAAGAGCTGCCGGAACGGCTCTCTTGACTTGGTCTATGAGATTCTTCAGATCTTTCTGGAAGATCTTCGCCTTGCCCGCGGGGAGCTTGAGTGCCTTCGGCTCGTAAGGATTTTGGAAATTGTTCACATAGCACCAGTCGGGAGGAGTAGGTTTGGTCTTGGCGATTTTTTCCAAGTAACTTCTAGTCGCAGGCCTCTTCCCAGTGACCGGGGGCCCGGCCGCGAAGATGTTGAATCCCTTTGCTTTCATCTCCACCCCGAATACGAGGGCTTTGAGCGCACGATCTTGTCCGACCACTCCTTCGAGAGGTGAGAGTTCTTGGCTGGTCTTGCATTCGACCTTTCCAGGCGGGCATTCAAACCGCAATTTCTCTGGAGGAAGCTCACTAATTGCCAATTGGGGTTTCCAATGGTTCATTGACAAGGAGCAGTATCTAAAGAAAACCCGTCACAAATCGGATTTTCCTAATCACTTTCATCGATGAGTCTTATACTGCCTTGTCGACACCTCATTCTGAAAACAGCTTGAGTGACATTTTGGACAGGCCTCCGCCACCTTTCGATTCACGTATCCGATATGGCTCGGGTCCCCAGCACTTTGCTGAATTGCGCATGCCTCAAGGTCAAGGCCCCTTCCCGTTCTTGTTCGTGATCCATGGTGGTTTCTGGCAATCAGCATATGACTTATCGCATATTGGCCATCTATGTGCCGCCTTCACCCACGTAGGAATCATAACATGCAATATTGAATATCGACGGCTTGGAAACACTGGTGGCGGCTGGCCTGGAACCTTTCAAGACCTCGGCCTCGCGACCGATTATGTCTTAGAAACACTTTCTTCAGACCCGCGCGTCGATTCCGCCAAGAGGGCCGTCATAGGGCACTCGGCCGGAGGACACCTTGCGCTATGGCTGGTAAGCAGACACCGAATTCCGAAAGACTCGCCACTACACAGCGCTGAGAAGTATCGTCTCGCCAGCGCGGTCTCCCTCGCAGGTGTGTGTGATCTACGCACCGCCTGGAGACAACGTCTAGGTAACGGCGTCGTTGCGAGGCTGATGGGGGGAGCACCGGATCAATATCCAGACCGATTCGACGCCGGGAGCCCGATCGAACTCCTTCCTAGTGGATCGAAACAAGTCCTGATCCATGGAACAGCTGACAACATCGTCCCGATCTCTCAATCCGAAAGGTTTGTGGAGAGAGCTGAACAGCTGGGTGAACAGCCCACTCTTGTCAAACTAGAAGGCGTTGGCCATTTCGAACCAATCGATCCAGAATCAGATACGTGGTCCACAGTTGTCCATGCTGTTCTTCCAGTACTGGGTATATGATGCGGAACCAGATGGTCTAGAAGAGAGGTTAGATTTTGATGCACTCAGTTATTTTACATACGTTTCGACTTCAATCTTGGATGGCTCGTAGTCGGTGAGTTTTCCTTCCAGGAAGTCTTCGTAGGCCTTGAGGTCGAGTAGACCATGGCCGCTGTTGTTGAATGCGAGTACTTTCTCCTCACCGGTCTTCTTGCATTGAATCGCTTGGTCTATGATGTATTTGATGCAGTGAGCTGTTTCGGGGGCTGGTATGACTCCTTCTGTCTGGGCGAAGGTTCTTGCGGCTTGGAATACTTCGTTCTGGTGGTAGGCCACTGAGCGCACGTGGCCTTTGTTGATGAGGTACGATAACGATGGCGCTTTTCCGTGGTACCTTAGGCCTCCTGAATGGATGGGAGGTGACTGGTACTTGTGGCCGACAGTGTACATCTTTAGGAGCGGTGTCATTTCAGCGGTGTCTCCAAAATCATATGTGAATGTTCCTCGTGTTGTAGAGGGGACAGCTTTTGGTTCGCACGCCACGAAGTCTGCATCTAGTTTCCCTTGGAGCTTGTCTCCGAGAAATGGGTAGGCAAAGCCCGCGAAGTTAGATCCTCCGCCGATGCATCCTGCTATTACGTCTGGTTGTATGTCGATAGACTCGAACTGTTTCTTCGCTTCAAGGCCAATGATTGATTGATGGGTCAGGACGTGGTTCATGACCGAGCCAAGGCAGTATCTCGTGTTGTCGTGAGTAACGGTGTCTTCGAGCGCTTCGCTTATTGCGATGCCGAGAGTTCCTGGATGGTTCTTGTCTTGGGCTAGCAAGGATCTTCCAAAATTCGTGTCCTCGCTGGGTGAGGGCCGAACCTCCGCTCCATACGTCTCCATCATAACGCGCCTCCCGGGCTTCTGTTGGTAGCTGACCCGGACCATGTACACTTTGCACTTCAATCCAAACATCTCAGAGCCTAGCGCTAGCGCGGATCCCCATTGGCCTGCGCCGCTTTCTGTAGCTAGTCTCTCGGTTCCCTGTTTCTTGTTGTAGTAGGCTTGGGCTATGGCTGTGTTGGGTTTGTGGCTGCCGGTAGGGCAGAGGTATTCTGCCTTGTAGAATATCTTGGCGGGAGTCTTGAGAAATCTCTCCAACCGGGTCGCTCGTACTAGAGGAGTCGGACGGCCAATCTCAAGATAGGCCTGGAGGACCTCGTCTGGTATGGTGATGTAGCGTTCTGAGCTGATCTCTTGACGGATTAGCTCCTTGGCGAAGATCCTTTCGAGGCTGGCGGGATTGACTGGTTGCTTGGTCTTCGGGTCGAGGGGTGGAGGAAGAGGTTCTCTAAGGTCAGCCTGTATATTGTAGTATCGTGTTGGAATCTCATCTTCCTCTAGGTTGACTCGGTTCTGGGGAAGCATCGTCCTTTCGGTTTCAAGCATGACAGTTATTGTGATTTTACGTAAAATTTTAAGCTTGCTTGTACAGTTTAGTACATGCACCTATGTGGAACAAAATCCAACAACTACTGGGACCTCGTCATCCCGAACGACTCAAAGTCGCCCGGCTATGCATAGAGAACGGTTTGGCCATACGCGATGACGGAATCTACCTTAACCAAATAGAGATACCGATCGCGAGAGTTGCCAGAGCAGCGGGAGTGGACAGAAGGACTGTTGTGGAGACCGTGAGGATGATACGGAGTGATAGGGGTCTGCAGGCTATCTTTGGACAGTTGCAGTCAGCTGGGCTCTCCCTCAAAGGGATCGCGAAGCAGTTAGGGCTGGGCGTCGTGGAGATTACCGCCAGCGATCCGAAAAATGTCGGCATACTCGCCGGTGCGTCCAAGCTCCTAGCTGACGCTGGCATTAGCGTACGTCAAGCCATTGTTGACGATCCCGAACTGTCCCCAGACCCAAAGCTTACCCTCATTGGGGACACGAGTGTGCCGGGCAACTTAATCCCCGAGATGCTGAGGATCAAAGGAGTGGCTAGAGTCTCAGTATATTGATTCCCGAGGATCCCTCAACGTAGCGATCAGGGACAGGATGAGCGGTCTTGACAGACAAGCATGGCAAAAACAAGAGTTAGCTGGAAGCTCCTCGAGGTTCTCGGTGCCGTTCTAACCCTCTTCGCAACCTTGGCAATTCTCTCCGTTTGCCCGTATTTCCTTCTGTTCGCCTATGGCCCGTGCGACCTGTCATCGTCTGAAGGCCAGACAGGGTTTGTAGTGGCCACTGCAGGAGCCGTTCTGGTGTTAGCGGGCGAGATTGGTCGTCGTAAGAAGCCATCTCCGAAACCTCCGATACTGGAAGCTGCCTAGTTACAAACCGGACCTGTCCTAACGGTAAGAACAAGGGGGGAGAACTGCGTGGAGTTTCGCGACGGGTGGGACATGCCTGCTATCACCGACTACGAACCACTTTTCGCAAGCCCTTGGAGAACGCGGTCTTCTTCGCACGTTCTCTTTAACTAATCTTTTCAGATTATACAGATCGGGGCAGCATGATGTTTCCGGACAAGAACAGAATGGTCCGCCAGGCAAACATTCTCCTCGTCATGCTAGGGATCAGCCCAGCCGTGTACATCGTGATCGCAACCATAGTTGTATTCGGGAGACCCGGTCTTGCCCGTAACCCAGAAATTATTCTCCCAGTGCTTTTGGGGCTGATAGCCGTCTCCGTGGTGAACATTGGCGTCCTCGCTTTTACCCAAACCAACCAAAGATTCCTTGAGAAGATGGTCAAGAGCAACCCTCTTGGAGGGACATACCTCGTTCTCTCAACAGGCGCAATACTATCTGAGGCGCTGGCAGTGTACGGCTTGGTCGTGACTCTTCTCTCAGGCTCGATAATTTATGCAGTAGGGTTCTCCCTAGCGACCTGGGCATGTCTCATCTGGGTAAGAGGTAAATTCAAGCAGAATCTGGGAAAGCTTCCCAACTCCTAGGGCTTTCAGGGATTGCCCCCGTTGCCCGTTCGTGTCTTTGTACTTCTTGAGAATCCAATACGGCGGAGATGTTAACCAGAATTGGAATCCGTAGGTTACAGCACGTCAGGTTTGTTTCATGGTGCCGAGGGCAGAACTAAGACTCTAGGTTCATCTCTCTGGCTTGAGGAGGGTATGCTGCCTCCCACATTCCCCTTGATGCACGTAAGTGGCTAGGCCGGGCTTCGACCGAACGTTTTCCTCAGAAATCTGAAGTACAGGATTGTCCCTTCAACGATTCCAAGTGCTAACAGCACGACTATACCTAGAGCGATAGGTACGGGTATCTCGATGTTGAATCCATCCGCGGCTAGCACGGAGAGGAGGATGTAGAATGTCACAACGGGAACCATTGTCAGGTAGAGTAGACGTTTCAGTGTCAACCAGTTTGTGGCTCGTCTCTGGGATGGCACGGTGGGTGAGACTCGCCTTTGGGGCGGAGATTCTCGGAGGTTTGATATTCGGTCTGATATACCTGGCCTAAAATTGAATCTTGAATCGCTGTTCTTCGCTCTTTCCACGTCCCTCAAGTGGAAGCTGTCAATCTTTGAGAGAACCTCCACGAAACGCTCCTTCCCAACGATGGACGAGGCCTTTAGGTCCGCTTCAAGAATTACTCGAGAAAAATACGGGCGTTGACCAAAGCGCGCATAGACAAATCCAAGCAGGGCAACAACGAACAGGAGACCGAGGACAAGAAAAGAGTACTTCCCTCCTCTTCCGGTAAAGATCCCTTCTAGACCATTTCCGGAGACAAAGGAGATGATAGCTAGGATTATTGTAAACGAGCCAACTGCAAGTCCTCCCGTCGCACCGATTCTCTTGAATCCTTGCAGAAATTCTTGTCGGATTTCTCCAGGCTGAGTCAGGATCATAGAAGATGCGATTATCGGCCTCCACTCTTCAGGACTAAGCCTGCCCTTTAGCGAGGATGGAAGGACTATGCGGTCAAGCTTGACAGAACAAAAGTCACTCCACACCCGGCGACTTGTCCTCTTCCAAACGATGTATGTGGGACATGATCCCTGGCTTTTCTCCTGTTTTAATAGGTCACGAGCATACTCAAGAATTCTCTCTTCTTCGGAATTAGGCATCAACCAGTTCGATCAACCTCATCGCCGCGCTGGGGAAATCCCCGTATGCCCAGGTTTCAACAAGTGAATATCAGTGGAGGGCAGAACTAAAACTCTCGGTTCATATCTTCTCCCGTGTAGAGCCACGGAAAAACAGTCAGGCTACATAATTCGAAGTTTCCTATGAGCAAGTTCAGTCACCCGCTACCCACAGGTCTGGCAACCTAGGCACAACATTATTATTTCCCCTGTCTCTCCATTAACCTCATGTATGTTAGGGTCAAGAGAGTCGGATCGAGACGGTATGCCTACCTAGTGAAGGGCGTACGAGAAAAAGAACGCGTAAGACAGAAGACTCTCTGCTATCTCGGCCCAGTTGCAAAACTTGGCTTCGGCATCCCTGATGACATCAGGAGAAGAGTAGAGCAACGGTTCCAGGTAAACTGGGACGAGATCGAAAATGGGATTCGTCAGATTCCATTAACTCTAGAAGAAATCTCCCAGCTAAGACGCGAGAATTTTACTCCTACAGCCAGAACCCGTAGCGGCCCTCGACGCTCCAGAGCCAAGGGTGAACTCTCTGCACTATCGGAACTCGCCGCGATAGGTTTCAGGGAAAGATTCGAAAAAATTGGGGATAGAGAGTATCGTATGCGATGAGTTCTAGGAAGGCTCTTAGAAAAACTGTCTCCGACTACACTCGTTTTCGAAACGCACAGTCAGTAGTTCCGAGGCTCAGAAAAGAGCCTGACGAGTTAGCGAGAAAAATGCTTCTCATCGGATACCTAACTGAGAGGCTGGAAAAGAAGAAACCGGAGTCGGTATACGTCGTTGGTGGCCAGGCTGTAGAAACGTATACTGCCGGCCAGTTCAGGACAGGCGATATTGACATCGTGACTCCAGACTCGAAAGGGGCTGGGGAGATTTTGAAACGGATAGGATTTGAGAGAGAAGGAATGATCTGGCTCAACAAAACTCTTGGGTTGGCGATCCACATTGTTGGCTTATTCGCCAAAAACTCTGAGAAGGCACGCATCATCCACGCTGGCCCTTATCTGGTAAGGATTGTGGGAGTTGAGGATTTGATAATAGATAGACTTGCCGCGGCAAAATTCTGGAATAGCCAAGTTGACTTGGAACAAGCTATGGCTCTGTGGAGGGGATTTAGGAAGCAGATTGATCTTCAATATCTCAGAAAGAGGGCAAGAGACGAGAAGGTTGAAGATGTTCTGCCCTGAGTTAGAGAGCTTTCTTCTAGTTTCTATTATAGTGCCGAGGGCAGAACTATGACTCTGGGTTCATATCTCTCACTTGGAGTAAAGGAATTTGTTCGAGACAGCCTCCTTAGACCTTGATTCCTTCGGGATAGCCTAGTCTACATACTATCTAGGCGGTTTGGTTAGGCTCCTCAAGACAAGAGAACCTAAGCCCAAGCTCGAAGTCATATTTGCGAGGCACCGAACTGATTCCCTTCGAGATGGATCTCGTTCGAGGAGAAGGACAACAAGTGGTCGTCCCCCGTCCAAGCTCCAAGACGTCGGAACTACTGGTTCATGGATGACTCTAAGATTCGACGCCGAGGTGGATTGGGGATCCGACTGATCTGACCCTGTCTATCATCTTATCTGGGAAAAAAGTCGCCAACGCACAAATGCAAATTTCTTTACTCGAACTCAGGCCATAAATTCAGACAACTAGGTCCGACTTTTCTATAGCGATTCCCCGGAGTCTAACCATTTCAAGCATTTCATCAATGAGTTTCGACGTGGCCGCTACGATTTCTTCTTGACTTGCGGGAGCGTCAGAGTGAGCCAAGTCGAACAGACGGCGGAGGTCAGCCGGCTGCGATGGCATTTCTGAGATACTCTTCCAAAAGTCGCCTGCGGGATAGGGTCTGTGATTCAGGAGGAGCAAAAGGTTGAGGCTGCTGCTTGCGAGTTCGGAACAGTCTGCCTTGATATCGCTGGCATCGCCCTTTCTCAAGTCATCCCTTAGGATGCCCAGGTGCCGCACCATGTCCAACGCTGCAGTTCGAATTGCTTCCGTCGCATCCGCTTTGTCGGACTCTACTAGTGCAGACCGGACGTGACGCGTCCAACCGTCTTGTTCATAGAGTACTCGCAGATTCGAATACCGAGATCTATAGTAGGGCCAACTTTCGTCGATTTCCCGGGCCCGAGCGATAAAAGCAGCCTCAGGCCAATAGGAGATGGCTAGTTCGATGCCTTCATAGACGTACTTCTTCTCTGGGATGGACGCTTGACCAGACTTGACAACAGCCACGAGATCTAGGTAGGAAACCGATTCTTCTGTATCATCCGCGCTTGGTCCCCACATGCATACTGCGAGAATTTTCTTGCCATGCTTTCCAAGAATCATGTCAGAGGCCTTCTTGCCGATGGCTAACCTCTTCTCAAAAATGACCTTTTCATTTTCAAGTCTAATGGTCGGAGGCAATGAAACTCGTTGAGGCCCAGTCGACGAGGCGACTCTGTTTCCTCCTACTCTGTCTGCGACTCGTATCAAAGCGCCTCCAAGAAAAACGACCAAACCCGCAAGCACGAATTGCCTAAGAATCATTGTCCACGATCCCGCGATTAAGAGAACAAGCGATGCCGCCTTAATCCGTCTGCGCAGAGACCACTCTCGCCGCCTCAGATATACAGGGTAAAGCATTCTCTTGGAAACGATCGCGACAATCCCCAGACTGAACAAGGCTATTAGAATCACGACAGCACTTACCAACGAGACCAGAGGGGAAAACTCGACGGGGTGATGGAGAACCTCCGCGGCCACGTTCTCAACGTCGATGGGTCCTGCGTACAGCCCTATGATGGAGATCACCGCAACACCAGAAACACGGTCAAGTTTCCTCAAGGAGGGGGCATTCCTCGCTCCTTCAGACAGCCGTCCTATCTCCGGAAAGATACACCAACATCCACCCCACCCCGCACCGATGAGGATCGGGACTTGATAGATCAATCTGTCCCAGACGTTGCCTGGATGCAAAGTCAAGAAGAGCACTTCAGTCAGAATGATTCCTATGAAAAAAGCTGAAACGCCCAGATAGAAAGTGTCTAAACGTTTTACGATGGGCGGGCCCCCAGTGAAAATTCGTGTTGCGCTAGCATCATTGGAGAATCACCATTTCTTCCAAGACCGGTCGATAAACAGGTTGCTAGCTCAACCTTGCAACGGAATACTAGGTGTTCACGGGACTGAGTGGACGGACTCCTCGCGTCTTGGTCTTTTTATGCGCAATTCTCAGCCCAGCGATTCCGACAAATCCCATCAGGAGCAATACTGCTGTTATGGAATCCGCTTGAGACCCTGTCGCAGTGAAACTCAATGGCAAGACAATGCCAGTTAATCCAAGAAGCCGCGCTACCCACAAGTAGAGAACAAAGACCAAGTAGCTCAGGACAGCTAGTCTAAGGGTTCGAGTCTGCATCTCAGCGTAGAAAACTCGAAGAGCCGAGAAAAAAGGGTTGCTGAAGATCATCGCAGACTTACAGTGGAAGCGGATAGCCCTTCCGGCTATGTTCTCATATTATGAACCGGAGCTGTTCGCTTATGCTAAAGTGGTCGCTGAGTCCGGCCGATGCTTTCAGCGCCGTCCGCATAAACGTCTTGTTCCTTCCGGTTCTTCGAATAATCCGTTTTCCCAGCCAGTAATTGAAACGGTTCTCTGTTGTGGTCAGTCGAGCGGTCCTATCTGATTGTTGTTGGACAAACATAGTCTGCTTTCGTCTCGCATTCTCGTAAGCCTTCAGTCTAAAGACACTGAAGTCGCCGGACTGGAAACATTGATCAATTGTGTTCGCGAGAACCGATGCATCTTGCAGCGTCATGTTGGCACCCTGAGCCCATGACGGGTCGACGGCATGAACAGCGTCGCCAAGCAGTGCAGCACGATCTGTAACCCAATGACGAACGCTAACACGTTTAGGCGCAACATACACTATGTCGTCCCATGATGTTAGACTACCAAGCGGGTCAGAAATTTCAGGCATGATATTTGCGAGTTCAGTCTTGAAAGAGTTTAATCCTTTGGCCCTCAAGTCGTTGATCCTCCCAGATGGAAGATAGTAGAAAATGTAGGTCCCTTGGGGTACGGGAAAGAATCCAAACATTTTTCCGAGAGCAAAATATTGCCGTGCTTTTTCTTGTAGCACATCTAACGGACCGGCCAGCATGAAAAGGAAGTGATCTGGACATTCTCTGATCTTCGCCGGCAAATGCAATCCATTTCTGACCCTTGAGTTTTCCCCGTCCGCACCAACGATGATACTCGCAGAGAATTCAAGAGACGATGCGTTGCATTGAGCCCTCAATTTTACGCCATCGTGATGCAACACGACTTCTTTGAAGGAAGTTGATTCCTGGATTTCTCCGCCTCTACGGGAAAACTCGTTTCGGAGAACTCGCTCCAACTCGCTCGGCACAAGGGTTAGAAGATAATTGTAGGGATTATCCAAGATCGAATAGTCAAGGTCTGCCAGCAGAGTTCCGTCGCTTTCGTACCATGCTACGTGACTTGTCTTACCACCAATTGGGGTGACCCTGTCAAGAAGATCTAGTTTCTGTAAGGCTTCTAGTCCATTGGCTTGAAGCGAAAGCCCTCTCTTAGACGGGACAATTCCTGGTCTTGCCTCAATAATTAGGACATGATGCTCCTCCGCGAGAGCGCAGCCAAGGGCCAGGCCCCCAACTCCGCCGCCTACGATCGCAATATCATAGGACCCTGTGATTGTCATCGCCTTGCTGCATCCCGTGTCTGCTCTGATCGTCCTAGCAGTTGGTAGGGCGCCGCTATTTTACAGCTGAATTTCTTGCTCACTTTGCGAAATAACGTAGCCGAGTCGCCATTATCCCTATCCATTGAAACGGTGCAGCGAGAAAGAATCGTTGCAACAATCCCACGTAATGAAATGAGGCTAGGACAGCAACAGAAAATGCAATGAAGAGCCCAATACTCGCCACTCCGGTCACCAGGGAATACGAACGATAAGGTGTCCAATATTGATCCTGGTTCAGACCGATTCCAATGAAGACTGGGAAGAGGGCCATCGCGCAAAGAAGACTACTGCGATTCCCGTGTGAATTAGCTGTGAAGGAGACCCCGTAAGAGGACATCCGGGGTCGCATGGAAATATTCCGGTCGCTACTTCTCCTACGCCAGCAATTGCAAGGAAGATCAAACCGGCTTGCGACCATTTTCCAGCACCGATACTTTTCAGAAGACCGAAGCAGAATATCAAGATCAGCAGGCCCGTTACGACAAAATTTGCATTCATGACGAGAGAATTCGGACCGGTGCCTAGCTCGCTCCCCTTCTGCGTCAACTGGTCGTAACCCGGTCTAAGAACACTTGCGAGTGCCCACAGACCAACCATGACGGGTGGGGCAGCCATTCCACAGATCGCTGGAACTGTAAGTTCTCTCTTCAACCTTGGAATCAGTTGGTTAGGCTCGTGAGGTTTTTCTTTGGTGCCCGAGGGCAGAACTATGACTCTGGGTTCATATCTCTCACTTGGAGTAAAGGAATTTGTTCGACCCCCTTACCACGGCGGATAAAGACCATGAATTCCAGAGTCCAGCGCCGCTAGGACAAAGGCACGGCTAGCTTTTCTTCATCTCTCGGCGTCAAGTATTGCTGCGTGGGCGCTTTTGCGGCGACTTGACGCACGCGGCCATCAAGCAAGTGGCTGCAAGCGAGTAAATCCAGAGCTGGAAGTTCTTAAACGGTTTCTTCGAGTCATTACTTAGGCTGCCTTTCACCTCGATCGACGAGCAGGACATGAAAGAACGAGTGAGCGGGTAGGAGAACGCACAAAACAGAAATTGACAGAAATTGGCTGCCTATCGCTACTCTCGGGATGTATTGGCTGCTGTCAATCTCAGTATGTTACGAAGGCTCCAGATTCCTAATTCTCTTTTTTCCACTAGGACGATTTGACTGTCCCATTGAAGCGACTAGGAAGTTCTTTCTGCTCTGATTAAACCAATCCTTTTATAAATGAATTCATTTAGAATTATCTTGTGTTCATCGGCAAGCCAGTACCTGCCGCCGTTCTTATTGATAGAGACGAAATTGTTAACAAGCTTGTCAAAGATATTTCCAATAGCCGAATCCATCCATCTTTCGCCTTATTGGGCTACAGACGCATTGGAAAGACATCGATACTACTCAAAGTGAAGGAGGAATTGGAAAGGAGAGAGCTTGTCGTGGTATACTTTGACGTTAAGGAAAGAGCCACTGACCCGGAAGGATTTCTGCGAGACTTGGAAGAAGAGTTGCTTTCGGCATACAGTAATCATCTGGGCGGATTTCAGAAGGTCGCGCTAAAGGCCTCGGGCCTACCAAGGACAATCGCTCAGAAAGTTATCGACCTGGTATCATCAGTTGAGTCCTTTGGAGTAGAACTATCCCCAGACGGGACAATAATGCCAAAGATCAAGCTTGGAGACAAGAGTGAGGAAGACTTTGCAAAACTATTCAGGTCAGTTTTCAAGACGGCAGACGTAATTGCAGAGCGGGCCAAGAAAAGAGTGGTGCTAATTTTTGACGAGTTTCAAGACATTTTGAGGTTGAAGGAGTACAAGGGACTGAAGAACGTATTAGATCTTTACAGGGGAGCATTGCAGAAAAGAGGAAACGTCTGTCATATCATAAGCGGGTCTAGAGTCCACATGCTAAGAAGTATCTTCGAAGAACCTGGTTCCCCACTCTTTCAGCACTTTACTTCGGAAACAATCGGCGACCTAGATGAGTCATACGCCACCAAGCTATTCAGTAGCGTCGTCGAGAACCGGGAGATAGGTGTCGGGAAGGAAGAATTAAGGAAATCTGGGAAAAAAATCTTCTCCCTCGTAGGTGGGCATCCCTACTACATTATCCTCCTTGGGGAGGCATGGGATGGGAAGAGTAGCCTTGAAAATACGTTTGAACGTCTAATCGCCGCTCCCACAGGTTCGTTGTACATCTACGCAAATTATGTTATTGCGGAAGACCTTGGAAAGGCAACCGGAGGACCGATGCTGAACAAGATTGTAAGGGTAATTGCTCAAGAAGGCAAACCGATGGAGTCCTCAGAAATCGCGAGAAAGGTGGGCAAACCGCAAAACTACATTCAGTCTTACCTTAGGCACCTGTCAGATTACGATGTTATTACAAGAGTGGATAGAGGGGTGTACAGGCTAGTGGACAATGTGGTTTCTCAGTGTATTGCAAAGAACTCACTCTAGGAAGGAGCCCAACTAATTTACATGATTTATAAATCAACTGATTTAGTTTAGCATGCCCAAGGGCCGCATAGGAACCCCAGTTGGGCAGATTGCGTCATCCCTTCTCGGAAGCGTTCACAATCGGCTCCCCCCGGCAACACTTTCATTATCACCAGATCAACATTGCTCAACATTAAATGCTAAATCGATGATTTCTTGCTCTTTGGGTTGAGGCGATTTTTATTACGACCAAGGTGGGATCCAGCGTATTCATTGATGCCCCTGTGGAAAAGGTGTTCAGCCGTATTACTCAGCATGACAGTTGCAATGATTGGCTCGAATTCGTTTCTAGCGCGAGATACACTTCAAGGGAGAAGACTGGAGTAGGCGCTTCAGCACACCACTCAGGCCAACTTCTGGGCAGAAAAATGGAATGGGATGGAAGGGTCATAGAATGGGCGGAAAACAATTCTATCGTTTGGCAAGCGATTTCCGGCACACCCCAGGCAATGAGGATGAAAGCCGCAAATCGTGTCGAGAAGGAGGGGAACGGCACACGCTACTCTTTAGAAGTGGAATATGTGCCGCCCTACTCGATCCTTGGTAGGATCATGGATCTAATCATGATCAAGAGGAACATACGGAAAATGGTCCAACAGTCAGCCCAGAACCTGAAGAGAATCCTCGAACAATTCTAGGACTATACCAAGGCAAAACCGTGTAGAAGTCAAGCTCTCCGGGGATTGTGGTTGATGTGCGTCGATTATGATTCGTTGAGAAGTCTTCTCATGATGAGTACCTGAGAAAATCCGATACGTGAGTTGAACGAAGCGACGCGCTGGAGGAGATTCCCGATTCGACTACGTCTCGGGTCCCCTTATCCATCCTGATATTCCGAGTCCAGTCTTCTTCTTGGTCTTGTCATTCACCGTTGGGACTAGTTCCCGCTTTCCAAGAAAGTTTCTCACCTCGGATACAAAGGTGTGCCAAGCCGGATCAGCTTCCAGCAGCAAATGGTTCCTGCTTTCAAGCGTTACAAGATGTGAGTTCGGAATGCCCGCAGCTAGAAGCCGACCCTCCTCAAGTGGGACGGCTAAATCTCCCCGAGAGTGGATTATCAGGGCCGGAGCTTTTACCTTGGAAAGATTCATGGACACGTCTACCTTCCCGAACTCTTCCTGAAACCTAACCGCGTTTTCAGGCGAACAGGAGACTCGCTGGAGGTCATTGAACCATCGCATCTGCTCCAACGTGCCATCAGGAATGAATGTGGAGGTGAAGTATTGGCGAATAGCTGGGTCATCATGTCCCCAACCATGTCTTATCAGGGTCATCAGCGCCTGGCGCTTTTCAATCGTCTCGGTTGATCCACGCTTACCCCACCCGCGTGCATATCCTCCGTACAGGATGAGTTGGGTCACTCTCTCTGGATGGCGTATCGCGTATTCGACCGCGACAGCCCCTCCTTGAGAAATTCCAAGTAATGGGAACTGTTCTAAGCCCGTTGCGTTCACTACTGATTCCAGGTCTCGGACCCAGGCATCGAATGATAAGTCGGGGACGTTCCAGTCGCTTAGGCCACATCCCCTCTCATCATACCTGATCAGGCTGCTGTCAGTTGACATGGTTTCGAGCCAGTGCCGCCATACAGGGCTCTGCCAGTCGAACTCCAAATGGCTTAGATAATTAGCCGCCTTAACCAGTGGAGGTCCTTTGCCGGCAACCGCATAGGCAATGCGTACATTGTCAGGCGTTGTGCAAAATCTGGTTTCCTGCCTCATACTGCTTCAACTCGTGTAGGTCGTGATGAAAAGAGCCAAGGATCTATAGGAGATCTGACACGCTGGTCCTAGATATAAGTGGGTAACACTGGTTGGTAAGAGTTAGGCTGTCTGACCTCAAGCCCGTTCAAGGTACACACGTGAAACTCGTGCAGCAGTTTCCTACCAAAGAATCGGAATGGGGCCCTCGAAAAGGGGCCTCGATTGGACCCGAAACGTTCCTCCTATGCAGTGAGGGGTCTCTCTTTGAGCTGAGGCACTTCGAAGAATGGCGCAAGAGTTGCTTTCACGGCCCGTTGTGCCTCAACGCTGAGTTGTTCGAAGCCCTTTCCACAGAACGGGCAATTTTCGAACTCACCACGGTTAGCTTGTTTGGCGAACCATTCTCCACAGTGCCAACATTTCACTACTGCTGTAACACACATTTCTCATCTTTCACCTCCTGTTTACTGATACCATTTCCATCGCTTCTCGACGAGATAGAAGAGAACTGCTCCGATTATCATTACAGTCTCCTCACTTGCTATCAGTAACGGAACCAAACCTTCCAGAGGTAACTTGAACAGTATATGCAACATCCATGAAACACTGAGACCGATGACGGCGGCGTAAACCAGTCCAGCGACCAAATAGTTTCTCTTGAAGGCTCTTGCGACTCCGTAGGCGAGTAATCCGCCAACGATGTTCATCAGAGGCATGAAACCTAGCTCGTAGATTCCCGCAAAGGGCGAGATCAGGTTGCCCAAGAAGTTTCCTAAGGCAAACGCGAAGGCCAAGATCCATTTCTTGGCAATGGCAGGCTTCAGACCCTCAGCTATTCTGAACTGTGCTGCGGCGAAACTCAAACCTGGCAAGACCCATACGAGAACGGTGTAGAGCGCAGCAAAGACTGCTATCTGGGAGAGAGCCCTGGTGTCGAAGTATTTTCTCAGAAAATAATGTTCTTCTCTACGTAGTGTTCCTGTTATCTTCTGTTCTACCTCCCTACTCCGGGATTTGTTCGAGGCGCAACGGGTGGGAGGCCCCACTCACGCGCCACTAATTTCCAACACACAAGAGGCTTCTGTTTTAAGACTTGCCCAAACACGAGCCACTTTTTTCTCCGAGAGGGCGATCTTCATCGTTTGGTCTATAGGCTTGATAGATAGAATGACTGCCCTTAGATGCTAGTGCAGTTTTGGTTTAGGCCGACCTAAGCTGGGAGCCTTGAGGATGAGAGGAACTTGGCCCTGGCAATCTGTATCCACTCTGGGAATTCCCGGGCTCTCCGATCATCTACCTGTCCGTTTACTTTTGTGATCAAGGTCTGGCCGATAACCTGTTTCAGGACCTTCGACGTCCCTCCGAACAATTTGTCCAGAACCTTCCCAAACGCCTCCGGATCGCTTGCCACGGTTTTGAGGTCAAAGTAAAGGGTGATTGCCTTCAGGACCTGTTTGCCGAGTGTCTTAGACATGGCCTGTCCTATGCTTGCTTGAACGATCTGCTCAAAGCTGTCCTGAGTCATTGGTCGGGATTCTCCGAGGGGTTTACGGGAAGGCCGGGTATGCTTGGAGTGGGTGTCGAGGAAGCCCCTTGAGGTAGCGCTCCGAAGAACTTGAAGGACTTGGCCCCTACGAACACCGCGAAGGAAGCCATGGAGATGAAGTGAAGGAAAAGCCCCACTGTTCCGTAACTGGAGGCTGAGATTAGGCCGAGGTTAGTGGCTGCACGGGGCATCTCCGCGGCAGCCCAGATGAGGATGAAGACGGACAGTTGCACCCGGTAGCTTCCGAGATTCTTGCCTTTCAAGGCCAGTCTTGCGAATACGATGCTCGACAGAAGGATTATGATCAGAGTATAGGTTTGCGCCGCTAGGATTCCGAGATCCGTCACGGGATTCCCTTCTTGGAGAAGTAGAGTCCGAAGGCAAGGAGAAACGTTACCGAGATTGGGTCGAGGACTCCCATAGCTAGGATGGGTTGGTTGAGGTCAAAGGCCAGATGGTATGTGCCATGGATTGTGGCAAAAAGGCCTAGCATCAGGGAGAGTATTCTGAGAGATTTCACGTTTAGCTTGAACGACAGGTAAAGGGGCACGAGTCCGACAGCGAATAAGGCCCCGAAAGCTAAAAGGTTCAGAGTCGATACTAAGTCCATTTTCAGCCTTCAAGAGGGCAAATCGGACTAAGATAGAACTGATGTTACTCATCGTCGATCCTTTTAGTGACCTAAGGGCGACCGATCCGCAACGAATTTCGGGGCCCGCCCCGTCTAGATATTCGATTCCCTAAGACCACGTTCAAGACACGCTCCCTCATTTGCAATGGAAACCACCTAGTGTGCAGATTGCTACCAGATTGCTGCGAGGCAGCAGGGCCGATTCACTTGGGCCTTCTAAGTTCGGTCAAATCCGCTCCGCATCCATTCGTAGACTCTTCGCGGCCCGCTCGAAACCTTAGAGGAAACAGCCCCCGCATAGACCGAATCCTCGAAGGCGAAAGACAAGTGTTCGGATCTAATGTCCGAAGGTATGGACCAATTACTTAATATTTGAACAGTTATGCAACTAATCCCATGTCGAAGACCACCACCATAATCAGGGAAGGCGAATCGTGCGAGGTTACCTGTATCAATCCCGGCAAGGTCAAGTCGCTCGCTCGTTCTCTTCCGAAGGCCGACACCGTCGAGAGAATTTCTGGCATCTTCCAGATAATGGGCGACCCTAGCCGTCTGAAGATCCTCCACTGCCTTTCTCAGGGAGAAGTCTGTGTGTGCGACCTCTCGGCGGTCCTAGGAATGAACGTGTCCGCCGTCTCCCACCAGCTCCGACTGTTGAGGTCTCTCAACCTGGTCAAGCCCAAGCGGGACGGACGGATAGTGTACTACTCCCTCTCCGACCAACACATCGGCGAACTGATGAAGATGGGCCTGGGAACATGAACGTGAAAACTGACGCACAAGAGTGCAATCTGTGCTCCGCCCAGGCACCTGAAGACTCCGAGTCCGTCTGGGAGAGGCACAGGGCCCTTGTCGTAGTCGTTTCGACAGTCCTCTTCGGCATCGCGCTCGCGATTGAATACGTCACTAAGAACACATTATACGGTCACGCAATCTTTCTCGGAGTCATTTTCTTCTCTGGCCGAGGGATAATCGAGGCCGCTTTTAGATCGCTTGTTCATGGGAGAGTGGATGTCAACTTTCTCATGACCGTTGCTGCTTTCGGAGCGTTCGCCCTCGGGCAGGCGGACGAGGGAGCCGCGGTCATGTACCTATTCTCCCTTGCTGAGTTCTTGGAAGACGCAGCGTCCGACAAAGTAAGAACGTCCATTACCGGACTTCTGAAACTCTCGCCTAGCTCTGCTACTGTGAAGTTCGATGGTGGAGAAGTCGAGAAACACATTCACAATGTGGTGGTCGAAGGTTTAGTCTGGTTGCATCTCTGGTTCTGATGGCCTCAGCTTTCATCTCTGCCTCGATTTTCTTGAAATCTCCGCCGCGGGCGAGGATGGCGATAATAGCGTTCTTGACTTCTTCATGGTCCATGCCTTTACCGTTAGCCAGTGAGTCAATGGTTTCCTCGAAATGGCTCTGTTTGGGTTGATCGGTTTTGGCTCTGAGGAAGCAGAAGGTTGACTCACACTTTTTCAGCCATTCCTCACTCATTTTCTCTTCGCTCGGCAGGTAGCTCTCCTGGTTCTTGAGGTCGTGACCCACCAGCCACTCGGCCCAGTCGGGTGGATAACCGCACATCTTCGTGAACTCAATGCATGTCCCCCGGAGAATGTGTGGATGATACTCAAGGTGTGCTCCTCTGTTGGCTCCGGGCTTGGCATTTCCGCCGCGACCCTTCTTGGGGATTGGAGGGATGAGCCCGGCCGTCGCAAACACGTTTCTAATCTGGAGATAGGCTGCTGACGGATGAGCGTGCTTGTCCGGCAGAGTATCGCGACCCTTCCTGTTTGGTATCCATCCCTCAAACAACCACTCACTCGGGCGAGTCCTGTCT
>Ga0209761_1000660_pt1 | contig 21625 bp, 18 predicted proteins | sample GraSoi013_1_40cm_4_FD_185818 | JGI IMG/M metagenome (GOLD analysis project Ga0209761, IMG submission 185818) | Grasslands soil microbial communities from the Angelo Coastal Reserve, California, USA - Sample 09_25_2013_1_40cm (SPAdes) (version 2) | ecosystem: Environmental > Terrestrial > Soil >...
GCGCCTTGCACAGCGGGCACCAGGTGGCCCAGAACTCGAGCAGCACGGGCTGTTTCCCCACGTACTGCCCCAGGTCCACCGTCTTCCCGTCGAGATCATCGAGCGTCACGGCGGGAGCCTTGGTTCCGAGAGGCAAGCCGACGTCCTGCCCGGCCAGCGCGAGCGGGAAGGCGAGGGCGCTGGCAGTCGCCAAAGCCAGCAGTCGTATCGTCACAGAACCGTGCCCATCTGCACGAAGTAGTACTCCGCCATCGCGAGGAGTGCCACGCCTGCGACCTTCTTGATCCATAGCGTCCAGGCGCCGGCCCGAGGGAGCGCCGCCAGGGAGCCCGAGAAGACCCCGACGACGACGAGCAGCGCCGTCATCCCGAGCGAGAACACGAAGAGATAGATGAACCCCAGTGTCGCACTCCGCGTGGTTGCCACCCAGGTGAGCACCGCCGCGAACGCCGGGGCACCGCACGGCGCCGCGACGATGCCGGATGTAGCGCCGAGCAGGAACACACCTGGGTACGATCCCCCCGTGAGCCGTCCGGCCCACTGCAACAGACGTTGCGGCGCGGACACGGGGAACACATCCAGCATGGCAAGGCCGAACACGAGCAGCAGGTTCCCGATCGCGAAGCGGGCCCAGGGGCTCGCGCTCACGGTGCCGAACAGCGACCCGGTGAGGCCGGCGATGAGACCGAGGATGGCGTAGAACAGCGCCAGCCCCGATACGTAGGCGAACGTCAGTCGCGCCGCTCGGGCGCGGGAGGTCTGCCCGGCCCCCGTGCCCGCGAGGATGCCCGCCGTGATGGGGATCATCGGGTAGATGCACGGCGTGAGGCTCGTGACGAGGCCCGCGCCGAACAGCGTGACGAGGGCGAGGAGCGGGCTGTGCGCCAGTGCCTCGCCCAGGTCTCCAACGGCGAGCAACAGACCGAGGGTCAATGTCCGCTACAAGCTCCAGCCCGACCGATAGTGCGGGTGGATGTACTCCTCCGGGATACTCACGTTCGTGACCTGCCCGTTCTCCGGGTTGATCTCCAACGCCCGACCCAGTCGTACCGCGAGACACCCGAGCAGCACCATCGACGTCAGCCCTCCCGCGTGCCCGTCGAACGTCGAGCCCGCGGGCGATCCGCCTTTGGACGCCGCGATCCACTCGGCGTAGACGCCGGGTGAGTGCGGGTACTTCGGCAGCTGCGCCGGGGGGGGCGGGGGGGGCGGGTCGCCGCTCGCGACACCCTGCTTCGCGGGCGTGAGCAGCTTGGGGTCGTCTCCGTACGTCCCAGCGGTGAGCTTGCCGTCGCTCCCGATCCACAGCTGCCCACCGCCCTTGTCAAACGGCCACGCCAGATCGTCGGCCACTTCGACCGGTCGCGGCGGATAGAGGCTGCCGTCGCGCCACACCACCTTCACCTCGGAGCGCTTGCCCTTTGCCGCGAAGCTGTAGCTGATGCGCGAGCCGGCCGGCGCGGTCTCCTTGAAGAGCGGCGTGGACTCGGCCTCGATGCGCGTGGGGTAGCCGAGATCGAGAGTCCAGTAGGCGGCGTCCATGATGTGGCACGCCATGTCGCCCAGGGCGCCCGTGCCGAAGTCCCAGAAGCCGCGCCACTTGAACGGAGCGTACGCTGGGTGATACGGCCGCTCCGGCGCGGGTCCGAGCCACAGGTTCCAGTCGAGCGTGGCGGGAGCGTAGTACTCCTCGAGCGGCCGGTCGATCGCCTGCGGCCAGATCGGCCGATTGGTCCAGAAGTGCACCTCGCGCACCGTCCCGATGGCGCCCGCCTCGACCCACTCGCGGATCTGGCGCGTGCCGTCGCGCGCGTGGCCCTGGTTTCCCATCTGGGTCATGATCTTGGGGTGACTGCGCGCGTAGTCGGCCAAGGCGCGCACCTCGCCCATGGTCCGGGCGAGCGGCTTTTGGATGTAGGTGTGCTTCCCCGCCTTCAGGGCGAGCATCCCGGCGGCGGCGTGCGAGTGGTCGGGCGTCGAAACCGTCACCGCGTCGATGTTCTTCGCCTCTTTGTCGAACATCTCGCGGTAGTCCTTGTACCGCTTCGCCTTGGTGTAGGTCTGGAACGCGTCTTCGGCGCTCTTCCAATCCACGTCGCACAGCGCGTAGATGTTCTCACCTTCCATGCCGCGCACGTCGTTACGGCCCATGCCCCCCACGCCGATGCAGGCGACGTTGAGCTTGTCGCTCGGCGCGCGGTAGCCACGGCCCAGCACGTGCCGGGGCACGATGGTGAACGCCACGCCGGCGCCCACGGCGCCGACGAACTTCCGTCTCGAGATGCGTTTGCGTGACATGATGCAACCCTCCTCAGTCGGCCGCCACGGGCGCGGGCGCGCGCGCGCCCCCCGGGCGAAACAGCGCTGCGAATAACAGCAGGACCACCGCGGCGAACCCGGCCGGCAGCACCCAGAAGCTGGGCCACCGCTCGAGGGTCAGGCTGGCCGCGCCGCCCAGCAACCGGTTGTACACGTTGCCGGCCACCTGTGCGCCGATGAGCATACCGATGCCGTAGGTGACGAGCACGAGGAATCCCTGCGCCTGGCCGCGAACCGCGGGTGTCGACTTCTTGTCCACGTAGATCTGGCCGGTCACGAAGAAGAAGTCGTAGCAGACCCCGTGGAGCAGGATACCGATGATGATGAGCCAGAAGACTGCACTGGGCGCCGCGATCGCAAACAGGGCGTAGCGCAGCACCCAGGCAGCCATGCCTGCCATCAGCATCCGCTTCACGCCGAGCCGTGCGAAGAAGACCGGCATGAGCAGCATGAAGACGACCTCGGACATCTGGCCCAGCGACTGCGTCGCCGCGATCTTTTTGACGCCGGCGTCGCCCAGGAAGATCTGGGTGAAGTTGTAGTAGGCCGCCAGCGGGATGCACAATAACAGGGAGGCGGCGATGAAGACGTAGAAGGCACGGTCGCCCAGCTGCCCCAGCGCATCCAGGCCGGCGATGCTGCGCAGCGAGACCCGTTGCCCAGCCCCGGGGGGAGGCGTATGGGGCAGGGTGAAGCTGTAGAGGCCGAGCAGCACGCTGGCCCCGGCGGCGGTGTAGAGCGGCAGCGCCGTCTGTTCCGGGACGGCCGCCATCAGGCCGCCCAGCACGAGGCTGATGAACAGCCCGGCCACGATCCAGCCGATGGTGCCGAACACGCGGATCAGAGGAAACTGTTTCTCCTGCGACTGGATGTGGTGGAACGCCAGACTGTTCGCGAGGCCGAGGGTGGGCATGTAGCACAGGTTGTAGAACAGCAGGAGGAGGATGAACACCACGGGCGCGCCCGTGGCCCAGGGCACGGCGAACATCACCACGCCGCCCAGCAAGTGGAGCATCCCCAGCACCCGCTCCGTCGCGAAGTAGCGGTCCGCGACGAGCCCCAGGAAGAACGGCGCGACGATGGCCGCGATCGGGTTCACCGTATAGGGCCAGTGCGTCAGCGTCTCCATTCCATGATGGGTCATGTACACTGCGATCGTCGTGTACCACGCGCCCCAGATGAAGAACTGCAGGAACATCATCGCCGACAGCCGGGCCCGGACGCTCACGGCAGTACCCGAATCTTGATGTTGCGGAACGCCACCGGGTACTCGTGCTCCTGCAAGCCGATGTAGCCCTCGGCGTTGCGCCCGTAGTGCGCGTGCGAGGCGAACTTGCTCGCCTTCACCTTTGCCTCCCAATCCGGGCTGCCCAGCTCGTACTCGACGACCTTCACACCGTTGAGCCAGTGCTCGACGTGGCTGCCGTTCACCACGATGCGCACCAGGTTCCACTGGCCCACGGGCTTCACGACCCCGACGGGCGACGGATACAGGCCGTAGTCGGCGCCGGCCGCCGTCAGGCGCGACTGGCCGTCCGGATGCCCGGCGTCGTCCAGCACCTGCATCTCGGGAGCGCTCCAGTAGATCGCGTCGTCGTCCTCGCTCGCGCGGTAGAAGATCCCGCTGTTGCCGTTCTTCGCGATGTTCCACTCGAGCGACAGCTCGAAGTTGCGGAACTTCTCGGTCGTGATGATGTCGGCCGCCGGCTTGACGCGCTTGAGCGTGCCGTCCACCACCTGCCACCCCGATGGCATCGAATCCATCTTCCACCCTCGCCACCCTGCTGTGGTCTTACCGTCGAACAACAGACGCCAGCCCGCGGCGCGTTCGGCGGTGGTGAGCGTGTTGAGCGGGGCGGGCCCATTCGTCGAGGCCTGTTGAGCGAGGGCAGCCTGCGGCACGCTCGACAACGCCCCCGCAAGGCAGGCCCCCAGCAGGGTGATGGCCGTCAGGTGGTTCACGTCCTCCTCCTCTCTATCAGTGCAGCGGCTTCGTTGGGGGGGGAATCGAGGCTCAACGCTACGGTCAGTCGGGGAGGCCGGCAAGTTCCTTGAGTCGGGTCTGGATGGCACGCCGGGCGCGTTCGCCGCGACTGATGACGAGGATGGCGTCGTCCCCCGCGATGGTGCCGATGATCTCCTCCCAGCCCGCCCCGTCGATCGCAAGACCCAGCGCCTGCGCGCCGCCAGCCGGCGTCTTGACGACGAGCAGCGGCCCCACGCCGTCCATGGAGACGAGCATCGCGGGGAGGAGCTGCTCCAGGTGGGGACGGATGCCGGAGCTCTCGAGGGGCGGCGCGTAATGAGAGCCTCCGTCGGGGGCGGCGACCTTGGCGAGGCCGAGATCACGGATATCCCGGGACAGTGTCGCCTGGGTGACGGCGAAGCCTTCCGCTTTGAGCAGCTCGCGCAGCTGCTCCTGGCTCGCGACCCGCCCGGAGCGCACGATCTTCAGAATCGCGGCGTGCCGCTGGGTCTTCATGGGCCAACAATCTAGCCGTGGACGACGCGACCGGCGACGACGGTAAGGACGGCGGTGGAGGGCGGTGGAGGGCGGTGGAGGACGGTGGAGGGAAAGACCGCAAGATCAGCCTGCTTGCCGACTTCGAGGGAGCCAATCTGGCCGTCCAGGCCCAGGGCGCGGGCGCCCTCGATCGTCAGCATCCGCAGGGTTTCCTCCCCTTCCAGGCCCGCCACGGCGGCCTCGGACCAGAGGCTCACGTCGCCGGCACTGACGACCGAGTCGGTGCCGAGCCCGACGGCGAGGCCGGCCTCACACAGGGCGGCGAGCGGCGCGACGCCGTGGCCGTGCGCGCGGTTCGAGCGCGGGCAGTGAGCCACCGCCCCGCCCGAGTCCCGGAGGATCGCAATATCCTGTGCGTCCACTTGGACGCAGTGGATGTACAGAAACCCCGTCGCATGTTGCAAGACGCCAAGTCGCGAGAGGTACTGCACCGGCGAGCAGTGCTGCGCCTGCACGGCGATGCCGCGGGCGCGCAACGCCTCGGCAAACGGCCCCGCTCCGTCGCGAACCAGCTGGCTCTCTTCAGGTGACTCAGCGAGGTGCAGCGCGACCGGCAGCCGCTCCCGCCGGGCGAACTCCGCGACGGCCCGGTACAACGGCTCGCTCACGGTATACGGTGCATGCGGCGAGATGCCCAAGCGGACGCGGTCCGACGCGAGCGGCCGGAGGCGCTCGACGCCGGCCGTGAGCTCGGCGAGGCTCGCGCCGCACGCCGCCGGGTCCGGCCCGAAGACCTCCTGATAATAGATGCCCCTCGCCTCGAGCCGCGCCAGCGCTCCGAGCGGGGCGCCGGTGCTCCCGGTGTCCGCGACGCAGGTGACCCCCGCCGCCCAGCCGTCGCGCACGCCCTGCTCGGCCGAGCGGGAGAACTCGGTGGGGGTGGTCGCTTCCTTCAGGGTCCGGATCGTACGGATCCACTGCGCAAACTGCCGCTCGGCGTTTTTTCCAGCGAGGTGGGTGAGCTCGAGGTGGGTGTGACAGTTGACGAGTCCGGGGATAAGGACGGCATCGGGAAACTCGAGCGTCTCCGCGCCGGGGGGAGCGGGGACGTGGCGATGCGGGCCGACGGCCGCGATGCGGCCGCCCGCGTCAACGAGAACGGCGCCGTCCTCGATGGGCGGCGCCGTAACGGGGTGCACAGAGCGTGCACGGATGCGGAGCACTCTAGGAGCGCGGGGCTCGGGGCTCGGGGATCGGGGCCTGCTCGGCGCACTCCCTAGCCCCTAACCCCCAGCCCCTGGCCCCTTCTCTCACGGCGACACGCCGATGCCGAACGGCGTATGTACGGGGCACGACTGCGTCGGCTCAGTGCCCGGATAGAACCAGTCCCAGTGGCGCACGTCCTGGGGGCAGAACGGTGTGGCCAGGTAGCCGTTCGACCAGTCCACCTCACGGGTGATCAGGGAATCGGGCCGCTCCCAGTCGGGCGGCGGCGGCCGCCGGTCGTACACGTCGCGCATGAACGCCGTCCAGGCCGGCGCCACGATCCGGCCGCCACCGGCGTTGTGCTCGAGGATGCGCTGCTGAATGTCATAGCCCACCCACATGCCCGCCACGAGCTCCGGCGTATACCCGATGAACCAGGCGTCGGTGTAGTCGTCGGTGGTGCCGGTCTTGCCGGCCGCCGGGAGCGTGAACCCCGCCTTCCAGACGGCGCTGAACGCGGTGCCGCGGCGGATCACGTCTTTCATCATGTCGACCATCAGCCACGCATGCTCGGGGTCCATCACCTCCTCGCGCCGCAGGTCGGATTTCCAGAGGATGTTCCCCTGGCGGTCCTCGACGCGGAGGATGCCGATCGGCTCGGCGCGCGTGCCGAGCGTGGCGAAGGCCGTATAGGCCGCGATCATCTCCATCGGCTTCACACCCCTGGCGCCGATGTGGATCGAGGGATAGGCCGGCAGCGGGGTGGTGATCCCGTAGCGGCGCGCTTCCCCGATCACCGTCTGCTCGCCCAGCGCCATCCCCAGCTTGATGGTCGCGAGGTTGCGCGACAGGTACAGCCCTTCGCGCATCGGGATCAGGCCGAGCGTGGTGTCGTCGTCATCCTTGGGCTGCCACGGCGTCGAGTCGAGCTGGATAACGGGCGGGTTGAGCGGGGAGTCGTCCAGCATCTCGGTGACCGGGTGACCGGCACGGACCGCCGCGGAATACACGAACGGCTTGAACGTCGAGCCGGGCTGGCGGATCGCCTGCGTAGCGCGGTTGTACTTCGAGTCGTCGAAATCGCGCCCGCCGATCATGGCGCGGATGTAACCGGTGTTCGCCTCCAGCGCGACCAGCGCGCCCTGCAGGTAGGGCGTAAACAACCCGTGGTCCTCGCCCGTCGCCTTGGACGACTCGATGTACTCGCGATAGGTCGTGCGCCCCGGGAACTTTCCGTTCGAGTACACCCCCGCCTCGATTGCGTCGAGCTGCGCCTGCAGCGCGCGCTCGGCCGCCTCCTGCATGTCGAGGTCGAGCGTCGTGTAGATCCGCAGCCCCCCCTCGTACAGGTCGCGCCCGAAGCGGGCGTCGAGCTGCACGCGCAGCCACTCCACGAAGTACGGCGCGACGTCGCCGTAGTTGGTGCGATGCGTTGTGAGCACGAGCGGGTACGCCTGCCACAGCTCGAATTCCTCGTCCGTCAAGTATCCCTGGTCTCGCATCAAACGCAACACCGCGTTGCGCCGCCAGACGGCGCGCTCGGGATGGGTGCGCGGGTTGTAGATCGCCGGCGACTTGGGAAGCGCCGCCAGCGTGGCCGCTTCCGCGACGTTCAGTTGCGAGGCGTGTTTGCCGAAGTAGATCTGTGCTGCGGCCTCCACCCCATGGGCGCCCGCCCCGAGGTTGATCTGGTTCAGGTACAGCTGGAGAATCGTGTCCTTGGGGAAGTTGCGCTCGATCTCGACTGCGACGCGCGCTTCCTTGAGCTTACGCGTGAGCTGCTTCTGGCGGCTGATCTCGTCCGGGAAGATGTTGCGGGCGAGCTGCATGCTGATCGTCGAGAAGCCCTGCGAATAGCCGAACGACAGCAAATTCGCCTTGAGGGCACCGAGGACCCTAAGATAGTCGATGCCGTGATGGGAGTAGAACCGCTTGTCCTCGGTGGCGAGGAACGCCTGCCGCACGGCGATCGGAATCTCGGAGAGCGGCAGCACCGTGCGGCGCTCGAGGCCGAGCTCGCTGATCAAGCGGCCGTCGGCGGCGAAGACCTTCGACGTCTGCATCTGCACGTTGTCGCCGGAACCGACCAGGCGCGAGATGCTCGGGCAGTGCTCGCCGGCGCAGACCCGGGTCCAGGAGCCGTAGGCGAGCCCCGCGACGTACATCGCTGCCAGCACCGCCGCCGCGATCAGACGGGCGCGGGTCTTGGGGTCCTGCCACCAGGTGACGGGGCTCGGCAGGGAAACGGGCGCGGGGATCGAGGCCATCGCGTTACAACCTAGTAAGGGTCACCAGCGCTTGCCAGCGGTGCGGGCTTCTCGTACGATTCCGCGCCATGTCGGACCTCTTTGCGGAGCTCGAGTGGCGTGGCTTCCTGCACCACGCCACGCAACAGATCCAGCGCCACCTGGCCGAGCGGCCGCGGACCGTGTACTGCGGCTTCGATCCGACCGCGCCCAGTTTCCAGCTCGGCAATCTCATGCCGGTGATGCTGCTGCGGCATTTCCAGCTGCACGGCCACAAGCCCATCGTGCTCATGGGCGGAGGCACGGGCCTGATCGGCGACCCGAGCGGTAAGCCAAGCGAGCGCCCCCTCCTCTCCAACGAGCAGATCCGCGACAACGTCCACCGCTATCGCGACCAGGTGGCGCGGCTGCTCGACTTCGACTCGAAGGACAGGCGCGCCCTCGTCCTGAACAACGCCGACTGGCTGGTCGAGCAACGCCTGGTCGACTTCCTCCGCGATGTGGGGAAGCACTTCACCGTGAACGTCATGCTGCAAAAGGAGTCGGTGCAAGCGCGCCTCGACGCGGGAATCTCGTACACCGAATTCAGCTACATGTTGCTGCAGGCGTACGACTTTCTGCACCTGTTCCGCAAGGAGCAGTGCACCATCCAGGTGGGTGGGAGCGATCAGTGGGGGAACATCACCGCCGGAATCGACCTGATCCGCCGGGTGGAGGGGAGCGAGGCGCACGGGCTCGTCGCGCCGCTCTTCACCACGGCGACGGGTGCGAAGTTCGGGAAGACGGAGAGTGGCGCGATCTGGCTCGATCCCGCTCGCACGTCGGTCTACAAGTTTTTCCAGTTCTGGCTTAACACGGACGACCGGGACGCGGAGCGCTACCTCAAGCTCTTCACCTTCCTGCCACGCGCAGAGATCGACGCGCTGGTCGCCAAGCTCAAGGCGAACCCCGCTGCGCGCGAGGCGCAGCGGGCCCTCGCCCGCGACGTCACTGAGCGCGTCCACGGCCCGGACGCGACCGCGAAGGTCATCCGCGCATCCGAAGTCCTGTTCGGCGGTTTCGACCCGCACGCCGCCGACGACGCGGTATTCGAGGTCCTGGCGCTGGAACTGCCCACCGCGACCGCCCCGGCGCGGGACGGCCTGACGCTCGTCGACGCCGTGATCCAGGCCGGGCTCGCCAAGTCGAAGAGCGAGGCCCGTCGCGCGATCGAGCAGGGTGGGATCTACGTCAACCAGCAGCGCGTGAAGGACCCCGCCCGGAGCATCGCAAGCGCCGACTGGCTCGCGGGGAGGAATCTGCTGCTCCGCAAGGGCAAGAAAGAGTACGGGCTGCTGCGGTTGTCGCAATGAGACGCAAGGACCGCACCTGTAGGGGCGCAGCATGCTGCGCCCCTACACTCCCGGGAGATTCCCCATGTTCATCGGCCACTACGCACTTGGCCTCGCAGCCAAGCGCATCGCCCCGCAGACCTCGCTCGGCACGCTGTTCGCGGCCCCGACGCTCGCTGATCTCCTCTGGCCAGTCTTCCTGCTGCTCGGGTGGGAGCGCGTCAGCCCGGTAGGGGGGACCAATCCCTTCCTGAGGCTGGCGTTCGACGCCTACCCCATTTCGCACAGCCTCCTCACGCTTATCGGATGGGGGGTGTTGTTGGCGCTGCTCTACCGCGTGCGCACCGGATACGCCCGCGGCGCGCTCGTCGTCGGGCTGCTGGTGGTGAGCCACTGGCTGCTCGATTTCGTCACCCACGTCCCGGATATGCCACTGTATCCCGGGGGACCGAAGGTCGGCCTCGGGCTGTGGAACTCAGTGCCGGGGACGCTGCTCGTCGAGGGATCGATGTTCGTCGCCGGCCTCGCGCTCTACGTCACCACGACCCGGCCCCGCGATGGCGTAGGTCGCTACGGCTTGTGGGCGCTGGTGCTCCTGCTCGCCGGGTCGTACGTGGCCTCCCTGTTCGCTCCTCCACCGTCCAGTGTGCGCGCGCTCGCCGTCTTCGCGAGCCTGTTCGGGTGGTTATTTGTGGTGTGGGCGGGGTGGGCGGATAGACACCGAGAGAGCGTTGCATGAAAGGCGGAGCACGTCACACGTTCCACGACGTCGTGTAACGTGCGACGTGTGACGTGTGACGATTCTTACTCTAGCTGATCCAGCACATCCAGCACCCGCTCCATCTCCTCCACCGTGTTGAAGCAGTGCGGTGACAGCCGGATGGCGCCCTCCCGCAACGAGCACACGACGTGCGCCCGCTTGACGGCGTGGTACGCCTCGGCGGGGTGCGGCGGCGCGAGACAGATGATGGCGGAGCGATGGGCGTCGTCACGTGGCGAGACGATGCGCACGCCGTTCTGCTCCGCCCACTTGAGCACGGGTTCGTGCAGCGCCCGCGTATGCTGCGCGATGTCGGCGACGCCGATCTCGGCCAGCATGCGGACCGATTCGGTCATCCCGTAGAAGTCCTGGAAGGGCAGCGTCACCATCTCGAAGCGGCGGGCGTCGGCGCGGAAGGTGGGGTTGTAGTCGGTGAGTTTGGAGAAGTCGTCCGTCCCCTCGAACGCCATCCATCCCGTCACCGCGGGCTCGAGCGCCGGGACGAGCTCCTTGCGCACGTACACGAACCCCGACCCCCAGGGCGAGAGCAGCCACTTCTGGCCGCCGCACGCCAGGATGTCGACCGCGGTCTCGCGCACGTCGAGCGGGGAGTTCGCCACGCCCTGGATGCCGTCCACCACGAGGAAGGTGCCGTTGGCGCGGCACGCGGCGCCGAGGCGGTCGAGATCGGCGCGGTACCCATTGGAGAACTGCACGAACGACACCGCGAGGACGCGCACGCGCGGATCGTGCAGTCGCTCGACCAAGTAGTCTTCGTCCGGCCAGCCTTGCGGCCCGCACGGGGCGAGCTCGACCTCGATTCCCTGCTTCTTGAGGCGCAGCCAGGGATACACGTTCGCGGGGAACTCGCGATCCGATACCAGCACCACGTCGCCCGGCGTCAGCGGCAGGGCGCGCGCCGCGAGGTTCAGCCCGTGGCTCGTGTTGGTAGCGAGGGCGATCTCGCGCGGCTCCGCGTTGATGAGCTGCGCGACCGCCTCACGCGCCGCCTGGAGGCCGGCCTGGAGCTCCCGGTCGGGGAGGAGGTGCGGCGCTGTGCGCTTGGCAGTGAACTCGTCGAGGGCGCGACGGGTGCGCTCGGGGATGGGGCCGATGGAGGCGTTGTTCAAGTAAACGGTATCGGCGGTCCAGGGGAACTCGGTGGCGCGGAGCGCCCGGAACGTGTCGCGCAGCGCCCGGAGGCGGGTGGGGTGGTACGCGATGTCGGTCATGCCCGTACGTCGAGCGCGTCGCGCAAGCCGTCGCCCAGCAGATTCAACCCCAGCACCGCGACGCCGATCGCGAGCCCGGGGAAGAGCGACACCCACGGGGCCACGCGCAACAGGTCGCGCCCCTCCGCGACCATCGCGCCCCATGACGGGGTGGGCGGCTGCGCGCCGAGACCTACGAACGACAGCGCCGCCTCCGCCATGATGGCCCCGCCGACGCCGAGCGTGGCCGCGATGATCACCGGCGCGAGCACGTTCGGGAGGATGTGGCGGGACACCAGGCGTGCGTCCGAGGCACCCAGCGCCCGCGCCGCCTGCACGTAATCGAGCGCGCGCACCACGAGCACCTGCCCCCGCACCAGGCGCGCCATGCCCGCCCAGCCAACGACTCCGATCACGACGCACACGACCGGCAGCGACGGTTTCACCGCGGCGGCGATGGCGATGAGCAAGAGGAGCGACGGGAAGGCAAGTGTGACGTCGGCGATGCGCATCAGCAGGGCGTCGGCCCAGCGCCCGTAAAAGCCGGCGACGAGCCCGAGCGCCACTCCGACCGCGAGCGCGATAGCCTGACTGCCGAGCCCGACGGCGAGCGAGAGCCGGGCGCCGAACAGCACGCGGCTCAGCACGTCCCGCCCCTGGGCGTCGGTTCCGAGCAGAAACGCGCCCGACGGCGGCCGGAGGCCGTGCGACAACGCGCCACGATAGGGATCACCGGGTGCGAGCCACGGTGCCGCGAGCGCGACGAGGGTGAGCGCCGTCACCACGGCGAGGCCGGCCATCGCCCAGCGACTCCGGACGATGCGCTGGTGAATGAGTAGCGCGGGCATAGGGGCCACGACTACGTTACTCGGACGCTCACCTTCCGGGCAAGCGGCGATCCCTTGAAGAGCGACACACGCTTCAGTCTGGTTCTCGGCGGCGGCGGCATGAAAGGCCTCGCGCACATCGGCGTGCTCCAGGCCCTCACCGAGCGCGGCCTCCTGCCGACGCACATCGTCGGGTCGAGCGTGGGCGCGCTCGTGGGCGCGGCGTGGTCGGCAGGCCACAGCGTCGCCGAGCTGCGCGAGATCGCGGTCAACTTGCGCCGCAAGGACATCTTCGCCGTCGCGCACGCCGACATGGCGTTCAAACGGATGCGCTCCCCCGCCCTGTTCCGGCGCGAGCCGCTCGACACGCTGCTCGAGCGCCTCGTCGGCGATATCACGTTCCACGAGCTGGACCATCCGCTGGTGGTCAACACCGTGGACGTTAACTCCGGGATGCAAGTCTTCTGGGGCCTCGAAGGCCTGGACGAGATCCCCGTGCGGGAGGCTGTGTTCGCCTCGTGCGCGCTGCCCGGCTTCCTGCCGCCGCGGGAGATCCGCGGCCGCTTCTATGTCGACGGCGCCACGGTCGATAACCTCCCTGTGGGGACCGCGCTCGTGCTCGGCGCCGATGTCGTGCTCGCAGTCGACGTGTCGGCGTCCAACGCGTTCCGAGCGGACGTGCAGGACGAGGGGTTTGCGTCGGTGTTCGCCCGCGCGACCGAGATCGCCATGCAGTCGCTGCTCGAGCTGCGGCTGCGCTCCTGGGGCACGCCGCCCATTTATTACGTGCATCCGCGCGTCGAGCACATCTCGCCGTTCTCGTTCGATCACCTGCGCGAGGTGGTCGAGGAGGGCTACCGCGCCACCGCGGCGGCGCTCGACCATCCCGACGAGTGGCCGCAGCCGGGAGATGGGGGCGTCTACCCAAAGCGCGGGGTCATCGTGCGCGTGCAGCGGGAGCGGTGCATCGGCTGCGGCGCCTGCCTGGTCCAGGCACCCCCCGGAATGTTCGTGCTCGACGCGCAAGGGAAGGCGGTCGTCACGCGGCCGGAGCAGGAGTGGTCGCCCGTCGACGGGGAGTTCATCCGGCACTGCCCCACCTACGCCATCAGCGCGCGGCCGGCGGCGACTCCCGCCGCAACTCGGCGTCAATCTGGATGAGGTCCCGCGCCACGCGGTCCCAGTTGTAGTACGTCTCGACCGCCCGGCGGCCCGCGGCGCCCATGCGCCCGCGCACGCCCGCGTCCGCGAGCAACTGTGTGATCCCCGCGGCGACCGCCGCGGGATCGTCCGGATCGACCAGGATCCCCGTCTCACCGTCGCGCACCGCGTCCGGGACGCCGCCCGAGCGCCCTCCGACCACCGCGAGGCCGCACGCCGACGCCTCGACGAGCGCGATGCCGAAGCCCTCGGCGAGGAGATCGTAGCGGCGCGAGGCACCCACATAGAGGTCGGCCGCGTTGTATAGCGCGGGCAGGTCGTCATCCCCGACGAAGCCGAGAAACCGCACCGCCTCTCCCAGCCCGAGGTCCGCCACCAGCCGCTCGAACTGCGCCCGGCGCGATCCGACGCCGGCGACCGCGTAGCGGGCCGCCGGAACCGCGGCGCGCACGGCGGGGAGGGCCCGAATGACGGTGTCGATCCCCTTGTGCGTGTCGAGTCGCGAGACGGTGAGCAGCCACGGTCCCCCGTCGAGCCCGTACTTCGCGCGGACCGCCCCGGGGTCGATGCCCGGCCGGAAGTGCGAGGGCGTGGTGCCGAGCGGAACGACCCGCACGTCGCGGGCGAGCGCGCGGCGGCCCAGGGCGCCCAGCACCGAGCGGGCGAGGTCGGCCGTCCAGCGACTGTTCGCCACGACGACCGACGCGCCGCCGAGCAGCTCCCGCGCCGTCCACCGCTTGAAGCGGGAGCGGCCCATCTTCGCCTGGAGCAGCAGCAGCTCCGTCCCGTGCACGATCACGCCGTACGGGAGGCCGTAGCGCGCGCGCAGCCAGCGCGCCGGGTACCCCGCCGGCTTGAGCTCGGCACACCAGACGAAGCCGGGTCGCGCGCGCCGCACCAGCGTGCTCGCTCGCGCGGTCCAGAGCGCGAGCCCGTTGAGGGTGCGGAGCCGCGTGGCGCGAAGGCCTACATGATCGATCGGCTGCGGGAAGCGGCGGTCGCTCTCCTCGCTCCCCGCGTGCCGCCCGGTCGACACGATGAGTGAGCGTGGCGGATAGCGCAGCGCCAGCTCGCCCATCCAGCGGGCGATGCCGCCGCCCAGCGGCGGGAAGTTGAAGGCGAGCAGGAGGGTGGTTCCCAAGCTACCGCGCTACCACCTCCGCTTCGATCGCGCGCAGGTCCCGGACCACGCGGTCCCAGTTGTAATAGGTCTCGACCGCGCGCCGGCCCGCAGCCCCCACGCGCCGGGCGAGCGCGTCGTCCGCCAGCAGGCGACAGATAGCGTCGCAGAATGCGGCCGGATCCTCCGGCGGCACGAGGAAGCCCGTCTCCCCCTCGCGCACCGCGTCCGGCACACCGCCCGAGTTGCCCGCGACCACGGGCAGCCCGCAGGCCGACGCCTCGACGAGCGAGATGCCGAAGCCCTCGACTCCGATCCGCTCGGCGCGGCGCGAGGCGCCGACGTATACCGCCGCCGTACTGTAGAGCGCGGGAAGATCGCGCTCGCTCACCTCGCCGAGGAAGCTCACGCGCTCGGCCACGCCCAGCTTGCCCGCGAGCCTCTCGAGCTTTTCGCGCTCGGCCGCTGCGCCCGCCCCGGCGACGGCATAGTGGATGTCGGGGGCGCGCGCGAGGATCGCAGGCAGCGCCTGCAGCACCGTGTCGATGCCCTTGTGCGGCTCGAGCCGCGCCACGGTGAGCAGCCAGCGCGCGCCGTCCCGCCCATCGGGCAGCTCCAGACGGCGGCGCAGCTCGGCGGCATCGACCCCGGGGCGGAAGCGGGCCGGATCGGTGCCGAGGTGCACGACGCGGAGCCGCTGGCCGTGACCATCGAGGCCAAGCTCGCCCAGCACGGTGAGGGCGAGGTCACGCGTCCAGTTGGAGATGGCGACCAAGGCGGCGGCGCCGCCCAGAATCGCGCGCGACGAGCGGCGCTTCAACCGCGAGTGATGGTATTTGTGCTGCTCGCTCAGGAGGTCCGCGCCGTAGAGGAAGATGCAGTAGGGGCTCCTGGTGCGCTCGTACACCCAACGGGCGGGATAGCCGGCCGGCTTCACGTTGCCGCAATACACGAACCGCACTCGGTGCTCGCGCGCCAGGCTCGCAGCGCGGCGCGACCAGAGCAGCAGCCCCGGGAGCGACTTGGTGCGCCGCCGCCCGATCGGGAGGCGGTCGACCGCGCCGCCGAACTGCGCGTCCACCTCGGCCGAATCGGGATCCTGCGGCGTCGAGACGATCAGCTCGCCGGGCGGGTAGCGCCGGGCCAGCTCGCCTTGCAGGCGGGCGATACCGCCGCCCATCGGCGGAAAGTCCTGTGCCAGCAGGAGACTGGTCACGCCCGGAATGCTAACGGGGCGTTGCCGCCGCGAGCAATCTCCCGGAAGCACGGCGCGCGAGCGCCTCGCGGTACACCACCTCGGTGCGCTCCGCGGTCCGCTCGAGTGTGAACTCGCGACGCACCAGCGTGCGGCCGGCCTGCGCCAGCCGGCGCGTCCACGCGCCGTCAGCGAGCAGGCGCTCGAGCCCTTCCGCCCACGCCGCCGGATCGAGCGGCGAGACCAGGAGCCCCGTCTCGCCGGAGCGGACGAGATCCAGGTTGCCGCCCGCGGCCGACGCCACGACCGGCAGCCCGAGCGCCATCGCTTCGAGCAAGGCCTGCGACAGTCCCTCCATCCGGGACGGCAAGGCGGCCACGGCCGCCAAGTGATAAAAGGCGAGCGGACGATCGATGAGAGGCACGAACACCACGCGATGGCGGGCTGGCACCGACTGCGCCAGGGCGCGCAGGCGGTGGTCCGGCTCGACCCCGACGCACGCCACGACGACCCCGCGCTCGACGCTGGGGAGCGCCTGAAGCACGATGTGCTGATCCTTGAGCCGCGAGACGATCGCCACCACGGGCCGCCCGCCCGGGTCGCCGAGCGCCGCGCGCGCGGCCGCGAGGTCGTGGGGCGGCACCGGCGCGTCGACGCGCTCGAGCGCGATCCCGTTCGGCACGACGCGGAGCCGGGCCCCGGGATGCAGGCGCCGCCGCAGCGCGCGGGCGACCGCCCCGCTCACGGCGATGGTGCGGTCCGCCGTCCACCCGACCGGCAGGAGCTCGGCGGGCGAGGTCAGCGGCATCGTCCGGCGGGTGACGACGAACGCCTGGGGCAGCCGGCCGCGCCAGCGCAGCCACGTGAGTGCGCGGCGATCCAGGGTGGCGTTGGCATTGACTACATCCACGCGCTCCCGCTCTAGCACGTCCCTCAGGGCGCCCGTGAGCACAGCCCGCGGCATGAACGCGAGCGGGACGACGGGGAGCCCGGCATCCCGCGCGAGCCGCGCCAACAGCACGTCCTCCCGACAGCCCACCAGCACGCGGTGTCCGCGGCGAGCGAGGTACTGACTCAAATTGAAGATCGACTGGGTGGAGCCGGCGGGGCCGCCCTGGTGCGTGAGCTGGAGAATCGTGAGTGGCCCGCCTGTCATGGGGCGAAGCTAGTTATCTTATGTCGCCGATGCACGTCGTCGTCGCCTCCCATCAGCAGCTGCCGGCGAAAGGGTACGGCGGCCCGCAGCGCGTGGTCGTGGCACTGGTCCGCGGGCTGGCGGCGCTGGGGCATCGGATCACCCTGCTCGCGCCGCCGGGCTCGCGCGTGACGGAAGCAAAGCTGGTGGAGGTTCCGGCCCGCAAGTTCGGCGACCCCGCGGAGCTCGCGCGCTATGTCCCCGACGACGCCGAGCTGCTGCACACGCACTTCGCGCTCAAGCACGGCCCCGCCGCGCTGCCGTTCATCCAGACGTTCCACCACAACCTCAAGCCCGGCTCCCCGCTCCACCCCAATACGGTTTTTCTGTCGCGCGACCACGCCCGCCGTCACGGCAGCGAGGTGTTCGTCTACAACGGGCTCGATCCGGCGGAGTACTTCTTCCGCCGGTTTCCCAAGCGGGCGGAGCAGTTCGACCTCTTCCTCGGCAAGCTGCACAGCGCGAAGGGCTACCACTGGGCGGTCGAAGCGGCGAAGCACACCGGCCACCGGCTGGTCCTCGCGGGCGGCTGGCGGCCGAGCTTCACCGGGGCGATCAAGTACGTAGGCGAGGTGGACGGCCGCAAGAAAGCGGCGCTGCTCGCGCGGGCGCGCTGCTTGTGGAATCCGGCGCAGTGGGACGAGCCGTTCGGTCTCGTGACGATCGAGGCCTTGCTCTCGGGGACGCCGGTCCTCGGGACACACCGCGGCGCGCTCCCCGAGCTGATCACGGCGGAGGTGGGTGCGTTGTGCGATACGATGGACGCGATGATCGCCGCGGCGCAGACGATCCACACGCGCAGTCCCCAGGCGTGCCGCGCGCTCGCCGAGCGGCAGTTCACCCATCTGGTGATGGCGCAGGAATACGTCCGGATGTACCGCTGCCTGCTCGACACGGGGAAGCTGCCGCCGGGACGGCCCACGGCCGCCGCTTAGCGCAGCGCGACCGTCAGCAGCTCTTCCAGCCGGTGGCGCCACGTGTGCTCCCGCAGCGCGCGCCCCCGCGCCGCGGCGGCGAGCGCGCGGCGCGCGGCATCATCCTCCAACAACCACCATGCCCGCTCGCGCAGCTCGTCCGCGCTCCCGTACAGCACGATCTCGCGATCGGCCACGAAATGGCGGGCGATGTCACCCCGCGCATCCGACAGCTGGGGCGTCCCGATCGCAGCGAGCTCGAACACCCGCATGTTCGCGCCGCTGCCGTAGCGGGCCGGGTCGCCCGCCTCCCCGAAATGCTGGTGGATGTTCAGCCCGACGGCGGCTCCCGAGAGCGCGCGCACGAAGTCGTCGCCGTACGCGGGCCCGTTCGGCCACCCCGGGCCCCACGCTACGAGGCCCAGCCCGGCGAGCTCCTGGAGGACCCGCTCGCGCGCCGCGTCGCGCGAACCCACGAACACGAGGGGCGCCCGCCAGGGCGCGCCGCCGTCGAGCGGCCGGTGGTACGCGGGGTCGCAGCCGAACGCGAGGTACGCGGCGCGCGTCCCAGCACGGCGATGGCGCTCCAGGCTCGAGCTGTCGTGCGTGAACAAGTAGTCGTAGGCGGGGCCTAGGGCGAGCGACACGGCGAGCTGGTGGGGGTCGTCGGGGAACCAGTTCACCCACCGGCCGCCGAACCGCCGCTTGAGCTGCGCGACGTCGGCGGGCTCGAGCTTGGTCCCCTTGAAGACGAGCACGAGGTCCGCCCGGGCGCGCCGGAGCGATGCGCCGAGCCGGGCGGCGAGCGGGCGACGCAGCACGGCGTTCAGCCCGCGCAGCCGCTCCTCACACTGGCGCACCTCGCAGCCCAGCTCGGTGAGGGCCCGGCCGAGCGCACGCCCGCTCCGGTGATAGCGGGGATTGAACGCCGCCACCAGCACCACGCGCAGCCCCGCGAACGCAGCAGCGTGCGCGCTCATACTTCAACGTAGTTGCGGTACTCGAAGACCCGGGCACCGGTGAGGCGCTCGATCCAGTCCGAGGCGTACAACCGCAGGTGCTCGAGCCGGAACCGCGGCGGCGCCACGCTGGGCGCCGACGGCACCCGCCGTCGCGCCGCGATCCACTCCTGGGCGACGCGCGGATGCGGGCCGTCGAACCGCCGCAGCAACGGGGTCCACTCGAGGCCCCGCCGGCTCTCCGCGCGGCGCTCGAGCTGCCGGGCGGCCTCGGTAAAGATCTCCTTCGACACGACGAGCTTGTGCGTCAGCGACTGCGGTGCGCGCGCCCAGCCGTAATGGAACATCTGCGCGCCGGTCGCCCGCGCCCGGACCCGCCGCAGTCCGGACCCGACGCGGAAGCCCTGTGCGTCCTGGTAGGAGCAGATACCCCGGTCGAGCCGCACGCATCGTACCTCGCGGCGGTACCAGTGCCGGTTCGTCGCGACGGTGTCGAAGTCGCCGTAGAAGTGGCGGTAGTCCACGAGCAGACCTTCCACCCGAAGGTCGCCGTCGCACGCCCGCACGCGCTCTTGCAGGATCGCCGCGCCCGTCTCGTGCAGCACCTCGTCCGCCTGGATGTAGAGCCCCCACGCGCCGCGGCACGCGCGCATGGCACGTTCGGTCTCCTGGGCCAGCACGCCCGAGCCGCGCGAGAAATCCCAGACGCTGTCGATGATCCGCACCCGCGGATCGCGCACCGCCGCGACCAGGTCCCGCGTCCCGTCCGCCGACTGCCCCACGTTCACGATGACCTCGTCGCAGATCTCGAGGATCGAGCGGATCGCGGGGACGATCGGGTAGTCGAGGCTGACGGCGTTGCGGACGATGGTGAAGCCCGAGAGCATCTCAGGCGCGGAACTGCAGGTCGTACAGGCGGCGGTACAGCCCCCCCGCCGCGAACAGCCCGTCGTGCGTGCCGCGCTCGACCAGCCGGCCGTCGGCGAGCACGACGATCAGGTCCGCGTGGCGCACCGTCGCGAGGCGGTGTGCGATCACGAGCACCGTGCGGTGCGCCATCAGGCGGTCGATCGCCTCCTGCACGAGCCGCTCGGACTCGGTGTCGAGGGCGCTGGTGGCCTCGTCGAGGATCAGGAGCGGCGGGTCGCGCAGCAGGGCCCGCGCGATCGCGATGCGCTGACGCTGCCCGCCGGAGAGCCGGGTGCCGCGCTCGCCCAACAGCGTGTCGTAGCCCTGCGGGAGTTGGGCGATGAACTCGTCCGCGTTCGCGGCCTGGGCGGCGGCGCGTACCTGCTCGAGCGTGAAGCCCCCACGGCCGTACGCGATGTTCGCGTGCACCGTGTCGTTGAGCAGCACGGTCTCCTGCGACACGATCCCCATCAACGCCCGCAGGCTGCGCCGGGTGAAGCGGGTGACCGGCACGCCGTCCATGAGGATCTGGCCGCCCGTCGGCTCGTAGAAGCGCGGCAGCAAGTCCACGAGGGTGGTCTTCCCCGCCCCCGATGGCCCCACGATGGCGACGACCTGACCACGCCGCACCTCGAGGTCCACGTCGCGCAGCACCGGAGCCTCGCCGTCGTAGGAGAACGTCACGCCGCGGTATTCGATGCAGTCGCCGAAGCGGGCCGGCGTCTCGCCCGGCCGGTCGCCCTCGTCCGCCGGGACGTCGAGCACCTCGAAGCAGCGGTCGGCCGCCGCGACCGCGCCCCCCATGATCGTGGGGTACTGCGCCACCGCCTTGATCGGCGACATGAGCCGCAGCGCGACGAAGATGAACGCGATGAACACCTCGGGCCGCAGCGACGCCGACGCCCCCAGCGCGAGACGCGTCCCCACCAGGAGGATCAGCACGATGACCATGCCGGCGAAGATCTCGCTCACCGGGCTTGTCAGGGTCGACGCGGCCTGCGCGCGCAGCACCCGTTTGCGGTACCGGTTGGCGAGGCGCTGGAACCGCTCGACCTCGAACGCCTCGGCGACATAGGCGCGCACCAGCTTCACCGACGCCACCATCTCGCTCACGAGGCTCGTCAGCTCGCCGCGGTCGTCCGCCTGCTCACGCGAGCGGCGCCGCACCCGCGCGACGAGCGGGCGGATGGTGAAGACGAGGACCGGGGCGAGGGCCAGCGTGATGATCGCGAGCCGCCAGGAGAGGCCGATGAGGATCGCGAGGTACACGAGGATCAGGCTCACGTTGCGGAGGAACGAGGCGAGGGCCGCGGTGACCGCGGTCTTGACCTGATCGGTGTCACTGATGATGCGGGCGAGCAGCTGGCCGCCCTTGGTGCGCTGGAAGAACCCGAGCGGCAGGCTCTGGAGGTGGCGGAACAGGCGGACCCGCAGGTCGCGCACCACGCCCTCTTCGATCGCCACGCTGCTCATCGCGGCCGCGTAGGCAGCCGCGTTCTTGATCACGAGCGCGACGAGGAGCACCAGGACCACGTTGCGCAGTGCCACCTCGGGCGCCCCCACCGTGAGCAGCGGCCCGGCGACCCGGCCGAGCACCTGCTCCACCGCGGAGGAGCCCGTCGGCGGCAACGCCTGCAGCTTGAACAAGGCGCGGAGGAAGGGAATCAACAGCACGAACGTCGCCCCATCCATGAGCGACGCCACCAGCGTGGCGGCGATGTTGGCGGCGAAGAGAAACCTGTAGGGGCGGAGCAGGCCGAGGACGCGGGCGCTGCGGCCCATCTAGCGCGCCCCCCCCCCCCCCCCCC
>Ga0209761_1000664_pt1 | contig 21537 bp, 22 predicted proteins | sample GraSoi013_1_40cm_4_FD_185818 | JGI IMG/M metagenome (GOLD analysis project Ga0209761, IMG submission 185818) | Grasslands soil microbial communities from the Angelo Coastal Reserve, California, USA - Sample 09_25_2013_1_40cm (SPAdes) (version 2) | ecosystem: Environmental > Terrestrial > Soil >...
CTTCGAGCTGCAACGGATCACCCTTGCGCTCGAGCAGGTCCCGCACCTTGGGCTTCGTCACCGGGGCTCGCGCTCCAGGGCACGGCGGGTCGCCGCGCCACGCCGCCCGGGGGAGGCCTTGTCGAGTTGCCGCCGCACCTTGGCCACCGCGAGGTCGAGCGCGGTGCGGTGGTCCGCTCCGCGCGCCGTGCCCACGTGCACGACGCCGCGCGCGGTGTGCAACCGCACCTCCACGGTCGGACGCCCGTGGTCGGCCACGAACACGACTCGGCCATCATGGGGCCGCGGCGCGATTCGCGCGAGGCGCTCGAGCCGCGCCCGCGCCCGCCCGCGCAGCTCGTCAGGAATCTCGCAGTGCCGTGCCGTGATGGTGATCCGCATCGTTCAGCCTCCCTGCGCGAGGACCCGGTGGAGATGCGCTTCCGTCGCCCGGGCCGCCCGCTCCCAGGAGAACTGCGCTGCGAAGGCGCGCGCGGCGCTACCCAGCCGTGTCACCAGCCCCGGATCGGCGGTGAGCGCGAGCATCCGGTCCGCGAGCGCACGCGCGTCGCCGTGCGGCACCAGGAAGCCGGTCTCGGCCTGGCGAACCGACTCCCGGAGGCCGGGACTGTCGGACGCGAGCGCGGGGGTAGCGCACGCCGCCGCCTCCATGTTCGAGATGCCCCAGCCTTCCTTCGGGCTCGCCAGCACCACCGCCCACGCCCGGCGCAGCAGCCGCCGCTTCTCCGCCTCGGTCACGAACCCGAGGAACCGCGCGGCGTCGCCCAGGCCCAGCGCGCGCGCCAGGCGCTCGAGCCGCCCACGATCGTCCCCCCCTCCGGCGATCTCCAGGATCAGGTCGGAGCCCGCCTGGCGTGCGAGCGCCACCGCGCGGAGCGCGATCTCCACTCCTTTATAACGCTTGAGGCGCCCCACGTACAAGAACGTCGGTTCGCGGGCCCGCGGGTCGGCGGCGTCGGGGGTGTACCAGGCCGTATCGACGCCCGGATAAATGACTTCGATCCGCTCGCGGGGTACGCCGCGCCACACCAGGTCGTCCCGCGTGCTCTGCGAAATCGCGTGAAACCAGGCGCGGCGATACGCCCACGGGATGGGCCGCTCGGCCGCCCACACCACCCCGGCGATCGGCCAGCTCGCCTCGTGGAAGGCCGTCGTACCGAAGAGGTGTGGCACCACGGCGCAGAACGGCCGGTCGGTGAGCGTCGGCAGGAACAGCGGAAGTTTGTTGATGTCCTCGACCACGACGTCGTAGCGGTTCGCCCGCAGCAGCCGACGCACCATGCCGCGCGCGCGCAGCGCGAAGCTGTGTCGCCCGCCCGCGCGATGCACCCGCAGGCCATCGAGCTGCGCTTCGCGCGCGGCCCCCGGCCACCCGCTCGCCACCAGGTCGATCGTGTGGCCGCCGCGCGCCACGCGACCGAAGATCTCGTGCAGGTGCGTCTCGGCACCGCCGGCGTGCGGGTTCTCGCGGTCGTTCCAGTTGACGAGCAGGATTCTCACAGCGCGCCGGATTCCCGCGCCACCGCATCGAGCACGCCGTTCACGAACGCGGGGGCCTTGGCGCCCGCGAACCAGTGGGCCAGCTTCACGGCTTCGTCGATGACCACCCGCGGCGGGGTCGAGCCCTCGGCCAGCTCCGCGAGGGCGAGGCGCAGGATATTGCGCTCGACCACGCCGACACGCTCGAGCCGCCAGTGCTCGGCGGCATCCGCCACTCGGGCGTCGAACTCGGGGAGGCCGGCGATCGCCTGGGCTGCGAGATCGGCCCCGCGGTCGTAACCGGCCGGCGGGCGACCGTACGCCTCCGCGAGCCGGCCCACGACCGTTTCGATCGACGGGCGGCCGGATAGGTCCCAAGCGTAGAGCAGTTGCAGCGCGCGGGCGCGGGCCTTAGTCTCGGGGCGCTGCACGCGTGAGCTGGCCCAGGACGTCGGCCGTCGTGAGGGCCGCGTCGACCGCCTCGTAGCCCTTGTTGCCGGCCGCTCCCCCGGCCCGGGCCAGCGCTTGTTCCAGCGTATCGGTGGTGAGCACGCCGAAGCCGACCGGGAGCCGGTGTGCCAGTGCGACGTTGCCGAGCCCGCGCGTGGCTTCCCCCGCCACGTACTCGAAATGGGGCGTCTCGCCCCGCACCACGCACCCCAGCGCGACCAGCGCCGCGTAGCGCCCGCTCGCCGCCGCGGCTTCGGCCGCGACCGGCAGCTCGAACGCCCCTGGCACCCAGATTACGTCCACGCGCGCCTCCGGCACCCCCTTGTCGCGGAGGCACTCCCGTGCGCCGTCCAACAGGCGCGCGGTCACGAGCTCATTGTAGCGGCTGACGAGAACGGCCACGCGACCTTCTCGCGGCGCGCGCGGCGAACCCTGAAACTCGGCCACGGTCAGTGGGTGAGCAGGTGGCCGAGCTTGTCGCGCTTGACGTCCAGGTAGGACCGGTTCTCGTCGGAGGCCGTCATCACGATCGGCACGCGCTCGACGATCTCCAGGCCGTAGCCCTCGAGCCCGACGAGCTTCATCGGGTTGTTGGTGAGCACGCGGATCGCGGAGAGCCCCAGGTCCAGGAGGATCTGCGCCCCGATGCCGTAGTTGCGCAGGTCGGGCTTGAAGCCGAGCTCGCGGTTCGCCTCCACGGTGTCGTGCCCCGCGTCCTGGAGCTCGTACGCCTTCAGCTTGTTGAGGAGCCCGATGCCGCGCCCTTCCTGATCGAGGTACACCACCACGCCACGGCCTTCGGCGGCGATCATGCGCATCGCCGAATGCAGTTGCCAACCGCAGTCGCACCGTCCCGAGCCGAATACGTCGCCGGTGAGGCACTTGGAGTGCATCCGCACCAGCACGTTCTTCCGGTCCTGTACCTGCCCGCAGACCAGCGCGATGTGCTCGGCCGCGTCCACGTCGTTGCGGTAGCCCACGATGCGGAACTCACCGAACGGCGTGGGCAGCCGGGCTTCGGCCACACGGTGCACCAGGCGCTCGTGGGCCAGCCGGTACGCCACCAGCTCGGCAACCGTGATGAAGGTGAGCCCGTGCCGCGCGGCGAACTGCTCGAGATCCGGCTGCCGCGCCATCGAGCCGTCCGCGTTCAGGATCTCGCAGATCACTCCCGCCGGGTACAGCCCAGCGAGCCGCGCGAGATCCAGGCTCGCTTCCGTCTGCCCGACCCGCTGCAGCACCCCGCCCGGACGCGCCCGCAAGGGGAACACGTGCCCGGGGCGCCGCAGATCGGCCGGGACGCTGGCCGGATCGACCGCGACCCGAATCGTAGCGGCGCGATCCGCCGCCGAGATGCCGGTGGTGACGCCGAACCGCGCGGCGGCGTCGATCGACACCGTGAAGGCGGTTTCGTGCGCCTCGGTGTTGTGCTCGGCCATCTGGGTGAGGCCCAGGGCCTGACACCGCTCGGGCAGGAGCGTCAGGCAGATCAGCCCGCGCGCGTACGTCGCCATGAAATTGATCATCTCGGGGGTGACCTGCGCGGCGGCGCCGACCAGGTCTCCCTCGTTCTCTCGGGTTTCGTCGTCGGCCACGATCACCAGCTTGCCGGCGCGAATGTCCGCGATCGCCTGCTTTATCTTGCGGTGCTGCATAGTTGCCTCACGTACTTCCCGAGCACGTCGCCCTCCACGTGCACCCGGTCCCCCACGCCCAGCGTTCCCAGCGTGGTATGCTCGCGCGTGAACGGGATGAGCGCGATCTGCACGAGGTCCTTTCCCGGCAGGTCGTTAATGGTGAGACTGACGCCGTCCACCGTAATCGCGCCGCGCGGAATCGACACCTGCCGCACCGTTTCGGGGACACGCAGGTCGTACACCCACGCGTCCCCGCGCCGCTCGACGCGCTGCACCACCGCCACCCCGTCCACGTGCCCCTGGACGATGTGGCCGCCCAGCCGATCCGCCGCGCGCAGCGCCCGCTCCAGATTCACCCGCCGACCTGTTGCATACTCCCCGAACAGCGTCCGGCCCTCGGTCGTTTCCACCACGTGCACCGTAAACCCACCCTTCACGACGCGCTCGACCGTCAGGCACGCGCCATTCACGGCGACGCTCTCACCCTTCTTGAGGCCCCGGTACGGAGCACGGAGGGTGAGGGTCAGCCCCGTTTCCCGTTTCCCACGACCGTTAGGGAGTCCTTTAGGGTTTCCCGTTTCCCGCGCCGTCCTGGCGAGGGTTCCCACGGCACTCACGATCCCGGTAAACATAGCCGTCTGTCCAATACCAATAATGTATCAGAGCCCAGAGCGCGCCGCTCCACCGGCGTCCAGCGCGGCGCGGCCGCGAGGGGGTGCGGCGGCACGCCGGGAAACGCCGGAACGGCGCCTTCACCGAGCCACACCGGCGCCTGCACCCAGTAGAGCCGGTCCACCAGACCGTCGGCGAGGAGGCGCGCGCCCAGCGCCCCTCCCCCTTCGCACAAGAGCGACTCGACGCCGGCCTCGCGCAGCATGCGGAGTCCGTCCCGCAAGGTCGTGGGGCGGAAGACGCGCACGCCGCTGTTCTCGAGCTGGGTGACGCTCGACGACGGCGCGTCGAGCGACGACATGACCCACGTCGGCACCTCGCGCGCCGTGCTCACGAGCTGCACGCCGAGGTTGAGCATCGCGCGCCGGTCGAACACGACGCGCACCGGCGGGCGGCGCGGCGTGACCGGACCACGCACCGTGAGCTGCGGGTTGTCGTGGAGCGCGGTCGTACCGCCGACCGCGATCGCGTCGAACCCGGCGCGCAGCCAGTGCACGTGCTCGCGGTCGGCGGTCCCCGAGACCCACTGCGAGCTGCCGGCCGCGTCGGCGATCCGGCCGTCGATCGATGTGGCGAGCTTGAGCGCGACGAACGGTCGCTCCGCCTGCTCCCGCGCGAACAGGAACGGCGCGTTCAGCGCGGCCGCCGCCTCGGCGAGCAGCCCGATCGACACCGCCACGCCCTTGGCGCGCAGCACCGCGGCGCCGCCTCGGGCCTGTGGGTCCGGGTCGGGGACCGCCGCCACGACGCGGGCCACGCCGGCGGCCACGATCGCGTCGGTGCACGGCGGTGTCTTGCCGTGGTGCGCGCACGGCTCGAGGTTGACCACCAGGGTGGCGCCCCGCGCCCGCTCGCTCGCGGCCCGGAGGGCGACGACTTCGGCATGCGGCCCGCCGTACTCCGCGTGGTAGCCCTCGGCCACCACGATGTCGCCCGCGAGGATGACGGCACCGACCATGGGGTTTGGAGCAACGCGCCCCCAACCCCGGCGAGCGAGGTCGAGGGCGCGTTCCATGGCCGCCCGCTCCGCGGGCGGTCGCTCAGAATCCGAACCGAATGCCGATACCTCCGAAGGCATGGGCCGCCTTGGGGTCGAAGTCCGAGAACGACGTAGCGAACGCTTGGTCCTTGCCCGCCTGCAAGCCAATCTCGCCCACCAGCTTCAGGACGGCCAGCGACAGTCCCCCGTTGACGAACACCAGGGCGCGCGTGTTCGTCGGGTTGATCACCACCGTCTGCACGTGGGTCAGGGTGCTGCCGTCATGGAACCGGATGTTCGTATTCTCCGATTTATAGCGGTCGACCCCGATGCCGGCCGCTAGGTCCACGAGCACGAGCTTCCAACCCGCCACGGCGCGATAGCTGTCTGCGTCCAGATCCATGGTGAACTCGAACTGATCTCCCGAGCCGAACGTGGGACCGAGCGTACCGTAGCGCAGGCGCGGGAGCGACCGATGCATCCAGCTCACCGAGACCGACGGAATCGGGAAGGCTCCTTTGAGCACACCGACGCGTGCCCCGAACCCGAGCCCCAGGGCGGCGTCGCTGATGTGGGCGGCGTTCGAGTCCACGGTGAGATTCTGAATCCCCGTCGGCAGGATGAGAGCAGAGCCGAGCAGGTCCACCGCCAACAGCCCGCCGCCCACGCCCTTGAAGAGGCCGAGCGCCCCTTCGACCATGGGCGCGGGAACCGCTCCGTTGAAGCTCGACGGCACCGGCGACTGGTTGGCGGCCGTCGGGTCGGGGAGCGCCGCCTTGATGGCGTTCACCCGCGCAGTGAGCGCGACGTGCCCCAGCCCGCCGAGCGAGCCGGCGGTGCCGAGCACCGGGTTGCCACCGGTGATGATCATCCCGGCGAGCGGATAGAACGCCCGCACCCCGTCCACGGCCGTATTGCAGGCCGCCGTTGCGTCGGGAAGCGGCATGGCGCATTGCGGCTCCTGCGTGACGGCCAGCGCCGGAGTCAGGCCGACCAACATCGTCACGACAATCACGAGTCGATGCATCATTCCTCCTTGGGCTCGGTGTGTTGCAGCGCGGTGACGCCGAGTCCAAGCCTCCGCCTGGGTCAACGTTCCGCGAATTTCACGCCCTGTGTCCCCGCCCGAACCTCCCCGATGATCCATGCTGCAGTGCCCGCGCGTTTGGCCGCTGCGATCACCGCCTCGGTGTCGTCCCGGGCGGCGACGGCGATCATCCCGACGCCCAGGTTGAATACGCGGCGCATCTCTCCGAGCGACACCTCGCCCGCGCGCATCAGCACCCGAAACACCGGCGGCCACGACCACGCGCGTGCATCGACCACGGCCTCACATCCCGCCGGCAGCACGCGCACCAGGTTGCCGGGGATGCCACCGCCCGTGATGTGCGCCAGCGCGTGCAGGCGCGGCAGGACGGGTGTCACGGCCGCGAAGTAGCTCGTGTGCACGTCCAGCAACACATGGGCCACCGTGCGGCCGGTGTCGGGAAACGGGTCCTGCACGTCGAGCCGGAGGCGATCGAACACGATACGCCGCGCCAGGGTGTACCCGTTGGTGTGCAGTCCGTTCGACGCGTAGCCGATCAACACGTCGCCCGCGCGCACCAGGTCCCCGTGTAACGCGGCGGATTCCTCCACCACGCCGAGGATGGTCCCTGCCAGATCGTACTGCCCCCGCTGGTACAGGTCGGGCAGCTGGGCGGTCTCACCGCCGGCGAGGACCATGTCGTGGGCGCGGCAGCCACGCGCCACGCCAGAGACGATCGCCGCGGCGGTCTCGGGCTCGAGCTCGGCGGTCGCGAGGTAGTCGAGGAATGCCAGGGGACGAGCGCCGTGCACCAGGATGTCGTTCACGCAGTGGTTCACGAGGTCCTCGCCCACCGTGTCGTGGATCCCGGCGCGCGCGGCGACGAGCACCTTGGTGCCGACTCCGTCGGTCGAGAGGACCAGCACCGGGCGCTCGTACCCGGACGGCATTCGCACCATTCCACCGAAGGCGCCGATCTCGCCGACCGCGAGCGCCGTGCGCGTTGTCCCCACCAGCGCGGCGATCCGGCGCTTCGCTTCGTCGGCCGCGTCGAACCGCACGCCGGCGGCGGCATAGCGGTCGGTCATCCGGTGCCGGCCTCGTCCATGTCGAAGTGGACGAGCTCCTTGAACGCCCGCACGCGGGCACGGACATCGGCGCGGGTGACATGCTCGAGGCCCTGCACGCCGAACGCCTCCACCGCGAACGAGCCCAGGGCGGCGCCATAGACCATGGCGCGCCGCAGGTTCGGCGCCGTGACATCATCGCTCGCGGCGAGGTAGGCCATGAAGCCCCCCGCGAACGCGTCACCGGCGCCGGTGGGATCGAACACTTCCTGGAGCGGGTAGGCGGGGACCTTGAACGTGGTGTCGTGGTTCACGAGCAGGGCGCCGTGCTCGCCCTGCTTGATGACGGTCATTTTGGGCCCGTGCTCGAGCACCCAGCGTGCCGCGCGGTAGATGTTCCAATCGCCCGAGAGCTCGCGCGCCTCGGAGTCGTTCACCATCAGGATATCGATGTGGCGCAGCAGCTCGAGCAGCAGGTCGCGCTTGGAGTGGATCCAGTAGTTCATGGTATCGCAGGCGACGAGCGCCGGCTGCTTCACCTGGTCGAGCACGCCGAGCTGCAGCTCGGGATCGATGTTGCCGAGGAACAGGTAGCGCGCGTCGCGGAACTTCGGCGGCAGCTTGGGGCGGAAGTCGGCGAAGACGCCGAGCCGGGTCTCGAGCGTCTCGCGGCTCGCGAGGTCGTAGGAATACTTCGCCTTCCAGCGAAACGACTCGCCCGGCGCCTGCTCGACGCCCGAGAGGTCCACGCCGCGCGCCTCGAGCGCCTTGAGGGCGCCGAGCGGATAGTCCGTCCCGACCACTCCCACGACCTGGACCGGGTGTAGGATCACGCCGGCGGCGCTGAAGAACACCGCCGACCCGCCGGGCGCGTCCGCGGTCTCGCCGAACGGCGTGTACACCGAGTCGAGCGCGATCGAGCCGACCACGAGGAGACTCACGTCACATCCGATCCGGGGCGCCGATCCCCAAGAGGTGGAGGCCGTTGGCGAGCACCCGGCGCACGGCCGCCGCCAGCACCAGGCGCGCCGCCTCCTGGGGCTCGCCGAGCACGCGGTACTTGTGGTACCAGGCGTGCGCCAGACGAGCGAGCCCCTCGAGGTAGCCGGTGACGCGGTGCGGCTCGAGCGCGGCCGCGGCCCCCGCCACCAGGGTCGGAAAGTCGGCGAGCTCCTTCATCAGGAGAAGCTCGTCCGGCTCGTCCAGCGTCGACAGATCCCCGCCCTTCGCGCTGACGGTCTCCGGCGCGCGTCCGGCGACACGGAAGATGCCGCTCATTCGCGCGTGCGCCATCTGGACGTAGAAAACGGGGTTCTCCTCGGTCTGGCTCTTCGCGAGGTCCACGTCGAAGACCAGGTGCGAGTCTCCCCGTCGCATGAGGAAGAAGTAGCGCACGGCGTCGCGCCCCACTTCGTCGACGAGCTCTCGCACCGTCATGTAACTCCCGGCACGCTTGGAGATCTTCATCTCGGCGCCGCCCTTCATCACCGTCACCATCTGGTGCAGCACGTACTCGGGGTAGCCCGGCGGGATGCCCATCTCGAGCGCCTGCAGCCCGATGCGCACGCGGGTCACGGTGCTGTGGTGATCCGCACCCTGGACGTTGATCGCGCGCGTGAACCCCCGCTCCCACTTGTCGATATGATAGGCGACGTCGGGCAGAAAATACGTATACTCGCCACCTTTTTCCGCCCGCTTGCGCATCACGCGGTCCTTGTCGTCACCGAAGTCGGTGGTCTTGAGCCAGAGCGCACCGTCCTTCTCGTAGGTGTGCCCGGCGGCCACCAGCCGGCGCGTCGTCTCCTCGACCTTGCTGGTCGTGTACAGCGACGACTCGAGGAAGTAGACGTCGAACTTGACGCCGAACGCCTGCAGGTCCGTGTCCTGCTCCTTGCGCAGCTCCTGCACGGCAAACCGCCGTACCGCCGCGAGGTCCGCTCCCTCGGGATCGTTCGGGTGGGCGGCGACGTAGCGCTCGGCGAGGTCCCGGATGTACTCGCCGTGATAGCCGCCCTCCGGAAGCACTGCCGGGCGGCCGCGCAATTCCTGGATCCGCGCCTGCACGCTCCGCGCGAGGCTCAGGATCTGGCCGCCCCCGTCGTTGTAGTAAAACTCGCGCGTCACGCGCCAGCCGGTCCACTCGAGCAACGACGCGATCGCGTCGCCCAGGGCCGCCTGGCGGCCGTGGCCGACGTGCAGCGGACCGGTTGGGTTGGCCGAGACGAACTCGACGTTCACGGGCCTACCCTGCCCCACATCACTCCGGCCGTAGCGCTCGCCAGCGGCGAGCACCGCCGCGAGGACGCCGGCGAGCTGAGATTCAGCGAGAAAAAAGTTGATGAAGCCGGGGCCGGCGATTTCGATCTTGCGAACCAGACCCTGCGGGAGCTGCAGGGTCGCGACCAGCCGCTCGGCGACCGCGCGGGGCTTCTGCTTGAGCGCCTTGGCGAGCGTGAGCGCGAGGTTCGTCGCCACGTCGCCGTGCGCGGGATCGCGCGGCCGCTCGAGCTCGACCGCGGATGGCGACAGCGACACCTCCAGCCGCGCCGCGGCATCCGCCAGCGCCGCGCGGATCACTTCGTGGGCCTTCACTTGTCGCCGGAGTCTGGTTTCTTCTTGGCGCGCTCAGCGGGCTTTGCGTCGGCCGCGGGCTTCGATGCGGGGCCGGGCTTCGACTCCGTCGCGGGCTTCGCCCCCTCCGTGGGTTCCGGCTTCTCACGAGCGCGCTTGTAGTCGGTGATGTAGAAGCCGGAGCCCTTGAACACCAGTCCGGCGCCGCCCGAGATCTGCCGCTCCGCCATCTTGCCACAGGTGGGGCACTTCACGCGGCGATGGTCGTTCATCGTCGGGTAGAACTTCTCGAACACATGCCCGGCCGGGCATTTGAACTCGTAGGTCGGCATCGCACAACAACTTAGCCACTCGACCCCGACAGGTCAACTCACGCGGAGTGCGAGCCACGCCGCGAGCGTCGCGGCCTTCTCGTCGGCGCGCCACGGCCCACGCCGCGCGCCGCCCAGGTCCGTCACTGCGCGCCTGAGCGCGCCCGGCGACCGCTTGAGGCGCGCCGCCGCAGTCTCGTACAGGGAACGCTCGACCAGCGTGGTGCACGGCAACCGGGCGGTGCGCGCCGCACCCTCCAACGCGGTCCGGAACAGCTGGCCTTCGAGGGCGTGCGCGCGGATGTGATCGTTACCGATTCTGGCGGGATCGATGAGGCTCCCTACGACCAGCGCGACTCGGCGGACCCGGCGTCCCTGCCGGCGATACTCCTCGAGCAGCGCGCCGAGCGACCGCTTGGTGATGCGCTCGACCAACCGGCGGAGGTGCCGCTCCAGCTTGGCGGCCTCGCTGCGTCGGGCGTCCCGCACCGCGTGGTACGGTTGCCGAGACGTCGGTATGCGGGCATCGCTCAGGGCGATCACCCGGCGGTCGAGCACGCGCGGCGCGCGCGCAGGGCCCTCCACGAGTACCGCCGTGGCCCAGCCGGACTTGACCCGGCAGCCGAGCACTAAAATTCGCGCTTCTTCATCTCCGAGAAGAAGTCGCGCAACTCGAGATCTTCTTCCCGCTCCGGCGGAAGGGTGTCGTCGTACTGGCGGCGCTTGTTGGGTTTCACCTTCGCGGCCTTGGCCGCGTTCTTCTTGGCCAAGGCGGCCAGCTTGCGCTCTTCACCTTTGGGCATGGCTCGAGGCTCCTGACGGAAGTAGTCGTACGCTAAAGGTGCGCGGTCCGAGGCGCCCCGCGCAACGCCTCGGTGGCGGTCCGGGACAGGTCGAGGAGAACTCAGTAGGGGGGCGGGTACCCCTGCTCCCGGGTGAATCGGGCCGCCGCCTCTGCCACGCGGGCCGCGACCCAGCGTTGGCGGTCCGAAAACGCCCGGTTACGGAGTGCCGCCCGGGCGGACATGCCCTGGGGCACGGGACTCCGAGCAGAACAGCCGCGAGGGGTCCGTGTAATCCATCAGGCGGCGTGTGAAACGCCGTCGACGTACACCAGCCCCCACGTGGGAGAAGTTGCCGGGGGAATCGTTCCCGCGGGCGATGAGCGTCGACGTCGGGTAGCCGCCGCGTGATACGAGGATGTCGCCCGAGTGGATCTCCACGCCGTGCACGTTCGCCGCGGGCGTGCCCGAGGGCTCGCGGCGGCCCTCGAGGAGGAAAATGCTGGTGTCGGGATGTTGCAGCATGGCCTCTTCCACGGCGCCCCGGAACCCGTAGAGGGAGCGGTACAGTCGCGCGCGCGCGCCGTCGCCCGCAACATCCCCGCCCGACACCCGGCGAGGCGCGTATGGACATACGTCGTCGCGAGGGAGCGCCACAGGGTGTCCTGGTTCCATGCGAAGCCGCGCCCGCGACCTGCCAGCGGCGTGGGTTCAGCGCCAGAGACATGCCGAAATGGACGCGCGGCGGCCGACTAATGCGGGCCGATCCGCAGGTTCGCCGTCGCGATGAAGATCTCCCGCAGGAAGAACAGCAAGCCTGCGAAGAACGCCACCATGGCGGCGACGAAGAACAGGGCCACCGGCACCGAGGCGTCGAAGCTCGCGAAGGCCCCCAGGAACAGCGTCGCGATGACCGTACACACGAGCAGGGCCGTGACCGTGCAGAGCGTGATGGCGCGGCCGATCAGCTGCGCCCGGCGGGAGAGCGTCGCGAGCTCGGCGTGAAGGCGCGCCGCTCGGTCCGGCGAAGTTGCGGCCAGCTGCGCCTCGAGCGTTCGGCCGCGATCGATGATGCGGGAGAGACGATTGGTCAGCACGGCCAGCACAGCGCCGATGCCCGAGAGGAGAAACACGGGCGCCACGGCGAGCTGGATCGCATGGGCGACCCCCGTGATGCCGGGGGATTGCTGAACGAGGGGGCTCACGGCAGCGTAAGCTGCCCGCGTCACGCCGTCGTACGGCCGCGGCGCTGGAAGGGCTTGCGGATCACGGCTTGAGAGCGGCCCGCGCCTCGTCGAGCGACCCCGCAAAGTAGCTGACGTTGTGGAACGCCTCGCGCGCCAGGGCCTCGGCCACGTAGCGCGCCGGCACGGCTCCCCCGATCACGACGAGCCGCGTGTTGTGATCTTCCATCGGCAAGCGACCGTCGTCCTTCGCGCGCTTGATCTCGCCTACATCCTTACCTTCGAGCACGGCGCCGCGCGGGATGGGTTGGGCATTCGGGAGCACGTTGGCCTGACGCTCTTGCGGCTCCCGCACATCGATGACTACGGCGGTATGATCGTTCGCGAGGACTTTGCGCAGTCCTTCCGGCTCGATCTGCGTGACACCCCCGAGCGCGCGCCACACGGGGATCCCCAGCTGGTAGCGCCGAACTTTGGTATAGCCCGCGGCCACGAGCTCCGCGGCCAGGCGCGCCGTGTCATTATGTTGATGAACCAGTCGATCGATCTCGGCCACGTCCGACACGTACATCGACATGGGGACGCCGGGCTTGGCGGCCACGTTGAGCGCCCCGGGAATGTGGCTCATCGCGTACTCGCGGAACGGACGCGCGTCGAGCACGAGGGCGCTGTTCTCGGCCAGGATCCGGCGCAGCTCCTCGGTTGAGACTTCGGTCGTCGATTGCCCGGACTCGCCGATCACGGCATCGAAGATCGTGGGAACCGCCTGGCCGGCTGCCGTGGCCAGGACGAGGAGCCCGAGGAGACCGCCCAGCTCGAGAAGTCGAGTGCGGCGCAGGATGTTCATGTAGGACTCACGGAAGACCGAGTCCGTGTGCTCGCCTCGAAGTATTCCCGCACCGACCTGAGGTGCTGCCCTGGGAAGACCCGAAGCGCGCCCTTCGTGTCGATCACTTTGCCGTGGGCATGAGACAGCATCAACGCGGCGAACGATTGCTGGAGGGGGTCCGTCGCCGAGGTGTATTGGGCCAGCAATGCCGCCTCGGGAACGTGTTGTACGTCGAATCGCTTCCCCGCGACCTGCTCGGCGAGACGCACGACTTCAAGAGGGCTCAAGGGCTCGGGACCACCGAGTTCGACGACGGCGTTCTTCGCCCGAGGATTGTCCAGCACGGACACGGCGAACTGCGCGACGTCCTGGAAGGAGATCCAGCCGATCTTGTTATGGCCACCACCGTAGATCTGGGCTTTGGTGTTGGGCGGATCGAAGCCCAGTGCGGGGCTCAACCACACCTCGGTGAAGAACGTGGGTTGCAGGATCGTATAGGCCATCCCGCTCTGCCGCAGGCGCTCCTCGACCGCCCGTTTCGCGGACTGGAGTGGAAAGTCGATCTCGACGGGCGGGAACGAAATCAGGATGAATTGCTTCACGCCGGCGGCCGCGGCCGCGTCGACGAGGCTCAGTTGTCCCTGCCGATCGACGCTCTCGATGGAATCTCCGTCCTGCCTCGAAAACGTCGACGACGCCGTCGAAATAACCGCCCGCGCGCCGCGACACGCGCCGTCGAGCGACGGTCGGTCCTTGAGGTCCCCGCGCACCTGTTCCGCGCCGACGCTCTTGAGCCGCGCGAGTCTGTCGGGATTCGACGTTCCCCGAACCAACGCGCGTACCAGATTGCCTCGCCCGGCGAGCAGGCGACAGATCTCTCCGCCCAGCAGACCGGTTGCGCCCACGACGAGAATCATGGTGACATCCCTCCCCGCTTGATACTGTGCGCCGGTACTCGACGTCGCCAGTAGCCGCGTCGCCGGTGCAAGCGCGCCGCCGTTCTGTTTATCTTGCCTACCCGCTACCCTAAGGAGCCGCGATGCCGTACCACGCCTGGAGACCGGTCCCACTCATGGCCCTGGCCCTCGTCGCCGCCTGCCAGCGCGGCGAGCGACCGAGTGCCGCGAGCCCCGCGAGCGCCTCCATGCGAGAGCGGGCCCCCACGACGTTCCGGGCCCGGTTGGAAACGAGCAAGGGCGATGTCGTGATCGAGGTCCACCGCGACTGGGCCCCGCTCGGCGCGGACCGGTTCTACCACCTCGTGCGCAGCGGCTACTTCGACGGCGTGCGGTTCTTCCGCGTGATCCCGGGATTCATGGCGCAGTTCGGCATCCATGGTGATCCACAGGTGGCTGCGGCCTGGCGCGATGCCACGATTCCGGACGACCCGGTGCGGGAGCACAATGCGCGCGGCACGGTGAGCTTCGCGACCGCCGGGCCCGGGACGCGGACCACCCAGCTCTTCATCAACTACGGCGACAACAGCCGGCTCGACGGCATGGGGTTTTCGCCGTTCGGCCGAGTGGTGGAGGGCATGGACGTGGTGGACCGCCTCTATGGGGGGTACGGCGAAGGAGCGCCCCGCGGCCGTGGCCCCGACCAGAGCACCATCCAGGCGCAGGGCAACGCCTACCTCGAGCGGGCGTTCCCCGAGCTCGACTACGTCAAACGGGCCGGGATCGTCACGCAGTAGATTGTGATGCGATCACCGCCATGACGACCTCCCACGTCGCCGCGACTGTTCCGCTTCCGCCGCCCGTCGCCCGGCCCCATGACGCGCAGCTCCGCCAGGACGTGCGTTGGCTTGCCGCGACGCTCGGCCGGGTCGTCGGCCGGCTGGCGGGGGAAGAAACGTTCCGCGCCGTCGAGGAGCTGCGCCGGGCGTGCCGCGCCCGACGGCTCGGCGTCCCCGGGGCACCCGATCTGGACGCCCTGCTCGCGCGGACCCGATCCCTACCACCGGAGACGGCGCGTCTCACGGCCCGCGCGTTTACGGTGTTTTTCATTCTGATCAACGCTGCGGAACAGGCTCATCGGGTGCGACGGTCGCGCCAGGACGACCTGGCCGCGGCACAGCGCGGATCGGTGCGCTGGTCGCTGCGGCGCCTGCGTGAGGCCGGCCAGGGCGCCGAGCAGGTCACGCGCGCGCTGCTCACGCTCGACGTCCGACCGGTCCTGACCGCGCATCCCACCGAGTCCGCCCGCCGCACGATCCTCGATCTCCAGGCGCGTCTGGCGGAGGGTCTCCTGGCCCGCGACGGCGCACCGGAGCCGCAGCGCCGCGCGATCGAGGGGCGTCTCGAGGGCGAGGTGGAGCTCCTCTGGCTCACGGAGGAGGTGCGGCGCGACCGCCCCTCTGTCATGGACGAGGTGTCAAACGCGCTTTGGTACCTGGAGGACCGCCTCCTCGAGGCTGCGTCGCGCGTGCGCGAGCGGCTGGTTCAGGCGTTTGAGGACGAGTTTGGCTGCGGGCTCGCTCGGGTCACCCCGCTCACCATGGGGAGCTGGGTCGGGGGTGACCGGGACGGCAACCCGTTCGTCACGGCGGAGATCACGCTCGCCGCCGCGCGCAGCGCCCGCCGCGCGGTGCTCGGCCACTATGCGCGGGGCCTCGCCGACCTCACCGCGCGGCTCTCCGTATCCGAACGGCTCGCCCCGATGTCGCCCGAGCTCGAGGCCTCGCTCGAGCGGGACCGCCAGGAGCTCCCGGGTGTGTGGGAGCAGAATCGCCGCCGCAACGCTGACGAGCCCCTCCGCCTGAAGGTCAGCTTCATACGGGCCCGGGTCGAGGCCGATCCCCCCCGCTACGGCTCTCCCGAGGAGCTGGAGCGCGATCTGAGCCTCATCGCGGACAGCCTCGACGCCGTCGGTGCGGCGCACGCGAGGCGTGCGCTGGTGGAGCCGCTCCAGGCCCAGGTACGCGCCCACGGCTTCCACGGTTACCGCCTGGACGTACGGGAGGACGCCGCCGTCCACACCCGGGCGCTCCGCGACCTCGCGACGGCGGTGGGACTGGGCGAGCTGGACGGCGAGGCCATCCGACGCGAGCTGGTCGGCCGGCGCCCGCTGCACGCCCCGCACGTCTCCCTCCCGGGGCCGACCGACGGGGCCCTACAGGTGTTTCGGGTGATGCGGGCGATCCAAGACGAGATCGGGACCGCCGCAGCCTCGACCTACATCGTCTCGCGCACCCGCTCCGCCGACGACCTGCTGCGGGTGCTGCTCTTGGCGCGCGAAGGAGGGCTCGTGGACCTGTCGCGCGAGCCTGCGCTCTCCCGCGTCGACATCGTGCCGCTGTTCGAGACCCTGGAAGATCTGGAGCAGGCGCCGCACGTCGTGCGTTCGCTGCTCGGCGACCCGATCTGGCAGCGACACCTCGCCGCTCGCGGGCGGCACCAGGAGGTGATGCTGGGCTACTCCGATTCCGCCAAGGACGCGGGGCTCTTCCCTTCGGCGTGGGCCCTGTACCGGGTACAGGAGGACGTGGCGCGGGCGTGCGCGGACGCCGGCGTATCATGGACTCTGTTCCACGGCCGCGGCGGCACGGTGGGACGCGGGGGAGGCTCGCCGGTGGCGCGGGCGCTCACCGCGTTGCCTCCGGGCACCGTGCACGGGGGGATCAAGATCACCGAGCAGGGTGAGATCGTCTCCCAGAACTTCGGGCTCCTCTCCGTGGCCGAGCGCAGCCTCGAGCTGATGCTCAGCGGCGTGTTGCTGCATCGGTTCGAAGACTGGCGGAACGGTCTCGAGCCGGGCGAGGAAGCACGGTTCCGGGAGGTCATGGATCGCCTTGCGGCGGAAGCGTTGCCTTGCTATCGCACCCTGGTGTACGACCGTGGGGACCTGTTCCGGCTCTTCCTCGAGACGACCCCTGTCCGGGAGCTCGCGGACGTGCGTTTCGGGTCGCGACCGGCATACCGCGCGCCGGGCGAAGAAACGATGGAGGGGATTCGGGCTATTCCCTGGGTGTTCGGATGGACTCAAACGCGACTCATGCTTCCAGGATGGTTGGGCGTGGGCACCGCCCTCGAGGCCGTCGAGAGCGAGCCCGGCGGGCTCGCGGTGTTGCGCCGCATGGCCCGCGCCTGGCCGTTCTTCGACGACCTGCTCGCCAAGGTAGAGATGGTGTGTGCCAAGGCCGACCTCGCCATCGCTCGCATGTACGTGCAGGAGCTCGGCGGCGACCTTGCGCTGTTCGACCACCTGGAAACCGAGTTCCGCCGCACGATCGCCGCGCTGCTTCGCGTCCGGGAGAGCGACTACCTCATGCGCGACAATCCCATGCTCCAGACGGCCATCGGGCTCCGGAACCCGTACGTGGATCCGTTGTCGCTGCTCCAGGTGACCTTGTTGCGGCGGAAACGTGACGCCGCATCCCCGGACTCGGCCCTGGCACCCTTGACGGCCGCCTTGGCCTCGACGCTGAACGGCATCGCGCAGGGGCTGCGCAATACCGGCTAGCCACCATGCGACTCCACTACTCCCTGCTCCTCCTCGCCGGTGCGACGCTGTCGGCACAAGCCCCGACGCCTGTGGACTGGCCGGTCTACGGTGGGGGCCCCGAGAGCATGCGATACTCGGCCCTGCAACAGATCAAGCGCCAGAACGTCACGCATCTCAAGGTGGCGTGGACGTTCGACGCCAGCGACGGGATCCCGAGTTCCGAGCTGGAGGTCAATCCCATCGAGCTGAACGGAGTCCTGTACGCCACGACGGTGCGCCTCACCACCGTGGCCCTCAACGCCGCTACCGGCGAGTTGTTGTGGCGCTTCGACCCGTACCGGGGGCGAAAGGTGCGGGGCGAGGGCGGTCGCACACGCGGCGTCGTCCACTGGGGCGATGGCCCAGACCAGCGGATCTTCGTCGCGGTGCAACAGTTCCTCTATGCCTTGGACGCCACGACTGGACGCCCCATTCGGTCATTCGGCCAGGGCGGGCGGATCGACATGCGGGACGGCCTCCGGCCCGGCGAGAAGCTGATGGTCTCGCTCGGGACGCCGGGGATCGTCTACAAGGACCTGCTCATCATCGGCAGCCGGACGGCGGAGAGCCTCCCGACGCCGCCGGGCGACGTGCGGGCGTACGACGTGAGAACCGGGGCGTTGCGCTGGACCTTCCATACGATTCCCCGGCCCGGAGAGCTCGGGTACGAGACCTGGCCGAAAGACGCGTGGATGTATTCCGGCGCCGCCAATAACTGGGCCGGGATGTCGCTCGACGTGGACCGGGGCCTCGTGTTCGTGCCCACGGGCTCAGCGGCCGACGACTACTATGGGGCCAACCGCCGGGGGGACAACCTGTTCGCCAACTCTCTCATCGCACTCAAGGCGGAGACCGGCGCGCGCGTCTGGCATTTCCAGTTCGTCCGCCACGACATCTGGGATCGGGACCTGCCCGCACCCCCGAACCTCGTCACGGTGCGCCGCGGCAGCCGGTCGGTCGACGCGGTTGCCCAGGTCACCAAGTCGGGTCACGTGTTCTTGTTCGACCGCACGAGCGGGGCGCCGCTCTTCCCGATCGAATACCGGAAGTACCCGCCCTCGGATGTCGATGGCGAACTCGCGGCTGATTCGCAGCCGTTCCCGCTCCTGCCTGAGCCGTTCGCGCGCCAGCGGCTGACCGAGGGTATGCTTACCGATCGCACGCCCGAGGCGCATCGCGCCGTGCTCGAGCCATTCCGTGCGCTGCGCAGCGGCGGCCAGTTCGTCCCGGCCAGCCTTCAGGGCACGATCGTCTTCCCCGGTCTCGATGGCGGGGCCGAATGGGGCGGCGCGGCCGTCGATCCCGAGACGGGAATCCTCTACGTCAACGCGAACGAGATGCCGTGGACGGTGGCGCTGGTCGAGCGCGCGCCCGCGGCGGACGCGGCCGGCGGCAAGGAGCTGTACGCGACGCAGTGCGCCGCCTGCCACGGCGCCGACCGGAAGGGATCGCCTCCCACCGTCCCGTCGCTTGTCAATCTCGGCGACCGGCTGACCATGCCGGAGATCCGGGCCGTGATGTCGGACGGGAGCGGCAGGATGCCGGGCTTCGCGCAGCTCGGCTCGGAAGCGTTGTCGGCGATCCAGACCTACATCCTCTCCGGCGAGATCTCGCCCCCGCGTCCCCCCTCTCCCCAAGGGAGAGGGGGCCAAGGGGTGAGGTCCCCGATCGACCAGAAGTACCGCGTGGAGTACGGGAGATTCCTGGACCCGGATGGATACCCGGCGGTAGCGCCGCCCTGGGGCACGCTCAGCGCCATCGACTTGAACACCGGTCGCTACGTCTGGAAGGTCCCGCTGGGCGAGTATCGCGAGCTCGCGGCGAACGGCACGACCGCCACGGGCTGCGAGAACTATGGAGGTCCGCTCGTCACCGCGGGCGGCTTGGTATTCATCGGGGCGACGAACTACGACGGCAAGTTCCGCGCCTTCGACAAGGCCACGGGGGCACTGCTGTGGGAGACGACGCTCCCCGCCGCCGGGAACGCAACGCCCGCCACCTACGAGGTCGACGGCCGGCAATTCGTCGTGATCGCGACCAGCAGCGGCAAGTCGAGAACCCAGGTACCCGCGAGCTACGTCGCGTTTGCACTCGACCGGCCCTGACGGTGAGCCTTGCCAGGCCACGGAGTGCAGCTCACCTTGGGGCGTGCACCGGCGAACCTTCGTCCACGCCCTCGGCGCGTCGCTCGCGACCGGACCGTGGGCGTCCCCCGTCAGGCACTCCCCTCGCCGCCTCGACCGTATCGGGCTCGAGCTCTATTCGGTGCGGGACGCGATGGGCCGGGACCCCGAGCGCACACTCGCCGCCGTGCGCGCCATGGGGTACCGCGACGTCGAGCTGCTCTGGTCCTTCGGCAACTTCGGCCGCACGACCGAGCAGGTTCGGGCGGCCCTCGATCGCGAAGGATTGCGCGCGCCCTCGGCGCACGTCTCGGCCGCCGTCGTGCTCGTCGGGTGGGAGCGGAGCCTCGCCATCGCCAAGCGGCTGGGCCACGAGTACCTGATCGTGCCCAGCTTCACAGCGGACACGGCGCGGTCGCTCGACGATTGGCGGGAGTGGGCCGATCGCTTCAATACGGCCGGCGCCGCCGCGCGGCGCGCCGGCATTTGGCTCGCGTTCCACAACGAGCCCGATCACCTGAAGCCGATCGACGGCACCGTGCCGTACGATCTGTTCCTGGAGCGAACCGACCCGACCGTCGTCCGTCACCAGCTCGACGTCGGGAACTTGGCGATGGGAGGCGTCGATCCGCTCGCCTATCTCGAGCGCTACCGCGACCGCTATTGGAGCTTCCATCTCAAGGACGTCGTGAAAGACCGCTCTCGAGACACGGAGCTCGGCACCGGAACGCTCGATTTCCGGCGTCTGCTGGCGGGCATTCCGGACATCGATCGCAAGCCCTGTTACGTCGAGCAGGAGGGCGTCGAGCATCCGCTCGACAGCGCGCGCCGGAATTACGAGTTTCTGAGGGCGCTGGACTTCTAGGGCGTAGCGCCTTGCCGGCGTTACTTGGGAAGCTGATAGGAGCCGGTGCACTCCCAGGCGCTGACACCATTCGCGATCCACGTCGCCCGGCACGATCCGCTTCCTCTGAGGCCCTGCAGCTTCCCGGTACCACTCACGAACAGCCAGTTCCACATTGCGCTCTGAGGCGCGCCATCTTTCAACGTGGTCGTCCCCACGTAGCGGTAGTGCGCCTGGTTTCCGTCGGACATCGTGTCAAGGAAATAGCCGTGAAACTGCGACGTGGTGTCGCTCAGCTCGTCCGACTGCACCCCCGTGCCGCCTTTGGACCGGAGCCCCGCGATCGCAAAAGGCTTGGTCCATCGGCACCTAGTCTGGCTGATCGTGAACGAATGGTTGGGGCGATCGCCGATCGCGATGGTGTGCACGACGTCGGGCTTGGCGCATGTTCCGGCACCAGACAGCTTGGTCTGTGCCCCGAGCGCCTGCGCGCCAAGGAGCGTCAATCCGAGGGCGAGGGAGCGTGTACCCATCTCATCCTCCTGGTCGTGTTGGAACGAGTCGGTCCAGGGCGTCCATCACTTGGCATCGTAGCCGGCGAATTCGCCGCGCTGGTACACGTTTCCTTTGTACTCCTGGTCGAGGTGAATGCCGATCTTGGAGGTATAGTAGCTGCGCGCGGTCCACCCTTTGAGCTCCCGGAAGAAGCGCTCCGCGGCTGTCTTGGGGTCCGACTCACCCGCCGCCATTCGGGTGAGGACCGCGACCCGCTGGTCCGGCGTGGCGTCGAGCAACGGCTTCCCGTTGAGCTCATGGGACAGTGCATGCACCGCCTGGAGGCCGGACCGCCAGCGGGCCTGCCAATCGGGCTCGAGCGATTCCGCCAAACGGCCGTCGATGTAGCCGGCCACTGCGGCGGCGCGCGCGCCTGGTGAATGCTCGTCGGCGGGGATGATCAGCTCGGTGAGCTCATCCAGCAGCGCGAACTCCGACGCCGTCAGGAAACGGGGCGCAAGCTCGCTCGGCGCCGCTGCCGCCCCTGCCGCCCTTGCCGCCCCGAGGCTCACCAGCGGTGTAGCCAGCGCCGCTGCGGTCGCTGC
>Ga0209761_1000665_pt1 | contig 21527 bp, 23 predicted proteins | sample GraSoi013_1_40cm_4_FD_185818 | JGI IMG/M metagenome (GOLD analysis project Ga0209761, IMG submission 185818) | Grasslands soil microbial communities from the Angelo Coastal Reserve, California, USA - Sample 09_25_2013_1_40cm (SPAdes) (version 2) | ecosystem: Environmental > Terrestrial > Soil >...
TCGTCGTGGCGGGCGGGACGGCGGGCCTGGTGACGGGCCTGCTCGTCCTCGTTGGCGCGTCGTGGGGGCTGCTGAAGTCCTTCTGAGGACTTCCCCCCTCTCGATTTTTTCATCCAGGCGGGTGAGCGAATTGCGTCTAGAGTTCGTCGCGGTGCGCGAGGGCCAAGCCTCGCGGATCCTTCCAACGAGACGTCCCGCAATCCTCGTCTTCTTGATCCTCTTCGAGCAACCCCGACCGCCGGTCGCGGAATCGGGGATCGAGCAGCCGCGGGCGACTAGGCAGAACGACTCGTGACATCGGCCTTCGAGCTGCCGACCCGGTGCGTCGGCAGCTCCCACATGAGACCGAGCCCAACCGGACGACGAATCACGTCATCGCGGCCTTCCAGTTCCTCTAGGAGGATCTCCGCGTCGTCGTCGGTCGTTCCGAGGACCGCCGCGAGCTCGGTGGTGGCCAGCATGCGATATCGTTGGATGAGATTCAGCGCGGTCTCCTCGTTCACTTTGATGGGTGCGGCCTCCAGGTGAGGATCCACGTCCCTGAGGATTTCCTCGAACGCGTCCCAGGGACGCCATCCGTCCACGTGCCGGGTCTCGTCGTCTCGTCGGATCACAAACGTCGGGAACCCGCTGATACCCAGCGTCTGGCATTCGTCCCGGTCTCGCTGGAACGCCTCGTTCGCGGACCCGTCGTCGACGGCTTGGACGAAGGCGTCGAGGTTGAGGCCGGACTCCTTGGCAACCTCCGCTTGGACGGCCTTCGAATGAATGCCTCGTCCCTCGAGACACCACGCCTCCCGCAGTCGACGGAGATAGCGCCACCCTTGATCGGGTCCTTGGAGGTCCGCGGCCTTCGCGGCGATGCACGCCGGCCACGTCGAATTGAAGTCGTCCGACGAATCGAGCATCGCGTCCGCGTTCATCGGCATCCGATGCTGGCTGGACACGGCCTCGAAGAACGTGCGGACGGAATCTTTCCAGCGGCCTCCGGACATCCTCGCCCACTGTTCTCGCACGGGGCTGAAGTCCTCGAACAGGCCGCCCTGGCGCGTCTCGATCCGGACGGTGTCCGGGTAGCGGACCTCCAGACGGCGGATCGTTGGCTCGAAGCCCCAGCACCAGATGTTGTGCGGGTCGGTGTACCAGATCACGCGAATCGGAGAGCCCATGCGCGAGTCTCGGCCCGCGTAAGCGGCGGTTTGCTAAGAAGTCCTCGGTTTCGCGGGGTCGGAACCCTTATGGCCCCGGATTCGCGTCGCTCAGCTATGCGCTTGGACGACCGTCAGTGGGCCGGCCTGCTTCTGTTCGTGGGAATCGCGCAGTTCGCGATCATCGGGCTCACCGTCGCGGAGTCCGTGTACCCTGGATATAGCGTGTCGATCAACTACATCAGCGACCTCGGTGTCGGACCCGCCGCGCTCATTTTCGATCCGTCGATTATTCTCGTCGGCCTCGTAGTCCTTGCGACCGCCTGGTTCCTCTTGCGGGCGTTCAAGGACCGGCTCGTGTCCGTTGTGGTCGCGCTCGCCGGCGTTGGCGCGATTGCCGTCGGCGTCTTCACGGAAGCCTTCGGCGTCATTCACTCGCTCGTCTCGCTCTGGACGTTCATCTTCATCGCCCTTTCCGCGATCCTCGCGATGCGAATCGTCCGGCCGCCATTCCAATATATCTCGGTCCTCCTTGGCCTCCTCTCGCTCGCGGCCCTGGGGTTGTACATCTCGAAGACGTACATTGGACTCGGCCCCGGCGGGATGGAACGGATGATCGTGTGGCCCGTCCTGGCTTGGGGGTTGGCCTTCGGAGGGTACCTCTTCGCGTCGCCATCCGCATCCGGAACATCGGTTACTCCCTGACGGAGGAACACGTTGACGCGCCTCGATCTCGCGGCGATTGAGTCCGCCCGGAAGCGGATCGAAGGCTTGGTCGTCCGGACTCCGCTCGTCCGCCTGAATGCCGACGAAGCGCCTGCCGAGATTTTCCTGAAGCTGGAGAACCTGCAGCCGACCGGGTCATTCAAGGTCCGGGGCGCCGGTAATTCCATCGCGCTCCTGACTCCGGAACAGCGGAGTCACGGCGTGTTCACGTGCAGCGCGGGCAACATGGCCCAGGCCCTCGCGTGGCATGCGCGGCGACTCGGAATTCCGTGCACCGCGATCGTGCCGGACACCGCGCCGGCCACGAAGCTCGCGGCGATCCGGCGGTTCGGCGCGACCATCGTTCAGCTCTCCTGGGACGAGGTCTGGGAGATCGGCATCAGCCGACGCTACGCCCCGCTGAAGGGGTGGACGTTCGTCCATCCGTTCGCCGATCCGGCGATGATGGCGGGGAACGGGACCATCGGTCTGGAGATCCTCGAGGACCTGCCCGACGTCGATGCTGTCGTGATCCCGTTCGGAGGTGGTGGACTGACCGCAGGCATTGCGACCGCGATCAAGGCGAAAAGACCGCGGGCCAAGATCTATGCATGCGAGCCTGAGACCGCAGCACCGCTGGCCGCCTCGTTCGCAAAGGCGGCGCCGAGCGGGGTCCATCGCATCCCGAGTTTCGTCGATGGAATCGGCGCTTCGAGCGTCCTGCAGGAGATGTGGAATCTGGTGAGGCCTTTGCTTGAGGGATCGCTCGTGGTTTCCCTGAAAGAAACCGCGGACGCAATCCGATTGCTCGCCGAGCGGAATCGAGTCGTCGCCGAAGGTGCCGGCGGTTCGTCCGTTGCCGCGGCTCTCTCGGGCAAGGCAGGGAAAGGTCGTATCGTGAGTGTGGTGTCCGGAGGGAACATCGACACGGAAGTGCTCGGGAAGATCCTGCGCGGCGAAGTTCCGTGAGGATTCGCCCGATCGAATCGCGCGGGAGAATGTCTCATGGCGTTCCTTCTCCGGTTGATGGAAAGGGCGAGTGTCCGGAAGCGCGCCGCCGACCTCGCCGAGTTGCGCGCCCTCATCGCTCCCGTCTCCGGGGTTCACCTCCTCGATGTCGGAGGCGGCACGGGCGCCGTGACGGAACGCTTCGCGACCGGTTGCGCCGACGTCGTGGTCCTGGAGCCCGACCAGAGGAAAGTCGCTCAAGGCCGGAAGCACCGACCGACGATTCGATTTCACGAGGGCCGCGCGGAGGAGATCCCGTTTCCGGACGCCACCTTCGACCGGGTCACCGCGGTCGTCGCGTTCCATCACATGGAGAATCAGGAATCGGCCCTCGCGCAGATGCGACGAGTTCTGAGAGGCTCCGGACGTCTTGTCCTCTTCGAGGTACCGCCCTCACGCGCTCCCGGGCCGATCTACCGATGGATCGCCGGTTTCCGGCACGCGGGACACATGGCGTTTCACGGTCCCGAGGTGCTCAAGGAAAAATTGCGTGCCGCCGGATTCACAGAGGTTTCAGGCCGCCAGGGCGTCACGGGATATTTTGTATCGGGGACGAAATGATGCGTTGCACTCCTGCGAGGCCCAGGAGAACCGCGCAAGTTTATCGGCCTCCTCGGCGCCATCCCGGATGAGGGCCGTATCATGGCAGGCTCACCGGCCGATCCGCTCGCGCGAGACGTGAGGAAGTACGTCTTCGACCATTTTTTGGAGCATGCCGTTCCGCCCGTGCTCGAACAGATCATGGAGCGGTACCACCTCGACCGCGTCAAGGCGTTCGCGGTCCTGAAGGCGCTGGAGGACGCACGCCACCTGAAGCTGGTGCCCGGCACCCAGCGGATCCTCATGGCCTTCCCGTTCTCGGCCGTCGCGACACCGTTTCGTGTCACGAGGCCCGTGATCCGCCGGCGGTATTACGCGAATTGCGCCTGGGACGCCGTGGCGTTCCACGCGATGCTGCACGAGATCATCCGGATCGAAGGCCGTTGCCACCACTGCGCGGAACCGATTTCGATCGAGCTCGCCGGCGGGAAATCGCGCGCCTCGCCTCGGGGGCCCCTTGTCTATCTCGCGCTTCCCGCGGCCCAATGGTGGAACGACATTGTGATCACCTGTTCGAACCACATGGTGTTCTTCGCCTCCGAACGCCATGTCGACGCTTGGCAAAAGGCGACGCAGGCACCGGAGGGGGCCGTGCTCACGCTCGAAGAGACGCATGCGCTCAGCGTGCCGATCTACAAAGACAAACTGAGGGCCGAATACGTCCGGCCCGGCAAGGACGAGCTCATCAGCCACTTCCGCTCGCTCGGATTAACGGGAGAGTTCTGGCGGCTCTAGCCGATTCGCAATCTACGATAGCACACTCGCCTTCCGGATCGTGACCTTTGTCCGAGGCCGGTCTTCGTGGTCCGTCGGTGTGCGGCTGATCGCCTCGACGACGTCCATCCCTCCGACCACTCGACCGAAGACGGGATGCTTCCGGTCCAACCGGTGGTTGTCGACGACATTGATGAAGAACTGGCTCCCGCCGGTGTTCGGACCCGCGTTCGCCATCGAAATCGTTCCCCGCGAATTCCGGTTGTCGGCCGGGAGCTCGTCCTTGATTGTGTAACCGGGTCCGCCGAGCCCGGTCCCCTGGGGGTCACCACCTTGGATCATGAAATTCGGGATCACGCGGTGGAAGATCGTTCCATTGTAGAAGCCCTGCGCGACGAGCTTCCGGAAGTTGCCCGCAGTGATCGGCATCGTCTCGTCGAGGAGCTCGATCTTCACATCGCCCATCGTCGTCTGGAGAAGGACGGTCGTCATGCGGCTGCCATCCGTTTCACGTACGTAAGGGTTGACCTTCCTTGCGTGCGGGGAGAAACCGAGGGTCTAAGCCGCTAGAAAGTCCCTCGATTGGTCGACCGAGGCGGCCGTTCAATCTTCCGTTTTCGACGGAACCACCAGACGAGCAGCACGGCGACGATGACGGCGAGGACGAATGCGAGGAACGGCCATGAGGTGAGGGGCGCCAGATATCCCGCCGCCACGACGGTCACGGTCCACTCCCGCGAGGCGACCAGCGAGCCATCGGACACGGTGACGTTCACCGTGTGCGGTCCGAGCGTCGTCGACGCGAAATTCAGCCCGCTGGTGTTCCCACCCGTGACGACCCCGTCGACCCGCCAAGTGTACGTGAGCGCATCACCGTCCGGGTCCCATGCGATGACGGCGAACGTCTGCGTCGATCCCGCGTCGACCGTCTTAGGACCGAGTCCCGGGTTGCTCGAGGTGATCTGGGGCGCCCGATCTCGGACCGTGACCGTCCGGATCGTTTGGTCCGAGAGGCCGAGGTTGTCTACGACCGTCAGCCGAACTCCGAAGCTCCCCTTCACGGCGTAGGCGTGCGACGCCTGCATCCCGGAGCCGGTGATTCCGTCCGCGAAGTTCCAAATAAACAAGGCGATCGGCCCATCGGGATCCGTCGAGGCAGCCCCATCGAACGCGACGCTGACTCCAATGTAGATCGTCGTCGGAGCAAATGCAAAGGCAGCGTGGGGCGGGGCGTTGACCGTTACCTGATGCGTTGCCGTCGAGGAGAGGTTCGCATCGTCGACCACGGTCAGGTTGACCGTGAACACCCCGGAGTTCGCATACGCATGTCGCGCAATGATGCCGCTACCCGTTGTGGAATCTCCAAATTCCCACGTGTACGACGTAATCGTCCCATCTGGGTCGAACGAATAGGAGGCGTTGAACGTAATCTGGGAACGCGGGTTCGTCGGCGAGGGACTGGCCACGAAATCGGCGACCGGAGGCTGCGGCCCGGGGGGCGCCGGTTGCACGACGAGATCCCGATATGCGGTGCCGCTCAACGAGTCGTTATCCGTGACGTTGAGGATGACGTGGTACGTTCCCGCGATCGTGTACGGATGGGTTGTGATCGCGCCAACCCCGGTCGTGTAGTCTCCAAAATCCCAAAAATAGATGACAATATGGCCGTCGGGATCCTGAGATGCGGACGCATTGAATGCGACACTCGTCCCGACGGTCGGTTGATTTGGCATCACCGTGAAGGACGCAATCGGCGGCGCGTGGACGACGATGTGCCGATAGGTCGTCGCAGTGAACGACTCATTGTCCGTGACCGTGAGGGTCGCGTTGAACGTGCCGAAGGTGAGGTACGAGTGGGATGGGTTGACACCGGTTCCTCCCGTCAAGTCCCCGAAGTCCCAAGTGTACGACATGATGGTTCCGTCTGGGTCCGACGACGAGGAAGCGTTGAATTCCACCGACGATCCCACCGTTACCGGATTGGGGGTCGCCCTGAAGGACGCGATCGGAGGCTGACCGGAATCCCAATATCGGTAGATCGTCGTCGGGGTCGTTAGCCAGAAGGCCCCGTCCGGTCCGACCGCAACTGCGATGATCGACGTCGGCGCGGTCCAGACGATGTCGTCCGATTCAACGACATCGTAGTTCGGCGGGACCAAGTGGAGTCGATGGAAGCGGCCCGTGTTGCAATCGCCCATGAACAGGTCCCCTTGCCACTTGGGGAAGGACGGACCTCGGTAGATCGCCGCGTTCGTCGGGCAGATTGTGGTCCCCCACCACCAGATCGGGAACACGGGATTCGGGCCGTCCCGGTTCGTGTCCGCGGGAGGGGGCAGGCTCCCGCACACGGCATTGGGTCCCCAGCCGTAGTTCCGGTCGGAAGCAGTGAGGTTCGGTAACAAGTTGACTTCGTCGTTGCAGTTCGGCCCGTTCTCGGTGACGTACACCCTGCCCGTGATCGGGTGGAACGCGAGTCCGAACATGTTCCGGTGGCCATACGTGTACGTGAGGTTGTACCAGCCGGGGTTGTTGTAAAATGGGTTGTCGGGCGGAGCGCTTCCGGTCGAATTCATCCGGAGGACCTTTCCCATCGGGCTCATCGGATCCTGCGAGAGGGACGGATTCGCGTTCTCGCCGACGACCGCGTACAGCTTGCCGTCCGGGCCGAAGGCGATGACACCGCCGTTGTGATTCGTCGCGCTGCTCAGAGGTGGCATCCGGAGGATCACCGTGAAGGAGATTCCCGAGTTGCCGCTCGCGACGATCCGGACGATGCGGTTGTAGATCGTCCCGTTTGTGACGTCGTTGTACGTCTGGTACGCATACACGTACGGGGTCGCTGGAAAGCCGGGGTCGAGCGCGAGGCCGAGCAACCCCCGCTCACCTGAATTCTGCGTGTTCGGGAGCGTGTAGAACGGCGTCGGCAACAGCGTTAGGTTCGCGAGATAAATGACGCGGATGCTCCCGGTGTCTTTCTCCGCGAAGAAGATTCGGCCGTCTGAGGAGAACGCAAGGGCGATTGGAAAGTTCAGCCCGCTCTTGTATACCTCGATTTGACCTGTTGCGGCGACCGGTTGTGCGGGGGCGAGAATCGCGACGGAGCCCGCCACCATCAGGATGAGCAGTCCGACAGAGATCGCGCGGCGCACGGCCGGAGCATGTTCAGTCCTCGCTTGAGGATGTTGACGCGGTTTTCATCCCCGATTGCGTCGGTCCCGCTGCCGTTTCTTAGGGGATTCCTGACGTGCGGTGGCCGAGCCAGGCGAATAGGCCCACGGGCAGGATGCTCCCCAGGAAGGCGAGGTACACCCATGCTGCCGGGGCGCTCCAGTTCACATCGGCGGAATACCGCGCGATCGCGATGAACTGCAAGATCGCGAATGCGATGTAGCCGCCGGCCAGTGGCCGGATCCGGAGGAAATCGTTCTCGCGGCTCGCGTGGAACGCGGCGAAGCCGATCCCAATGAGCCACGCCCCGATCGCCCGCGCCGTCAACGGGGTCAGACCCCAGGGCCACACCTGCTTCACGATGTCCGGCCCCAGGAAGAGACCCAGACCGACTCCGAGCATGCCGACTCCCTGTGTGAGGACCGCGATTCGCATCCACCTCGGCGCGGGAGGCCCGCGGGGCGGATCGCCTCCCGGTGCGCGGAGCTGGATCATCCAGACGATCAACATCGCGACGGGAACGCCTGCGTAGATGGCGAGCCAGAACCACGCGGCGCCTTGCGCGCTCGCGATTGGGCTCGAGAAGTGAAATTGGTCGAAGTGGAGGAGCGTGGCCACGAGGGTGAGCGTCGTGAAGAGCCAGATCGCCGGGACGGCGACGCGAGCGCTCGCCCAGGTGGACTGGCGGGCCGCGATGACCTCGACGGGGACGGCGGCCCAGTACGATGCTCCGAGGAATGCACCCGTGAGGGGCCGGGCGATCGTCCATGCAAAGTACGTGGCGGTCTGGTCCGTGAAGACCGTGAGCTGGAAGCCGGCAAGAAACACGAGCGCGCTCGCCGCGTACAGGAGCCAGCGCATCGGGGCGATCAACGGTCGAACGCCCGGAGGTGCTTCCAAAGTCGACATGCCCGGCCCGCATGCGGGGAACGGCTAGGGCCATAAGAACCATGCTGGCGGTCGAGTGGGCCGGACTTTCCCGAGCCGTCCCGCGTCCCTCGCACCAGTTGCCGTCTGCCTCCTGTCCTGGAATCCCTTCAAAGAGTTTAAGTATATCGCGATATATCGCGATGGATATGGAATCACCGCGCACGGAATCAATCACCGGCGAATTGCCGGTCCACCTGGAGGGGCTGGGCAAGGAGTACGGTCACTTCACCGCCCTGAAGTCCCTCGATCTCACGGTCCCGCAGGGCACGTCCCTCGGCTTCCTCGGCCCGAACGGCGCAGGGAAGTCCACGACGATCAAGATCATGACGAACCTGATCCGGCCCTCCCGCGGCCGGGCCGCCCTGTTCGGCATCGATGTCCGTCAGGAGCCGACCCGCGCCTTGGCCCGCATCGGCGCGGTCATCGAGACGCCGGAGTTCTACGGATACCTCTCGCCGCTCGAGACCCTCGCGTACGTGGGTCGCCTCCGCGGCATGTCGTCCTCGGAGATCGAGCACCGCAGCGAGGCCGTCCTGAAAGAGGTCAAGTTGACCGACTGGGCGGACCACCGGATCCAGGAGTTCTCGAAGGGGATGAAGCAACGCCTCGCGATCGCGCAGGCGCTCCTCCACGAGCCGGAACTCCTGATCCTGGACGAGCCGACGTCCGGATTAGATCCGCGGGGCATGGCCGAGGTCCGCGTTGTGATCAAGTCGCTGAAGGGCGAAGGCCGGACGATCTTCATGAGCTCCCACCTCCTCGGCGAGGTCCAGGAAGTGTGCGACGATGTCGCGCTCCTGAACCATGGGGAGCTCTTGATCCACGGCTCCGTGCGGGATCTGTCGCGGGGGGCGGACACGTCGACGTTCCAGACGACCTTCCTCCGGTCGCCGACGCCGCAAGAGCTCGAGGCACTCGCATCCGTCCCGGGTGTCGTCGAGGTCAAGGCCGAGGGCGACTCGACGGTCGACCTGCGCATCTCCGGCGGGGAGGAAGGGCAGGCGAGGGTCCTCGAGGCGATGGTCTCCCGCGGGCTGAAGGTCCTCACGTACCGGCCCCTCGGCTCGTCGCTCGAACAGCTCTACCTCGATCGCATCCAGGAGTCGGATCGCCTATGACCGCGAGTTCGTTCGGTCAAGTCGTCACGGTCGCGAGCTACGAGATTCGCAAGTACATCCGCGGCCGACGCCTCCTGGGCATCCTGATTCTCGTCGGGCTGATCATCGGACTTTTCCTCGGGCTCCCGCCGGCCCTTGGCTCGCCGTACGCTTCGAACCCGAACGCGTTCGTGTCCACGTTCGCAACGTTCACAGGTCTGCTGGTGGTCCTGAGCGGCGTCCTCTTTGCGGCGGACGCGCTGGTGTCGGAGCACGAGAAGCGGACCGGCTACTTCCTCTTCCCGAATCCCGTTCGGCGGGAGGTCCTCGTCCTCGGGAAGATTGCCGCGAGCCTGATCGTTTCGGGCGCCGTCATCTCGCTGTACTACGGCGCCGCGGCGATTGCCGCACTGATCGTCACGAAATCCCTGACCTGGGACGTCGGTCTCTCGTACGTCTACGCGCTCTCGTACATGACCGCGGTCGTGGGGGTCGCGTCTCTCGTTTCCGCGACGTTCAAGAGCACGGTCGCGGCGACGGTCTTGACGTTCTTCCTGTTCACCCTCATTTTCAGCATCGTCGGAGCCCTCCTTCCGGCCGCGAAGATCGACCCTTGGTTCATCCCGACGTCGGCGTCCGGGATCATCTCGAACGTGCTCGGGGGCACGCCAGTGCGGCCGGGACCCGGAGGTTCGGAGAGTGTCGGGTTCATCCCGGATCCCGCGACCTCCATCATCGTTTTCGCCGCCTACGCGATCGTGGGCGGGGTCCTCGCGATCCTCTGGTTCCGGCGGCGGGAGCTCGCCTCATGAGCGGCCCGGAGAAGTTCGGCGGCTTCTTCCATTTCTTCGGCAAGGGCGACTTCAAAGGACTCGTCCTCCACCTGCTCGAAGAGCGCCCGATGCACGGGTACGAGATCATCAAGGCGATCGAGGAACGGTACCACGGGTTCTACAAGCCGAGCGCCGGCGCGATCTATCCGGCCTTGCGGGCCCTCCTGCGCAAAGGATACCTCTCCGTGAGCGGCGAGGAACGGCGCAAGACGTATCGGATCACCCGGGAGGGCAAGGCGTATCTCCGGAGCCGCCGCAAGGAGATCGAGGAGCGCTTCCGCGCCTTCGAGTCCGCGGTCGGTCCCGAGAGAGCCGCGCTGTTCCGAGAGTTCCGGGCCACGGGGAAGCTCCTCCGCACGAACATGAGCGAGGTCACGCCAAAGCAAGCGAACGAACTCCGCAAGATTGTGATCGAGATGCGAGAGAAAGCGATGCGGATCCTTTCGAAGTGATTGAGGTGGCGCATGCCTAGTGATGCGATCGTTACGGAAGATCTCACGAAAGTCTACGGCAAGCTGACGGCCGTCGACCATGTCAACGTGAAGGTCGCCTCGGGGACCGTCTTCGGTCTGCTCGGCCCGAACGGCGCTGGCAAGACGACGATGATCAAACTGCTCACGGGCCTGACCGACATGACGGAAGGCGAGGCGTGGGTCGCCGGATTCGACGTCCGTCGGGATCCGATGCATGTGAAGCAGCGGATCGGTTGGGTCGCTTCCGAGGTCATCCTCGATGACGACTTCACGGCCTGGGAGAACCTCTGGCTGCAGGCGAAGCTGCAGAGCCTCCCGGAGTGGAAAGAGCGCGCGGGGGACCTCCTGACATACTTTGGACTCAACGACCGGCGCAAGGATCGCGTGAAGACCTTTTCCACGGGAATGCGCAAGAAGCTCGAGATCGCGTTGGCGTTGCTGCATCAACCGGAGGTCGTGTTCATGGACGAACCGACAATCGGCCTCGATGCGAACACGCGGCGGATGCTTTGGGACCTCATCACCGGCGTGAACAAGGAATTCGGCGTCACAGTCTTGCTCACGAGCCACTACATCGAGGAGGCGGACGCACTGTGTCAGCAGATCTCGATCATCGATCACGGCAAGATCGTCGCGTCGGGCTCTCCGTCGGCCCTCAAGGCCCGGGTCAAATCGGACTTCGTCGAGCTGGAGACGAGCGAGGCGGTCGACGAAGTCAAGCTCCGTTCCATCCCTGGGGTGACCGAAGTGCGGAGTCAGGGGAAGACTTGGATCCTACAGGTCTCCGCAGCGGAAGAGGTCCTGCCGCACATTTTCTCGACCCTGAAGACAGATGAGATTCGGCGGATCAACGTGGAAAAGCCGAGCCTCGAGACCGTGTTCCTCGATATCACCGGGAAACGGATCGACCAGGCCGGTTCCGACGTTCCCGATTACCGCAAGTTCTACGCCACGATGCGGAGGGCGCGGAAATGAGTACCGAGACGAAGCACATCCGCATTGCCTCGCGCCACCTCGATTCCGCGTCGCGAAGCGTGAGTCAACGGAGTCAGTTCGTCGGATTGTACGCCCGCGAGGTCCTCCGGACGTTCCGCAATCCCTGGGTCCTCGTCATCACGTTCGTCCAGCCATTCATGTGGCTCGCATTCTTCGGCAGCAGTTTCAGCGGTGCCTCGCCGGCGCTCGTGCAGCAGATCTTTCACACGAGTAGCTATATCGCGTTCCTGCTCCCCGGGGTCCTGGCGACGTCGATGCTGACCGTTGGCATGTTCGGATCCATGAGCACGATCCAGGACAAGCGGTTCGGATTCATGAAGCGGATCTTGTTGACGCCGACGACGAAGGCGACCGTCTACTTGTCGAAGGTCCTCGGATCGACGACCCGCGGGCTCGTGCAGATCCCGGTGATGATTACGGCGGCCGCCGTCTTCGGCGTGAGCTTTGCGGGGAACCCGCTCATGTGGGCGGGCTGGATCCTCGGGATCTTCCTCCTCGGCCTCGGGATGTCGTGTTTCTTCCTCGCCGTGACGGCCTCGAGCACGGACTGGCAGACGCCAGGCGTGATCTCGAACTTCATCACGATGCCGCTCATGTTCGCGAGCGGCGCGCTCCTTCCCCTCGCGAACTTCCCCTCATGGATGCAGGCGATCGCGAGCGTCAACCCGGTGTCGTTCTCCGCGCTGCTAGGAAGAGGGATCGTGGTCTTCAACACGGCGGACTGGTCGTACCTCGGTTACCTGGCGATCTTCGCGACCGCGATGCTCGTCGCGGGGACGGCCGTCGCGAGCCGCTACCTGAAGGCCGAGTGAGCCGCGGTTCCCGACGCCCCAGGCCCGCCGGCCCGGGCTAGGCCGGCGTGATGTTCTGGTTGTGCCGGAACACGTTCTCCGAATCGTACTTCGATTTGACCTCGCACAGCCGGTCGTAGTTCTGGCCGAAATTCGCTCGGACGCGGTTCATGTCGTCGCCCGCGGCGAAGTTGATGTAGCCGCCCTCCTGGGCGTGGGGCGCGAGGCCTTTGTAGTAGTCTTTCACCCATCGGGTGTTGGCCTCGTTCTGCGCGGGGTCCGGCCACATGCCGGCGATGACCATCGCGTACTTCGCGTCGCGGTGCCCGAAGGCCGTGGCGTCCGGCGCGACGTCGTGGACCGCGCCGTTGATCGGGTAGATGTGCATCGTCGAGTTGACGACCGGCACCTTCGGGCCGTGCTCTAAGTGCGCCGCGATCGCACCGTCCGAGAGGTCCTTCGCGAAGACGGCCTTCCAATAGTGCTGGATCCCGGGCGGCACCAACCCGTCGAACGCGCCGTTCAGAGCCGGGTACGGCCAGGGTCCGACGAACTGGGCAACGACATCCGCCGCCTCCCGGAGGGGGGCGATGGCGGCCTCCGCCTCGGATGGCGGGCCGGCCCAGCACGTGACGAGGACGCACAACGTGTCGCCGTGCCGATCTTCCGGGATGAAGGGCAGCGGCGGTGCGATCTGCCACGCGAAGAAGGCTCCGAGTTCCCGAGGCGCGCGGGAGATGTACTCGTCGAAGGTCCGCATCACTTTCTCGGCGTCCTCCACCTCGAAGAAAATCGGGCCGCCAATGATGTTCTTCACCGGCTGGAGCTTGTATTGGAAGTTCGTCACGACGCCGAAATTGCCGCCCCCGCCGCGGAGCGCCCAGAACAGGTCCGGGTTCGCGCTCTTGTTGGTCGTGACGAACGAGCCGTCCGCCAGGACCACGTCGGCGGAGATGAGGTTGTCCAGGGAGAGACCCATCCCGCGGGTGAGGTACCCGATGCCGCCGCCGAGGGTGAGTCCGGCGATGCCGGTCGTCGAGATGATGCCGCCCGTCGTGGCCAGGCCGAAGGCGTGCGTCGCATGATTGAAATCGCCCCACGTCGAGCCGCCTTCGGCGCGGACCGTCTTGGAGTCGGGGTCCACGCGGATCCCTCGCATCCGTCCCAGGTCGATCACCAGGGCGTCGTCCGCGGTGCCGAAACCGGGCACGCTGTGGCCACCCCCGCGGATCGCGACGGCCAAGCCCTCGGCGCGAGCCGCCTTGACGGCGGCGATGACGTCCGCGACCCCGGTGCAACGAACGACGAGCGCGGGCCGCTTGTCGATCATCGCGTTGTACACTTTGCGCGCTTCGTCGTACCGGCCGTCGTCCGGTAGGATGACGTCCCCGCGCACCGACGCTTTTAGCTCCGTCGCCACCTTCTCAGATATCATAGGAACCCTCCCCCTCGTAGGGACAATCGGGGTATCGCCGCAAATTCTTTAACGCTTTCCCAGTCGACAACGCTCGATCCCCTTCGCGGTGAGTCAACCACTTGCGCTTCGGCCAGCTTGCGATTCCTTATTGCTCGATTCGCTCCCGGACAAGGCGATGAACGAACTCGGTCCCGAACATCATCTCTCGATTCAAGGAAACTTGCACCGAGGTCACGCCGGGGAGACGCTCGAGGGCGTAGTTCTTCGATGTCATGTCGCCCAGACTGTCGGCCCGGCAGAACAGGTATTTCTTCGGGGTGTCCTGCGTCTCGTGAATCAACTCGGCGTCGCCGAGCACACGCTTCATGTCCGGAAAGGATGCGTTCCCCGCGACCACGAGATGGTAGACGATTTCGCCCGAATCCTTAAGGAACCCTAGCCGCGGCACGACGTAGATTGCTTGGCCGCGGATCAGCTTGCCTAGATGCTTCCGAACCGTTTTCGGACTCAGCCCGGTCGAGGAGGAGAGCTTGTCGATCGGCGCTCGCGGATTGTCAATCAAGACGTCGAGCACTCTCCAGGCGAGGCTCGACAATTCGCCCCTCCAATCAGGCTCGGCGACCCCATGCCAGCTCGGGTCGCGGCCGAGGAATCGCCGCAACGTTGCGACCGCGCGCTCGACGTCATGAGGCCAGACTTCCACCGTCAGCCCGCCGTCCACCTTCCATGCGATCCACGCGACGTCCGGCGCGCCGAGCGCCTTCAGGGCCTCGTCTCGACTCCAATCCCCGTCGAACGAGACGAGTAGGTCCCGTCTCCCGAAGACCGCCGGTACGATCGAGACCCAGTACCCTTGCACGATCCCTCGTTCCTCGAGGCGACGGATTCGGTCGCGGACCGCGGGCGCCGACAAGGATACCTTGCGGCCGAGTGCATGGAAGCTCTGCCTCGCGTCCTCGTCGAGCGCGACCAGGAGGCGGAAGTCTTTCGCGTCCACGGATTGCCGATGGCGGCCGAGTTCTAATACTCCCCGAATCGAAAGCGACGCCTAACGCGACCCCAAATCCGTCCGAGCCGGTGTTCGCCTTCATGAGCTCGTTCAATGCAGCACAATCGGATCCGCAGAAAACGAATCGGAACATCGTCGTCATTGGGTCCACAGGACGCACCGGACGCCTCGTCCTCGACGAGGGCCTGCGTCGAGGGCATTCGATGACGGCCTTCACCCGCCGCCCCGATGGACTCGCGGGCATTCGCGGACTGAGATCGGTGGTCCGAGGAGACGGCCGAAACCTCGACGACATCCGGCGTGCGGTCGCCAGACAGGACGCGATCATCTCGATCGTCGGTGCGGAAGGACGCGGTCCCACGACCGTCATGAGCGACGTCACTCGCGCCGAACTTGAGGCGATGCGCGAAGCCGGAGTCCGCCGCCTCGTCACGGTCAGCGTCTCCGCGCTGGAAGGGCGACGGCCCTGGATTGCCATCAATCTCGTCCGCTGGATCCTGCGGAAGCCCTACGCGGACTTCGCCCGGATGGAGCGCTTGATCACGTCCAGCGGAGTCGATTGGACCATCGTCCGACCCCCGTATCTTTCGAACGGACCCAAGACGGGCCGGGTTCGAACGCAAACCGGGAGGAAGGACCTCCCTCACGGCCCGTACCACATCTCGCGTGCTGATCTCGCTGCCACCCTCGTCGATCTCGCGGAGGACTCGCAGCACATCCGTGAGATACTCCTAGTTAGCGAGAAGAAAGAGGCGCGATGAGGAACCGGAACCGATCGGAACCTTTCGAAGGAAAAGGGTAGGGGCCGGCGCCGAGGGGCCGGCCTTTCGTCCGGAAGGGACTCACTTACTTCGTTCGGAGCTGCCGCGTCGCAACGACCAGCGCGATACCGATCAGGACCACCGCCCACGCGAGCAGGCCCAGCAGGTACACCTCGGGAGGATACGCGTACCCCACGGTCGCGAAGAGATTCTCGCGAGCCACGTTCACCGCGAGGGAGACCGGGTTGTACGCGGACAGCACTCGCATTGAACTAACGTTCCCGCGAGGCGGCGCGGCCGCAACGGAACGCCTGCGAGGTTGGGTCCGCGCGGAACGCGAGCGGTGGAAGAAGCGGGGACAGGAAACCTGAATATACCTCCCTCCTGATACGGATGGGATCCCGAAGAGGGAGACGCCGACTTTTCGCGACGCTGCGGGATCACGTGGAGGAACATCGATGCCAAACATAACGAAGTCGGTAGAGGTGGGTGCGCCGGTGGAGAAGGTGTTCGAGATGTTGGACAACCCGGAGAATTTTCCGGTCTACGTCCCGAACGTCACGAAAGTCAGCAACATACGCCGGAGCGAGAAGCGACTGGGCGACACGTTCGACGTCGTCTACTCGATGATGGGGATGGAGTTCCCAGAGACGTTCACGTACAGCGAGTACGCGAAACCCAAGCGGCTGGCGGCGCGGTACGAAGGGCGGATGACGGGGTCGATGGGCATTACGCTTGAGCCGAAGGGCGGCAAGACACTCGCGACCCTGGACGTCAACTACGAGGTCCGCCCCGGGCCTTTCGGGAAGATCGCGAACAAGCTGCTCTTCGAGCGAATGAACGAAAAATCCGCGGATCGGATGTTGGAAAACATCAAGATGGTCATCGAAGCCACGAAGTGACCGAGAAGTAGCGCGTGGCTCCGCTCTCCGGTGGACGCGTAGGACCCAGGGATAATCGCATCGGAGCCGCGGCTCGTCGATCGATCAAGGAGGTTCATCAAATCGGAGCTCGCGCCGAGGGGGCGCGTTAGAAGTTCCCGAATCCTGCATCACGCGGGAGGAGGTGACATGATGACGAAGCAGAAGACGCTGGAAGACATCAAGGGGACGTTCGGATTCGTTCCGGGCTTCTTCGAGGACTTCAAGTGGGACGAGCTCGCCTTGAGCGGAGGCTGGGAGTTGTTCAAGAAGTTCGAGCTCAGCGAGACGAATATCCCGCTGAAGTGGAAGCACCTGATCGCGTTGGCCGCGGCCGGGGCGGTCAAGTGCCCCTACTGCACGAAGTTCCACACCGAAGCGGCGCAGCTGTTCGGCGCTACCGAGACGGAACTCCAGGAAACGGCGTACACGACGTCGCTCGTGGGATACTTCAGCAACTACCTCCACGGTCGGCGGTATCCGCTCGAGAAGTTCGACGAGGAATTGAATCACATCGTCAAAAACTTCCAGGCAGCGGCAGCGGCCGGAAAGCGGTGAGCCCGGAGGGCAGTTCCTCTGCGCCTCCTTGAGAGGCGAATCGGAGTCAGGCGGTCCCAGGGAATTCCATCGATCACAAACGAGGGGGCAGGCTAGCGACCAATCTGCGCTCGAATAAGAAAGGCGCCCGAGGGTCAGTTCGCGGGACGATGCGGATCGCATCTCGTCAGCGAGACCGCGGGCCGCGTCGCCAGCGTTGTCGGTCGCTCCCGCCCCGGGACTCTCGCGGACGACGCCCGCTTGAAGGTGCGTGGATTTTCGGCGGAGGCGGCGCGCGGTAGTCGAAGTCCGGCAGGGTCACGCGCGGAATCGGCTTGCCCAACGCGCGCTCGATGGCCCGGAGGTCTCCCTCGTCTTCGGGTGTGACGAACGTGATGGCCTCGCCGGCGGCTTCCATGCGGGCCGTCCGCCCGACCCGGTGCACGTAGTCGGTCGGGACCGTCGGCACGTCGTAGTTGATCACGTGCGAGATGCCTTCGACGTCGATTCCGCGCGCCGCGACGTCCGTGGCGATCAGGACTTGGTGCCGCCCGCTTCGGAATCCCGCGAGGGCGGTCTCCCGTTGGCTCTGGCTGCGATCCCCATGGATTCGCGCGACGTCGAAACCCGCTTGGCCGACCTGCCGGGCCACGCGGTCCGCGCGTCGCTTCGTGCGGACGAAGACGAGGACGGACAGCATGTCCTCTCTCCCGAGGAGACGGACGAGGAGGGACGTCTTGAGGTGCTGCGGGACGGGATAGACCTCATGGCGGATTGTCGACGGGGGCCGGTGGGGCGGCGACACCGAAATGCGGACGGGATTGCGCATGATCGTCCGGGAGAGCGTCTCGATTTCCGGCGCCATCGTCGCGGAGAAGAGGAGGGTCTGTCGCTCCCGCGGGAGGGCGTCGACGATCCTGCGGACGTCCGGGAGGAAGCCCATGTCGAGCATCCGGTCCGCCTCGTCGAGGACGAGGACCTGGAGGCCGCGGAAGTCGACGTTGCGACGGGACATGTGGTCCAGAAGCCGGCCCGGTGTCGCGACGACGACGTCGACCCCCGCACGGAGGGCGTGCTCCTGGGGCGACATGCCGACGCCTCCGTAGACCGCGTGGCCTCGGATGCGGGTGCCTTTCGCGAGCCCGCGGAGCGCAACCTCGATCTGCGCCGCGAGTTCGCGCGTCGGGGACAGGATGAGGGCCCGGGTGCGACCGGGGGATTGCTTCAGGAGTCGGTGGAGGATCGGCAAGAGGAAGGCCGCCGTCTTCCCAGAGCCGGTCTGGGCCGTCCCGATCACGTCGCGTCCCGTCAGGATCGCGGGGATCGCTTCTTTCTGGATCGGCGTCGGGGCTTCGTATCCGAGGCCGTACACGGCTCGGAGGAGAATCGGCTCGAGGCCGAGATGGTTGAACGGGTTCTCGGTGTGCGATGCTTGCATCGCGGGTCCTACGGACTCATCGGCTTAAGGATTCGTGTGGACAACGACCGCAAGGAGTGGCGGATAACCTTAAGCGATGCGTTCCGGATGCGCAGGTCCGGGGTCGACATGCTCTACATGACGAGTTTCAACCTCAAAGAAGGCCGGGTCCGGGAGTTCCAGACGTGGGTCAAGAAGAACGAGGACGTGATGCAGAAGTCAGCGCCTCGAGGTTGGACGTATCGAGGCACGTACGGCTACGTCCTCGGGTTCGGCCGATACGGCGGCGCGCAGCTCTGGGAATGCAACAAGTACGGGGACTTCGACGCGTGGCGGGAACACAGCGATCCCGGGTGGACGCGAATCGCAGAGGAGTTCGATGGATTCCTGAGTGAGCAACCCGGCGAATCGGTCCTGCTCCGCGAAATGGGTGACGTGAAGGTCATCGAGGCGAAGAAGCCGAAGAAGTAGTCCGTCGAACAAAGAGTGGGGCGGACCAATAGAGCGGTCCGCCGCATCCGACACATCTGCGGCAAGACTTATCCCACTTCAACGCCGTCCCCGGGGTGAGCGACTCATCCGAGGCATCGATCATATGAAGGGAGAGAGCAGTCGTCAGGAGTGGACGGGCCCGGAATATCGCATTCGCGTCTCGTTCGAGGTCCCGCTCGACTTTGCGTTCGCTTGGTGCACGGATTACACGCCCGAGGATGCGAGCTTGGAAGGGGAGTCGTATCAGCGGAAGGTCATCGAACGCACCTCGCATCGGGTCATCTTCGAGGATCTCGAGGAATCTGACGACGGATGGAATTGGTCGCGCGACGTCGTCACGTTGCGCCCTCCAAACCGGTGGCACATGGACGGGATCGGCAACCGCCGCGACGTGACGGCCGACTACGTCTTGTCGCCACTCCCGGACGGTCGGACCCGGTTCGACCTCCGATGGAGCCGACGGCCCAAAGTCCCGGAGACGAAAAAACTCACCAAGGCGGAACGGGAAACTTCCACGCTGCGCGCATGGAAGCGGTTCGCCGCCGCAATGGAACAGGACTACCGTCGCTCGCGACGCCGCCGGACTAAATGAAACGCGCGGGGCAGAGCCAGGCGCACCGTCACCGATGCGATGTCGTGGTCGCCAGCCGGTCACGCGGCGGTAATCGTTCCGAAGAGTCCGTCCGACTCGTCGTTCGGGCCCGCCGTGAAGAACAGCGTGTCGATCGGGCCGTTGTTGACTGTCCCATGCCCGAACTGCAACGCCCAGAGCCCGTCAATCACGAGCTTGCGTCCGTCGGTCGTCCGGAGCGCGCCGATGAGCTCGAACGTGCCGTCGGGCATCTCCTGGTACGCGTTCACGTGGCCGTCGCCGAAGTTGCCCACGAGCAGGTCGCCGCTGAACCGTCCGAAACTCGCAGGGGCGAGCGCCAAGCCCCACGGTGCGTTCAACTGGCCGTGTTGCGCTACGCGGACGAGCAGTTGCCCATCGGTGTCGAAGGCGTCAACGAAGCCGAGGCCTTGGCCGTCGATCTCGTCTTTCGCCCCCGGGCCCTGCTTCGAATACGTCACGAAGATTCGCGGACCGATTGTCTGGATCCCGAACGGCGCGTAGCCTGCGGGAAGCTTTGAATCGACGAAGCCGCCGGCGGGGGTCACCGTCGCCCACGTCGCGTTGAAGACATCGATTCGGCCGTTGTGGAAGTCCGTCGCGTATAGCCGAGGGCCCGTGGACGTCGTCGCAACCGCGAGCCCCTTGTAGATCGTCCCGGTCGCGGACGAGGCGACCTTGGTCTCGGCCGCCGTGCCCAGGGACGGATTCCAGCCCGCGATCGTCCCGCCCTCCGTCGCGAAGATGAACGGGGCGCCCGCATTGCTGGGACCGACGCGGAAGCTCGTCGAGTCTACGTTGAACACGATGCCCGTCGGCGCGCCGTCTACGGAGACGTTGAGGTTTCGCTTGACGCCGCTAGCGAAGTAGAGCGTCGAGAAATCTGCGCCGTTATCGGAGACCCACCACGGAGTCGCGGGACCCGCGACGAGGCCCCACGCGTTCTCCAAGCGCGCGTCCACCGTCTTTCCGGCCACGCCGTTGTTTGAGACGAGAGCCGTCACGGTGTATGTGCCGGGAACGGCCGCGGCGGACGCCGGCATGGCGAACAACACGAGCGCCGCGAACGTGAATGCAAGAATCCCCATCCCCCGGAGACGCGCCAAACCGGCAACCGGCCTCATCTGCTCCGCCCCACTATTCGCCGGGAGGCCTTGAGACGATAGATAACCGTATGCCAAAATCCGAGTCGAATTTGCGACGGCCGGAACGTGGACTACTTTTCCAGGGTGATCCACGTGAGCGCCGCGTACGGCTGGCCCGGGTAATAGGAAATCCGGACGAAGCGGCGGCCGACGAGCACAGCGAGCTGGACGAACCCGTCGCTGCCCGTCTCGAGCTCTCCGATGGGTTCCAGGTCTGCGTCCACGATGCTCATGATGCGTTTCGTGGCGCCCGCGGGAAACCATCCGGAATACGGATCGAGATGGAGGATTTTCTTTCGGAGGTCCTCGACGCGCGGGTCCAATGTCTTCCGCGACCTCGACTTGACAGAGCCCTTCCTTTTCTTGACCATCTTCCTTCCGGATGCGGTCGCCATACATATGGTTGCTTGGCCGTCCTCCGTTGAAGTCTCTCTGATCCGGACTTTGGATAGTCAGGCGCAAGATGAGGCGCGCGTCGACGGGTTATTCGAGAGACGCGTCAACAAACAAGGACTCTGAAGTCAGCATGAAAGTGGACGAACCAGTTCAAGGTCCGTCCATGAAGACGTTGATTCAATACTTCGAGAACGCCGGGAGCGTCTCGGTCGAGAGCACGCCGGGCATGCCCTGGACCTTCGTCACGACGGACTCGAGGAGGTTCTCGCGGGGGTCCGCGCTGATGCGGGCCACGATGTCCGAATCTCCGGTCGTGCCGATGATCTCCTGGATCTCGGGGACCTTCTTCAACTCGCTCAT
>Ga0209761_1000666_pt1 | contig 21526 bp, 22 predicted proteins | sample GraSoi013_1_40cm_4_FD_185818 | JGI IMG/M metagenome (GOLD analysis project Ga0209761, IMG submission 185818) | Grasslands soil microbial communities from the Angelo Coastal Reserve, California, USA - Sample 09_25_2013_1_40cm (SPAdes) (version 2) | ecosystem: Environmental > Terrestrial > Soil >...
GGTCATGCCTCAAGCCTGCATGCCGGTGATCGATGCGCTCGCCGTGCGCGGGTCTCGCTGTGGCCAACGGCCGCTATCCACGAGCGCAAGGAAATCGCTGACGATGCGATTGAACTCGCCGGGCGCCTCGAGGTTGATGGCATGGCCGCAGTTCGGCATCACGGCGAAAGCGGCGGCGGGGATGTTCTGCTTCATCAAGACACCCGGCATCAGACAGGGCCAATCCTCGTCACCGGTTAGGATGAGCGTGGGAACGGTCAAGCGCCTCATCTCGTCGATGAGATCATAGAGAGAGGGGCGCTCGCGCTGGACGCCAAGCTGCGTATTCGCCGAACCCACTCCCGAATGCTCGGCCAGCATTCGCTTGAATTCTGCGAAGCCGCGCGGGTCCTTGTTCTCGAACTGGACGCGCGTTGGCCCATAGGCGTACTTCTCCGCAAACGCCGGCATGCCTGCCGAGAGAATGAAATCGGCGATCGTGCGCGCCTCTCCACGGAAGCGCTCCCTCTGCCCGGGCTCGGCGCCGTAGCCGCAGCCGGCCACACACAAGGACAACGCCCGGGCGGCATAGCGAAAGCCGAAATGAAGTGTGGCGAATCCGCCCATCGAAAGGCCAACGATGTGCGCGCTCTCGAGGCTCAGATGATCGAGCACCGATCGGATGTCGGCGGCGGCGCGCCCCTGGGAATAGGAGACCTGGCTTGCCGGCACCTCCGAAGGCGGATAACCTCTGGCATTGAATGCGACGCAGCGGTAGCGCCGGCCGAAATGTCGCATCTGCGCCTCCCAGCTGCGATGATCCCCGGCGAATTCGTGCACGAAGATCAACGGCGTGCCGGAACCGGTCTCCTCATAGTAAAGGCGAATTCCGTCGTCGGTCATGGCAAGTGGCATGGCTGAGTCTCCTCGGTCTCTCGGACCGGCCAATCGGGCGGTCCCGTCAGCCCCTATCTTGCCACAATGGTTTGAATGAGCCGAACAATCGGACCGGGCAGGCTCCGGCGGGCAACACTAGACCGGCAGCTTTCGGCTGTAATCGATGACGAGTGAGCTCACGAGGTAGAGTATGCCCGACGCTGTGAAGAACATTAGAGCAAGGAAGTAGCTTCCCGTCGCCTGGACGATCACGCCGATGATGATCGGCACGAAGATACCGCCGAGATTTCCGGCGAAATTCATCATGCCGCCGAGAACACCGGCGCGCCCCCGATCGGTCAATGTGGCGGGAATGCTCCAGTAGAGCCCGGCCCAGCGCAAAAAGAACAACGTGCTCGAAAGTAGCGCGACCGCAGCAACGGGACTGCTGACGAAAGCAAGTAATAAGGTGGATAGGGTGGTCAGCACACCCGATACGCCGAGAACGGTACGCATGACGAGGTTGGGTGAACCGCCGCTCGCCTTCCAATGATCCGCCAGAAAGCCGCCGACGATCTCGCCGACGAAGCCGGCGCCAAAGATAATGAACGTGGCGCCGCCAATGGCTGCGAGACTGAGATGGCGAGCCTGTGCGAGGTAGTTGGGAGCCCAGGCAACGAGGCCATAAAATACGAGATCGAACCCCAGCCAGCCGAGCAGCATGCCCCAGAAGGAACGAAAGCGAAGAAAGCCGAGGAGGTTGGTACGGCCCGCCGCCGGCGTCGCGAGCCCCTGGTCCTCTTTCGCATGCTCGGTTTCGATATAGAGCGCCTCGGCCTCATTCGTGGACGGTTGCTCCCGGGGGCTGTCACGTATGTACCAGTACGCGAAGAGGCCCGCCGCAATAGTGCCCAATCCGGCGACCACAAAGGCCGTTCGCCAGGAACCGAACACGCCGATCAGCAACGCGATGATCAGTCCGCCAAATGCGGTCCCCAAGGGAGCGCCGCCGTCGATGAGGACCGCGCCGCGGCCGCGCTCCCGGGCGGGCAGCCACACCGCGTTCAATTTGCCGCTCGCAGGAAAGACCGGCCCTTCGGCCACCCCGAGCCCCAACCGCGCAAGCAGCAGCATGCCCCAGCCGGTCGCCAGCGCCGCCAGTGCCTGAAAGACGCCCCACAGGATCGTTGCGGTGGCAATAATCAATCTCGGCCGGTAGCGGTCGGCAAGCCAGCCTCCCGGGATTTGCATGAACGCATAGGTCCAGAAGAACGAACTGAGGATGACGCCTTGCGCCGCAGCGTCGATCCCGAACTCCTTGCTGATCGCCGGCATGGCGACCGACAAGGAGGCGCGGTCGACATAGTTGATGGCGACGATCAGCAGAAGGAGCAGGAATATACGCCATCGGACTGTGGTTTTTATTGTGAGGTCAAGCGAAGTTGTCACCGCTGCGCCCGTCTCGGAAAATCCTCGGTTCGGCTCTCCTCGGGCATCTTCACAAGTCTCTGATTACGAACGGAGGAGGAGGGATTCGTTGTGCCTCTCCACCTTGATTCTATGTAACTTATTGATTTTCTGATTTGCACAATTTGCAAAACTGGTTCAAAACGCCAACTTTGGCAGCTTTGACTTGCAAACTCGCCACAGTTCTCCTCAAAAAGATATCGCGAATCGCGACCGAAAATGAACGTATCGTACGTCCATAGGCGGATCGGACGTACAGGTCATCACCGACGCGGACGACCCAGATCGTCGTTGGTTTTCGCAGTGTTCCGTCTTGTCCTAGTGACGCGATCTCTAGCTCTTCGGCTGTTCCGATCTTATTGAGTTCGTCGCTTGTCCATTCGGGCATCGATGCTCTCCGTCTCTGCTAATTCGGGCAGGGCGCTCCGGCTGCCTGCCACTGTTTCACTTTTGTGACGAACTCCTCGTGTAGCATTGGAATGGGAGTCCGGCCCTCGCCGGGATTCCAACCCCACATCACTAATTTATCTTCAGTAAGATGCTCGACGAGCTGATCGATAGTCCGGTTCTTGTTTTGCTTTGGATCTTTGATCGAACGGCAGAGCTGTGCATCGGAGAGGCCTTGCCAGATCATCGGAGTCGTGGCAGCGGGTAGTCCCCAATTCGGTGCTCCCGGCGGCAAGTGCGATTCCGAGAGATTGTGGTCCTGATGACACGTACCGCATTTCTCCGCTGTCACTCCATGGCCATCTGTACCGCGTCGCACGTTCATCGTGTGGGGGTGCCCGTCATCACCCTGGCGTGGAAAGTCCCCATTCGAGTGACAGTTCATGCATCGCGGGTGCCGTAAAACGGAAACAAAGGCGGTGAACAAAGCGCCATTCGCCGGTTCCTTTACGGCCATCGTAGAACCAGCGGCGCCATGCGGGCCGCCAAAGGTGACAAGAGCCGTCAGCATGACAGTGGATAGACCCAGAAATGTTCGCGAATGTCTCATACCGCCTCCGATAAACGAATCGGCAATCGTCGAATTCGTTTCCCCGTTGCCGCGAATACCGCATTCGCGATTGCGGGCGCAGCGCAAGGAACGCCAGGTTCCCCAATTCCTCCCGACTTCTCTCTACTCTCGATGATGTGCGTTTCAATCTCTGGGCACTCGTTCATACGAAGCATCGGAAACGAATGAAAATTCGACTGCCGTAGCCGGCCATTTTCGAATGTGAGTTCCTGAAACAGCGCCGCGGATGCGCCGAAAATGGCGCCACCCTCCGTCTGAGCTGCGATGATGCCGGGATTCACGTAACGTCCGCAGTCGATGGCGCAGACCATACGATGCACCTGAACCTTTCCATCGTTGACCGACACCTCCGCCACCTGTGCCGAGAAACTCTCGAATGAAGCATGCACGGCGATTCCTCGCGCTCGTCCCTTCGGCAATGGTTTCGCCCACCCCGCCTTTTGCGCGGCGAGGTCGAGAACGCCGAGATGTCGAGGATGCTTCTGCAGTAAATCTCTTCTGAACCTGTAAGGATCTTGGTGGGCGAGCGCAGCGAGTTCGTCGATGAAACACTCGGTCGCAAAGGCTGTATGGGAGTGCCCTACTGAGCGCCACCACTGAACCGGCACACGCACTTCCATCTGATGAGATTCAACAGCCAGATTGGGAATTTCATATGGGAGATCGTCCGCGCCTTCGACCGATGAAGGGTCATAGCCTTTGCCTTTGAGGTCCGCCATGCCTTCGAACGGCGTTCCAGCCATGATCGATTGGCCTACGATGCGCGATCTCCAGGCAACTGCTTTACCATTCGTATCGATCGCACCCGCGATCGCATGCAGGAACGCAGGACGATACCAACCACCTTGCATGTCGTCTTCACGTGTCCAGACGACCTTGACGGGAACTCCCGCTGCTTTAGCGACGTGAACAGCCTCGACGACGAAATCCGATTGCGGATTCGCACGACGCCCGAAACCTCCACCAAGAAAAGTGGTATGGATTTGTACCTTCTCATCCGGCAGCCCTGCGGTCTTTGCGGCATTCGCTCGATCGACTGTCTGAAACTGCGTGCCCGTCCAGATTTCGCATGATTCGGGCCGCAAATCGACTGCGCAATTCAGTGGCTCCATCATCGCGTGAGAGAGATAAGGTACTTCGTAGACGGCTTCCAGCTTCTTCGCGGCCTTAGCAAGTGTTGCGTCGGCATCGCCGTCGCGGCGCACGCTCTTACCGGTTAACTTTGCCTGTTCGCGAAACTGCTGCATCATTTGATTGGTGTTGAAGGATGACATGGTCCCTTCGTCCCAGTCGATGTGGAGGGCGTCTCGCGCCATCTTCGCTTGCCAAAAGGAATCAGCGATAACCGCCACTCCGGAAGGCACGGCAACGATCCTGTGAACACCAGACATGGAGCGAGCGCGAGAATCATCAAAGGCCCGCACTTTTGCTCCGAAAATGGGCGCGCGCGCAACGACTGCTGTCATCATCCCGGGCATTTTGACGTCAACGCCGAAAACGGCTGTGCCATTCACTTTTTCTGAGGTGTCCAGCCGCTTCGCCGGCTTACCGATAAGCTTGAACGTTGTCGGATCTTTGAGCGGTACCTGTGCTGGAGGAGTCAACTTTGCGGCGGCTGCAGCCAGTTGCCCATAGGTCAGTTTGCGATTCGATGGATCGAACACTGCGCCCGAATCGGTGCGGCATTTCGAAGGGTCCACATTCCACTGCTGCGCTGCCGCTGCAATTAACATTGCGCGTGCCGCCGCGCCCGCCTGACGAAATTGCTCAAAGCCCGACCATACGCTCGAACTTCCTCCGGTCATCTGCATCCCGAATACCGGGTGGTTGTATTTTGGATCAACGGGAGCAGACTCGAAGGCAACATTGTTCCAATCGGCATCGAGCTCCTCTGCAAGAAGCATGGGTAACGAGGTATACACACCCTGACCCATTTCGGAGTGGTTCACGATGACGGTCACTCGTTCATCCGTTCCGATTCGAACAAACGCATTCGGCGTGAAGCTAGCTGCCGATCCATTCTGCATCGCGAGGGTTTCGCCCGTTCCGGCTAGGCGGAAGCCGAGGAGCAAACCACCGCCAGCTCCAATCGAAACTTTGAGAAATTCACGACGATGAATCGCACGGCTCATCGGGCACCTCTCTTCGCAAAATTACCGGCGGCGCGATGAATTGCCTTCCGGATGCGCGGGTACGTCCCACAACGGCAGATGTTGCCAGTCATCGCCTTGTCAATGTCATCATCGGTAGGCTGCGGCTTCTCACGCAGAAGCACGGCCGCGCTCATGAGCTGACCCGATTGGCAGTACCCGCATTGCGGTACATCCTCCTCGATCCACGCACGTTGCAGCGGGTGGCTCAAATCAGGTGATAGCCCCTCAATCGTGGTTACTTCTTTACCCGCGGCGCGCGACACAGGCGCTACGCATGAGCGCACCGCCTGGCCGTCAATGTGAACCGTGCAGGCGCCGCATTGTGCGATTCCGCATCCGTATTTTGTTCCAGTAAGGCCCAGGTGATCCCGAATGACCCACAAGAGTGGTGTTGATGGATCAACATCGAGATTAGCGCGTGTCTTATTCACCGAGAACTCAATCATCTTTAGCTCCTGTAATATCTTTCAAATAGAGTTCTGCAGACGAGGCAGCGATAGACGCGGCCCGTGGTTCTGTTTTTCGAAAGAGTCAATACGAGCAACTCACACTCCAAGAACGGTCATCGTTCAGGATGTGCAAAGCCCCTTACGGCCACAGCAGCGTTTTGATCGCACGGCGCTCGTCCATCGCGCGATAGCCCTTCGCCACCTGATCCAGAGGCAGTGTCAGGTCGAATACTTTTCCTGGATTGCTCTTCCCCTTCCAGACCAAGTCGATCAGCTCTGGGAGGAAATGGCGCACTGGCGCCGGACCACCGTGGAGGTGGACGTGAGCGAAAAACAGTTCCTCACCGTTCAGTTCCACTCCGTGCGGCACGCCGACGTACCCCACATGGCCGCCTTTACGCGTAGCATGGATCGCCTGCATCATCGATTCCTGGGTGCCGACGCACTCCAGCACCGAGTCCGCACCAATTCCGTCGGTAAGCTCCTTTATCCGGTCCACACCCTCATCACCGCGCTCCGTCACGATGTCGGTCGCGCCAAACTCACGGGCGAGTTTCTGCCGCGAATCGTGACGGCTCATCGCGATGATCCGTCCTGCTCCCATCTGACTGGCGGAGAGCACACCAAGGAGTCCCACCGCGCCGTCACCAACGACGACGACCGTGTTGCCCGGCTTCACATTGGCTGCGTGCGCCGCGAACCAGCCGGTGCCCATAACATCGGAGAGCGTGAGGAGACTCGGAACCATGTCGTCTGACGGAACCTCCGGGGTCGCGACCAATGTGCCATCCGCGAGTGGAACGCGCAGCAGCGGAGCCTGTGCAGTGTTCACCAGTTCGCGGTTCTGGCACGATGATTGGTAGCCGACGTGGCAGTTGGGACACTTGTTGTCCGAGGCGAAGAAAGATCCGATGACGAACTGACCAGGTTTGATGGAAGTGACCGCACTGCCAACCTCCTCAACGATGCCACAGTATTCGTGTCCCATCGGAGTCGGCTGGGGAACTGGGTTGATTCCGCGGTATGGCCACAGGTCAGAACCGCACACGCATGTGGCCGAATTTCTGACGATCGCATCCGTCGGTTTCAGAATCGTCGGCGTGTCCCGCTCGTCGAAACGCAGATCGCGCGGACCGTAGAGCACAGCGCCTCGCATAACTTATCTCCTTCTCTTTCTCAGTTCTGTGTTTTCACATGGTGTAGCCGGGCTTCTTGTAAAGCTTGTCCCACTTCTGTTGAATGTCAGGTTTGTAAACCTCCTGTGCCCAATCCTGAGACCGAACTTCTTCGATCGCGACCGAAACGGACTCTTCTCCGTAATGCAGAATGCTCATCACGTCTTTCGCGATGGTTTCTGCGAGATGCGTTTTTTGCTGTTCTGATTTTCCGGGCCACAGCTTCACGATCACGTGAGGCATGGTTCACCTCCAGTTTCCTGAGCTTTTACTCGGGGCCTTTGCGCCCGAAGTATTCGTCATCACTCACCTTTTCCATCCAATTCACGGCTTTTCCGTCGAGCTGTTGTGTAATCGCGATGTGCGTCATGGCCGTAGTCGGCGTGGCGCCGTGCCAATGCTTCTCACCTGGCGGGCACCACACAACCTCACCCGGCCGAATCCGCTCGATCGGACCTCCCCAGCTTTGCACGAAACCGCAACCGGCTGTGACGATGAGAATCTGACCGCGCGGATGCGTATGCCAAGCTGTTCGAGCGCACGGTTCGAACGTCACACTCGCTCCGAGCGCACGTTGGGGATCGGACGTTTGGAACAGCGGGTCAATGCGTACTGTCCCGGTAAAATATTCGGCGGGTCCTTTCGCCGAAGGTTGTGAACCACTTCTTGTAATCTCCATCTTGTCTCCTTCGTTCTTTAAGAAGGCGGTTTTTCCGTTCTCAGAGACCAGTCATTCGCTGCAGCTCTTCGGGATATCGCGCGCCGTGGACCGTGATCTTTGAGGCAGCGTTGTCGATTTCACGAAGATCGTCCGCTGTAAGTTGGATTTCGGCAGCTCCGATGTTTTCCTCAAGGCGGGAAAGCTTCGTTGTACCGGGGATGGGAACGATCCATGGCTTCTGGGCCAACAGCCAGGCAAGTGCGATTTGAGCTGGTGTAGCATGCTTTCGTCTTCCGACTTCGCCAAGCAGATCCACTAACGCCTGATTCGCTTTTCGGGCGTCAGGAGTAAAGCGGGGAATCCTGTTACGAAAGTCGGTGCTCGCAAATTGCGTACTTTCGTCAATCTTTCCTGTGAGGAAGCCTTTACCGAGCGGGCTGTAAGGAACGAAGCCGATTCCGAGCTCCTCAACCGTCGGCAGCACCGCCTCTTCAGGCTGTCGCCACCACAGTGAGTACTCGCTCTGGACGGCAGTCACGGACTGGACAGCATGAGCGCGACGGATTGTCTGTGCTCCCGCTTCGGAAAGGCCAAAGTGCTTCACCTTACCTTGCTGGATCAGTTCTTTCACTGCGCCTGCCACGTCTTCGATTGGCACGTTCGGATCGACGCGATGCTGATAAAACAAATCGATGGCATCGACCTTGAGGCGCTTGAGCGATGAATCCGCGACCTGCTGGATATGCTCTGGCCGGCTGTCGAGGCGTGGTGGTCCTTGCATCCCTCTGGGATCGAACTTCGGATCAAGGTCAAACCCGAATTTTGTCGCTATCACCACCTGTCCGCGAAAGGGAGCGAGCGCTTCGCCTACGAGTTCTTCATTGGTAAACGGCCCGTATACTTCAGCAGTGTCGAAGAATGTGACGCCGTGCTCAACGGCTGCGCGAATAAGAGCGACCATCTCCTGCTTGTCTGCGGGCGGCCCGTAAGAGAAACTCATACCCATGCAGCCGAGCCCAAGGGCGGAAACATCGAGATTGCTCCTTCCAAGTCTGCGCTTCTGCATTTTTCCTCCTAAAACTGCTTAATTGATAGAAACGGTCGCATTCTTCGCGCGCGTCGATCGCCACTCGCCGGGTGACGCTCCTTCCCACCTGTGAAATGCGCGGATGAAGGAATTGGGATCTTCATATCCGAGCAGATACGCGGTCTCGTTCAATTCAAGCGACGATTGCAACAGATAGTGCTTTGCCAATTCCCGACGCGCTTCTTCCACCAGGCTGTGGAACGACATTCCCTCATCGAGAAGGCGGCGCTGCAGCGTCCGCGCGCTGGTCCCCAATTCGCGGGCAACGTCTTCCAGCCGTGGCCTGTGACCTGCGAGCAACTTTTTCAGGATTGTTTTGACCTGTGGTTTGAGCCCGTCGTCGGCCTGTTGTTGCCTCAGTTCTGCATCGAGTTGCGGTGCGATAAGTTCGAGAAGTTCCGGATTGTGCGTCAGAAACGGCTGGTTCATGTCCTCGGTTCGAAAGATCAGCCTGTTATGTCGTGCGCCAAATGTCACAGGACACCGAAAATGGCTCTCATACAATCGGCGGTTTCCTGCAGGACGCTTGAATTCCACCCGCAATGGATTGATGCGACGCCCAGTCCCGCGAGCGCCGACTGCAACCGCCCACGCGAAGCACATATCGATCAACATGAGCGGCTCCGGCTTCTCGGCTAACAACCACAGGAATTCAACGGCGCATTCTTTCCCGCGCTCAACGATTCGGATCTCTTGCGGTCCCGTCAGGCGTTTGTAGCGTGCGATTCGATCCATCGCCTCGCGGAATGAGCGGGTGTAAAGGGCGGCGATGGCAATTGCGCTGTAATGTTCGGGCCGTTCATCGCTGCCGAGTTTCAGACCTATCCCAGGATCACCGCTGATCTCCTCGATCGCGTTGTACAGTGCGAACATCTCGTCGGTTGTCAGGAAGATCTTGCTCTGTTGAAACAACCCGAGTGGTAGTCCAGCCTGACGCAACACCGCGTCTGGAGAAACTTTCGATTCCTTCAATCGTTTTCCAAGCGTGCCGGAAACTCGCATGCGATTCGTCATTTGGTCACCTTATCCTTTATTCCAGTGTAGTGCCAACCTACCCGCGGATCACTAGCAATGCACGCCAATCCACTCGCCAAACCCGCCACCTTTTAGGCGGCATTTGCTCACAGATATTGCTCTGTTCCGGTGCCTCTCGCGCCGTGCACCTGCATCTTTGAGGTGGCTCGATCGATCTCAAGCAGTTCTTCGGTCGTGAATCGGACTGCCAGTGCTTCAAGGTTCTCATCCAAACGCTCCAGCTTTCGCGTTCCGGGGATGGGAACAATCCATGGCTTCTGGGCCAGTAGCCAGGCGAGCGCGATCTGTGCGGGCGTGGCGGACTTTGTACACAAGCTGGGAATTGTGTGCAGAAGGAGCTCAATGAGACATCTGTTTGGCTAAGAATAGTGTTGCGGATTAGTCTCGAAAAAGAGGACTTGATAGTCGCAATTCTTCAGGAAAACGTGGAGTTGGCCGAAATCATTACTGCTTCGCTCAGGACTGCTAAAACGCGGAGTAACGCCGTTCCCCAAAATGACAATTGAACAGTGAACATTGAACATTTCCCCAAAAAAATTGCCAATGTTCAATGTTCAATTGTCAATTGTCATCAATAGCGGAGGAAGAGGGATTCGAACCCCCGGTACGGTTCCCCGTACAGCGGTTTTCAAGACCGCCGGTTTCAACCGCTCACCCATTCCTCCGTTTTCGAGAATACTACTTAGGATGCGGGGAATTCCAGGTATTGGATCGTGAGGTCCTTTTTGCGATTCGGTTTCTTCGTACTGAGTTTTACAGGAGCCGATATGGGATCGGGATGTTTGATGGTCACCGTACCGAAGTCGGTTTTTCCTTTAATGGAAACGAAGTCGCGGCGCTCCGCTTCAACGTCGAGTTGATCTCCGTTGCGGAGCGTGACTTTCAGCGAAAAAGGTTTGTCTCTCCTGTAGGGACCGAACTCGATCTTGGCGATGGTTCGCACCGCTATCTGGCCGTGAACGCTGCGCTCGCGATACGACAGCAGTGCGTCCCCGCTCCTGCCTTCAATGAACCCGCTAAACTCCGGGTTTCCGACGGTGACTTTCATACCGTCTTGGAATCCAATGACGACCGTCTGTCCGGCCGCCGCGGGCACTGCCGCCTGCGGCGGCGGCGGTGGTGACGGCACCTGCGCCGCTTGAGGCGTCTCGAGCAGCAGAATCCAAACCAAATTCAAAATCCGCATCACAATCTCTCGATTCCGAGCGCAATACCCATTCCGCCGCTGATGCACAGGGTCGCCAATCCGTAGCGGCTCTTCCGTTTTTGCATTTCATGCGCAAGCGTTGTCACAATTCTCGACCCCGTGCATCCGATGGGATGGCCAAGGGCAATGGCGCCTCCATTCACGTTGAGTTTCTGCGGATCGATCGGCAACTCGCGCAGGCAGGCGAGCACCTGAGCAGCGAACGCCTCATTCATTTCTACAAGTTCAAACTGCTCCAGTTTCAGACCCGTCTTCGAAAGCAGCTTCCGGACGGCCGGCACCGGACCGATACCCATAATCTTCGGATCGACTCCGGCAATCGCGTAATCAACAATTCGCGCCAGCGGTTCCAGATTGCGCGCCTTCGCCTCCTCCTCGGAAACCAGCACGGTGGCGGAAGCCCCATCGGTAATACCCGACGAGTTACCCGCGGTCACCGTACCGTTGTCGTTGAAGACGGGTGACAGCTTTTTCATATCCGCCAACGAAGCGTCCATCCGAACGTGTTCGTCGAATTCGAGGCGGTTGGGCTGCCCGTTGGGCCGGGCGGGCGTTTCGCCTTTTTTTCCGGGGATGGATACCGGAATCAGTTCCTCCGCAAACCGTTTCGACCGGGTCGCCGCCGCCGCGCGCTGCTGGCTTCGCAAGGAATATTCGTCTTGTTGATCCCTTGAAATCTTGTACATCGTCGCCAGATTTTCTGCGGTCTCGCCCATGACCAATTCCGAAAGCGGACAATAAAAACCGTCGCGATACATACCATCGATCAAATGATGATTGCCCAGGCGGAGTCCCCATCGCGCCTGTTCCATCATGTACGGCACGGTACTCATGGATTCGGTTCCGCCTGCCACAATAATGCTCGCGTTTCCAAGTACGATCTCCTGAAACCCCAAAATGATCGCCTTGAGTCCCGAGCCGCATGCCTTGTTGACCGTGTACGCCGGTACTTCCTGGGGAATTCCCGACCGGTAGCTGATCTGACGCGCCGGATTTGGCCCATTACCCGCGCCTCTGGCGTGTCCGATGATAACTTCACCGACAGCCCCGGCTTCGACCCTCGCGCGCGATAGCGCCTCCTGGACCGCGATAACTCCCAGGTCCGCTGCGCTCAATGCGGCGAGCGCGCCGCCGAATTTGCCAATGGCTGTGCGTACTGCGGAGGCGATAAAAACCGAACGTGATACCAAATCCTGAACCCTCACCCGGCGCCTTTCGGCGCGCCGCCCTCTCACAAAGGGAGACGGTGTTTTTACTATAATCGCACGCGATGAAATTCGACGACCTAAAAATTCTCCTGGCCCTGGAAGGCAAGTGGACCGTTTCCGTGAATGGGCTTGAGTATCTGGCGCTGTCCGCATCCGATATTTCCATCGAAGATTCCACGTTACGGTTCGGAAAATATTCCCGGAAGATCATCGATCTGGAGTGGCTGCGGTCCGATGTCGTTCGAATCCGAACTCGTGCCAAAGCCCGAACACAAATGGATACGGTCACGTTCTATCCGGGCGAACGATTGCCTTCAGGAGCCGGCATTCGCAAGCGGCGCCGCCGCTTTCAGGTTGAGATCGGCCGAGCGTTAGCGGCCCATTTCGGAACCCGAAAGATCGAACGGCAAACACTCTATTCCGACCGGCGCCACGGAATCGGCGGTGCTTACCCGCGATTTGTAGTCGGAATCCACGCTGTGATCGCTGTTGATCCCGAGGAATCTTCGGCTGTGATTAACGGCATCATGAGAGCCGCGCTATTGTGGGCGCCTTTAGTACGGCGGCCTGTAACAGCTGTCGTGCCGCGAGGGCGTTATCAAACGCTGGCGGCGCGCCTTCGCGTCATGCCTCAAGTGAGCGCTTCCATCGAATGGCTCCAGTGGGATGGGAAAGTTGTCCGGCCTTTGGAAGATAGCGGCGCTGAACCGGAGACTCACGTTCAGGAACTCGTCATTCCGAACATCTCAGCCGAAGTCGAGCGGATTTGTGCCATGGCCCCTGGAGCGGTCCAGGCCGTTCCTCATATTCACGGAAGAGCGATCTCCCTGCGATTACGAGGCCTGGAAGTCGCGCGCGTATCGCACGAAGGCATCAGCTACCCGTTGGGAGAACCAATCGAACAGGTAGTGAAAGAGATCAGCGAGCTGCGGCGGCACGGCAGCCGGCATCCGCTCGCACACACTCACGAGGAGCGGTGGCTGGAGTCCAATCTCATTGGCAGTATCGGCCAGATACTTCCGTCCATTGATGTTCGGCACATTTACCCGCAAGTGCCGAGCTTTATTGGCGAGGAACGAAACATTATTGATCTGTTGAGCGTGACAACCGATGGGCGCCTCGTGGTAATCGAGATCAAGGCATCGTCCGATCCGGATCTGCCGTTTCAGGCGCTGGATTACTGGATTGCCGTCGAACGGCATCGAAAGGCCGGCGACTTCCTGCGAAAAGGATATTTCGCGGGTCGTCCATTGAAAGACGAAGCGGCGCTGCTCGTTCTAGTGGCTCCCTTGCTCGCGTATCACAAGACCGCTCGCCGGTTGATTGCCACGCTACCGGCGGAAGTGCCGTTGATGGAAATCGGCATAAACCAAGGCTGGAAGAAGGAGATCAAAGTCTTGCGCCGTAAAGGTGTGGTCAGTTAGGCTGGGGGTTGGAGAAACCTATGACAATCAGGCGTCTGCTCGTTTTTATCATCGGTGTTTTTCTGGTGGCCGGAATTTCGATGGCTCAGGGCCCAAAGAAGGACGTGGGGAAAAATGTGCCGCTGCCTTCTGGAAGCACGGATCAGAAGGCCCCGCCGAAAAGCGACCAGCAGCAACCGCCCCAGGTTCCGTCGTTATCGATTGACGTCGATTTAATGTCATTTGACGTCGTGGTGACGGATCAAGGCGGAAATCCCATCTCGGGGCTCGAAAAGAAACATTTCCGAGTTTTCGATGATGACGTCGAACAGAACGTCACCAACTTCAGTCCTGCAGACGCCCCTCTCACGGTCGTTGTCTTAGCGGAATTCAGCGATACGTTTGGGTATTACTTTGACGACGTCGTCGGACCCGCAGCCGGATTCATCAACAGCTTGCGGAAGGACGACTGGGCGGCGCTCATCGCCTTCGACATTCGGCCCGAAATCCTTACCGACTTCACAAAGAACAAGGCCGAGTTATTCGACGGCCTGAGGCGGATGCGAATCCCGGCCTATCGCGAAACGTGCCTGTACGATGCGGTCTACGACACGCTTCAGAGGCTCGACCGGGTTGACGGCAAGAAATCCATCTTCCTCCTGAGCACCGGCCTCGACACCAACATCAGCAAACATACGTACGGGGAAGCTCTCAAAAAAGCCGAGACGTCCGACACGATGATCTACGCGGTTTCCATGGGACAGTTGGCTCGGTTGTATTTCGAGTCGCGGCTTTCGGGCCTGGACCAAATTACATTTCTTCAGGCAGACAATGTCATGCGCTCGCTCGCCGAAGCGACCGGCGGCGCGGCTTTCTTTCCACGATTCGTCGGCGAGTATCCCAGCATTTATCAAGCAGTCGCAGCGAATCTCCAAAATGAATACAGCCTCGGGTTCGTTCCGAAAGTCCGAAAACTTGATGGAAAATTTCACAAGCTCCGGGTCGAAGTTCCACCGCTAGACGTGAAAAACAACGGCAAGCCCATTAAGGTCAAGGTTCGTCACAAGAAGGGTTACTACGCACCCAAAAGCTAAGCAGGGTTAATGCTATGCTGCGCCGGCCCGCAGTGGCAGGACGGTTTTATCCAGCCGAGCCTGAGAAGCTGACGGCGTCGATTCGCGAATTCCTCGAGCCGCCTCAAGAACGCATCCACGCCCTGGGAGTTGTGGTTCCTCACGCCGGTTACATGTATTCAGGCCATGTGGCGGGCGCCGTGTATGCGCGTGTTGAATTGCCCCAGCGCAATATTGTTCTTTGTCCCAATCATACCGGTTTAGGCACCCCGCTCTCGATCATGAAGAGTGGCGCCTGGCAGACGCCGCTCGGCGACATGCAAATCGATGCCGAATTATGCGAAGCGCTGATGACCGCGGACCCCTATCTGGAAGACGATGCCTCAGCCCACCAATTCGAACACGCGCTCGAGGTCCAGCTTCCGTTCATGCAACATCTCGGCGGAGCGCCGGTACGATTCGTGCCGATAACGATCGGCACCAGCAGCCTCGACCGGCTGCTGGAACTGGGCCGTGCCATCTCGCAAGTCATTCGGGAAATAAAAAACGACACGCTCATCATTGCGTCGAGTGACATGAATCATTATGAGTCGGACGCCATCACGCGCGTGAAGGATCGCAAAGCAATCGACCAGATTTTGGCGATGGATCCGCAGGGGCTCTACGACGTCGTGCGCCGGGAAAATATTTCGATGTGCGGCTACGGTCCCGCCGTCGCTATGCTGACAGCCGCCAAACAACTTGGCGCGACCAGAGTAGAACTGGTGAAATACGCCACATCCGGCGACGTGTCGTTGGATTTCGACCACGTCGTTGGGTATGCGGGAATGATTGTGGTTTAGCTATCGTCTCTGTATCGGAATCCTTATCTCCCCACGATTAAAGTAATTGCCGGTTTTCTCATCATTTGGCCGCCGTCTGGATGCGTTTTTTGAGCTTGCCTGCTTGCAGGCGCGCATAATTCACGATCTGCTGATCCGCCTCAATCTTCTCCAACATAGGAATGAGACGGTCCGGATCGGAAATTCGGTTCGCCTTAAGTTCATTTTCCACCTGTTCGAGGCGTTTCGGAATGCTGAGTTTTTCGAATTGCATCGCATTGCGAATATCGAACCCCAGCGTCTCCTGGTTGATCAGACCCTCAAAAAACGCCGAAAGATCGCTGACATCCTTGCGCATGGAATAATTGAACGTCGCCTCGCGATTACCTCCAGGGGTTTCAATCGTGAGGCGCTTGGCGCCGAGATCCGCTATTTTCTTGCCCGATTCGAAGGTCTCGGGGCGATCCAAGTAATTCGTCGCCGCGAGAAGTGCGAGGAACTTTTCCCGAGCCGATTGCGAAAGCTGGATCGCGACATTCACTGTTTCAGCCTGGCGGCGCTTGAACTTTACTTCTCCCTTGGCGTCCGCGTCGAGCTGGATACATTGAAGTTCATAGGGACCGCGAGTGTTCTCGTGGCAATAGGAGAAGTTTGTGAAATCAGCCAGTCGAAAAAATAAGAATAAAAGGATGAATCGACAAGTCATCATAGGTGAGCCGCTGCGGATTTGAGGTAACGATTTGTGTGAACGTGACAAATAGCAACCGCGAGAGCGTCCGAGGCGTCGTAGGGCTGCGGCAATGCCTCGAGCTTCAATAGCGCGCGAACCATCTGCTGAACCTGATTCTTTTCGGCGCGGCCGTAGCCTGTCACAGCGCTCTTGACTTCCAAAGGCGAATACTCGAAGACCGGCAGATTCGCTTCCGCTGCCGCGAACATCGAAACGCCCCGGACGTGGCTCAGCGTCAGTGCGCTCTGAACATTGGTGGCGTAAAACAGACTCTCGAAGGCGGCGGCTTCGGGGTGCAAATCGCGAATGATGTCGACAATGGCTTTGTAGATCGATCGAAGGCGAGTAGGCAGAGGATCAGAGGCTTTCGATCGGATAGCGCCGCAGCGGACGAGAAAACATTCGGCGCCATCGTTATCGATGACGCCGTAACCGGTAACTCGGGATCCGCAATCGATGCCGAGAACCCGCATCGGATTACGAAACGGCTTCGGCGAGTTCGGATTCCTCGATATCGAAATTCGCGTATACGTGTTGGACGTCGTCGTGCTCATCGAGGGCCTCCATGAGCTTCACGACTTGCTGCGCCGTCTTGCCCTCCACCTTCACGTAGGTCTGAGGAATCATCGAAATCTCGGCGGTCATGGTTTCTATACTTTTGTTCTTTATCGCGTTCAGCACGTCGTCGAACGCTTCGAGTGAAGTATAGATTTCGTAGATCGATTCGTCGCTTTGAAAATCGTCGGCTCCGGCATCGATCGCCAGCGACATCAATGTATCCTCGTCGGCTTTCGACTTTTCAATGCCTATGTAGCCTTTCTTGTGAAACATCCACGAAACCGAACCCGACTCACCCATGTTGCCGCCGTTCTTTGCAAAGACGTGCCGGATTTCACTCACCGTGCGGTTCCGGTTGTCCGTAACCACATTCACCAGCATGGCCACGCCGCCCGGGGCATATCCTTCGTACATGATTTCGTCAAGTTGGCCGCCCTCGAGCTCTCCCGTGCCCTTCTGAATGGCTCGCTTGATATTGTCCGCCGGCATATTGACGCCTTTGGCGTCCTGGATCGCTTTGCGCAACCGCGGATTGCCTTCCGCGTCGCCGCCACCGATACGCGCCGCGATGGTGATTTCCTTGATGAGCTTCGTGAACATGCGTCCACGCTTTGCATCAATGGCGCCTTTTTTGTGTTTGATGCTGTGCCACTTGGAATGGCCAGACATAGATTACTCCTTGGTTTCTGCCCAGTTCGGCTTCAGTTTAGCACAGCTAAGGAGAGAGAAGAATGAGCCACAAAAAGGCACAAAAGCCGCAAAAGTTTTTGTGATTTTTATGCCTTTTTGTAGCTACTTCTTCGTCGGGGGTTGCTTCAGCTTCGGGTCGAGCGCAGGAGCCTTCCGATCGTCACTGCCCGCTCCGCCCTTCGAGTTCTGGCCATCCACGGCATCACCAAAGGTGAGCTTCACATCCGTCTGAAATTTCTTGTAATTGTCGTATCTGATGATCTGGCGAATGCGTTGCGCGCCGCTCGAAAACTGCAGCGTATCGACGGCCCGCGTATAGGTGGGAAACCAGTAGAGCCCCTCGATCTGTTCCCGATACGATTCAAACCGCGGGAACAGATTTTCCGGTCCTTTTCCTCGAATATCCGGGACCGCCTTCCCATACGTCTTCACAATCTGAAGATCCTTGTCATCGACCCAGATCTGTCCCTGGAAATACCGCTGATTCTTCTCGATCGTCTTCGGCCCCACATCGAAAACATAACAGTCGATCTCATCGACCATTTCTTTGCCCAGATATTTCAGGTTGTACTTCCCAATGTCGTCGCTTGTCAAAACGAACCACTGAATTTCTCGAATATCCTGCAGATCCTCGGGCGTGAGTTGAATATTTTGAAGTGTGTTGGGAGGCGCCTTGGTGATCCTCTCAGTCCGTTTACCCGCGGAATCGAAAGTAATATCGCTTTCGACGTAGTATTCACCCAGCACCCGATCATTCGCGTTCAGGTTCTGAACCCGAACCGTCTGGTGATACGTGTAATTCCCGCGCGCGATTCTGAACTCTTTCTCCTTCTGCGCAACCTTCTGAATAATCTCATCAACAGGGATTGGTGGTTCTTCTTTACGAAGCTTTGCGGGGCCCTGAGCAAAGCTCAATGAGGAAACGATGAATAGAACTGCCGCGGCGTAAAGGACTTTTTTAGGAATCATAACCTCACCATTATATAGTGTTTAACGTATCAGTAGTGCTTCATTCCCCTCCTCGCAGAGGAGGAGTGGCTGCGCCATTAAAATAATGCCGCGGAAGCCACCGAAGCGGCGCAGCCGGGGTGGTCAGACCGGCGCAACGTTTCGCCGAACTGACCACCCCGGCGCTTCGCGCCCGCCCCTCCTCTGCGAGGAGGGGAATTAGGCGACCATAATGGCGAAGTACTGTGCTTAGACTGCGACCACCAGTAAAGGTACGTAAATGGCTGTTAAAAATGATTTGATCGCAAAAATCCAGGCGCACGAAGCTCGAGTCGGCATTGTCGGTTTGGGATACGTCGGTTTGCCGCTCGTCTTGCGTTTCGCTGAAGAACACTTTCCGGTGCTCGGCTTCGATGTCGATCCGGCCAAAGTGCGAAAGCTCCAGGCCGGGGAATCCTACATTCGACACATTCCCGCCAAACGGCTCCGGGTGTTGATTAAAGAGAAACGATTCGAACCGACGACAGATTTCCAAAGGCTCGCTGAAGCGGATTGCATCATCATTTGCGTCCCCACGCCTCTGACTCCTAAGAAGGACCCCGACCTTCAGTACATCGAAAACACCACGGACGCGATATCCAGGACGCTTCGCAGAGGACAACTGGTTTGCCTCGAAAGTACAACTTATCCCGGAACCACCGAAGAAATCTTGCTGGAACGATTCCGCGCCACCGGGCTCCAAGCGGGTAGTGATTATTTCCTTACCTTCTCTCCGGAACGCGAAGATCCCGGCAATCCGAAATACTCAACCAGAACAATTCCGAAAGTTGTCGGCGGTATCACGCCCGATTGCCTGGAAGTGGGAACGACGCTCTATGGCCAGGTCATCGATCGGGTGGTACCCGTTTCATCCACACGCGCAGCGGAACTGGTGAAACTGCTGGAGAACATTTACAGGTGCGTGAACATCGCCCTCGTTAATGAGCTCAAGCTGCTTGGCGATCGAATGAATATCGACGTTTGGGAAGTTATCGACGCGGCCAGCACGAAGCCTTTTGGCTTCACGCCTTTTTATCCCGGTCCCGGTCTGGGCGGGCACTGCATACCAATCGATCCCTTCTATCTTTCGTGGAAAGCCAAGGAATACGATTTTTCCACGCGCTTTATTCAACTGGCCGGTGAGGTCAACACATCCATCCCGCATTACGTGGTCGAGCGAATCGGCAAAGCGTTAAATGACCGGTCCCGCTCGATTCGAGACTCGAAGATATTGATTCTGGGCGTCGCTTACAAGAAAGACGTGGACGACGTTCGCGAATCTCCAGCGCTGGAGATTATGGAAATACTGCAAGCGAAAGGCGCTCTACTTTCTTATAGCGATCCCTATATTCCGCGGTTGCACAAGATGCGCGCCTACGATTTCTCGCATATGTCGTCGTTGCCACTGAACGAAGACGTGCTGAAGGGTCAGGATCTCGTCCTGATCACCACAGACCACAGCAGCATCGACTATCAGTGGGTCGTCGACCACGCTTCAACCATTGTCGACACCCGCAACGCGACCCGGCGCGTCACGCGCGGCCGCGAAAAGATCGTGAAGGCGTAGTCATCGGCGGCGGAATTCCGGGCGGGCTTCGACATTCTGAGCCGTTTCCGGCCGATGCATGAATCGAATTCCGGTCGTCAATAGCAGGTCGTTATTCTTGTTGTTACCTGCCGGATTGCTCACATAGCGGTTACTGACGGTCACCTGCCACCCAAGCCAATTGTTCAGGCGAGTCACAATCGAAGAATCCAGATTCACCCTGTACTGACCACGGTCCGAAAGATTCGGGTACATGAACAAGGTTTCAGTCACAGAGACATTGCGGTTCACTTGCCGAACAAAATCGTTGCCCAATACAAATTCACGCGAGTGCCGCTGAATGCCATTTCGAAAGTGTTCACGGTTCATAGAGCCGCCGGAAAAGATCTGAAATGACGTTTTTGGATTCTTCACGAGGTTGAATCCCATTCCTCCGCCTCCGACCAGACGCAAACTCAGGCCTTGAAACTGATCGTGCTCGAAATCGGTAAAACTGAATGAGAAGGAGCGGCGGCTGACATTGACTTCATAGCGATATCCGCCGCGTAACGTGTTGGCGAAAGCAGGAGCTCGACTTCCTCCTGCACTATCAGACAAGATCGACATCAGGTAAAAGCTCAGCTTGTTATGGGGCGATACACGGGCTGCACGGACGCCGAAATTGACGGTTTCGGTATCGGAATTTCCCCGCGTCGCGCTAATTGCGGCGTCCAGCGAGCCGCCCCACAAATCGAAGGAATTTGGTGTCTTTGCGGGTGGCCGGCTCATGAACGCTCGTTGTTCGTCCTCCGATCTCATCGTACGAATTGCATCTTTCGCGTACTCAAGACTGTCGCCGTTTTTCGGCTCGATCTCCAGCCGGCCATCGCGCATCGACACCTTTCCAAATACGACCCGATCATCCGTTACGGCGACATAAAGAGGCGAGTCCGATTGAATCTTCACAATTGCGTTCCACGGCACGACTACCTTTCCGAGAAGATCCGTTTCAAAATCGACGCTCGATTTTTCCATGCGACTGATTCGCCCCGTGAGCCGATCGCCGTTCTTGAGCACCACCTCTCCTGCCCAAGCTTGAGTTGCCAGCCAAAAATAAACAATCCAGAATGCCGTTCGCATATTGCGTCCTTGTCGGTTTTGGTTCTTGAAAGTCGTTAGATTATCAGAACCCGTTCACGTATCAAGCAACGGCAGGCGTCTTGTATGGCAGAATAGCCGGCGTGGATCTCAAAAATCGCGCCGTATTGGTGACCGGAGCGGGCGGCTTCACTGGCAGCCACCTGGCTGAACGGCTTGTTGAACTAGGCGCCAAAACGCGCGCTTTGGTCCACTATCGCAGCAATGGTTCATGGGGCTGGCTGGACGAATCTCCGCATCAACCGGCTTGTCGCGGACGCTGCTCT
>Ga0209761_1000668_pt1 | contig 21520 bp, 19 predicted proteins | sample GraSoi013_1_40cm_4_FD_185818 | JGI IMG/M metagenome (GOLD analysis project Ga0209761, IMG submission 185818) | Grasslands soil microbial communities from the Angelo Coastal Reserve, California, USA - Sample 09_25_2013_1_40cm (SPAdes) (version 2) | ecosystem: Environmental > Terrestrial > Soil >...
GGCCGCACATACAGCAATGATCCGTCGGACTCGTCTACCTCCGCCACCAGGTACCGCCCGCCGCCCACGCGGACGTTGCCGTCCAGCCCTTCCACATCCGCGCCGATGAGGGCGGTGGGATCGAGCCCGCCGGCCGCCAGCACATGCGCCGTCATCGCCGCCGTCGTCGTCTTGCCGTGCGTCCCGACGATGGCAATGCTGAAGCCTTCGGCGAGGATCTGCCCCAGCACCTGGGCGCGATGGTGCACCGGCAGGCCGCGGTAGCGTGCGGCGACCATCTCGACGTTGAGCTCCGGGACGGCGCGTGAGGTCACCACCACGTCCGCGTCTGCCAGGTGGCCGGGATCATGCCCGATGTGGACCGCCGCGCCCAGGGCCACGAGGCGCCGGGTGGCGAAGGTCAGAACCGCTGACACGATACCCGCGGGACAGCAGGATGTGCGCGATGGCGCTCATCCCCGCCCCGCCGATGCCGATGAAGTGGACGCGCGCGTTGCGATCGATCACGAGAATCGTCTCTCTGCGGCGGCGACCACCAGCGCTGCCACTTCCCGCGCCGCCTGCGGCCGGCCCAGGCGAGCGCTGGCCATCGCCATCGCGCGCAGCCGCGACGGATCCGCCCGCAGGGCGTCCACCGCCTGCGCCAGGCGGACACCATTCGCCTCGCGATCGAGCACCACCACCGCCGCGCCGGCGGACTCCAACAGGCGCGCGTTGGCTTCCTGATGACCCTCCGCCGCATACGGATAGGGCACGGCGACCACGGGCAGACCGTTGGCGGTCACCTCCGCCAGCGTCCCGGCGCCGGCGCGACACACGACCAGATCCGCGCAGGCATAGGCATCAGCCATCTCCTCAATGAACGGCACGGCGACGTAGCGCAGCGACCCCTCCAGCGACCGCAGACGCGCGTGGACCCACTCCTCATGTTCATTCCCGGTCTGGTGCAGAATCTGGACCCCCGCGCGTCCGTCCAGACGCTCGGCCATTTCTATGACGTGCGCGTTGAGACTGCGGGCGCCTTGACTGCCGCCCAGCACCAGCACGGTGAGCTGCCGGTCGCCTAGCCCAAAGCGCTGCCGTCCCCGCGCCCGGTCGCCCTGCAGCACGCCGGCGCGCACAGGAACGCCGGTCACCACCACCTTGCCTCCGAAGTGTGCCGCGGCGCGTTCATGCGATACCGAGATCACCCGCGCCCATCGAGCCAGAATGCGGTTGGCCGCACCCGGATAGAGATTTTGCTCCTGGACCACCAGCGGAATCTTCAAGACCGCCGCGGCCGCCCCGATCGGAGCGGCCGCATATCCGCCCGTGGCGACGACTACCTGTGGCCGCCAACGTTGCAGCAACAGAGCGGCCTGGGCGGTACCGGCCACCGTCAGCAGCATCGCCCAGGGAAGCGACCAGGTGAGCCGCCTCGGCCAGGCCCGCGCGGCGACACGGCGGAACGGCCATCCTGCCTGAGGCACCACCCGCCGTTCCAAGCCGCCGCCGCCGACAAACAAGACCTCTGCCTGGGGCCGGATGGAGACCAGTGCCTCTGCAATCGCCAACCCTGGATACACGTGACCCCCGGTGCCGCCCCCCGCGATCACGACGCGCACCGCGATACCCCTAGATCTCGGATCCTGGATCTTGGATCCTGGGTCCGAAATCAGTACTGAGATCATGCCCTACCATCTTGAGCTGCGTGATCCTCCATCCAGTGAGCTAGGATCTAGGATCGGCTCTCGCGCAGTATTGTGAAATGTTCATCAGAATCCCAATTCCCATCATCGCAAAAAGCAGAGACGACCCGCCGAAGCTGACGAAGGGCAGTGGCACACCGGTGATCGGCAGAACACCCGTGGTCACCCCGATATTGATGATGGCCTGCAGCACGATCATCAACGTAATGCTTCCGGCGACCAGGCTTCCGTACCGGTCGGGTGCCTCACGCGCAATGCGCAGCCCCCGTATGGCCAGGATGCCAAACAAGACCAACACCGCCACCGTGCCGACCAGGCCGAGTTCTTCGCCGAGGATCGCGAAGATGAAATCGGTGTGCCGCTCAGGGAGGTAAAAGAATTTCTGCCGGCTCTCTCCCAGGCCGAGACCGAGCACCCCTCCCGACCCCAGCGCCAGCAGCGATTGGATAATGTGAAAGCCCGCGCCCTGGGGGTCGCGCCAGGGATCGAGAAATGCGAGCAGGCGCTGTCGCCGGTATTCCTCGCCCAGCGCAGCCGCCGTCAGCAGCGGGATGCTGGCCAGGCTCAGCCCCAGCAGATGCGTGAGCCGTACCCCGCCGATGAAGAACACCGCGGCGGCGAGCAGCGCCACCAGCAGGGAGGTCCCCATGTCCGGTTGCACCAGGATCAGGCCGGAGATCAGCGCGGTGACGATCAGCGGCGACGACACCATGCGAGGATTCCCCAGCCCGGGGCCGCGATTGGTCAGGACATGCGCCAGGTACAATGCCAACGCCAGCTTGGCGCCCTCGGCCGGCTGGAAGGCGAATGGCCCCGCCAGCACGATCCAGCGCCGGGCGCCGCCGGCCACCCGGCCGATACCCGGCACAAGCACGAGGGCCAGCGAGAGGACGGCACCGATCAGCAGCAACGGCGTGAGCCGGCGCAGGCGCGCATAGTGGGTGCGCTGCATGATCAACAACGCCATCATGCCCAAACCCGCCCACGCCACCTGCCGCTTGAAAAAGAAGGTACTATCCCCGTAGCGGTCGTGCGCCACGATCGCGCTGGCACTGTACACCATGACCACTCCGGTGGCCACCAGCGCAACCACGGTGAAGAACAACCACGAATCAGGTGCTCGCTTCGGGACGAGGTCCATCGCGCTCCAGGAGTATGTTGTATAGTCGGATGCCCCATACCGATCATGCCGGTATGAGCAGCTGCGACGTATGCGTCAGCCTCGTACCAACGTGACTGTCTCGAACCAGCTGAACCGGCCCAACGGCCTGTCACGTTTGGTACGGGGTCAGGGCTGGCGGTGCGCGGCCCGCTCACCTCCGTCAGTCGGCCGGACCTGCCGTCCGTTCGTAGTAGTTGTTGCGTCCTTGTTCAAGAAGTTCCTGCGCCGCCATCCTTCGCGACCAATTCGGCGTAGCGGTCGCCGCGCTCCCGGTAATCGCGGAACTGGTCGAAGCTCTCGCAGCCCGGGGACAGTAACACCGCGTCCCCAGGTCGGGCCATCCGCCTGGCCTCCGTGACGGCCCGCTCCAGCGTCCCCACGGCGGACACGGGCAGCCCCGTCAGGGCTTCCTGCAACTGCGGCGCGGTCGCGCCGATGAGCAGCACCCCCTTGACCGGCGACGCCTGCAGCGCCGTGCGCATCGACGCAAAATCCGCGGCGGTGGCTTTGGGACGGGCGCCGCCGGCGATCAGGACAAAGGGCCGGTCCATGCTGGCAATCGCCGCCGCGGCGGCGGTCGGATTGGTCGCCAGCGAATCCTCGTAGTACCGCACCCCGCCGGCGTCGGCCACGACGCGAAAGCGATACGGCAAACCGCGGAACGCCAACAGCACATCAGCCATCGCTGCCGCCGACGCGCCGGCCAGGGCGGCGCCCAGGCAGGCGGCCAGGGCGTTCTCGACGGTGTGAGCGCCGGGCAGCTGCACCGCGCCGAGCGGAATCATCTGTTGCAAGCGCCCGCGGGTGATCACGATGGCGTCCCCGCGCACCGATGCACCCTGGCTCACTGCGCGGGTACGGCTGAAGAGATACGGATGAGGACAGTCCCCGGCCATCGCCGCCGTGTGCGGGTTGTCGGCGTTCAACACCGCCAGATCGTTCTTGCCCTGGTATTTGACGATGGTCCGTTTGACCTCGACGTAGGCCTCCATCGTGCCGTGGTCGTCGAGATGGTGGGGCGCGATATTCGTGATCACGGCGATGTGCGGACTGTACGGGAGATCGATCAGTTGCCGGTTGCTGAGCTCCAGTACCAGCCAGTCCCGCGGGGTCATCTCGTCAGCGTAGTACAGCATCGGGACGTGCGAGCGATCATTCCCGGAGAAGAATGCGCGGGACCCGCTGTGCACGAGCATCTGGTGAATGAGGTGGGCCACCGTGAACTTGCCATTGGTGCCGGTGACGCCGACGATGGGGCACGGGCTCACTTCAAAGAAGAGCTGCGTCATCGAAGAGAAGCGTATTCCGCGTTCTCTCAACCGCCGCAGCGGCGCGTTGACCGGGTACCTGAACCACGACTGCGGGACCACGATCACGTCGGCCCGCTCGATGCCATCCAGGTAGCGATCGGCCCAGCACACCTGGATGGGGTGGTTCAGCACGCGCCGGGCTGCGGGCTCCCGCTGGTCCGCGGGGAGCCACTGGTGCGTGCGCCCGAATTCGGCGACAAAGTCGTCGGGTCGGTGTACGTCGTGGGCCGTGATACCCGTCACCCCACGACCAACCAGAAAGTCGACGACCGTCGCGCCCTCGGTGCCGGCCAGGCCGACGACGTGGATGTTCTTACCCCTGAGCTCCTGGATCACACTGTCTACGCTCATAACACACGGTGATTCGTGATTCGGGATTCGGGATTCGGCAACAACCCGTATCGGGAAACTACAGTCATCCCCTCGCTTGGCGTTGTTCTTGACGAATCACTCATCACGAATCACCAATCACGCCTTTCATTAGAATACGAACGTCAATCCCAGTAGCGCCGCAAAGATGCCGACGATCCACATCCGTGTGACGGTCTGCGTCTCCGACCACCCTGCTAGCTCGAAGTGATGATGCAGCGGGCTCATCCGGAAAATCCGCCTGCCCCCGGTGGCTTTGAAGTACACCACCTGCAGCACGACCGAGGCGGCCTCCAGCACGAAGACAAGCCCGATGACGAGGAGCAGCCATTCGGTTCTCGTGACAATGGCCATCCCGGCCAGAACGGCACCCAGCGCGTTGGAGCCAACGTCGCCCATGAAGACCGAGGCGGGATGCGCGTTGAACCAGGCAAATCCGGCGCACGCGCCTGCCACGGCAGCCGCCAGCGCGGCGACCTCGGGTCGCCCCAGCTTCACAGCGACCGCAGCATACGCGCCCGAGGCGATGGCCACAGTACCGGCGGCGAGGCCGTCCAGCCCATCGGTCAGGTTGACGGCATTGGCGAATCCTACGACGTACAGGATGACAAAGATCGTGTACGCCCATCCGAGTTGCACTGCGCCGACGCCGGGGAGGATGAGGCCGGTTGCCAGCTCGGGCCGCCGCACCGCATACGCGGCGACCCCGCCGGCAAGGATCACCTGGAGCACCAGCCGTTCACGCGCCCGCAGGCCAAGGTTCCGTCGATGCCGGATCGCAAGGGCATCATCGAGCCCCCCGACGGCACCGTACGCTACCATCGCCGCGAGCGGCAGCAACAGCCGCCACCCATGTTGTGGGACGGCAAGCACCGCAGCAATGGCGGCAGCCGGGATCAGCAGCAGCCCGCCCATCGTTGGAGTGCCGGCCTTCCCGCGGTGCTGGGTCGGCGCCTCCTCGCGAATTCGCTGCGCGACGTGGAAACGGGTGAGAAACGGAATCCCCCACCGGCCCAGCACCAGCGTGAGGATGGCGGCCAGCGCGGCGGCGAAGATGAGGCGATCGGTCATGGGCGTATCTGGCTATACAGGGCCTCGACGATCCTCTCCAGGTGGAGGAGGCGCGATCCCTTAATCAGGACCACGTCGCCGGGTTGCAGCAGTGTGCGAAGGCGCGTCGTTGCTTCCTCGAGAGTCAGGGCGTGTTCGATGCGATCGGAATCCATGCCTCCGGCCGCCGCACCCTCACCGATGACACCGGCGCCTCCGCCGACGGCGAGCAGGAACGCGATCTTCCGTCGGGCCACGTCACGTCCAACGTCCCGGTGCAGCTCGGGTGACTGGGCGCCCAGTTCTCTCATCTCCCCCAGCACTGCGACCAGCCGGTGTCCCCGACCGGCTTCCTCGAGAACATCTAGCGCCGCACGGACGGAAGAGGGGCTCGAGTTGTACGCATCGTTGATCACGAGGATGTCGTCCAGCTGCATTGGCTGCAGGCGCATCGCCGGGGGCGTCCACCCGGCCATCCCGGCAGCAATGGCGTCGAGATCCATCCCCAACACCAGCCCGACGGCGGTCGCGGCGAGCGCATTCGCGACGTTGTGGCGCCCCCAGGCGGGCAGCCGGGCATCGGCGTGCTTGCGTCCTGCGAGCAGACGGAACGTCATACCCGCGGGCTCAAAGCGCACCTGATCCGCCCTGACGTCCGCCGGGCCAGCCAGCCCGTACGTCATTACGCGTCCCCGGCACAGCCGCGCCAGTCCACTGACCAGTTCGTCATCGCGGTTCAGCACGGCCACCCCGTCATCCGGGAGACCCGCCACAAGCTCACCCTTTGCCCGGGCAATGTTCTCCCGGCTGCCCAGGTGCTCCAGGTGCGCCTCGCTGATAGAGGTCACGACACCAATCGAGGGCGCGGCCATCTCCACCAGTTCCGCAATCTGGCCCAACCCCCGCATCGCCATCTCGATGACCGCGACGCCGTGCTCCACAGTGAGCCCCAGCAGCGTGAGCGGCACGCCAATCTCTGCGTTCCACACCTCTTTGGTGGAGGCAACGGCAAACGCCCGCCCCAGGACCGCAGCGCACAACTTCGTGGTCGTCGTCTTCCCCACGCTCCCGGTGACTCCGACGACGGTGACCGTCAGCGTGCGGCGGTACGCACGGGCGATCCGGCCCAGGGCGCGCAGGGGATCATCCACGCGGATCAACACCGCGCCGGAGGGCAGGCCGTTGGCCGGCCGCGCGGAGAGAGCGGCTGCGGCGCCGCGGTGGAACGCATCGGCAATGAAGTCGTGACCGTCTGCGCGCGGCCCGCGCAGGGGCACAAACAGATCTCCGTCGCGGAGCGTACGGGTATCGGTGCTGACCCCCGTGATAATGACGGGCATCGGGAGCCGGGCGTCGGGCTTCGTGAGTTGCCCGCCTGTGGCTTTCAGAATCTCGTCAAGTGTGAAGTGCATCGATCAGTCCTGCGCGGCCCGAGGCCCGAAGCCCGAGGCCCGCAAGTTCCGTAGGGCTTCCCGCGCAACCTCGCGATCGTCAAATGGATGCTTCACGCCGTTAATCTCCTGATAGGGTTCATGCCCTTTGCCGGCAATGAGCACGACATCGCCCGGATGCGCGAGTTCGATGGCCCGGGAGATGGCTTTCCTGCGGTCGGGTTCCACCTCAATACGGGCCTGGGGCCGCAGGCCCCTGGCCTGGGATGGCTGGTCCCGGATCTCGGATCCCGGATCCCGGATCCCGGTCAGGATCTCCTCGATGATCGCGGTGGGTGGCTCGCTGCGCGGGTTATCGGAGGTGACGATGGCGACGTCGCCCAGTTGAGCGGCGATCCTTCCCATCACCGGCCGCTTTGTGCGGTCGCGATCACCACCGCAGCCGAAGACGACCAGCGTGCGACCGGTCGAGAAGCCGCGCGCCGCCTGGAGCACATTTTCCAATCCGTCCGGCGTGTGTGCGTAGTCCACGATTACGGCGAATGGCTGCCCTTCCAGCACAGCCTCAAATCGCCCCGGCACCCCGGCAAACTCTGCCAGCGCTTGCCCAATCAGCTCGAGCGGGATCCGCTGCGCATCCACGGCGGCAATCGCCGCCAGGGCGTTGTAGACATTGAACCGGCCGTGCAGCCTCAGACGCACAGGGAGCCGTCCGTGCGGCGTGACCGCGGTGAACTCACTGCCGCCAAGATGGAGGCGCAGGCCTTCCGCACGCACATCGGCGCGGCTTGTGATTCCGTAGGTGACGACCGGGGCCCGACTCGCCGCGGCCATGACGGAGGCGCTCGGATCGTCGGCGTTGATCGCGGCGTTCCCGTCCGGATCCACCATCTCAAAGAGTGTGCGTTTGGCGTCGCGATAAACCTCCAGCGTCTTGTGGAAATCGAGGTGGTCTTGCGTGAGATTGGTGAACACGGCTCCCCGGAACCGGCAGCCGTCAACACGGTGCAGTGCCAGCGCGTGTGAGGCCACCTCCATGAGCACGTTGTCCAGATGCTGGTCTGCCATCCGCCGCAGGATACGCTGGAGGTCTGGCGCTTCGGGCGTGGTGCGGTCCAGCGGGGTCGTCTGCGTCCCGACCTTCACGCCCAGGGTGCCGACGACTCCGGTGCGCCGTCCCGCGCGGGCCAGCACCGCGTCGAGGAGGTACGCGGTCGTGCCTTTGCCGTTCGTGCCGGTGATCCCGATGAGCGAGAACGCGCGTGATGGCTCGCCAAAGAAGGCGCAGCTGAGGGACGCCAGAGCGATGCGGGAGTCAGAGACGATGACCTGCGTCACCACTGCGGAGACCTCCACCGGCCGCTCCACGACCACTGCCACCGCGCCGCGGGTGATCGCCTCCGCGACGAACGTATGCCCGTCGTGCTGGAGGCCTCGCACGGCCACAAACAGCCCTCCGGACCGGACCGCCTTCGAATGATACGCGATATCAGCGATGGGGGTCGCGGTCGGACCCAAGACCCGTGCCGATGGCAGATCGCGCAGGAGCGCGCCGAGGGTGATCATCGATTCCCACGTCATTATACAGAAGGGACAAGGCGCGCATGAGAACAGCCCTCACCCTGCACCTTCTCCCACCACTATGGCGGGCCCGTGGCCGCCGGGATGCGCGGGACACCTCCCGATGGCGTTGGGGGTTGGACAGCCGGCGGCACGCGCAGGTACCACAGCACCTGCGACGCGATCTGTCGGAACACGGGCGCAGCCACCTCGCCGCCAGAGTACGCCCCGTGCGGTTCGTCCAGCACGACTAACGCCGCCAGGCGGGGATTTGGAATGGGGACGATGCCCAGGAACGAAGCCAGATAGCGGTCGGGGTCATATCCTCCCTGGCGGGCCGGCTTCTGTGCCGTGGCCGTCTTGCCGGCGACCGTGTAACCGTCGATGCGCGCCTGGGTGCCCGTGCCGGTCCTCGTCGTCCCTACCATCATCTGCAAAACCGCATCTGCGGTTTCCGGTCTGATCGCGCGGCCCAGGACTTGTCGTCCGGCGGCGTCGGTCAGCCGGCCCTGGTGGTCGCGCACGGCCCGCACGATATAGGGACGGAGCATCGCTCCATCGTTGACCAGTGCCGTGGCGGCGGTCAGCAGCTGGATGGCCGTCGTCGACACGCCCTGCCCGAACGAGATCGTCTGCAGGCCCGGCCCCAGCCACGCGGACGGTGGAGGCACGATGCCAGCCGACTCGCCCGGCAGATCGATTCCCACCGGCCGGCCGAACCCGAAGGCGCGGATATAATGGAAGAACTGCGCTTTGCCCAGCCGCGTGCCCACTTGCGCCGCGCCGACGTTGCACGAGTTCTTGACGATTTCACTCATCGTCTGCCATCCGTGCCGCCTCCCACCGGCATCGCGGAGGACGATCCCTCCCGGTGCCAGCAGCGACCCGCCGCAGAAGAAGCGCTCAGTCGGAGGCACGACGCCTGAATCCAGCGCCGCTGCCATTAGGAAGATCTTGAACGTCGATCCCGGCTCCTGCGCCTCCGCCACCGGCCGGTTGACCCACCGCCGCACGTTGGCGTCCGAGCCGGAGTTGGGGTTGAAGGCAGGAACGGTCGCCATGGCCAGGATCTCACCGGTCATGGGGTCTACGACCACCGCCCACCCGCCTTTCGCGCCTGTGCGCTCCACGGCCGCGATCAGCTCACGCTCGGTGATGTGCTGAATCACCTGATCGATGGTCAGCAGGATATCTTGTCCGTCCTGCGGCGTGCCCAGCACCTGCTGGGTCTCCACCATCACGCGGCCTCGGCCGTCGCGCGCCGCGATGGCACGCCCGACGGTCCCGCGCAGGACCTGCTCATAGGAGAGCTCCACTCCTGAAAGTCCTTGATTGTCGATCCCTGCGAATCCAATTAGCTGGGCGGCAAGCGGGCCGTTGGGATAGGCGCGCTTGTCCTCCGTCAGAAAGCCGATCTGGTCGGCCATGCCCAGGGCGCGCACGCGGGCGGCGAGCTGCGGGGTCACCTTGCGGGCCAGCCAGGCGAAGTGTCTGCCGGAGGCCAAGCGCCGCTTCACCTCGTCCACGCCCTGGCCCAGCACCGGTGCCACGCGCGCCGCGAACGCCTGGCGATCAGCGATCGCACTGGGCACCGCGTAGATGGACGTCGCGTCAACGTTGACGGCCAGGGCGCGGCCGCGCCGGTCGAAGATCAGACCGCGATGCGGATCCAGCGCAATTGCCTCGAGCTGCTGCCGCTGGGCCAACTGGTGCAGGCGCCCGCCTTCGATGACCTGCAACTGAGCCAACCGCAGTGCGAGGACAGACAGCGCGACAAGCAGCAGGCCCGTCATCAACATCGTACGGCGGCGGATCAGGATGCGGTGGTCGGCGACGAGATCGGCACGCGTGTGGAGCGGATCGGAATCGGCACGGCGGGGCCGCCCGCGAAAAGATCGACCAACGGTGCGGAGGTTATAGCGCCGGCGTGTACCGCGCGACGGCTGGCGCACTCCCGCTCACTGCGAGGGTTCGCCCGCGGCCGCCTCGCTGCGAACAAACCACGCCGCGAAGCGATCCCAGACAGTAAGGGATGGGACACCCGCCGCGCGGGCTGGCGCGGGCACCGCAAGCGCGGCCACCTGCTGCGGCCGCGGGGTCAGCATCCCCAGGTCCGCCCTGGCGATGCGCTCGATCCGGTCCGGCGCGCGGAGCGCCGAGGTCGTGGCGAGCAACCGGGCATTCTCGGCTGCGAGCACTTCGACCTGCTGGCGCAATCCCAGGATGACGTACCCGGTGCGCGCGGCCTCCGTACGCTGGGCCACGAGCGCGAGGGCGGGGAGGACCGCCACGACCGCCAGCGCCACGATCGTGGGCAGGGGACGTCGGCGGCTCCGGCGCCGCGCCGGCTCCCGATCGGTCGGCGGTCGGTCCGGTAGGATCACCGGATACGTTCGTGATCGAGGTGCCAGTGCGAGCATCCGCTACCCTCAGGTTGCGCTCATGGTAGAGATGTTGAAACGTTGGAACGTTGAAACGTTGGACCGCTTGCCCTTCATCATCTCTACCGCTCCAACGCTTCAACGCTCCAACGCTTCAACGGTAGTTCGTGTTGGGGCGGGACGCCGGGCATCGGTTGCCGGAGGTGCTCGTGTGCTGTGGAGGGATGTTCGGGGTGTGTGTGAAGGTTCGAAGGCCGATCCCCGAACGCCCCAACCCCAACTCTCTATTCAATTGACTACAATTTCGGATTGCCAATTGTGAATTGCATGACTGCCGTTCAATTCACAATTTTCAATCCACAATTCTTCAATTAGGTGTTGATCCGTTCCGCCGCGCGCAGCTTTGCGCTGCGCGCGCGGGGATTGCGCTCAATTTCTTCGGGGGTCGGCGTGATCGGCTTCTTTGTCAAGACGCGCAACCATCGCTTCCCCCCATTCGTGCAGGCGGAGGACCCGGGAGAACGGGTGCACCCACGGGAGAGGCGCAGGAAGGTGTGTTTGATGGTTCGATCCTCCAGGGAGTGGAAGGTAATGGCGCAGAGTCGACCCGCCTCCCGGAGCACCTCCGCCGCAGCTGGTATGGCATTGTCAAGGTTCGATAGTTCATCGTTGACCGCGATGCGTAGCGCCTGAAACGTCCTCGTTGCCGGGTGGATCGTCCGCGGCCACGCCCGCCGTGGAATTGCCCGGCGGACCACCTCGGCCAGTTCCACCGTCGTCGCGAGTGGCCGGGCGCGAACAATCCCGCGCGCAATCCGCCGCGACCACCGCTCCTCACCATACCGCCAGATCAGGTCGGCGAGATCCCGTTCCGCCAGCCCATTCACCAGCTCCGCCGCCGTCAGTCGCTGCCGCCGGTCCATGCGCATGTCCAGCGGCCCCGCAACCGAGAACGAGAACCCCCGCTGCGGATCGGCGAACTGCATCGTCGAGGCGCCGAGATCGAACAGCACCCCATCGACCCGATCGATGCCCTGCGATAGGAGGACCGCTCTGATTGCCGCGAAGTTCTCGCGGATGAGCGTGACGGCCCCGCCGAATCGCTCTAGTCGTCGGGACGCCTGCTCCAGCGCCTGCTCGTCCCGATCGATCCCGATCAAGCGCCCACCTGGAACGATCCGGTCGAGGATCGCCTCGGCGTGTCCTCCTCCGCCGAGGGTGGCGTCGACATACACCCCGCCGGGCCGGGGCTGTAGCCAAGTGAGCGTTTCCGTCAACAGAACCGGTACGTGCTCGATCGTCCCACCGGTTCACACCGTCACAGGCTCAAGTCCTTCAACTCAGACGCGATCGAGGTCGCCTCTGCCTGGACACGCGCCAGGTACCGCTGCCAGTTCAGTAGACTCCAGATCTCCAGACGACTGCCGACCCCGACGACCACAGCATCCCGTTCGATCTTTGCGTATTCGCGCAGGTGCGATGGAATCGTCATGCGCCCCTGCCGGTCCAGTTCAACGTCTTCGGCACTGGCCAGCACGAAGCGGACGAAGTCGCGCCGGCTGACCGATAACCCCCGCAGTTTCTTCTCGTTCCTCGCCCACTCTTGTGGGGCGTACACCGCGACGCACTCATCGAGCCCCCGCGTGACGACGACCCTGCTGCCCAGGGCGGCGCGGAATGTTTGGGGCAGTACGATCCGCCCCTTGTCGTCCAGGGAGTAATGATGCTCGCCTCTGAACAAGCTGCCCCACCGTTCCCCACTTCGTTCCACTTCTATTCCACCCGTACCCCCCAACTCCTGCCCGCAGACCTCGGATTCCCAAGAAATACGAGGATTTTTGGCGACGCGACAAGACCCCCACATCGGGGGGCCAAGGAAACTCCGACCACCAGATATTGCGGTTCATCCGCGCCTTCATCGGTGCCACGCCTTCATTGGTGCCAGGCACCGATGAAAGTCAGCGGTCGGCAGTCCCTGCGGGACCTCCTACAAGACTGCTGACGGCGACTGCGGGACGCTGACTAACTACGTGGCCGCGAACCAGCTTGAGAGGCGGGTGCGTTCGAACTCAAGCTTCTGCTGGTACGCCTCTGCGCTGGGTGGTGTCACCTGCAGCGCCGGGGCGGGCGTCGCAAAGAAGTCGCCCTGCACCATCGAGGCTTGTCCGCTTCCCATCTCAATGAAGCAGTACCCGTGCCCGTCATACGGCGCCGGCTGAGGGCGGCCGGTGATTTCGCCGGTGATCTGTGCCGCGACCACTTTCGCCTGCTCCTCGGCGAAGATGCCGGCTTTGGGGAGCGCCATGCCGTTGGCGAGCGGGATCTCCACCACATCGCCGATGGCAAAGATGCCGTCTATGGATGCTCGCAGCGTAGCGGGATCCACGGAGATCCACTCACCTCGCATCGTCAGCCCACTCTCGCGGGCGACCACGGGCGGGCGGTGCGGCGGCACCCCGATGAGGAGATCGGCCGGAATCGTCGTCCCGTCGGACACGAGCGAGCTCCCGTCCACCTTCATGACCTTGCGGTTCGCAGTGAATCGGATGCCCTTGCCGGCCAGCTGCCCCTCGACCTGCGCGCATCCGGCGGCGCCGACCACCGGCAGGGACATCGGCTGCGGCGTGGAGGCATGAATCTCGACGCCGTCACGCAGCCCCCGCTTGCGGAAGAGATCGTCCAGCATCATCGCCGCTTCATATGGAGCCGGCGGGCACTTGTATGGGACACCGAGCACGGCGACGAGGATGCGTCCCTCGCGGAAGGTCCGAATGCGCGCGGCCACCCGCTCCACATCGTCAGGATCATAGAGGTTGAAGGCCGGGGGGCCGAATCCGGGAATCAGATCCGTCCTCGGCTCGGCGCCCAGCGCCACGATGAGATAGTCGAAAGGGATGCGTGCCGTATCGGTTCGCACCGTGCGGGTACGGGCGTCGATCGCGGTCACGGCGGCGCGGTGCACCTGGATGCCACGTGCCTTCATTGTATCGAGCGAGCGCGTTCCTTCCTGACGGGTTCCCCGCCCAATCAGAACCCACAATTTGCGCAACCCCATCACGAAGGTCCCGCGCCGGTCCACCAGCGTGATCTGGTGGTCAGCCGCCAGCGCGCGCCGCAGCTCCAGCGCAGCTGTGATCCCGCCGAACCCGCCGCCCAGAATGAGGATGCGCTTGCCAGCCATCTGAGCCTCCCAAACTCGAAATGACGATCCTGGATCTTGGATGCTGGATCCTGGGAACTACCTCATGGATTGCCCGTGCAATTCCCAATATCCAAGATCCAACATCCAGGATCGCGCTTAAAAAGAGACCTCTTGCCCCACCCCTCTCTCGATCGCACGCGTATACACATAGTGCGCCGTCGCCACATCCTCGACGGCCATGCCCAGGGACTTGAAGAGTGTGACGTCACGCTCGCTGGTTCGCCCGGCCACGGTACCGGCCAGGACCTCGCCAATCTCCCCACAGATATGCTCTCGCGCAATCGCCCCTTCCTGGATCGGCTGGAGAAGATCACCGGATTCTGCGAGAGCGGCGGCCCGCGAGTCCACAAAGACACGCGCACGCCGGACCGCGTCCGTATCGAGTTCGCGCCAGTCCGGCCGGGGCGCCCCCACCGCATTGATATGCGCACCCACAGCGACCCATACACCTCGCAGGACCGGAGTCGACGCCGACGTTGCCGTGACGATGATCTCTGCCCCGCGGACGGCCTCCTCGGCCGAGGCACACGCCGTCATCGGCACCCCGGCCTGCGGCTGCATCTCTGCGACAAACCTCTGTACTCCGGCCGCCGTGCGGGACCAGACGCGCACGTGCCGGAGGGGCCGCACCAGCCGGATCGCATCCAGATGGCTGCGGGCCTGGACTCCCGACCCCAAGAGGGCCAGCACCTCCGCGTCCTTCCGGGCCAGCGTTCGCGTCGCCGCTGCCGAGGAGGCGGCAGTGCGCATTTCGGTGATCAGCCGTCCATCCATGATCGAGAGCAACTCCCCGGTGGCACTGTCCCACAGGAGCACCACCGCCAGGTGCGTGGGCAGATCGCGGGCGGCATTAGACGGATAGAAGGTCACCGCCTTCGCGCCCAACGCCTCCCGGACTCCCGGCCCATCATGAGCGCTGGCGGAGCGGAGATGCGCCGGCATGAGACCGAGATATCCGGCGTAAGGCTCGACCATCATGGCCAGCCGGACCGGCTGCGCCACGCCGCCGGTGGAATAGGCGCGCAGCGCCTCCTCCATCAGCGGGATCAGCGCCTCCATCGAGAGCAACTCGCGCACGTCCGACTCTCGCAGCAGCAGCATCGCGCTTGCGACCAGCGTTACTCTTTCAATGCGCCGGTCAGCCCGGCGACGTAGTGTTCGACGAAGAAGGAGTAGATGAGTGCCACCGGGACCGAGCCCAGCAACGCCCCGGCCATCAGCGGCCCCCATTGGAACACGTCACCGGTGATGAGTTCGGTGGCCAAGCCGACGGGAATCGTTTTTGCTCCCGTGGAGGAAAGGAAGACGAGCGCGTAGAGGTATTCGTTCCACGACAGGGTGAAGGAGAAGATCAGCGCGGACAGGATCCCCGGCAGCGCCAGGGGCAGCGTGATGTGACGCAGCACCTGGATCCGCGTGGCGCCGTCAACGCGCGCACAGTCTTCCAGCTCGGCCGGAATCGACCTGAAGTACCCCATCAGGAGCCAGGTGGCAAACGGGATCAGAAACGTCGGGTAGGTTAGAATCAGCGCGGCCGGCCGATCCCACAACCCGAGTTCGTTGATGATGCGGGCCAGCGGGATGAAGAGAATGACCGGGGGCACCAGATAGCTCAGGAAGATCGCCACGCCGAGCACCCCGGAGCCGCGAAAGCGCAGGCGCTGGACCGCATAAGCCGCCAGCACGCTGCACGACAGGGCGACCGTGGTGGCTCCCACCGCGATAACCATCGTGTTCCCCAACCAGGGCGCAAAATGGGTGGCGAAGAGCAGTTTCTGGAAATGCTGCCAGGTCGGATGCAGCGTCCAGAGCTGGTTCAACGACAGGTTGTACAGCTCTTTGTTCGGCCGCACCGCTGTGACGAGCATCCAGTAGAATGGAAAGAGCAACAGCCCCAGGAACGTCCCCAACGGAAGGGTAAAGGTCAGCGCGGTGGTCAGTGCCGAACGCCGCATCATTCTCTCCGCAGGTAGTGGAAGCTCACCAACACGGCCCCCACTAGTACCGGCAGCACGAATGCAGAGATCGCCGCTCCTTCTCCGATGAACCCACCCTGGATGGCGCGCTGGTAGGCCAACGTGCCAAAGAGATGCGTGGCATTGGCCGGGCCCCCGCGGGTGATGATCCAAATCAACTGGAAGTCCCCAACCGTCATGATGGTGGAGAAGACGGTCACCACGACCGTCAGCGGCAGGAGGAGCGGCCAGGTCACGAACCAGAATTTCTGCCAGGGACCCGCGCCGTCAATCTCTGCCGCCTCATAGAGGGTGGTGCTGACCGTTTGCAGCCCTGCCAGCAGGCCAATCGCAAAGAAGGGGATGCCGCGCCAGATGTTGGCGGCGATGAGCGACGCCCGGGCGAGATTTGGATCTCCCAGGTAGTTGATGAACCCGTGCGCCAGCCCGATTCGCCGGAGGGCCCAGGTGATGACGCTAAACGTTGGATCGTAGATCCAGTAAAAGACCAGCGCGGAGAGTGAGGTCGGCACAATCCACGGCAGGAGCATGATGGCGCGCACGATGCGTTTGCCGCGGAATTCCCGGTTGACCAGCAGCGCCAGCAGCATGCCCAGCAGCAGCTTACAGACAACCGCCGACGCGGCGTAGAGTATCGTGTTGAGCACCGCCAGACGGAAGACCGAGTCACCGAGCAGGTAGCGGAAGTTCCCCAGGCCCACAAAATGGCCGGCCTGTCCGATCGTGGCGTTGGTGAAGCCGAGCCAGACCCCCAACCCGAATGGGTAGGCGAGGAAGATGGCCAGGATGAGCACCGCGGGGGTGACCATCAGCACCCCAAGCGCATGAGGATTCTCCAAGATGCGGCCGATCAGATCGGCGGGCCGCCTGGCACGGGCAGGGACGGTGGCCTCGATCCCGGCCATCAATCCACCGCGGGTCTAGGCTTCATAAATGCGCTTGAGGCGCGACTCGGCCGCGAGGATCGCCTCGCGCACGCTGCGCCGGCCGGTGAGCGCATCAGCCACCATGTCGACGATGACAAATTCCGACAGGGCCCGCGCAGATTTCGGCCCAGGCGTCCCCTGGTAGGAATGCGGCAGCATTCGCGCCACGGCATCCCGGAACGGGACGGCTTTCGGGTCAGAACGCCACACCGCCAGATTGGTAAACGCCCGCAGCGGATGACTGACGTAGCCCAGCATCGCGTTGATCCATCGCGGATACTGGGGATCCTCCATCGTGAAGCGCAGGAACTCCTTCGCCGCGTTCGGATATTTCGTGTACTTGAAGACGTACGCCTGGCTGAAGAGGTGCAGCTCGGTCGGTCGCCCCGCTGATCCCTGCGGGTAGACGGCGTGGTTCATATCGCCGGCGATCTCTGGGAAATCGTTCTTGGCGGCAAAGTAGATGCTGATGCCATTGTTCGTCAGCGCGACCTCACCGGCCAGAAACGCGCGGTTGTTGTTGGGATCGAGCCATCCCGCCACACCCGGAATCATGGTCTCGAAGAGCTGGCGCCCGTACTCCAGGGCGTTGACCGTCTCAGGCGCATTGAGAGTGATGGTCTTGTTGTCGGGCGCCACGGCGTGGGCCCCAAACGTCCAGAGCAACCAGTGACACCAGCTGTTGGCATCGCCCACGGCCTTGCCCAACGCGAACCCGGTGGGGTGCCCGCGGGTTTTGAGGGCCCGGCAGAGGCGGAGAAACTCGTCCGTCGTCTTGGGGAAGCTGGCAGGATCGGGGTCGAATCCGGCCTCCTTCACCCAGGACATCCGGTAGTTGAGGCAGGATCCTGGTGCGCCGATGGGGACCCCGATCCACTGTCCCACCTGATTGCTGTACCCGTACTGCGGCGCCACCGGAAACCACCCGCCGTATTTGCGGCCGAGATACTCGGCGAGATCGGTCACCGGCACGAGCTTATCCGGCCAGAGATGCGGTTCATCGAAGAAGCCAAGGACGATGTCCGGCCCGGCGCCAACGTTGGCGGCCGCCGCCGCTTTGGGTTGCACGTCCGGCCAGGCCTCGTATTCCAGACGGACCGGCACGCCCGTGCGACGCGTGAACTGCTGCGCCATGCGCTCGTATTCTGGCTGGTCCGTGCTCACAAACTGCGACCAGCGCAGAATCCGCAGCGAGGCTCCCGGCTCCACGGGAAACGATAGTTGCAGCTGCGGATTGTACGATCCCGGCGGCAGCTGCGCCGCGGCCTGCTTCAGCCACCCGCTCACACTCGACAGCGCCAGCCCGGTCAGCCCTGCGACGCCAGCCTGAAGAAAGCGCCGCCGCGTAAGCCCGCCCGCGGTGTTCTCCCTGTCCTCTGGATGCATCCTCTGCCCCTCCCTTCGCGCGTCCGTCCGACACGCTCTGTGATGTCTGTGGGGTGCTGTCGGTATTCGCTTCGTCGTGCGCGACCACCCTGCTCGCCCTGCCCGCTCCCTCCTGCTGGATAATCCACCGCACGACGACCTTGCCGCGCTCGATCTGCTGCTCCACACCGTGTTCAATATGCTCCACGGCCCTCACCCCAGCCCCGTTCCAAAGTTGATCGGTAACATCGCGTCCACGCTACCCCCGGCTATCAACTTTGGTACGGGGCCAGGTGGATCCGCAGGAACTTTGTCACCTCGTCAGCCAGCACCGTGCGATCCCGATCCAAGGTGGCCACGTGGCCTGAGCGCTGCAGCCAGAGCAGAGTCCCCGGCGCCACGGAGGCCAGGCGCAAGATTTCTTGTGCGCTGTCGCGCGGGATGATCCAATCGCGGCGCCCCTGCACCACCAGCAGGGGCACACGCACCTGTGGAAGGGCACGGCGGGTCTCGGCCAACAGCAACTCCAGTTGGCCTGCGGCCACCAGTGGAATCCGCGAATACGGGGACCAATACGCGCGGACATCGGGATCACGGGGAACTAGGCGGACCAACACCGGCACGACAGACATCACCTTCGATGCCACCCGTCTCGCCGACGCCAGCAGCGGCCGGACTCGAATCGGCGCCGAGATCGCCACCACGGCGGCTGGGGGATCGGAGGCGGCGAGGTACAGGGCCAGCGCACCCCCCATCGATAACCCGGCGAGTGCAACCCGGCGGCATCGGTGCCGGAGGTCCCTGTAGGCCTCGCGCGCCGAGGCCACCCACTCCTGCCACGTGACGCGGGCGAGGTCATCGGGGGAGGTCCCGTGCCCGGCCAGCCGGGCTACCGACACCGTCCACCCCGGCACCGACAGGGCCTCGGCCAGCGGGGTCATCTCCAGCGGGGAACCCGAGAACCCGTGCAGCAGCAAAACTCCGCATTCAGCCGCGTTCACGCCGGACGCCCCGGTGCAGTCATCGCAGTCGTTTTCGGCGAGGCGTGGAGGGGTTCCCGCCGCAATACTGCCGCGGCTCAGCCGTCGGTCTTGGCGGGTTTCCTCGGCGCATCGAGAAAGACGACCTGGTCCGCGATCACCTCGGTCGTAGAGCGGCGGCTGCCGTCCTGCGCCTCAAACGAACTCACCTGCAGCCGGCCAGTGATTCCGACCAGTCGGCCCTTCTGAAGGTGTTCGCCGACGACCGAGGCGAGTTGCCGCCAGGCGACAACGTTGATGAAGTCCGCCTCCCGGTCGCCATCTTTGCCGGCATAAGCGCGGGGCACCGCCACGACGAACCAGGCGCGCGGTACACCGTCCCCCACAGTCCGCAGTTCTGGATCTCTGGCCAGGCGGCCCACGAGCGCAACCTGATTGATCCCGCGACCGCCGGCGCGGCCGTCAGGCTTCGGTTCGGCGCGCTCGTCCGTCATCTCCGGTGCTTTTGTCATGAGACCGCTCCTCTCCGACTATCTGGCGGGACTACCGTAGCGGACTGGAGGTGGCCTTGCAATAGCTCAACCGGGTCATTGGCAGCAGGAGACGGGTCCCGCGGGCAGAAAACATGGCCTACTTCTTCTTCTTGGCGACAACTGGATCGGGGGGACGCAATGGACGAGTCGCCAGTCAAAGAAGACGAGCGATTCTCATTCGCCCGGTTTGCCGGCCACCCGTTCTTCAAGCAGGTCAATGCGTGGCTGGTATCGCACTCGCAGATTGACGCCGATTCTGCCGTTGTCGACCTCGCCTGCGGGCCCGGGGCCGTCACCGAACTCATCCTGGGCGAGCTTGACGAGACACTCCCGGGGGCGTGCGTCTATGCCGTGGATCCGTCGCTCTCTGCCCTTGCGCTGGCCCGCCAGCGCATCCGATCACGGATTGTTCACTTCGTCCAGGGCACGGCAGAGCGGCTGGCGACGCTGGTCCCCCAGGTGGATCGAGTCGTCTTTGCCAATGCCGTGCATCTCATCGCCGACAAGGCGACCGTTTTCGACCAGATCTTCCGGTCCCTGCGCCCGGGCGGCGTGCTCGCCTTTAATACCACGTTCTTCCAGGGCGCCTATCCTGCGGGGACACAACGGTTCTACAAGCTCTGGGTCCTCCGCGCGATGCGGTGGCTGGTCAGCCAGGGCCACACGGTCACCCACGGAGCCAAAGCCACCGCGATGCAGTGGCTGACGGTGGAACAATATCGAGAAGTGCTGCGATCGGTGGGCTTTGCCGATCCGGTGGTGGCCATGCACGAAAAACCGCTCAGCGCGGAAAGCCTGCAGGACATCGGATCCTTCTCGCTATTTATTGAAGGAGCCCTGCCCGGCGTGCCGCTTGAGATCGGTGCGGAGGCACTGCGGCGGGGCGTGGAAGAGGCATTCGAAGAACTGAAGCTCGCCAACGTCCCCCGCAACTGGCTTCAGGTCGTCGTGCAGCGTCCTCTGAACCCTACCGCCGGGTAGTCCTGGCCGTCAACCAAACACACGCGGTTTACCCAGCAGCGCCCTCAGCGTTGTCATCTTCCCGATGTGGTAGCCGCGGTGATAGGCGGCGAAGACCAGCATCTCCCCGATCGTGGCGTAGTTGCGTGATTCCACCGGCTGCTCGAGGTTGGCGAACTGTGCGAGGCGCTCCAGTTCACGCTGGGCCGCTTCGAACACCGGCTTTACCTCACCCAGCGGAGGGTAGCCCGCCGGACCACCGCTCCCTGTCTTAAAGAACCCCTTGAACAACTCCGGCGCCGGCGACGTCCCGCCGGCGAGCCGGAGAAACCCGCCATCGGACAGCGCCAGGTGCCCAAGTTGCCAGATGATGGGAGTGAGGTTGTGCGGCGTCTGAACGGCCTCACTGTCGGAGACATCCTCCACACACCGCTGCACCCGGGTGAACGACGCGGTCAGGCCATAGACGACGATGGAACGCGGGTCCATGCTGCTCCTCCTTAAGGAAACGGGGAGGCGATCACTCGCCTCCCCGCTGTTATTACTCCCGGCAGCGACCTACTCTCCCACACCGTTACCAGTGCAGTACCATCGGCCCTGGAGGGCTTAACTACCGTGTTCGAAATGGGAACGGGTGTGGCCCCTCCGGCATCGCCGCCAGGAATAT